>Ga0075425_100004076_pt1 | contig 15000 bp, 8 predicted proteins | sample SoiMethybrSBSTD4_FD_75300 | JGI IMG/M metagenome (GOLD analysis project Ga0075425, IMG submission 75300) | Bulk soil microbial communities from a Populus tree surrounding site in Tennessee, USA - Soil MetaG P. TD hybrid SBSTD4 | ecosystem: Environmental > Terrestrial > Soil > Tree plantation...
CACATCGCGGTGCCGCTCGATGGTAAGTCAGACTTCGGCACTGTTGCGCGATTTGCTCACATGGTGGGAAGGGTTTTGGTTGCGCGTGATCCACAGAACCTGACACAGGAATTCAGCAAAGTGGATCGCGGCGGGCGCATACTTGTCGACACCGGTCGCAATGGTTACAGCGCAACCTTCGCTGCTACGTACACCGTGCGTGCGAAGCCCGGTGCTCCGATTTCAGCGCCGTGTACGTGGGAAGAGTTGGAGCGCGGCGAGGTTGGTCCAAGATCGTTTACCTTGCGAACGATGGCCCAACGGATTTCTGAGGTAGGTGATCTATGGGCTGACATGCTCCGGAAGAGACGATCGTTAAAGCGCCCGATTGAGCGTTTGCGAGCACTTGGTTAATGCGTGCGTTTCGATTCTACCTTTATGCTTTATGTGCTTCTTTGTGGCCAATCCGGAAAAGACTCGCCATCCGGTGCAGAGCAAAACGGGCGACTCAATGTCGCCCGCAAGTTACTGAAAATTTTGGTGCCCGCTAGTAGATTCGAACTACTGACCCCTCGCGTGTGAAGCGAGTGCTCTACCGCTGAGCCAAGCGGGCAGCCTTGTAAAATGGCACTTTCAGTGAGGTCGACCCAAAATGTACCCCTATTTTTACCCCTCAGTCAATGCAGAAAAGCATTGTGGTAACTGAATAGAAATGTCCTCTGCGTAACCGAATTTTATCTCTCTCCACCGTTGCACTTGAAAATTAGCTCCGTCATAATTGCGCACGATGAGCAAGTCGATCAGAACAATCTACCGAAACGGACAAATCGAATTGCCTCCCGAGGTACAACTGCCGGACAACACCTACGTGACGGTTATCCTTCCGGACGAGCTTCCTGAAGATGCCGCACCTGATCCAGCTTTTAGCATTCCCGATCTGGCCCAGGATATCGGACCCGAGGATCTCTCTCGCAACTTGGAGCATTATCTTTACGGCCATCCAAAACGATGAACTCGTCCTCCACGAACCTCGTCTATGTGGATGCTGCTGGCTGGATCGCGTTAGTCAATCGGCGAGACTCCCTACACACTGAAGCCGTGCGGATTTACAGACAACTGCTTCAAGAGCAGTGTCAATTCATTACTGCATCAGTCGTACTTCTGGAGGTTGGAAACTGGTTGTCGCCCGCTCCTTTGCGCGGATTAGCGATCAACCTTCTGCACCGCATAGAGCAATCAAGCCGGATAGAGGTGGTACATGTAACCCCAGAGCTCTATGCAAAAGGTTGGGAATTGTTCAGCAATCGATTAGACAAGGATTGGGGTGGGATTGACTGTATCAGCTTTGTGATAATGCAAGAGCGCAACCTTACCGAAGCTCTCACGAGCGATCATCACTTCGAACAAGCAGGTTCAAGATTTTACTGTAATTTCGGCCAGTGACTCTTTTCCTCTTCACCAGTCCCAAGACTGTAATATAAGTAGGATGGTGCTTCGAATTAGCGTCGTCTTTACGAGGGAGTTAACGTTTTTTCATCTAAGGGTATTTCCTTGAGTGACTCAACTCTCCCCCTGGTGAATCGAACTTTGGCGTTAGTGATTTCTAAATCCAATCAATAGGATAGAAGTATCGGATCTAGTTCTGGCTTGTTCATAACGGATTCACTTGAGATTGCTCCTGGATGAAGAATTATGTGAAGCAGTGTTGTTTACCTGAAGTCTTAAGTCAAAGTAATGTTTACTGAAGTCACTATTGACACTCTGCTTTAACGGGCATAAGATTGCCGCGTTCGAGCCATTTGGATTGTCTGATCCTCTTATAGAGCACAATCCGCAAGCACGCATCACAAACCTTTAGCCCAGTGATCGCCGCTCCTAAGCGCTCGCGTCGTGGACAATTCTAAAACAAGTGAGATCGTTAAGTGCTCTTCGGTTTTTAGACTACTTCAGCTCAGCGCCTCAACCAATCACAGGAGGACTTATGCAACGACTTCGCCTCACGGCAACTCTTCTCGTACTTCTTCTCACAGGCTTTCAATGTTATGCACAGACACAACGGTTAGCCATACCCGCACAGGGGACTTTTCGCCTTGAGCGACGGACTAACTCCCATAGTGTAAAAGCCTACTGCCTGGATAGGCACTTGGTAATTGGCGAGCCAGTCAAATTCCAAGACATTTTATCTGGTAACGTAGCGGCTCGCGTGCGGGTTGGCTCGGAGCCCCCGATAAGTCTGAGCGAAGCACTCAAACGAGACTTAGTACGCATTGAAGGAGCGGGTGTTTCAAATCGGCGACAGTTCTCTGACGTGGACGGAACTCAAATAAGATTTGTTAGCAATAGTGACGAAGTAATTCAGATCACTATTGGAAGAACTCTGGCGATGGGAGAGTCAGGAGCGAGTCCGGTAGATCCGAGACTCCTCACGCCAGTTTCAGAGAGCCGCTCCGATGCAGAATTCAAAGATATTCAGGATAGGATCTGGAACCTTGGCATTGCTGAGTCTCAACTCGAAGCTCTCAACTTTTATGGTTCAGGAAAGGTCGTCCGTAATCCCCAAACGACAAGACGAGCGATCAAGGCATTTCAAAAGGCCGCTGGCATTCCGCAAACTGGAGTTCTTAATGCCGAAACCAAGGAAGCTCTAAGGTTAACTGAGCAAAAGGAAAGCCTTCCGTTTGCAGAAGCAGGGTTTACTCCTTCTCGTTCTGATACTTCCGTTGCAAGCATCGCCGACAGTATTCGTGACTTTGAATCCTTTTTGAATTTACCGAAAACTGGGAAATTGACTGAGAGTTTACGAGCCGAACTTAACAACTTCAAACAGAAGTACAGGGCGCAAATCCAACAAGCTTTATTCATCGACAACCCTATTATGCGCCAGCCGGATGCGGAGACACTCAAAGCCGCGCCAGACGTCTTGACCTTTCAGAAAGGATTGTTCGAACTTAAGAATGGCGGAGATTCGGAACCATTAAGTATAACGGGAATGCTGTTTAGGAATTCTAATCAAATTGAGTTTTGGGAACGAGTAAACGAAAGCTTTGTCAGTCGGTCCATGGGAGCTGATGCCCTTACGGAGATGGACAGTCTCTCAGCCACTATTGCTGCGGCCGGTTTTGGTGAAGATACGCTTACTGTTTACTCGCATCTCTACAAAGCGGGCGATAAAGTGAGGGTGCAACTGGGTCGACAACAATTGGAATTCTCAGAATCAGAGATGGCGACATTTATCGAAGGAAAACCAGAAGCTTCTAAGTTTGACGAAGCGGTCGAGCAGTTTATTAAGAATCGTGCGGGGCGCGCCAGAGTAGTGGTGTTTCGCAGCGCTTTGTCAGAACTCCAGGCTTCTGATAACAAAACCATTCTCAACCAGTTTGGTTATAGCGAACAAGATCCGCTCGCGTTGAGCGTAGCTATGCAACGCAAATATGGAAACAAAGCAGAGGTAGTTTTGGCTAGTGACCAAGAGCGAGCCTATACCAATATGAGGAACGTTCCCAAGTTGAAGGCCGGATCTCAAATCGGTCTTTATGTTGACAATAAGTTGAAGCTCTCTGCTGAAACGATCGAACCAATCAAACCAGATCTGGAAACGGCCAAGATAAAAGTCTTAAAAGTGGGAGATGATGCTACGAATCAAACTCGTATTTTCTTGTTCGCAAATCATGCTGACGAAGATTTCCGTCAAACAGTTTTGAAGATGGCGGAAGATGGCCATTTCAAGAATGGGTTGATTGCCCTAGCGGTGTGCGGAGGTACAGGGTGTGAAGCGCAATTCAACTCCCTGTTGATAAGAAAATCCGGTGCGCGCGCCGTAATCTTCTACAATCAGGAAATAACAGCTCAAGCCGTTCAGGACGTATTATTAAAATTTGCTGAAGTGTTGAAACGAGAGGGCGCACCCGACGGTAATAATTATCATGAATTGTGGCGCCTTAGCGTAGACGAGGTGATGAAGACAGCAACCCCGAACGAGAAGGTTGAACTGCTGAAACTGCGTGACATCATCATTCAAGTTTCCGCTATTGTGTCCCAGCCTTCGTTAAACTGCGAGTGAGATCGTAAACGTGACTTTGGAGAAAAGCCGATGAACGACGAGGATGAATCCAATGGCGATTACATGACATCAATCGTCTTGACTGACAAAGATGTTCTCAATCATGCTTTGGAAAAGCCGCTTTCTAAAGCTAAGTTCGGGGGCAAGGGTGTCGTTGAGAAGGACCACGTAACTGTAAGAATAGGACAACGCCCAATTGTACGAAGCCTGCGGGAACTTTATGAAAGAGCTGAAAAAGTATTGCCTACCGATTTACAGGTCTTTTCAAGCTTCCGTCTTTGGATGATCACGCATGTCGTCAGTGTCGTCAGAGAAGAGAGTGGGATTAAAGACATAAACAGACTGATTTATGAGGCGCAGTTTGGTTCAGACCCTGAAGTCACCACCGTCCAGGTTCTTCCCCAGACTGAGTTTATAAAAAAGTTTAGTGTAGACGGCAGGACAAGCTGGGGTGTTGACGTCGGCTTAGGTGTCAACGGGCAAGTGACGGCGCCGGCAGCAATAACCGAGCTCCTGGCTCAAACGGACATCGTGTCCTTTGATGGCAAGCTAAAAGCTAAGATCGATATTGCGAACTCGGTGACTGTCGTTGGAAACCTATCATTTTCGGTAACGACGCCGAAGGTGGTCGCAGTTGGCGTTGGCTCTGATTACTGCAGATGGGAGTTCACAAAACACGACGTGCCTTTGATAGGCGACCATCTGATGATTCAGATTTTGCTGGTACCGAAACATACTCCGGACTTAGCATTTCAGTCACGCGTGTCAGTGACAACCGCAATCTTTGATTTCTTACCAAGTACTCGAAGAAGCCAATGGGTCGATTTAACTGCTCGACTGCCCCGTGGCAAATAGTGGCAGACTGGAAACGGTCAGGGTGTAATTCGTAAGAGATTTCGGATCAGTACTGTCCCAACGTCTGTCGGTTTGGTAGCCGTAGCTTATTGATACTTTTGACAAACATCCAACTCCGTACTAATCTTATGCCATTATTCTTACAAAGGGCGTTGTGTGAGGCTTACGCGCAATGCAATGCTCTCTTCTGACTTAGGGCCAGATTTCTTCACTTCTCAATGTAGTCGGGAAAAGCAATTACAGCGATGCGAGTAACCGCTCCCAATTGCACGTTGATGTATTCATGTCCGGATTAGACAAGATGATTCTTGGCAAGGTTACAGTTTGACAGTGTCGGTTTTGCTGAAGTACTCCTGGATCGTCGATCTCGAGCTCTTTAACACGTTGGGTCACAATCACGTCCCTTGTGACAGCGTTACCTCTAATTAATTGTTGTGGGTTAACACGACAAGCCCACAGACATTAAGAATTGTTAGGTGAGTTTATGCCCAGTTGTCCTCATGCAACTCATCAGAGCCTCAAACAGATTGAATCCTCAACTGTTGAGTCTATTTCTTTCTGCCGCGACAGTTGTTTAAGAACGTTCTTCTTCTGCCAAAAGTGTGGTGAAGCAAATCGTCCCTTAGCGCGGTTCTGCCGGCGGTGTGGTGATCCAATCGACTATGCCGGTGCGGAAATATTACTCGAGAGGTCGACCGCCTTTAGTGTTCAGCCAATCCGCGGCGAGAGCAATTCACTTGCACGCCACGCGTTAAACCAGGTTCATAGCCTGGAGAGCCGCTTAGGATCTTTGTTCGTAATCGCCGATAGCGCGATTCTAGTCTTTGACACTCATTCTTTGCATGAACCGCTCAGATCGATCCGTTTGCCAGGAAGGGCAATTCGCGGAATGAGCGTGAAATCATCATCTGATGACGTGCAATTGTTGGTTACCACCTCCGACTCTGTTTATCAGCTTAGTCTGCTCGAAGATACTACTGAAACGGAGCTCTACGCAGTCTCTGAGCGGTCACGGTTGATCTATAACCATGCTTTCTATTGCGGCGACAACGTCTATTTCCTGGAATATGACGAGAAAGACCGAACCTCTAACCTCATTCGCTTGCCTGATCAGTCGAGCGTTTCCTTCAAGGGTCTATGTCGCCAGCCCTTGATTATGTTGAACGACCAGGTTTTCTTCTGCACAGAAAACGAGATCTTTCGCTATAACACGAAAGAACAGATTCTGAATAGCCAAAAATCGCCTGAGCATTTAAACCGCTTCGCTGATCCCGCCTACAGCGAAGAGTTGGAATGCGTTTATTTTGTCGGCGAAAACAACTTTTGGCGGTTGAATCTAAACAATTCTGAGACGTCACCATTACCGTTAAAAACCCTGGCCGCCGGTGACCCCCGCATCGCGGCGACCGGTGACAAGCTGTTCGTAGCGCGGTCCACTGGACTAGTGATTCTTAATCCGTTCGGTGAGGTGCAATGGGACTCAAACAAAAACTTCATTAGCGCGTCGTCCGATTTGCGCGCGCCTCGAATCTTCCCAAATGAGTTTATCTTCACGTCTCTCGGACGATTTGGCGGTAGCGATGTGCGCATTCACTCGCGAAATAATCCGGACCGGTTTGAGCTGGTGTCTTATGAAAAGCGCCTCGCATGCGCACCGCTGTTGAGCTTGGGACGATTGATTTCCGTAGTTGGTGAAGAGAGTGCAATAGAGCTAAAGGTAAGTTGATGCGCACTCCGATGAGAGATGCAGGTCATATCTATTTTACTCATGATAAGAATCTTTAGATTTCAAAACGCTTGTTGGCTGACTGTCTTCCTGGTTTGCCTGATTTCGACGGGCGCAGGTGGACAGACAGGCGGTAGCGCCGCCAAACATCGAATTCTGGTAGATGGTTCAGGCAGCATGAGAGGTTTCTTCTCCAACGGAAAGATAAGAGACCTGCATGGAGTCATCGCGGAACAGGGCAGCAAAAATGCGGAGTCTTACTATTTCATTAATGAAGGGCTAAAACAATTTGATCAAGTGGAAGATGTACCGAGGGGACGTAACGACACAGCGGGCGGTTTCGGCGGCCGGACAGTTCTCGCTACCGCGCTTGCAAGCACATTAGCTGAGCCATCCGTCCCGGCAATGGTCTGGTTGATCACCGACAACCAATCCAGCGCGGGTAGCGATACTGAGTCAGATCAGGATCTCGAGAGGTTCTATGAAGGCTTACGAACAAATCGCGTGAAACGAATTTATTTCTTTCCGTTGAGACTGCCTTATACCGGTCCTTTATACAAATCAGACGGTGTAAGCGTGCTTAAGAATGACTATAGCGGACCACGAGGGTTACTTGTTTATGCTCTGTTGCTTGATGAAACAGCAAGAGACGAATTTGAACGAGCGGTTAAGAGCTTTCAGGAACGATTAGGCCGCATCGTTGGCGTCAACGAATTTCGCAGTTTTTTGATTAAGCCGCTCGAACAAGACACGGTTACGGCAAAACTATTACCCGGAGAGAAATTCATCGTCGATGGTAATAGGGTCATTGGCGGCGATTTTGAAGAAGGAAAGCCGATTCATGGCGAGTTCAAGCTGGAACTTACTTCTCAATTGGGCCAAGTTGACATAAGCGGGGCCAATATTGAAGTTAAGTCCGGCAAGTTCAATACACAAGACTTCGTTGAATCTGAACCCAATTTTGTTATCAGGCCAAATACTATCACCAGCTTCAAACCGGGCCCGGAGAATAAGAAAGAGTTTGCCATCACTATGGATTTCCCAGGCGTGCACACTCGCCGAGGGTTAGCCAGTTGGTGGCACAGCATGAGCGCTAAGCGCGGCAGGCTCGAGGGTCAAGTTCAGATCGCCATCACCGTCCCACCGCAGAACCTGCACGTTGTTCCGGAAACGGCTACTCAGTTCAGTACGACGAAAGACATCTATCTTAACTCCGACCCTGAGGTCCAGAAACGCATCTACCGGTTGGATGATTTGGTGCGCAAGATGATGCCCAGCCAGACGCTCAATATTCAGCCTAGGGTCGGCGAAAACTCCGATGGCCGCATTCCCGTCAATGTCAATGTCCGGTTGTCGCCGGGATTGATCTACTTATGGCTACTGCCTCTCTTCTTACTGCTGTTGCTATTGCTTCTATTCTGGTGGAAGCGGCGGCCTATCTATCGCCTTACTTGGGAAAATGATCGATATCGAGCTTGTCCGGATTTTCACCTTGGTTTGTTTAGCCGACGCCGGATCGTGATCGATAGCAAAATTGCCGCAGCGATCAAAAAAAGTTTATCGGGCGTTAGGGTTAGCGCAAATCGCGATTATTCAATCGATAATGCGCGGAGCCGTCCCCTCAGTGAGGCGGGAACTAGCTTCAACGTGAGCAGGGTTGACGACAGCACGGGCGTCAGCTTCCGATTTTCTAAAGCCAACAACCTGAAAACAAAATCCAAGTCGACTGAAATTTTTTCCGAAACGTCATACGGTTCAGACTCAAATCGGGCTGTTGATGACACCCTCGTAGCCACCCAGCCAATTCGAAAACCAACGACCGATAAGAATTACAAAGGATCATCCACCACCTCGTCTTCGAATGATGATGACAACGATGATTTCGATTTCGATTCGCTTCTTAAGTAGTGGCGCAAGAAGGAGAGAGTATGAATAACATTTTGGCTTTGTGCATGATTGCTTTCCAGGATACAGAAACTCCCGACAACTGGTGGACCACCTGGGCCATTGGCGAATGGGTGGGCCGTGACTGGTTACTTTTTGCAGGCGGTGTCTTGTTCTTTGGTGTGATAAGTTACGCTTTCTATTCCGCCTTGATTTTCAACGTCGCCGGAAGCAATCGCCATCCCGCCAATTTCCGCCGTCTCCTGTTTGCATTGTTTCTGCTGCTGAGCATTGTGTGGTTCATATATGTCTTCGCCAACGTATTCGGGGGACCCGTGGCATACACCCTTGCAGGAGCCTGGCTGGTGTTACTGGTCGTGCTCCTCGTCACACGACGCAAGATCGCGCCGGTCCAATCATAGAGAGGAGAAGTTATGGCTGACACTCAAGCCAGAATTATAGACAGCATTGCAAGCAGAGTTCGCAATGTGGCTCCCACAATCGTTATCGGTCTCGGAGGAACTGGAAAAGAGGTGTTGTTGCGGCTGCGTCGGCGATTCTATGAGCGCTACAACATCTTTGGCTTTCCGACCGTGGCGTATCTTTGGATAGATACCGATACGCGCAACCGCAACATAGATGACCAGCCTCTGGACCACATCATGGAGCAGGTAATGTTTAAAGAGGAGGAGCACGTACCGGCGGAAGTTCAGGGTAGTGCCTTCATGGGATACTTTCGCGATCAACGGACATCGCCTCACATCTTTAGTTGGCTGGATCCACAACTGGGTGCGCTTGGTTCTGTCGTCCACGGCGCGAGGCAGGTGCGGCCTTTAGGACGTCTGGCCTTTTTCCACTGCTATCGTGACATTCGCACCAAGCTCGACGCCGCGTTGGCCAGAGTTCGTGCGCAAACCGCGGTGGAGGCGATGGGCAGACGCGGCATTGTTGTAGATGGAAATGCCCTGGACGTCATCATCGTATTCTCCGTCGCCGGTGGTACCGGGAGTGGAATGTTTCTCGACGTAGCTTTCATGTGCAAGCAAGTTTTACCTGATCCGAAGATCACAGGTTATCTGGTTTTACCACCTGTCTTTGCTGATGCGATCAAAGGCAGCGAGAAAATCTATGCCAACGGTTATGCCGCGCTCAAGGAATTGGAGTTTTACAGCTTGCGCAAGGACATGCTCACACAGGTCGGCGAGACCAACGACGGGGAGACGCGGAAAGAATCCTCTCGCCATGACTTTTTGGCTGACTGGGAGAACAAGGAAAGAACTTCCGGCATCAAGCCACGACCGATTGAAGCGCCACCGTTTCATACCTGTTACCTGATCGACAACATGACGCAGGGCGGCGGAATGATCGGGCCCAAAGACAAGTCGTTCTTGTGCGATATGATCGCGGAAAATATTTTTCTTAATTTCTCTTCGGAAGAATTTTCTCGCACCAAGGACAGCGTCCGCTCTAATCTCGAAGACGCTCTTGGGAAAGCGCTGTTCTATCGTTATGACGAGTATGGAAAAGCGGGCGGTTATACGGAAATCCTGGCGCAGCGTTATTCGACCTTTGGTTTTTCCAAACTCTATGTGCCCGTCGATCGCATCCGTCGCGCCTGCGGTTATCAACTCTCGCTCGACCTCATTAGCCGCTGGTTAAAACGTAACGAACTAAACGATATCGAAATCGAGAATCGTCTTAAAGAATACGAGTTGGCAAGCCTCGGGTTGCGAGCGGGAAGCGGTCGCGACGACTTCACGAGTGAATTGAACAAGGTTGGCGAAAGCAACTTCGATGAAGAAATCAGGGCCGAGGTAGCACGTTGGCGTGAACTACTGCTCAACCAGGTGAATACCGAGAAGCAGCCTGGTCTTTACAAGTTGGTTCCGAAGCTTCTCAAAGAATTTGTCAAGAAGAATTTCGATAAGACTGATCCACGGCCTGAAAATTGGGGCGCATACCTCAAAACTCTACAGCAGAATCGTGACGGATACCTCCGTCAGGCCTGCGGCGAATTAGATCTCTCCGAGAAGCGCCTGACAGACGGTCGCATCCTGGAACGAGTCAAGGGATGGCTCAAAGACGACCATGTACGACTCTACCTGGCGATCGAATATCTAAAAGTCACCAGCAAGATTCTGGATCGCCACGTCAATGAGTTCTATAGCAAGGAAAGAGATAGAAACGACAGCATAGCCAAGAGTTCTTTGGAAGACATCAAGATAAAGATGGAGATTGTTCGCGATGAAGAGAGTGGCTGGCTAGTGCAGCGCAGATCTCTGCGGGCATTGGTGGAGCACCTTTGCGACCGCATCCGCGAACACCTGACTGCGCGCATGCGAAGCTTCGTCCACGCTGCGGTCATCGACATCATTCAGAACAAGATCAAGCCCTACATCGGCAAGGAAGAAATCAGGACCGATGCGCAAGGCAAAGACGTCTTTGATCGCGCCGGGTTGATTCTTGAACTATGGTCGCTCCGAGATGAATTGATCTCGCTTCACGCGCAGCTAAAAACCCGCTTTGATTCGTTCGAGGCGGTCAAGGAAGACCTGATCTTTGAAAACCTCTACAAGGAAGGAATGTTTCGCAACTATTACCGCATCCAGCGACCGGAAGGCATATATCCGGTTGAGTCAAAAATAGACGAAATGGAGAGCTTGCTTTTCCAGAAGCTTGGAATCAGAAATCCGCATGACTTCCGCGCCACGATCAAGAGTCGCGGCTTTCAACGCGTGCTCAGCGATGTTGAAGACTTCTGCTATACCCAATTTCAAGAACTGGAAGTTTCGGCTGACGCGTTGGAGATATTCGACGCTACTTACCAGGACGCGGCAGAACGAACTCGCCGTCTGCAACGGCTAGTCAACAATGGCTCGGTGTGGGTGCAAATGAGTGAGAAAGCCACCACGCTGCCGGCCCTCATCGAAAACCGCGTCGACACTGCTTTAATTAGTGTCAGCGCCAACAACCGCGAGCGATACAAGGATATCTACGATCAAATAGCGGCGGGAGTTAGGGCCGCTGGTTACAACAAAATCGATTATCCGACAGCGGCGCGCGCCGACGCCCTTTTTCTGTACACCGAATATGCCGGCATAACGCTGGCGTATGTTCGTCACTTGGAACGGTACTATCGTGAGGCTTACCTGCCGCTGGTGCGCCAGCGCACGCAATTGCATATCGATTACCATGAAGAGAAGTTCACAGATTTCCTCATCAAACAATCGGACGAAATTGATCTTACGCTGAGAGCTAATCGAGCGCTGTTGGTAGGAACGATTCTTCGTTCGGTCAATGCCAACTCTGATGGCAATGGAGACGTCACGTTTTCTTTCACCTCAATTCGCGACGGCATGGCCAACGTACAACAATTGGGCGCCGGACCAATTGCAATTGAGACTTTGAAGCGCAATGTGAAGTTGATGGAGATGGTGGAAGCCGAGATCTCAAAGCGCCGTTCCAACCTTTCTCCAGATGCGCGACTCAAGTTCTACACCCTGTTGGCCCATCACATCATGGATCGAAATAACCCCGACGGTTATCCGCCGGGGCCCTTCGCTCCGAGTTCGCAGACAACGAGTCACGGAGTGATTGACTACTACTCGCCTGAGTGTAAAGCGATACTAGATACACGCGCTGATGAGTATCAGCAACTCGTTCACAAATTGGGAAGCGAAGGGTCTGTGAGCGACGGATTCAAGCATTTGTATCCTTCACAACTGGATAACTTCAGTCAGGAGATCTCAATTAACCAGCGCCGCATGCGCATCCTGAAAGAAGGGGTTGAATAGTCTCACGGGTCAGGTAAGGGCCCCTGGAAGCTATTGATGCAATGTCCAACTTGTAAAAAGTGGGAGATCACTGCTGCTGACATATATTGCAGTTGGTGTCGCGCAATACTGATCGATTTCGAAATTTCTCTCACAACTAATTTTGCGTACGTTGGTGAGATTGCCGATGACGCCGTCATGCTTACCATCAAGCACACCGGCACTCTCGGTAGTGTTCGGATCGAGAATATCTCCTCGGATCAGAATTGGCTGACGATTGATACCAGACAAACACCTAATCTCACACTTCAGCAGGGCGAGCAGATTAGTTTGCCACTAACAATCGACACCATGTCGCTGCCTGAAAGATTTCATGCAGCCGAAATAAAGGTAGAGACTGCCATAAGGACTCGCAGCATTACCTTTGAAGTCGTCCCAAAACCTGAGATTCAGGTCTTCACAGGTGACTATACGGTTTTGTTGGATGGTCTGCCGGAAGAGAAGAAGCTTTCAGGTTACCTGGAGGTCAGGCGCGGCATCGTCTCCTTGAAAGAGTTAGCGACCGATGTCCCGTGGGCAAAGGTCATTCTCTCTAACGACGTCACATACCCGGCATTGTTAGACGGCCGCAGCACCAGTCATCTCGAGTTTGAGTTTATCGTTAATGAAGAGATGCTGATGGACATGAGCCGTGAGTCTCTTCCCGTCGAGTATGATGGAAACCTCCTGATTCGGTATCTCGAACTTGAGCCTGAGCGAACGGCCGCATTTCACGTCAATTGCTTACTGCCTCCATCACTTCAGATCCCGCAAGAGTCCAACGCCAGGATCAACCGTGACGTTTACGTCGGTCGCCGCGATGAGTTGCACCTCACACTCCAAAATGGTGACGAAGGCGAAAAGGGACGCGCAGAGTTGCAGATTCTTGACATTCAGATAAACGTCGAGTGGCTACGGCCCACTGCTCAGATTACTTATCCTTTAATAATCGGTAGTGGTCTGTTCAATCAGACGAGCTTCACCATAACGAGCAAAGGACTCACCGAAGACCGCCATGTTGCGAAACTCACCTTTCTAACAAACACACCGGGACCGTTGCGGCAGAAGGAGGTTTATGTAGAGGTCAACGTGCAGGAAATGCCGGATTTCGAAGGCACAGTCGCCATTGATTTCGGCACTGTAAATTCCTGCTGTGCCACGTTCGACAGCCTGGGGAGACAAAAGCTCATTAACCTCGAAAACCCGGACTCAAACAATCAGAAGCCAACCACTGTTCCTTCCGTTATTCTTTATCACGATCGCCTGAACGGAAGCTTTCGCCTCTATGAGATTGGCAGCAAGGCTTACCAGTATTCGTTTCAGATGCTGGCGGCTTCCAGCACGGTCCGTCAGGTGAAGCGAAATCTCGGCAAATCAACTCGATTCAACATCTCTTACTTCAACGATCCCTCCAAGCAGGATCTGCTGCTGCCAAGAGAGATCGCAACTGACATTCTCAAGCGAATTCTGGAGCGCGCTGAAGATGATCTAAGAGGTCACGTTGTTAGTTGCACAGTCTCCCATCCTTCTCGTTTTTCATTGCGACAAATCGAAGATCTAAAAGCAGCTCTTTACGCCTGTGGTGTTAAGACCATCAGGACCATGCACGAACCGCTTGGGGCCGCTTTGAACTACATCCAGCAGAGCCGGCAGCCGGAAGACGGTGAGCAATACCATCTGATGGTTTTTGATTTCGGCGGCGGAACAACGGACATCACGTTGCTGCAAGTTAGCAGTTGCTGGGACAAAGAACGACAAATCTATGTCATCAAGCCAAAGGTATTGGGCGCCAGCGGCGATCGTTGGTTTGGGGGCGAGGATGTGACTGACATGGTAATGCAGTTGGCGTTCGAAAAATATCAGCAACTTATTTACAAAAGATACAGCGAACAAAACATCGGGAAAGAGAAGATCATCATTCCTTTCAATGCGGAGGATTTCGTCAACGACGCTCGTCGCCAGGGTTATGCACGTTCAAATCGAATTTTTCTTCGTGAATGGGCGGAGGAAGCGAAAATCGCCATTTCAGAGCATGCGGTTAGAATCGCGGAGTCAAACGAAACTGAAGATCCTCCGGAGTTCCGCATTCCGAGCCTCCATGTAATCGTCGACAACGAAACTAAAGCCGAAACCTTCATGACCACCGAGAATGTGGTTGTGGTTCCATCCGTCGCGGAGCTTAATGCCCATCTTCGGCCACGACTTGAGAAGCTGACGGAGATGATGAGGCTGTTGGCAGTCAATAATGGAATTAGTTCTCCCGACGTAATTCTGCTCTCCGGAAAATCATCGGCTTTCCCGATCGTACAGGAAGTTATTCAAGCTCAATTCCGTCAAGCAGAGATCCATCGCCCCACCGAATTGAAAGAGTGTGTCGTGCTCGGCGCTTGTCAGTTCTCACACAATGAAGCGGTGGCTGGGATCTATATTGAGGCTGACGAGAGCACTTGCTTGAGCGCGACTACTTCGCGACTGGGAGTCCGTGTCAATGACGCCGGACAGATCAAATTCAAAGAGATTGTCGGGGCTGGAGTGCCAATCGATGCGAACGGCTTAAAGGTTCCTATCACTGGCACGATTTTGAAGCGAACGACGCAAATACGCATTCTCGAGAATACCGGACTCGACGACGAGATGGTCATCCACGGCAAAGAGAATCGCAACATCACGCCCCTTAAAGAATT
>Ga0075425_100004078_pt1 | contig 14995 bp, 11 predicted proteins | sample SoiMethybrSBSTD4_FD_75300 | JGI IMG/M metagenome (GOLD analysis project Ga0075425, IMG submission 75300) | Bulk soil microbial communities from a Populus tree surrounding site in Tennessee, USA - Soil MetaG P. TD hybrid SBSTD4 | ecosystem: Environmental > Terrestrial > Soil > Tree plantation...
AAGAGGCGCTCGATCATCTCAGGGGCGTACGACGCAGGTCCAAGGGTGGCGACGATTTTGACGCGCCTCGTGCGTCTCATGTGGCTAGCGTCCCCTTTCGTTGGGATCGGTCAGGCGTATCGTCCAGTCCTTGGCTTCCTGCGTATCCACCTCGAAGAAGCCGGTGCTCTTATAGCCACGTCGGCCACATTCCTGAACCCCCCTGATCGTGAAGGACTTGTCGGCAGTGCACATGTACGATTTGCCCGCCCATTCTCCGCCGCGGTCGTAGTCGATGGCGTGAATGTAATAAAAACGGCTGGAAAGCGTTCCCTTGTAGAGCGTCTCGCACGTTTGCGCCGAGATGTTCCACCAGCCTTCCGTGGTCCAGCCGGTGGGATCCTGGTAGCCGATGGCGACGCCGATGCGGCTTGAGGTGGTGTTGCAGAGCTTGAGGTCAGCCCGCGCCGGCGGCGCCAATGCCAGGCTGGCAATCACGGCGGCGCCGGTCAACATCAGCGGGCTCGGGAGCAAAGGTGCCACAGGCATCGACTAAGACTTCTCGATCAGGCGTCGATGAGGATGACGCGGAAATCGTTGACGTTGGTTTGCGTGGGTCCTTGCACGATCAGTCCGCCGGCGGCCTCGAAGTAGCTGGTGGCATCGTTCCCGTCGAGGAACTTCTGCGCATCCAGGCGGCGCGCACCAGCAAGCGTTCGCGCATCGATGATGGCGCCCGCCGGATCCGTCACCTGACCGGTCCCGCCGTCGATCCCATCCGTATCCGCCGCCAGCGCGCACACGCCGGGCAGCCCGTCGAGCGCGAGCGCCAGCGCCAGCGCGTACTCCTGGTTGCGCCCGCCGCGTCCCTGGGGGTTGCGCACCGTGACGGAGAGCTCACCGCCGCTGATGATGGCAGTGCGACGTGCGGCAGCCTTGGCCTCGCGTGCAAGCCCGGCGTGCGCGCGGGCCACCTCACGTGCCTCACCGGTGAGCGCATCACCGAGGTTCACCACGGCGTAGCCGTTTCGCTCGGCCACGGCCCCAGCCGCTGCGAGCGCCGCAGCCGGCGTGGCAATGATCCGGTATGCGCTGGATCTGAACGCGGGATCGCCTGGCTTGGGCGTCTCGTTGGCGGGGTCGGTTAGTGCCACCTCGATTCCGCGCGGCAAGGTTAGACCCAGCGCCTGCAGGCTCGCTCGCCGACGCTCCAGGATGGCACGTGCATCGGCGAGCGTTGTGGCATCGGGTACGGTTGGGCCCGAGCCAATGGTGGCGGGATCATTGCCCGGCACATCGGAAATGGCGAGCGTGAGGAGTGGCGCCAGCGTGGCCTTCGCCAACCGTCCACCTTTGATGCGCGAAACATGGCGGCGCACGGTGTTCATCTCGCGGATGTCGGCGCCGCACTTGAGCAGCCCGCGCGAGAGCTCCGTCTTGTCGCCAAGCGTGAGCCCAGCCGCGGGCGCCGCCCAGAGCGCGGAGGCACCGCCGGACAGGAGCACAAGCACGCAATCGCGCTCCGTCGCGCTGGCCACGAGCGCCAGCGCACGCTCGGCCGCCTGCTGGCTGGCTGCGTCAGGGGTTGGATGCCGTGCCGAGACAATGTCGATGACGCCCTGGGGCAAACTCGCAAACGCTGCGGCGCTGCCGTGCGGGGCTGTCACGAAACCCGTGACGCGATCGAGCACGTTGAGCATGCGGTAGTGGGTCTGCGCTGCAACCGCCATGGCCGCTGCGGCCTTGCCGGCGCCTACAACGTAAAGCCGGCCGTCCGGCGGGGGTGGAGGCAGATGAGAGGGCAGGCACAAATCCGGGTGGGCGGCGGCGACGGCTGCTTCATAGAGCGCCAGCAGCGTCCCGCGCGCCGCCAATTGTTCTTTCCCGCTTGCGCTGGTCGTCATGGCCCCGGAGGTTTTTCCTTATGCTGGCGACCATTTGTCGTCGGCGCCTCGGCCAGCGTCAACAGCATCCTCAGGGCGACGCCGCCCAATCCGCAAGTCTCGCCAGCCGTCCTGCCACATGGCAAATGCCACGCCGGTCTCTCAGCGACAGGCGCGCCGGAGCAACGAACCGCGAAGCAACCTTCGCGGCCCTTCGCCACCCTTCCGGGGGCCGGAGCGCAAATGAGCGCAAATAGATGGCCGTCCCTTTGCGGCGTCGACGCGGTGGAACTATAGTTGAGGCCATGCCTCACGACAGTTTGTTGGCGCGAGCCATCCGCGCAGAGGAACACGACAGCTACTGCGTCCTGGCGGGGCGGGCCGATGCGGGCCTCATCCTGCTTTGCGACCATGCGGGCAATGCTATTCCACCCGCCTACGGCAGCTTGGGACTCCCGCCTGAGCAGCTTGCACGCCACATCGCCTATGACATCGGGGCCGCGGAAGTCACGCGCCGCCTCGCCGCCGCGCTCGGCGTGCCCGCGGTCATCACACGTTACTCCCGGCTACTCATCGATCCCAACCGCGGTGCGGACGACCCCACCCTCATTATGCGCCTCTCGGATGGCGCCGTGATCCCGGGGAACAAGCGCCTCGATGATCACGAACGGGAGCACCGTCGACGCCTTTACTACGAACCCTACCATCGCGCCATCGATGGCCTGATCGACCAGTGTCTCGCCAGCGGGACCTCGCCAATGCTTCTGTCGATCCATTCCTTCACGGAGAGCTGGAAGGAAAAGCCGCGACCTTGGCACGTGGGCATTCTGTGGGATTGCGATCAGCGGCTCGCCAAGCCCCTGCTCGACGGCTTGTACGCAGAAGGTGACCTCATCGTCGGTGACAATGAGCCCTACTCGGGCCAGCTCGTGGGTGACTGCCTGTGGCAACACGCCACGTGCCGGGGGCTCATTAATGCTCTGATCGAGATTCGCCAAGACCTGATCCGCGATGCAATGGGCCAAGGGGCCTGGGCGCAGCGGCTCACCCGCCTTGTCGGCGCGATCCTTAGAGCTACATACTCTGTCGATGCGCCGGCGACCGATGGCCGCCGGATCGCACCCAAACCGAGTGGCACACATCGCGAGGCCATCAACGGAGGTGGGGCCATGACTAAGATCGACAATGCGCTGGTGACGGAGCTCGAGGCGGCCGCCTTCAGGCGGCTGGTGGGACATCTACGCGCCCGCGGCGATGTGCAGAACATCGACCTCATGAACATGGCAGGTTTCTGCCGCAACTGCCTGGCCAATTGGTATCAGGAAGCGGCGCACGCCAAGGGCTTGGAATTAAGCAAGGATGGCGCGCGCGAGATCATTTACGGCATGCCTTACAAGGACTGGCAGGCCAAGCACCAGAAGGAGGCGAGCGCCGAGCAGAAGGCCCAGTTCGCCGCGGCCAAACCGCACGGCGCATGAAAGCCTAAGGGGTTGAAGGGCTCGCGACGAATTGGCGCGCTCCCCCTCTCGGGTGGGCGCAAAGCCACTTGCTGGGGGGTAGGGGCTGGAGCAGTCGGGTCGGCTCCCCGGGTGGGTCCGCGCACCAGTGTCCGTGCACCAGTGTCCGTGCACCAGTGTTCTGTGCACCAGTGTTCTGTGCACCAGTGGCGGAACATGGCGCCTCCCTGTGGGGCCACTCTGTTCCAGGCGCGGCCCCAGGAGCGCGCGCCGGCCCCCTCCCAGCCAATGCTTGCCGCCCCCTGGAACTCAAGCCCCAAAGGGGGCGCAAGCTCAAGGGGGGCGCAAGCGCCAAGAGATTTTGATGGTCTCAGCGTATGGTCCAGCAATTGGCATCCTGCCAGCACCTCGGTGCAACGGCGCTGCGGCCTTGGCTGCGCTCGGTGCGTGGCACACGCCTCTTGACAGTGCCAACCGGCCGCCGCATTAGGCGCACAGCGAGGCAGGTGCCCTCGCGAGGGGCGCCCTGCTGTCGCATCCGACGGCAAACAAAACGCCACAATCGCGCGCCGATCAGCACCATTCAGTGAACCGTGTCGGCGCACCGGCAACGAAGACGCATGGAGGAGCGCTCAATGGCGGTCCTGATAGAAGCTTCCGATCTCGAGAAGCGCTTCGGCGAGATCCTTGCCGTCGATGGCATCACGCTTGAGGTGAAGCGCGGAGAGGTGTTGGGGTTCCTTGGCCCCAATGGCGCAGGCAAATCGACGACCATGAAGATGCTGACGGGCTTCCTGGAACCCGATGCCGGCAGCGCCCGCATCGCTGGGATCGACGTGTTGGATGAGCCCAAGCAGGCCAAAAGGCAGCTCGGCTACCTGCCGGAAGGCGCCCCCTGCTATGGCGACATGACCGCCCGCGGCTTCCTCACTTTCATCGCCGAGATCCGCGGTTTTGATCGCGACGAGGCCAAGCGGCGCGTCGCGGCCGCCGTCGAGAAGACGCAACTTTCCTCGGTGCTCGAGCAGAAGATCGAGACGCTGTCGAAGGGCTTCAAGCGCCGGGTGGCGATCGCCCAAGCCATCCTACACGACCCGCAGGTGCTGATCATGGACGAGCCCACGGACGGCCTCGATCCCAACCAGAAGCACCAGGTGCGCCGGCTGATCGCCGACATGGCCGCCGACAAGGCCATCATCGTCTCCACGCACATCCTCGAAGAGGTGGAGGCGGTATGCTCACGCGCCGTCATCATCAATCGCGGCCGCATTGTCGCCGACGGGACAGCCGAGGATCTGATGCGGCGGTTGCCGTATCACAACACCATCGCCATGCACGTACCTGCGGGCAGGGCCGAAGCCGTCGCCAAGGCCCTTTCCGAATTTGCTGCCGTCGCCAAGGTCGAGACGGTCGGCACGGCCAACGGTCGGGTGCGGTTGCGCGCCTTGCCCCATGCCGGCGCTCCCATCCCCTCCGAACTCGCCTCGCTCATCCGTGCACGTTTGATCGAGGCCGAGGAGGTGCACGTGGAGCGCGGCAATCTCGACGAGGTCTTCCGGCAGATCACCACCTCGGATGCGGGGACCAGCCATGCATGAGTTTGTTCGCAACACCTCGATCATCGCCCGGCGCGAGTTTGTCGCCTACTTCTCGACCCCGCTGGCAACCGTGTTCCTCATCATCTTTATTGCGTTGACCGGAGCCTTCGCGTTTTACGTCGGCGGTTTCTTCGAGCGCGGACAGGCCGACCTTGCGCCGTTCTTCCAGTACCATCCCTGGCTCTACCTGCTGCTGGTGCCCGCAGTGGCCATGCGGCTGTGGGCTGAGGAGCGCAAGTCGGGCACCATCGAACTGCTGATGACGCTGCCCATTTCCCCGTGGGAGGCAATCCTGGGCAAATTCCTGGCCGCCTGGGCCTTCATCGGCGTCGCTTTGCTGTTGACGCTGCCGATGTGGATCACGGTCAATGTGCTGGGCAACCCTGATAACGGCGTGATCCTCGCCGGCTACGTCGGCAGCTTCCTTATGGCGGGGGCCTTCCTGGCGGTTGGCTCGTGCATCTCGGCGCTGACGAAAAATCAGGTGATCGCTTTTATTGTCGCAGCAACCCTTTGCTTCCTGCTCGTGATGAGCGGGCTCGAGCTGGTGCTCAACGTGTTGCGGGCCTGGACGCCGGGCTTCCTCGTCACCGCCGTATCGTCGATGAGCTTCCTCTCCCACTTCGATCGCATCGCCAAGGGTGTGCTCGATTTGTCATCGATCGTCTTCTACGTTTCGCTCATCGCCTTTGCCCTGTTTGCCAATCGCATCTTCGTCGAGCTGAAGAAAGCCGACTGAGAAAGGACAATCCGTGCAGAGTATCCTCGACAGGTTACGCCATCTGTTCCGGCCGGCCACGGACTGGTTGGTCGCACACTGCGCGCGGCTGCCGCGGCACACGCTGGCCTGGACCAGCGTTGGTCTCGCGCTCATCCTGCTGCTGAGCGTCAACCTGTTCGCCAGCAGCGGATTGCGCAACGCCAAGGCCGACCTCACGCAACAACGGCTGTTCACGATTTCAAGCGGCACACGCAGCATGCTGCACTCCATCGATGAGCCCATCAGCCTCAAACTCTACTTCTCCAAGCGGCTCGGCGAGGCCGCCCCCGTCTATGCCCGCTACTTCGAGCGTGTTCGCGCCCTGCTGCAACAGTACGCCGATATCGCCGGCCCAGGGCTCGACGTTGCCGTCTTCGACCCCGAGCCGTTCTCAGATTCGGAGGACAAGGCCGTGGCAGCCGGGCTGCGCGGGGTTCGGCTCAACCAGGAGGGCGAGGTGGGCTACTTCGGACTGGTGGGGAACAACTCCACCGATAGCGATTCCACGATCCCCTTCTTCACGACCGACCGCGAGGCCTTTCTCGAATACGACCTCACCAAACTCATCTACACGCTGGCCAATCCGAAGAAGCGCGTGGTTGGTCTCATGACCAGCCTGCCTCTCGATGGCGGGATGAACCCAATGGCCATGCTTGGGGGAGGTCGGCAGCAGTTGCCGCCGCAGATGATCATGGAGCAGATCCGAGACTTCTTCGACGTCAAAATGCTCTCCCAGGACGTGAAGGAGATTCCGAGCGATATCGACGTGCTGATGGTGGCCCAGCCCGACAAGCTCACCCCCGAGGCCGCCTACGCCATCGACCAGTTCGTGATGGGCGGCGGCAAGATCCTGGCGCTCGTCGATCCGGTCGCTGAAATGGGCGGGCGCGCGGGACCCATGGGTATGCCGCCCAGTGGCCCGAGCCCCGAGTTCGTGAAGCTGCTCAAGACCTGGGGTGTCGATTTCGACCCGAGCAAGGTCGCAGGCGACATCGCCACGGCCCGGCGCGTCCAGTTTGGCGGCGGAGCGCGCCCCACGGTGACGGAGTACGTGGGCTGGCTCGGCCTTGACCGCCGCAGCATCGACGAGAAAGACGTGCTCTCGGGCGGCGTCGAGCGGCTCAACTTGGCGTCGCCTGGGTTCTTGTCGAAGGCTGAAGGGGCGACTACGCAAGTGACGCCGATCCTGCTCACCAGTCCGCAGGCGATGCAGATCCCCGCCGACAAATTCACAGGCATGCCCGACCCCGTGGCCTTGCTGCGCGCCTACAAGCCAGAGGGCAAGTCGCTGACGCTGGCCGCGCGGGTCTCCGGATTGGCCAACAGCGCCTATCCAGACGGTGCGCCGAAGCCGGCTAAGGCGGAAGGGGATGACAAAGCGAAAGCGGATGCGGCCAAGCAAGAGGCCAAGCCGGACGCAACCAAACCCGACGCGAACAAGGACGGCAAGCCCAAGGAGGAGAAGCCCGAAGGCGCAGCCGCCAAGCCGCATAAGGCCTCCGGCCAGATCAACGCCATCGTCATCGCCGACACCGATCTGCTCTCCGACCAATTCTGGGTCGACGTGCGCGACTTTTTGGGCCAGCAGGTGGCGATCCCGAACGCCAGCAATGCGGCCTTCATCGTCAACGCGCTCGACAATCTGTCGGGCTCGGACGCCCTCATCGGCCTGCGCGGCCGCGGTGCCGAAGATCGCCCGTTCCAGCTAGTCAACGATCTGCGCCGGGACTCGGAGCGGCGCTATCGCGAGAAGGAGCAGGCGCTCACCGCCAAACTCAAAGAGGTGCAAGACCAGCTTACCAAGCTCGAGAACGCTGGGGAGGGTGGCAATGTCATCGTCAGCGAGAGCGATCGCCAGGCCATCGAAAAGTTCCGCAGTGACATGCTGGCAATCCGCCGCGAGCTGCGCGAGGTTAAGCGTGCGCTGCGCGAGGATATCGACCGCCTCGATGGCTGGTTGAAGTTCGCCAATATCGCGCTCGTGCCGCTCCTGGTCGGGGTCGGCGGCATCGGCTGGGCAGTGAGGCAGCGGCGGCGCACTGGGCCACATTTGCCGCCGGCGCCGGGGGCGCAGGGAGGAACACCATGAAGCCACGCGCCTTCGCCGCTCTCGCGCTCATTACACTCGTGGCGGTGGCGATTGCCATTGCAACCTACGCAGCGCAGAACCGCTGGTCGCAGGCCAAGGTCTCCGGCGCTGCCCTGCTCCCAGGGCTTGCGGCGCAAGCAAACCGCATCAGTCGCCTCGAGCTGCAGCAGGGCGACAAGACCCTGGCGCTGGCAAAGTCCGATGAGGGTTGGACGCTCGCCGATCGGGGCGGCTATCCCGTCAAGCCCGGCGCCGTACGTGCGCTGCTGGTCAAGCTGGCTCAGGCCGAGCTCGTTGAGGGCAAGACACGCAACAAGGAGCGCTTCGCTCTTCTGGAGCTCGAAGACCCGGCGGGCAAGGACAGCAAGTCGCGCTGGTTGCGGCTTAAGGACGACCAAGGTGCCATCATCGCCGAGACCATCGTCGGCAAAAAGCGATGGGACGCTTTTGGCGGCAGCAAGAGCGGTACCTACGTACGCAAACCCGGGGACCCGCAGACCTGGCTCAGCAACGGCGACCTCGACGTGTCCCTCAACGTGCGCGACTGGGTACAGGCTGGGGTGCTCGATGTGCCTTCGACCAAAATCGCCAAGCTGACAGTCGAGATCCCCGGTGAAGAGCCCCTCGTGATCGCACGTGATGCAGCCGACACCGCCAAGCACACGCTCGTGGGCTTGGCCGAAGGCAAGAAGCTCAAGGAAGGGGCCGGCATCGATGCTATCGTGCGGGCCGCCGGTAACCTCGAACTCGACGACGTGCACAAGGCCGCCGCCGCCGCCCCGCCCGCCAGCGACCTGAGCGTCGCCAAAATCGAAGCCGACGGCGGGCTCGCCATAACGGTTCGGTTGCGCAAGGAGGGCGATGACACGTGGGTTTCGCTCGAGGCCTCCGGAGCGGAGGGCGATGCCAAAAAGACCGCCGAAGACATTGTCAAGCGCACCCAGGGCTGGGAGTACAAGGTGCCCGCTTACAAGGCGCAAGCCATCCTCAAACGCCGCGCCGATCTTATCGAGGCAAGTTGATCTGGCTCCCCGGCCTGGCCTTGCTTGGTCCGTTTGGCTTGCCTCAGCGCGTCGGCGCGCTCGGTTGCGCTGTGCTGATTTCGTTGCCGCGCCAGGCGTAGCCTTCGCTCAACCACGCATGCACCCACACGAGCGGCAGCAGCGCGTCCCGTAGTGCCCAGGCGAATGGCGACCAGCAGCGCAAATGCCAGCCCGCGACCCACGCCAACAGCGCCTCGGTGCCAAACCAGAGCGTGGACAGTCCTGCTACCAGGGCCGCCGGCGGGGCATCGAGCGCATCTGCAACCCAAGCTGCTGCGGCAAGCGGAAAGAGACAGCCCGTGAGGATCTCGACGGCAAAGAAACCCGGGAAGCTCATGCGTCGCAGGCGGGCCCAACGGGTCTGGCGATCCCACACCTGGCGCGCGGTGCGCGGACCCAGCGGCTGGCCGAATGGCGCATCGACAAGAGCAACGCGCCGACCCAGGCTGCGCACAAGCTTGGTGGCGGCGGCATCCTCGGCAATCTCCTGCGCCAGCACCTGAATGCCTCCGGCCTGCGCCAGATCGCTTCGGCGCATAACCATGGTTTTACCCTGGGCGAAGCCCATGCCGATGCTGTCGGCGGCGTACTGCCAGCGCGCCTGGTAGCCGTTGAGAAATGCGCATTCGAGCTCGGCCCAAAACCCAACCACGCTGCAAGCAATCGGCGGAGCGCACAGGACGCCCGTCTCGGGTCGCCAGCCCGCAAAGAGCCTTTGCACGTAGTCACGCGGCATCAGCACGTTGCTGTCGGCGAACACGATCCAGTCCCCGGCGGCGGCGCGCCAGCCCTTGATGAGATTGTTGAGCTTCGGATTGAGGCAGATCTCGTGATTGCCGATGAGCAGGCGCGACCGGACGCCGGGGTTCCGGGCGATCAACGAGCGTATCAGCGCGACCGCTGGATCGTCGGCGTCGGCGCAGCAGAAGATCAGCTCGAAATTCGGATAATCGAGCGCGAAGCTCGCGGCCAGCGTCACTTCCTCGCAGCGATCGAGACCCCGCACGGGTCGCAAGATGCTCACCAACGGCGCGCGCTCCGGCGCGGGCAACGGCACCGTGCGCTGCCGGCAGCGACGCATGGCGAGCAGGCTCGTAATGATGTGGAGGAATGTGGCGGTGAGGCAAAAGGCGATCAGCAACCAGTCAAGCGGCGTCATGGGCCTCCTCACGCGGCTAGCAGCGCAATTGGAGGCTGTGCCCGAGTCCCGTAACAGCGCGGTGACAGTCGCGGTCGAAGAGACGGTTTGTCGCTCTTGGGGGGTCCCGACGGTTTCGGGCTCTCACGCCCAGAACCGAGGCAGGGCGTTGAGTTTGCGCCAGCCCTTGTGGGCATCCTTCCAGGCGTGCACGGCATGCGCGTTATGCCAACCCAGAACAAAGCCCGCAGCGCGCTGCGCCTCGCAGTTGTCGGGACAGCGCTCCCGACAGATGGTGGTCAGCCGCTCGGCGGCAACGACGTCGTTGAGATAGCCAAACTCCTCCTGCAAGCCGCGGATTTCCTTGATGAACCGGCGCGTTGCTGGCGCGGGGTAGAGGCCGACGAAGAACTCGGCCGTGTAGCGCAAGGTCTTCAGCGCCTTGCGCATGGCATGGCGCTCGACCACGTCGAGATCGTCAAGGCGCTCACCGCTGTCGGCGACCTTGCGCCAACGCTTCTTGAGCGCCAAGCGCGCGAATTTCGCGACAGGCACTGACAGCTCGTCGCCGCCTTCGATCGTGCGCGGCCACAGCGCCAGATAGAGTTGGAGCACCGACCACTGCTGCCCGCACAGCTCAGACCGCACACGATCGCGCATGCGGACTCGATGCGCCAGCAGCGCCTCGCGCAGCTCGGCCAGCCCCGGGTCGTGGCGCAGGGTGCCGGCGACCGGCGCATAGATCTCCTCGATCAACACATCGGCGTCGCGTAGCTCGCCGACGCTGCGCGCGAGCGCTCGCGCATGGCGCTCCAGCTCGCGGGCAACCGTCGTATCGCTCAGGGGGCGAAAGGCGAGAAGGGCGCTACGCAGCCGACGCAGGCCGATGCGCAGCTGATGTGCGGCGTCGGGGTCTTCCGTCTCCAAGACTGCAGTCCGGTTGGCGGCGATCTGGGCGGCGGCCGATTGCACGAGGAGGCCAAGGGCATGTGAGCAGGTGTGGTCCGCCTCAAGGTGTGGCAGCTCGGCGCGTTGCGGTATGGCTTGGCCGTTGGCCTTGCGGCCGAGTGCCAGGCTATAGCCCCGATCCGCGGGGTTGCCGTTGGCAAGGCGCACAGGCGCCGTGGCGAAGAGCTGAGCGGCAGTGTGCAACAGACATTCCGGACGTCCCGATTTCAGCTCTAACTCCGCCTGGCATAGGCTGCTCTCAACGCTGCCCGCGCGCACCACACCCTCCTCAAGGGCGAGCTCAAGATCACCTTCCCCCGCATGCAGCTGCCGCGTCGTGCGCTCAACGACGGTCTCGAAGATCGGCTCGAGCACCGAGCGCGCGATCGCCTTTGCGATTCGGCGGCGCACGCGTCGACTGGGGATGAGGTCCAAGTTGGGTTCCGGTCGCTCTAGGCTGCCGTCCCCCGCCACGCCGTCCGAGCCGGCACGGGTGTCGGACCAATCGGTTTCGATCGTCTGCAGCCAGCGCTCGCCCTCCGACCGCAGTCTGAAGGCGACGCCAAGGGTGCGCAGGCGATAATCTGGCGTGTCGAAGTAAATCGAGCGCAGCGTCCGCCGCACCGGCTCGCCGACCCCCAGGCTACCAAGGGCTGGATGCACCCGCACCCGCTGTAATTCCTCGCGCGTAAGCTCGAGTTTGAGCGCCAACTCACTTTCCCTGGCAACGCTCATCGCCAACCCCCTGACGCAGCTGCTGGCCCGCTGCGGCAACGGGCAAGCAAACCGCGCCTAGCGAACGGATCGACCCGTGCCGCAGTCAATGGCGAAAGCGCAGTTATCCACAGAAGAATTGCGCGCAAAGGGAGGGTGCCTCAACCGGGCCCAGCGGCGTTGGCTCACGGTCGCGCAGGGCACCGCGCCCCAGCGTCTGATCCACCCAACCGGGCCGGTCGATAATTCACCACCGAGCCGGTCGATTTGTCACAACGCGGACTGTGGCCGCACTGTCTATGTCCAGCGCATGACCGACGCGTCCGACCCGGCAAGGCCGTCCCGCCACTTCCTGCGGGCGGTTTGGCGCGGATTGTCGCAGCGCTGCCCCAGTTGCGGAACAGGGCAGCTCTTTGGCAGCTACCTCAAGGTGCGCGATCATTGTCCCGCCTGCGGTGAGGCGCTTTATCACCATCGCGCCGACGATGCCCCGGCCTATTTCACCATCCTCATCGTTGGCCACGTCGTCGTCGGCGGCGTGCTGACGCTCGAGCGCGGGCTATCGCCGCCCATCTGGGTTCAGCTGGCCATCTGGCTGCCTTTGACGCTCTTTGGCTGCCTTGTTCTGTTGCCCCGCGTCAAGGGCGCCCTCGTTGCGCTGCAATGGGCACTCTACATGCATGGTTTCGACCCGATGCGTGCGCCCGACCCCTCCGTCGATCCGGGTCAGCGCCTGTGACGGGCTCTGTGCGGCAGCACCGCCGCCAGCCCAATCGCAACCCGGAGAGGTGCCAGCCCTTGTGCGTGCCACCAGCGGCAATGGCAAGGCCACAATTGCGCGCAATCGAACCTGGGCTGGCGCAGCATGTCTTTCGCCTGAGGTAACCTCCATGCCCATTGCCAATGCTTCGAGCGCGCTCCAGCGCTTCACGGTTCTCGATTTGACCCGCGTCCGCGCTGGTCCAACGGCCGTGCGGCAGCTGGCCGATTGGGGCGCCAATGTCATCAAGGTCGAGCTCCCCGAACATTTGGACGCTGCAGAAGGTCTGGGTGGTGCGCGCCACGGTCCGGATTTCCAAAACCTGCATCGCAACAAACGCAGCCTTACGCTCGACCTCAAATCGCCCGCGGGAGCTGCAACCTTTCGGCGCCTCGCCGCCAAGGCCGATGTGTTGGTCGAGAACTTCCGCCCCGATGTGAAGACCCGGCTCGGGATCGATTACGCCGCCCTCAGCGGGATCAATCCCCGTCTCGTCTACGCCAGCATATCCGGCTTCGGCCAGGACGGCCCCTACCGCGACCGACCAGGTTTCGATCAAATCGCACAGGGCCTGGGTGGCCTCATGTCCATCACCGGCGAACCAGGAAGAGGGCCGATGCGGGTCGGAATTCCCGTTGCCGACCTTTCCGCTGGCCTCTTCTGCGCGCTCGGCATCCTGGCGGCGCTGTTGGAACGGGAGCAGTCCGGCAAGGGCCAGGAGGTCGCCACCTCGCTGCTGCAGGCGCAGATCTTCATGCTCGATTTCCAGGCTTCCCGCTGGCTCAATGCCGGCGAGGTTCCAGGACAGGCCGGCAACAACCATCCAACCAGCGTCCCGACCGGCGTGTTCAAGACGCGCGACGGCTATATCAACATTGCCACGGCTGGCGGGGAGATGTGGCAGCGCCTTTGCAAGGCGCTTGAGGCGCCCGCCCTCCCCACCAACCCGCGCTTCGCCACCGCGGGAGCGCGCCTTGAGAACCGCGATACCCTCAACGCCGCCATCGAAGCCCACCTCGCCCATCGCACGAGCGCTGACTGGATCGAGCGTCTCAACGCCGCCGGCGTGCCGACGGGCGCCATCAACTCTATCGAGCAAGTGTTCGCTGACCCACAGGTCGCCCATCTGGGCATCGTGCAGCAGATCGAGACGGGCGACGCACGCGGCACTTTGAAAGTAGTGGGGCAGCCGGTCTCCCTCGGCCGCACGCCAACCCGCCTGGCGGCGCCCCCGCCTGAGCGCGGACAGCACACCCTCGAGGTGCTGTCCGAGTTCGGCTTCACGCCCGCCGAGATTGCCGCTCTGCGGGAGGCCAAGGTCATTTGACGCCGGGCCGCCGCATCCGCTCCCACGCTCGCCCCCGGGCACAACGGCGAAGTTGAAGCTCGCGGCGAGCTCGATACCGGGACGCGATAACCTCTCGCCCAGGCGTTTGCTTGCGCTTCGCCGGCGACGGCGTATTGTGCAGCATTCCCGACCGCAGCGCTGGCCTCGCGGCGTCTTCCTTGATCGCCAAGGCGGAACCGCAGGTGTCTCCGGCGCGCTCAACCTGCGCTGGAACCTGTCGATGTCCGAAGCCCTTGAGATCCAATTTGCATCGCTGTCGGCGGCGCCGACAGGCGCGCTGGCACTGCTTGCCGGTGCCGAACTCGCGCTCGCCCCGACCGCGCGCGGCTTGGACGAGCGCACCAAAGGCGCGGTGAGCAAGGCTGCGCGCGCCGCAGATTTTACTGGCAAAGCCAAGACATCGATGGAGATTCTCGCACCCGCCGGCATCGACACGCCCCGCCTTCTGGTGATTGGAGCCGGCCGCCCGAGCAAAGAGCTCGACCGCCTGCTGCTTGGTGGCTACGCGCTCTCCCAGATCACTGCGCGCAAGGGTGAGGCCGCAAGCCTGGTCGCAGAAGTGCCCGACACGGGCGAGGTCGGCGCGGATATATTTGCCGCCGACCTGGCGTTTGGTGCGCTATTGCGCAGCTACGCCTTCAAAAAATACCGCACCACGCGCAAATCCGAGGACGGTGCCGACGATGAGCCACGCGACGGCGTGCGCAGGCTCGCGGTTCACTGTGCCAAACCGGATGCTGCCGCCAAGGCCTTTGCCAGCCGCAAGGCGGTGGCTCAGGGCATCTTCCTCGCCCGCGATCTCGTCAATGAGCCCGCCAACATGCTGGGCCCTGTCGAGTTCGCCGAACGGGTGCGCGATCTCACCGGGGCTGGCATTGAGGTTGAGGTGCTGGACGAAGACCAGCTCCGCGCCCTGAAGATGGGGGCTCTGTTGGCCGTTGGGCAGGGCAGCGACCGGCCCTCGCGCGTCGTCGTCATGCAGTGGCACGGTGCCAAATCGAAACGGGCCAAGACGCTCGCCTTCGTCGGCAAGGGCGTATGCTTCGACACCGGCGGCATCTCCATGAAGCCCGCGGGCGGCATGGAGGACATGAAAGGTGACATGGGCGGCGCGGCCTGTGTCGCCGGACTGATGCTGGCGCTCGCCGGGCGCAAGGCTGCCGTCAATGCGGTGGGCCTCGTCGGCCTCGTGGAGAACATGCCGTCGGGTAAAGCGCAGCGTCCCGGCGATATCGTCACCTCCATGTCGGGACAGACGATCGAGGTGCTCAACACCGA
>Ga0075425_100004079_pt1 | contig 14995 bp, 14 predicted proteins | sample SoiMethybrSBSTD4_FD_75300 | JGI IMG/M metagenome (GOLD analysis project Ga0075425, IMG submission 75300) | Bulk soil microbial communities from a Populus tree surrounding site in Tennessee, USA - Soil MetaG P. TD hybrid SBSTD4 | ecosystem: Environmental > Terrestrial > Soil > Tree plantation...
AGATCTGGCTCGGTCACGGCAGCGGTGTGACGCTGACGCTGAACGGTGTGCGCGTGCCGCTCGGCACGAACAGCACGACGCTCGACCTGCGACTGCTCGACAGCGGGAAGGTCTCGATCCAGCGGCAGTGACGCGTCAGGGCGCGTCGTCGAAGACGACGCGCCCTGACGCGATCGTCGTCGTGACGCGCGTCGTCGCGATCTCGTGCGGCGGGCCGTCGAACGGGTTCCGATCGAGGACGGCCAGATCGGCGCGCATCCCCGGCTCGATCGAGCCGGCGTCGTCGTCGTGGTTCACGTACGCCGAGCCTCGGGTGAAGGCCGTCAGCGCGGTTGGCAGGTCGATGCGTTGCCCCGCAACCAATGCCGGGCCGTCGGCATCGCCGACGGCCCGTCGTGTCACGGCGACCTCGATCTCCTGGAAGGGGTCCGGCGTCGACACAGGCCAGTCGCTCCCGAAGCAGAGCGTGGCCCCCGAGCGCACGATGTCGCCGATCGGGTAGAGGCGCTCCGCGCGGTCCCCGAGGCGGGGCCGCGTCATCGTCTCGACCATCGGGTCCGGCTGCGCCCAGAAGGGCTGGATGTTCGCGATCGCGCCGACGTCCCGTAGCCGCGGGACGTCGGCGGGGTCGGGCAGCTGCAGGTGCGCGACGTGGTGGCGGAGGTCGTTCGCGCCGTTCGCGTCGCGCGCGGTCCGGAGCGCGTCGATCGCGCTCCGGACCGCGCGATCCCCGAGCGCGTGCTGGTGGACCTGGAACCCGAGCGCGTCCAGGCGCGTGACCGCGTCGGCGAGCGCCTCGGCGTCGACGAACTGGACCCCGCGGTCGTGCTCGTCGCCGAACGAGCCTTCGTACGGGTCGAGCATCGATGCGGTGCACGACTCGGGACAGCCGTCGAGCATGATCTTCACGGTGGACGCATGAACGTTCCCGCCGCTTCCCCGCACGCGCTGCTCGACGAGGCCGTCGATCTGCTCGTTCCCGCGATGACGATCCCACCAGAGCGACGTGACGACGCGCGCCGTGAGCTCGCCCGCATCATCCATGTGCCGGTACGCGCGCAGCACGTCGGGCTCGACCCACGCGTCCTGCCATCCCGTGATCCCGAGGGCGTGCAGGTCGCGCTGCGCGACACGGAGCGCCGCCTTCCAGTCGTCGACCGTGCCGCGCGGCACCACGTCCGACCAGAACGAGTACGCGGCGCCCTCCTGCAGACACCCGGTCGGAGCCCCGTCGGATCCTCTCACGAAGTACCCGTCCCAGGGATCCGACGTCGCGGCGGTGATCCCCGCGACCTCGAGTGCTTTCGAGTTGACCCACGCCGCGTGGGTGTCCGTATTCATCAGGAAGACGGGCCGGTCGGGCACGACGGCGTCAAGGTCGGCCGCGAGTGGGCCTCCGGTGGAGTCGAAGACGGGGTTGTACCACCCGCCGCCCACGATCCAGCCGAGATCAGGGTGCTCACGGGCGAAGGCGCCGATCCGATCGAGGTACTCGTCCCTCGTCGTCAGATCGGCGAGGTCGACGTTCAGGATGATCCGTCCCGCGAAGGGGGCATGGATGTGCGCGTCCTGGAAGCCCGGGACGATGCACGCCCCCCGGACGACGTCGCGAGCGTCGCCGACGCGGTCGCGGACCTCGTCCTCGGTCCCGACGGCGACGATCCTCGTGCCCTCGATCGCGACGGCGCGGGCCCATGACCGTGCCGCGTCGACGCGGTAGACGTCGCCGACGAGGACCAGGTCCGCACCCACGGGCGCGGACGGTACCACCGAGGGCCGTGCTCAGCCGAACACGAACAGCCCGTGCATCCCGTAGGCGTAGTGCCCGGGCAGGTGGCACGCGAACTCGATGTGCTCAGGGGTCGTGGGGAACGTATACGTCGTCTCGGCGGTCGTCCCCGCAGGGATCGTGATCTCGCCCGGCTTGGCGCCGTGCGACGGTTCGGTCCCGTTCTCGTGGACGAGCTGCACGTACCGGTCGCCGACGATGAACTCGTGATCGATCGGATCCTCGTTGTGCACGACGAACCTCACCGTCTCGCCCGTGGCGACCGGGATCGACGAAACGCTGAACCGCGAGAAGCGGATCGTGATGTCCACCGTCCGCATGCCCTCGTCGGCTCGGGCCCAGCCGACGAGGGCGACGACCAGCAGCGCGCCGGCGATGAGCGCCCCGGCGCGGGCTCGCGTCATCGTCAGGCGTCCTGACGCGCGATCCCGCGCCGCGTCGCGACCGCGACCAGTGCGAGCAGCACGACCGCGAACACCCCGACCAACGCGATGGGCGTGCTCGTCGGGAGGACCGGCACCGTCGGGGCGAAGCCCGCCGCGACCGGATCCGGGTGCCCGTATCCGCTCGCGTCGATCGCGAGGTCGTTCGTGAGCGTGCTCGCCGGCGTGTCGATCTTCAGGTACGTCAGCCAGGCGCTGGACGGGATCCACCCCATCCGCCGATCAGAGCGGAGGTCGTCGAGCAGGCTCGTGGAGGCCGGCTCGCTGACCTGGCGGATCATCCCCTGCTGGTCGAAACGGCTGGTCGGGCGGACGGGCTGGGGCAGCAGGGCCGGCGCTCGGTCCGTCAGCAGATACACGTCGGCCTGGACGGTCTGGGTGGGCTGCAGCCCAAGGGTCAGGATCCGCAGCGGCACCCAGGGGTTCGGCGTCGGGATCACGATGTCCACCGGGGTCCCCTCGCCTTCAGACAGGCCCTGGGCCGCGGCGCGTGCCGCGTTGAACCGAACGGCCATGAAGATCGGGCTCCGCTGGGCGTAGAAGTCGAGGACCTCCGGCGCGTCGGGCGGCAGGAAGAACCCGTGGTTCCGCGCCCAGTTCCCGACAGCGACCGATCCGCCGCTGAGGACGGTCACATCCAGCGAGTCGACCTTCGTCTTCAGGATCACCGTGGCCCTTTGGGCCGACGGTGCGGCGGCGAAGCCGGCGTCGGCCTCGAAGAGCGGCTGCGGCTGGGTTTCGAGCACCAACCGTTGGAGCGTCCATCCGCCGCCCTTGATCACCTTCGTCGGGACCCCCGGCAACGGGATGATCGAGCCGACGTCGCCGGTGGACTTCCCCGCGTACTCGAACGACGTGATGTAGTGCTCGATCCCGTCGTGGTACGCGGCGAGGGTCGTCGTCCGGGTGAGGCTGATCGTGCCGTTCGGGGCGATCAGGGCGCCACACGCGAACGCGCTCGCGATGGGGACGACCACGAGGGCGGCGGCGATCGCGGTGACGGCGATGCGGCGGACGGTGCGGTTCATGGCGCTCCCCCTTCGAGGCCGATGCTCCTATCCAGATGGGTCTTCGACGGCCTGCCGGGTCGCCGAGGTTCCCGCTCGGTGAACCCATGCCGTCGGCGTCCGCAGATGTGACCCGCCTACACTCCGGCGCGATGCAGCTGAACCCGACCGAGGAGGACCGGCTCCGCGTCTTCACCGCCGCGCAGCTCGCACGAGCGACGCTCGAGCGCGGTCTCCGGTTGAACGCACCCGAAGCGATCGCCCTGGTCTGCGATGAGATCCATATGGCCGCGAGGGCGGGTGCGGGCTACGACGAGGCGCTCGAGGCCGGCCTCTCCGCGCTCCGGCCGGATCAGGTGATCGACGGCGTCTCGGGGATCGTGCGCGAGATCCGCGTGGAGGCGCTCTTCGACGAGGGCACACGCCTGATCGTGATCCGTGATCCCTTCGGGACGCCCCCGCCCGGCGCTCCCGGCGCGATCGACTTCGGTGAGGGCAACGTCGAGCTCGTGCCGGACCGCGAACGCAGGACGATGACCGTCACGAACGACGGGGATCATCCGATCCGGGTTTCGTCGCACTTCCCGTTCAGGCAGACGAACCCGGGCCTCCGCTTCGACCGCGACGCCGCCGAAGGGTTCCGGCTCGATCTGCCGGCCGGCGACTCGATCCGATGGGCTCCGGGTGAGACGAAGGAGGTCTCGCTCGTGGCGTACGGGAGCTCGGATGCCTGACCGGATCTCGCGTCAGGACCACGCGCTCCGCCACGGGCCGACCGCCGGGGACCGCGTGCGTCTGGGCGACACCGACCTGTGGATCAGGATCGAGGAGGACCTGACGGAGCCGGGCGACCAGGCTCTGTGGGGGTACGCGAAGAACTGGCGTTCGCGCATGACGCAGGCCGACCGCGCGACGCGCGCCTCGGAGCTCGACGCCGTGATCCCGAGCGCGATCGTCGTCGACCCCCTGCTCGGTGTCATCAAGGCGGACATCGGCATCAAGGAAGGGCGCATCGTCGGGATCGGCCGCGCCGGCAATCCCGACATCACGTCCGGCGTCGATCTCACGATCGGCCCGAACACGTGGCCGATCCCGTCGCACGGGCTGATCGTCACACCGGCAGCGGTCGACTCACACGTGCACCTGCTCTCTCCCCGCCTGGTCCCCGTCGCGCTGTCCGCCGGCGTGACCACGCTGATCACGGCGGGGTTCGAGGAGCCACCCGACCGGATGCGGTCGACGCTCGAAGCGTTCGAGCCACTCCCGATCAACATCGGACTGCAGGCATCTGCCCGGACCGATGCCGCCGGTGGGCTCGACCCGGTGATCGAGGCGGGCTCCGTGGGTCTCAAGATCCACGAGGACTGGGGCGCGTACCCGGAGATCGTCGACGCGACGCTCTCCGCCGCGGACGCACACGACATCGCCGTCTGCCTCCACACCGACAGCCTCAACGAGTCGACGGACCTGGCGGGAACGATCGCGGCGATCGGCGATCGGACGGTGCACGCGTACCACGTCGAGGGCTCCGGCGGCGGCCACATCCCGGACGCGATCGGTCTGGTCGCCATCCCGAACATCATCTGCTCCTCGACGACTCCGACTGTGCCGTACGGTCGCGCGACGGCCCTCGAGCATCTCGACATGAAGCTCATCGTCCACGAGGGAAACCCCTGGCTGCCCGAAGACGTCGCGGCGGCGAGGGAGCTCGTCCACCCGGCGACGATGGCGGCCGAGGGACCGCTGCACGACCTTGGCGCGATCCAGATCGTCAACTCCGACTCGCAGGGCATGGGGCGGATCGGCGAGACGGTCCGCCGGACCTTCCAGCTCGCGAACGTGATGAAGCGATGGCGGACGACGGAGGCAGGCGGTGGCTGGGGCGATCCGGCCCCGGTGCGTCGGCTGCGGCCCGTGGCGCCGTCGACCGACGATCGACCCGACGACAACGAACGGGTGCTCCGTTACCTCGCGAAGGTCACCGTAGAGCCGGCGCGCGTCCACGGGATCCTCGACGAGGTCGGCACGCTCGCGCCCGGCCGGATCGCGGACCTGGTGCTCTGGCAGGCGACGCACTTCGCGGTCAAGCCCGCGATGGTGCTGAAGGGAGGGATCGTCGCGTGGTCGGCGATCGGAGAGGGTAACGCGAGCGTGCACCTCGCGGAGCCCATCCGCTACGGCGCGGACTGGGGTGGGTCGGGCGATGCGGCGCGGGCCTTGTCGACGACCTTCGTGTCCCAGGCGGCACTCGATGCCCAGATCGAGGTTACGCTCCGAACGCGACGGAACATCGTTCCGGTGCACGGGACACGCGACATCACGCGGGACGACCTGGTCGCGAACGTCGTGGCGCCGCCGATCGAGGTCTCCTCGGCCGACGGGACCGTCACGCTCGACGGCCGCATGCTGGCATGCGAGCCGGTGAACGAAGTGCCGCTGTCTCGACGGTACCTCCTCGCGTGACGCGCGGCTCGACCGAGGAAGGGACGCTCGGACAACTCAGTGGCATCCGCCTCCACCTACGCTGACCCGGTGAGCTACTTCGGTGACCTGATGGGGCGAAGCGAAGCAGCTGTACGCGATCGTCTGCTGCAGGACGAGCAGGTCATCGCGACCGGCCGATGCGCAGACATCACGACGACAGGGGACCTCGATAGCGCAGGCGCCGGCTGGACATTCGTGATGGTCACGAACCGTCACGTTCATCGGGTGCCGTCTATCAGAGGACGCGCGCCCGGCGACGTGTGTTCGCTCAGTTTCGACTGGGTGCAAGCCTGTACCGAGATCCATTGGCGACATCGAGCCGCGATCGTCATGGATCACGATCCGCTCATCCGACAGCACTTCGCTCCCAACGGTCGGCCCCTGAACTGGGAGTACACATCCGTGGAGTCGGTGACCGGACCACTCTCCGAGACGATCCTGGGCTTCAGCCGTCCGACGGCGGCCGCCGCCGGGGCGCTCAAGGAACAGCTATCCCTACGAGGACTTGAGGTTCGGCAGGTTGAAAGTTCAGATCGCCTTCCCGAGGCCGCCGCTCAAGGTACATAGCTGAACCCTCGGGCATCCGAGTGGTCCTCTCACTAGGCTCCGAGCGTGTCTGACGCCACGCCGCAGATCGAGGAGCTCGTCTTCCCGCACGCCGACTTCCCGCGGGAGTTGGATATCCAGCTCTGGGCCTTTCACCGACTCGTTTGGGGCGTCGGCGAGGGTCGATTCCGCACACGCAGTTGGGACGAGCCAACCCCCACACACTTCGTCCTCGCGGCGGGCGAGCTGCTCGTCAGCCACGTACTCGTGTTCCCACTTCCGATCGAGGGCCATCACGGGGTGCTGAGGGTTGGATGCGTCGGGGCGGTACTCACCTTCCCCCAGTTCCGTCGCGAGGGTCATGCGAGCAAGCTCATGCGCCGGGCTGCGCAGCACATCGGCCAGACGGCAGATGTCGGGATGCTGTTCTGCGATCCCGAGGATGCTTCGTTCTACGAGCGACTCGTTGACGGGGAGATCCCCGATGGTGTCCTCATGCTCCTCGGCGACGCCCTCATCGTGCCTGATCCGATCCGGCTGCCCTGGATGTTCTAACGGCCCTGATCGTCGAGCGCGACCGGCCCGAGCCGTCGTCGACCTAGCGCAGGTCCGTCGCCTCAGCTATGAACGAGTTCTATCCTCAGCGGGTGCCTTCGCCGCCCGCCATCACGCCGGTCCGTGTTGCCGACCTGCTCGCTGGCGACGAGCGGATGCCGGTCCACGTCCACATCATCGACCATCCGGACGGGCGTGTGTTGGTCGACACCGGCATGACGGACCTGCACCCGGCGGTGGCCGACATGGATCCTCGCCTCACTCCGTTGAGCGAGCAGGATCTCGACCTCGCCGGCATCGACATCGTCGTCAACACGCACCTGCACTTCGACCACTGCGGCGGCAACCACCTCTTCGCCGGCAAGCCGATCTACGTCCAGAGCCGGGAGCTCGACGACGCGCGCAACCAAGACGGCTACACGATCCGCGAGTGGGTCGATGCTCCCGGCGTGCGTTACGAACCAGTCGACGGCGAGCTCGAGCTGTTGGCCGGCGTCCGGCTCGTCCCGGCGCCGGGCCACACGCGAGGCTCGCAGGTGGTCGTGGTCGAGACCGGTGAGCGCCCGTTGGTGGTCGTCGGCGACACGGCGGTGTGGTTCGGCGAGCTCGACGAGCCGCGCACCGAAGGCCAGCTCCTCGTGCGCGCGCTCGACCCCGAGCTGGTCTGGCTCGCGCACGCGGACGAGCCGTGGCGGCCCCGTCCCGATTGAGGCGCTTCGCGGGAGCCCCCTCGCTGCGCAGGCGCTTCTCGATCGCTAGCCGCCCGCGCCGGCTTGAGCGTCGGCGAAGTCCATCAGATCGAGTTCCCCCGGCGATCGACCCTCGGCGGTGAGGAGCGCTGCCGCCTCGGATCGGTGCTGCGTCCCGTGATTCACGACGTGCACCATCAATTCCCAGACGGGAACCCCTTCGTCGAGCTTCGCGATGTCGCCGTCCGTGAGCATCTGCAACCACGTATCGACCGAGGCCCATTCGGCCTCCCAACGTGCGCGCAGCTCGTCGACCGTGGGCAGCGGTTGAAGTTCCAGCTTGTGGCTCTCATCGGTCGGGCGTCCTTCGAAGAGATCGCGCCAGCGTTGAGAGGAGCCGAGATGGTGGACGAGGATGCTCCCCAGGCCTCGCTCGCCCACGACACCCGTCCGTCCCCACACCGTCGGGTCGACGTCGTCGAGCGCGTCGAGGACCCTCTGGGTTGCCCAGCGGTCGTAGCCGAACAGGAAGCGGATCTCATCTGCTCGCATCGGGATCCCCCGGTCTGCATCCGTCGTGAGTCGTAGACGTGTGAGGGACACCGTAAGCCGACTTCACAGCGATCAGCACCTTGCCTCGTCTCGTCGGCCGCCCTACCCTCGTCGTGTGGGTCCTTCAGGTTGGGCGAACGACGACAAGTTCGGAGGCCGGCAGCGCATCCTCGCCGAAGAAGCCGTCGAGCGGGGCCGCGAGGCTGCGGAGCAGGAACACCTCGTCAAAGAGGTCGAACGCGCACAGGAGCGAGACGCGGCGGAGCGGGGTGAGGTCGCGCATCGTCCCTGGTGGCGGTTCTCGAAGCGCTGACGATCCTCGCCCGCCTGGCCGCCAGCATGTGGCCGATCGAGCCGGGGAAGCCTCGTTCCGGAGAGGGGCCGAGACTTCAGGGAGGTCAGAGCCGTGAGTGAGATCCTGGGTATCGCTCGGTTCCGGTTCGACGAAGGCAAGCTCGAGGAGTACAAGCGCTTGTCTGCTCAGGCGATGGAGATCGTGAAGACGAAGGACACCGGAACCCTGCAGTTCGACACGTATCTCAACGACGACGAGTCCGAGTGCGTCATCATCGAGCGGTACCGAGACTCAGAGGCGCTGATGGAGCACGCCGCGAACCTCAAGGACCTGTCGGCGGAGATCCTCGCCATCGTCACCGTCGTTCATGGCGAAGTCCTGGGAAACCCGAGCGCTGAGCTGCGTGCCGCACTCGCGGACAGCGAGGTCCCCCAGCTCTTCACCCCCTACGCGTCGATGTGAGCGGATGATCGTCCGCCGGATCATCGTCGATCACGTGCTCTTCGTCGTGGCGGACATCGACGCGAGCCGCGCGCTCTACACGGCCGCCCTGGCCCCGCTCGGCTACGGAGAGCTCTTCGTTCAGGAGGACTGCGTCTCGTACGGGGCGGACGATCTGGACGATTTCACGATCTGCCGCGGGAACCCCGTGACCACGGCGACGCACGTGGCGTTCGCTGCAGAGGACCGGCGCGCCGTCGATGCGTTCTTCGCGGCCGCCGTCGAGAACGGCGCGACGGTTCGCGGCGAGCCCGGGGTCTGGACGCAGTACTCCGAGCGGTACTACGCGGCATTCGTCAACGATCTGCATCACAACAACGTCGAGGCCGTGTGGCATGCACCCGAGCCGGTTCTCGACGCACCGAGCCGCCCCGGCGTTCCCTGATCCGGCGGATCAGAGGCGACGTTCGAAGATGACCGAGATGCGCTCGTAGCCGATCGACTCGTAGAACGGCACGCTTTCGGGGCTCCGCAGGAACGTGTCCAGGGTCACGACGCGCGCGCCGCGTCCCCGCAGCCACTCCTCCGCCGCCTCCATGAGCGCCTTCCCGATCCCACGCCGACGGTGACTCGTGAGCACGCCGAGGGAGTTGACCTCGCCGCGGACGTCGCCGAGGTCCGCCATCGTCTGGAACCGAGACGACTCGAAGGGAGCATGGAGCTTCGCTTCGACCTGCCCGACGATCCGCCCGTCCTCGAGCGCAACGAAGCAGTTCCAGTCCGTGCCGACCGTGGCCATGTCCCCGTCGATCCAGTCGGCCATCCCTTCGACATCCGGGATCTTGAAGCGTGACGGGTCGATGCTCTCGAGCGAGGCCGCCGTGTCCAGGTGCAGCGCGGCGATCCCAGCGCCGTCCCCCTTTCGGGCCTGCCGGATCACCAGCCCCTCCACGGCGGGATGATAGGGGACTCAGCCGACCGTCTCGAACCGTTCCCCGGCGGCGTACCTCTTCCGGCCGCTCGGGCCGCGCAGCTCGACGCTGTTCCGGCCGAAGACCTCCCACCTCTCGCCGTCGCCCGCGATCGCGGTGCGCTCGTCGATCCCGACGAACCAGGTGCCGTCCGGGACCCGCGAGGTCATCCACCAGGCGAGCCCGGGGATCCTGGCCGCGCGGTCCCAATGCACGCCGAACGAGACGTGCGGCACGAGGCCGAGCCCGAAGAGGTAGGAACTGCCGCGGCTCCCGTCCTTCTCGCGGCTCGCGACCATCGCGCCCGCGCTGCACCCCGCCCAGACCGCGCCACGGTCCATCGCGCGGAGGATCGCCGACAGGAGCGTGGAGCCGCGAAGCACGTTCGACAGGTACTGCGGCTTGCCCCCGGAGAGATAGACCATCGAGGCCGCCTCGGCTCGCGCCGCCCAGTCGGCGCGTTCCGCGTCCTCCCGTGTCTTCACGGGGATCACCTCGGCCGTGACGCCCGACTCCGCGTAGTGATCGAGCCCCATCGTTGCCCAGCGGTCGTACACCGTGGGGCCGTCCGGTGCGCTCGCGGTGGGGAGGATCACGACCGAGCCGTCGCCCGTCGCGTCGCCGAGCACGACCGACTCGACCTCGTGGGTCCACGGCTCGAACTCACCGGAGCCGAGCAGGAGGAACCTTCGGGTCACGTCAGTCCTCCGCGAGCGGGGTGTCGGGCAGCGCGACGACGGCCTCCTCCGGCAGCGTGACGCGGCCGACGCGATGACGTCCGGCGCGGTCGCGGCGCGCCCGGCCGATCTCGGGTGGGGCAGGCTTCCTGGCGCGCCACACCGCGACGATCCCGGCGCCGAGGCCGTAGGTGCCACCGAGGACCCACCAGACGACGTTCACGAACGGCACGAGGCCGATGGCCGAGCCGATCCCCCATCCCGCGAGCAGCGCGAGCCATCGAGAGCGCGGCTCCTTCACGACGGCGCGACCGACGACCCACGTGGTCAGGCCGAGACCCACGAGCCAGACGAGACCCCATCCCAGCAAGAGCGCCAGCCCGAACGGGAGACCGACGATCGTCGCCCCGGCGACGATCGCGGCCACCGGGAGGGCGAAGGCGACGAGCAGGCCCCAGCCGGCGGAGGCGATCGGCGCGCCGCGGCCCGTGGCCGCGGCGCGATCGATCGCCCTCGGCGCGAGGAGCGACAGGAGCAGCGCGACGATGAGCACCGAGACGGCGATCGAGACCGACGCCAGCAACGGCCCGAGGGCGTCGAGGGGGCCCGAGAGCGTGAAACGGACGTGTTGCCGGATCGCACCTGAGACCTGGGCGCCGTCCGCGGCCTGAACCTCCTGACCGCTCCGGACGCTGCCTGCCACCTGGGCGGTCGGGAGCAGGCGCACGCGTCCGTGGACCGCGATCACGTCGCCTCCGACCTGGCCGGAGATCGTGATCGGCCCCTCCAGGACGACGACGTCACCACGCGCGACCCCCGCGACGGTGGCGCTGCCGCTGAACACGACGATCTCCGCGACGGACTGTCCTCGTGCTACCACGACGTCGCCGCGCAGGACGACCTGGTCCGTCGGGGTGACCGTGTCGCTCGTCTGCGCGAGCGCGGCCGTCGGGATCACGACGAGCCCGAGCACGGAGACGACGAGGAAGGCCCCCCGATGCATGGTGACGCATCGTACCCGTGCGCCCGTCGGGAGCCGGTACGCGTGTCGGTATCACCGGGTAGCGTTGATGTGCCGTGTCCCTGCAGCCGTTCTCCCCCGCCACTCGCGACTGGTTCCAGGCGTCGTTCGAGGCGCCCACCGACGCGCAGACCAAGGGCTGGAGCGCGATCGCGCAGGGGCGCCACACGCTGCTGCTCGCCCCCACGGGCTCGGGCAAGACCCTCGCCGCGTTCCTGTGGGCGATCGACCGTCTCACGACCCAGCCGCGCCCGCAGGAGAAGACGACGCGTGTCCTGTACGTCTCGCCGCTCCGGGCGCTGGCGGTCGACATCGAGAAGAACCTGCGGGCGCCGCTCGCGGGCATCCGTCATGCCGCGGAACGCGGCGGGACCGCCCTCTCACACGTGCCCACGGTCGGCGTACGCACGGGCGACACCGATGCCCGCGAGCGGCGCCGCCTGCTGACGCACCCGCCCGACATCCTCATCACGACGCCCGAGTCGCTCTACCTGATGCTCACGTCCCGGGCCCGGGACACGCTTCGCGGCGTGCAGACGGTGATCGTCGACGAGATCCACGCGATGGCCGCGACGAAGCGGGGGGCTCACCTCATGCTCTCGCTCGAACGGCTCGAGGAGCTCACCGACGAGTCACCGCAGCGGATCGGGCTCTCGGCTACGCAACGCCCCCTCGAGGAGATCGCTCGCCTGCTCGGCGGCTTCGATGCGCCGGGGGCGCCGCGCGACGTTGCCGTGATCGACGCCGGACGCCGCAAGACGCTGGACCTCGAGGTGATCGTCCCCGTCGAGGACATGGCCGAGCTCGGGCGGACCCTCGAGCCGCCGGGGGCGCGCGTGAGCGACGAACCCGACCAGGGATCGATCTGGCCCGCGATCCATCCGGTGTTGCTGGACCTCATCACCTCGCACCGCTCGACGATCGTGTTCGTGAACAACCGGCGGAGCGCAGAGCGTCTCGCGTCCCGCCTCAACGAGCTCGCCGAGGAGGACCTGGTCCTCGCACATCACGGGTCGATCGCGCGGGAGCAGCGGCTGCAGGTCGAGGACGCGCTGAAGTCGGGACGGCTCCGTGGGATCGTCGCGACGTCGTCGCTCGAGCTCGGGATCGACATGGGAGCGGTCGACCTCGTCGTGCAGGTCGAGGCGCCGCCCTCGGTGGCGAACGGGATGCAGCGGATCGGGCGCGCCGGCCATCAGGTCGGCGCGCCGAGCATCGGCAAGCTGATCCCGAAGTACCGAGGCGACCTCCTTCAAACGGCCGTCGTCGCGGAACGGATGCTGAGCGCCGACATCGAGTCGACCCGCTACCCCCGGAACCCGCTCGACGTCCTGGCGCAACAGCTGGTCGCGATGTGCGCGGTCGACGAGTGGTCGGTGGCGGACCTGCTGGCGACCGTGCGGCGATGCGCGAACTTCGCGGACCTCTCCGAGGACGTCTTCGTCGGCGTGCTCGACATGCTCGCGGGGCGCTATCCGTCGGACGCGTTCGCGGAGCTCCGTCCGCGCGTCGTGTGGGACCGGGCCGAGGGCACCGTCAGGGCGCGTCAGGGCGCGGGCCGGCTCGCGATCGTCTCCGGCGGCACGATCCCGGACCGCGGCCTGTTCGGCGTGTTCATGCCCGACGGGACGCGGGTCGGCGAGCTCGACGAGGAGTGCGTCTACGAATCCCGGCGCGGCGAGGTGATCCTCCTCGGCGCGAGCGCCTGGCGTATCGAGGACATCACGCGCGACCGCGTCGTCGTCACCCCCGCGCCCGGCGAGCACGGCAAGCTCCCCTTCTGGAAGGCGCCCGGGCCGGGCCGGCCGATCGAGCTCGGCCGAGCGATCGGACGGTTCACGCGCGAGCTGCGCTCGAAGCACCGCGAGGACGCGCTGCGTCAGCTCCGCGACGACATCGGGCTGGACGAACGGGCCGCGGAGAACCTCGTCGCGTACGTCGACGACGAGGCGACCGCGACGGGAGGCGCCGTCCCCGACGATCGGACGATCGTCGTCGAGCGGTTCCGCGACGAGCTCGGCGACTGGCGCGTCTGCATCCTGTCGCCGTTCGGGTCGCGCGTTCACGCGCCGTGGGGGCTGGCGATCGAGGCGCGCGTCCAGGAGCGGCTCGGCACCGGTGCGCAGGTCCTGTGGTCGGACGACGGCATCGTGCTGCGGCTGCCCGAGGCGGTCGAGAGCATCCCCGTCGAGGACCTGATCTTCGAGCCGGACGAGATCGAGGAGACTGTCGTCGAGGTCCTCCCGAGCACCGCGATGTTCGCGACCGTGTTCCGCGAGGTCGCCGCGCGAGCCCTGCTGCTCCCCCGCCGCTTGCCGGGTCAGCGGACGCCGCTCTGGCAGCAGCGCCAGCGGAGCGCGGATCTGCTGGGGGCGGCCGGACGGCATCCGGACTTCCCGATGCTGCTGGAGGCCACCCGGGAATGCCTGCGCGACGTGTTCGACGTTCCGGCGCTCCGCGACGTGATGAGCGACCTCCGCGCGCGGAAGACCCGGCTCGTCGCCGTCGAGACGGACAAGGCGTCGCCGTTCGCGCAGTCCTTGTTGTTCCGCTGGATCGCCGTCTACATGTACGAAGGGGATGCGCCGCTCGCGGAGCGGCGGGCCGCCGCGCTCTCGCTCGACCGGGACCTGCTCCGGGAGCTGCTCGGGACGGACGAGCTGCGGGAGCTCCTCGACGCGGGCGCGCTCGACGACGTCGAGCTCTCCCTCCAGCGGCTCGGCGACGGACGCCGCGCGCGGCACGCCGACGCCGTCCACGACCTCCTCCGCGAGCTCGGCCCGCTCCGCGAGGACGAGATCGCGGCCCGCTCGGACGGCGACGCGGCGGCGCTGGTCGCGACGCTCGTGGCGGAGCGGCGGGCGATCTCCGTCCGGATCGCGGGCGAGGACCGGTTCGCGGCCGTCGAAGACGCGTCACGGCTGCGCGACGCCCTGGGCACCGCGCTCCCCGTCGGCGTCCCGGCGGCCTTCACCGAGCCGGTCGAGCGCCCGGTCGAGGATCTCCTCGCCCGGTTCGCGCGGACGCACGGACCGTTCACGGTCGGCGAGGCGGCCGAGCGGCTCGGCATGCCCGCCGAACGGGTGCGCGACGCGCTCGAGCGGCTCCAGACCGAGGGCCGGGTCGTCCAGGGTGAGTTCCGGCCGGGCGGTGTCGAGCGCGAGTGGTGCGACGTCGACGTGCTCCGCCGGATCCGCGGAGGCTCGCTCGCCGTGCTCCGCCGTGAGGTCGAGCCGGTAGACGCCGCCGCGCTCGGCCGGTTCCTCCCCGCGTGGCAGAACGCCGACCGCCCGCGCGGCGGCGCCGACGCGCTCACCGAGGCGATCGCACGGCTCCAGGGCGCGTCGATCCCCGCGTCGATCCTCGAGACGGACGTCGTGCCGGCGCGCGTGCGCGGGTTCCGCCCCGCCGACCTCGACGCGCTCTGTGCGAGCGGCCAGCTCGTGTGGGTCGGTGCCGGGGCGCTCGGCGCGACCGACGGCCGCGTGGCGCTGCTGTTCCGCGACCGCGCCGCCCTGCTCGCGC
>Ga0075425_100004082_pt1 | contig 14990 bp, 16 predicted proteins | sample SoiMethybrSBSTD4_FD_75300 | JGI IMG/M metagenome (GOLD analysis project Ga0075425, IMG submission 75300) | Bulk soil microbial communities from a Populus tree surrounding site in Tennessee, USA - Soil MetaG P. TD hybrid SBSTD4 | ecosystem: Environmental > Terrestrial > Soil > Tree plantation...
TCCTGAACGAGGCCGCCGCAAGCGTGGCAATGCAGGTGAGTCATCCGTATACCCCCCCTGGGCGCGCTCTACCATTCACTTTCCCGTCCCAATAGGCAAGAAAACGGGTGGTCGCGTGCTCGCGGGGGGGCGCGGATTGGCCCTGCGGAGGGTTAGATGGCTATTTTACCGTCTCATCCTAAAGGATGAGCCGGAACCTTAATCGTTCGTCGTGACTAATACCTGAGAAATTGGCCACCCTACCCTGACATCGCACTCTCGTCCCTAGCGCGAGGGCCGTCGGTACCATGACCAAGAAAATTCAGATCCTGGTTATTGAAGACAATCGCCTGCTGCGGGATGGTCTCGCCGCGCTGCTGGACTCGCAGGCCGAATTCAAAGTCGTCGCCTCCGCCGAGGGCGGGTCGGCCGCGCTGCAACGGGTGCAGGAGCACAAGCCCAATGTGGTGCTGGTGGACGCCGCGCTCGGACGCAATCGGAGCCAGCGGCTCGTCGAAAGTCTGAAGGAAGCCGCGCCGCATTCGCGGATCATCATGATGGACGTGCAGCCGGAAGAAGAAGACGTGATCGATTTCATCAAGCGCGGCGCGAACGGCTTCATCTCGAAGGACGCGGCGCTCGAAGATCTCGTCAACACCATCCGTCAGGTCGCCAACGGCGGCGACGTCGTCCCTTCCGCGCTGACCGGCACACTCCTGTCGCACATCGCCAAGCAGGCGTCGGTGCTCCGGAACACGCCGATGATGGCGTCGGTGCGGATGACCAAGCGCGAGCAGCAAATCACCGATCTCATCGCCGAGGGATTGAGCAACAAGGAAATCGCGCAGCGCCTCAACATTGCGACCTACACCGTCAAGAGTCACGTCCACAACATTCTCGAGAAGCTCGCGCTGCACAGCCGGCTCCAGATCGCCGCGCACGCGCACAAGAAGACGCCCCCGAAAGGCGACCGTAGAAAGTTCGTCCGCTAGAGCTAACCCCGACGCCCGATTGTCGGGGCGTGTACCGCGCGCGACGATGCAGTCGTGCGACAGCTTTGGGCGTACGCATATCGCGTAGTGCCGCCCCCGCCGCGAGACGGGTTGGGTCACATTCGCGAGCTTCTCGATTCCGAGAATGCGCATGCATTTGAGCATGCGCGGGCGTGGGCGGCACAGCTCATCCTCGAGCAACGCAGCACCCAAATCCTCGTCGTCTCCGACAGTCCGGCCCGGAACCGCGACGTCAATCACCGCCTCGAATCCGCGCTGCGACGTCTGGACGCGCATTATCGTGTGACCGATCCCATCGCGATCCGCGGGTCGGCAGCCGAAACGCGCCCCATCCAGACGGGTTAGCTCCTCTCACCGTCCTCACCAAGCCCGTTTTTCATCCCGCTGAGGGATGCAGCGAAGCGCCCGGGCGTATGGAAATTTCAGCGGATTTCCAAACCGACAACAGAGAGCGAGCCATGAAACGCAGCCAAAGGAATCGCTTGCGCGGAAAGATCCGCCAAATAAAGGGCAAGGCAGAGCAAGTCGCCGGCAAGGTTCAGGAAGAGGCCGGCAAGATCCAGCAGGACGCCGAACGGGAGCTGGAGGACGAGAAATGAAACGCGCTGCCGCATTGCTGCTCGCGGGCGCGCTCGTGGCGGGCTGCGCGCGCAATCCCGCCACCGGCAAGAACGAGCTCATGCTCGTCAGCGAGAGCCAGGAAATCGCGATGGGCCAGCAGGCAGACAGCCAGGTCATCGCGTCGATCGGACTCTACCCCGACCCGGCGCTGCAGTCGTATGTCCAGGACATCGGCAAGAAGCTCGCGGCAACGTCCGAGCGTCCCAATCTGCCGTGGACGTTCCGGGTCGTTGATGATCCCGCGGTCAACGCATTCGCGATCCCGGGCGGCTTTGTCTACGTCACCCGCGGCATTCTGACGCACATGACCAACGAAGCCGAGCTCGCCACGGTCATGGGTCACGAGATCGGGCACGTCACGGCGCGCCACACCGCGCACGAGATGTCACGCGAAGAGCTCGCCAACGTCGGACTCGTCGTCGGCAGTATCGCCAGCTCGCAGGTCGCGAAGTATGCGGGCCTCGCGAGTCAGGCCATGGGCCTGATGTTCCTGAAGTTTTCGCGTGAAAATGAAAATACCGCCGACGCGCTCGGGGTCCGCTACTCGAGCCGGGCGGGCTACGACTCGCGCGAGGAGGACAGCGTCATGGCGATGCTGGACAATCTCGAGAAGCAGAGCGGCTCCAAGCTGCCCGAGTGGCTCGCGACGCACCCCGATCCCGGCAACCGGATCCAGCACATCAACTCCGTGCTGGCCAGCACGAAGGTCGATTTCACAAACGCGACCGTGAACACGAACGGGTATCAGCGCCGGCTCGACGGCATGATCTTCGGCATGAACCCGCGCGAAGGGTTCTTCAAGAACGGCGTGTTCTATCATCCGGACTTGCGGTTCCAGATCGCGTTTCCGAACGGGTGGCAGACCCAGAACACCAAATCGGCGGTTGCCGCGATGAGCCCGCAGCAGGATGCGATCATCGAGCTGACGATCGCGCAAGGCTCGAATGCCGACCAGGCGGCGCGCGCATTCCTGTCGCAGCAAGGCGTACAAGCGGGCACGCTGCAGCGCGGCAACATCAACGGCCTCAGCGCGGCGGAAGCCCCGTTCGCGGCGCAAACGCAGCAAGGGACGCTGCAGGGTCAGGCCGCGTTCATTCAATACGGCAACAACGTGTTCCAGGTGCTCGCATACGGTCCGCAGGCGGGATGGTCCGCGAACCAGAGTGTGGCCCAGCGATCGATCTCGAGCTTTGGACAGCTCAACGATCCCGCGATGTTGAACGTGCAGCCGCAGCACATCAGCCTGATTACGCTGGATCGCCGGACTACCATCGCGCAGCTGTTGCAGCAGCGTCCGGCGCCCGTGTCGCCAGCGGCCCTGGCTTTGATCAATCAGGTCGATCCGAACACGCCACTCGAGCCGGGCCGAATCGTCAAATGGGTGGTCGGCCAACCGTTGCCTGCGACTCCCTAGGAGGGGAAACGACTTATGATGACGCTCGCAATCATCCTCATCATCTTATGGCTGCTGGGATTCATTTCTTCGTATACCTTCGGCGGCCTGATTCACCTGCTGCTCGTGATCGCCCTCGTGGTGATCGTGGTCCGCTTGATTCAGGGACGAAGAACCGTTGTATGAAGCGGTTCAGCCTTAGCCTGGTGGCCGCCGTGGCGTGTCTCGCCACGGCGCCATTGGGGGGGGCGGCGCAGCAACCCCAGAAACCCGCGCAACACGTCACACAACCGCACGAGACGGCGGGGCCCCGTCTTCCGGCGGGCTTCAAAAGCTTCCGGCCCAAGCTGGAACAGGAAGAAGCGGCAACGACAGCGTCCACCGCCGCTGCCAGCACAACGACAATAACCATCTCGACCTTGGGATTAGTTTTAATCGCCGTATTGCTGATCCTCTTGCTGACCTGATACACGCAAGGGAGACTTATCGAGGTGAAGGTACGAAGCGCCACAACGCCGGTCGCTCGACACGCAGAAGACGACCAGCGCTTCCTCTCGAACCTCGCGGAGATCCTCGCTTCGGCGCTGGATGAGCACGCGATGCTCTCAGCAGTGGCACGGCTGCTCGTGCCACGGCTGGGAGACATCTGCGTCGCCGACATCGTCGACGACGACGGCTCCGTCCAGCGCGTCGACAACACGCTCGACGGCTGGCGGCTCGCCCCGACGCCGGCGCTCCGTTCCGGCGAAACCATGCTGCTCACCGACCTCACGCAGTCGGCGCTCACCGCGATCGCGCCCGATCCCGACGGGCACGACGCGATTCGCGCCGCGGGGATCCGTTCGCTCGTGCTGCTGCCGTTGATCGGCCGCGGCCGGTTGCTGGGCGTGCTGACGCTCGGCTTGACCAGACCAGACCGCCATTTTTCGAAGTCAGACCTGCCGTTTCTCGAGGACGTGGCACAACGCACGGCGCTCGGCACCGATAACGCGCGGCTGTATCAGCAGGCGCGGCAGGCGAGCCGCGCGCGCGACGACACGCTGGCGGCGATCTCGCACGACCTGCGCAACGGCCTGAACACCGTGCTCACGGCGGTGGGATTGTTGCTGCGCAGTCTTCCACCGGACGACGACACCCGTCGCGACCGGCGGCACGTCGAAGCGATCAAGCGTTCCGCCGAGCGCATGAACCGTCTCATCGCCGATCTGCTGGATGTGGCGAGTATCGAGTCGGGCCGTTTGTTCGTGGAGCCGCGGCGCGAGCCGGTGCAATCGATGGTCGCGGAAGCCGTGGCGGTGTGCCGCGATCCCGCAAGGGAAAGGACGCTGCGTATCGAGCAGCACGTCGCGGAGGAGTATCTCGAGGCGGTGTGCGACCGCGATCGCGTGCTTCAGGTGCTCGGCGCTCTGATGAGCAACGCCATCAAGTTCACGCCCGATGGCGGTCTCGTGCAGGTGACCGCCGGGCGCTTCGACGATGAAGTGTTGTTTACGGTGCGCGATACCGGCATCGGCGTGTCACCCAGGCAGCTCCCCCACGTGTTTGACCGGTTCTGGCAGGCGACCCCCAAGGCCCGTCTGGGCTCGGGGCTCGGATTGACGATCGCAAAAGGCATTGTCGAAGCGATGGGCGGGCGAATCTGGGTTGAAAGCCGCCCCAATGAGACGGGGAACGGCGGCACAACATTCTTCTTTACGCTACCTCTAGCGGCAAGTCAGTCACAGTAGCGCTTAATCGCAAACAGAATCTCGTCGATATCGATCGGCTTACGCACCACGTCGTTCACGCCGATGGTGGGCCGCTCATGCGGCTTGGCGTTGGTGACGAGCACGACGGGGACCTGGGCGAGCTGGGGGTCGTCGTTCCGGAACCGCAGGAAATCGAACCCATCCATCACGGGCATCGAGACGTCGAGTAGGATGACGTTGGGGAGGGTGTCGCCGCGCAGGGTCGCGAGCGCTTCGGCCCCGTTTGCGACGGCGACCACGCGGTACTGCTCTTCCTCGAGCAGCTCCCGCAGCATGTTCCGGAATTCGTTGTCGTCCTCGATGATCGCGACCAGGCATCGCTTCGCCGCTTCTTGTTCTGATTGGGACGGGCGGGCGCGCTCTCGAGTCGAAGGCATAGACCGAAATCTACCCCTTTTAGTGAGAGAAGTCGACCTTCGGCGCCTCAGCCGCGCCGGCGGTTTGCAATTCAAAATAGGGCCGCGATTTCTTGCCGAGGACTTTTGCGGTGATGACTTGCGGGAAGCGGCGTATGTACGCGTTGTACGAGTTCACGCTTTCGTTGTAGTCCTGACGAGCTACGGCGATGCGGTTCTCGGTGCCCTCGAGCTGATCCTGGAGCTGCTTGAAGTTCTCGTTCGACTTGAGCTGGGGATAGTTCTCGGCGATCGCGATCAAGCGCCCGAGCGGTGCGGTCAGCGCGGCATTGGCCTGCGCCATCTGCTGCAGATCGCCACTCTGCACGGCGCCCGCCAACTTGGCGCGCGCCTCGGCGACCTGAATGAAGATCGTCTGTTCCTGTTTGGCATAGCCCTTTACGGTCTCGACGAGATTGGGAATGAGATCCGCGCGCCGCTGCAGCTGAACTTTGATCTGCGATTCGGACTGGTTCACTTTCTCGTCCATCGTCTGGATCGTGTTGTAGCCGCAGCCGGAGAGCAGTGCCAAAGCGAGCGGCGCCCACGCACGAGTATTCACTGAGCATTCCTTTCCATACGGTTCACATATTCGGCCGTACGCGTCACCGCGTCGAGATACCCGGCAGGGTCGGCCCCGTCCAATGCATTCGAGGGAAATCCTATCAGCCCCCCCGCCTCCCGCACCAGGGCGATGCCGTCACCGGGCGGTGTGCGGCCCGCCAGCCGCAGGGTGGCACGCAGCATGGTCAGGAAGCCGGCGCGGCTGATCCGCATGAGCTCCGCCACTCGCTTGGAGTTGCCCCACTCGGCGGCAAAGACCTGCCGCAAGTGAATCAATTTCCCGATCAGCTCTTGTTCGAGTTGGCGCCGCACGTCTTCACGCGAGACGCGAATGCCGTGCCAGGGGTCGCGGCCCGCGAGCACACGGTGGGCTTCACGAATGTCTTCATACTCGATGGGAAACGCGTCGGTCGAATCACGCCACTCGGCCTCGGTCAGCACCAACGGCGCGGGATGCTTCGCTCCCACCCAGTCACGCACGGGGGCGGCAAGGATCTCAAGCAGCGCGGCATCGACGCGATCCACGAGTAGGAGGGTGTTCATGCCGTCCGGCTCCCTGCTCCCGGCTCCCGGCTCCCTCGCGGCGGAGCCGTACAGCAACAGCGTCACCAATCGTGGGCCGAGTGCCTCAGCGAGCCGACTCGCAAAGCCGTCCAACGTCATTCGCGCCATGTCAGAATCTCCCGCCCGCGCCGCCTCCGGAGAAGCCACCACCACCGCCAAAACCGCCGAACCCTCCGCCTCCCCCGCCGCGTCCGCCCCAGCTACCCCCGCCCCAGCCGCTGCCCCGCTGGTTGAGAAACCAGAACGGCAGCCACAGGATGCGGCCCCGCGACACGAGCACCAGCAGGATCAAGACGGCGATGATCCAGCCGATCGGAAGCGTTTGCCGCGGTAGACCGGCCTCCGGCGGAGGCATCGCGTACTCCACGCTGTCGATCGTCACGCCAAACTCGGCGGCAAAGCTGCTCGCGATCAGATCGACGCCGAGCGACAAGCCCTTGCCGTAATCTTCCTGCGCGAGCAGCGGGACCATCGCATCGCGAATGCGGCCGGTCCGCGCGTCCGTCAGAAAGCCTTCAGCGCCACGGCCGGTCGCGATGAAAATGTCCCCCGTCCCTGGCTGATGATTCCGGCGGGGCACGAGCAGAACGACGACGCCCAGATTCTTGGCCCGGTCGCCCGCGTCGCCTTTCGCGCCGACGCCCCATTGCCGTCCGATCTGCACCGCGACGTCGCTCGCCGCGCGGTCACCGATATCCGCGAGCGTCACGACGGCGATCTCGCCGCGGGTCTTGTCCCGCACCTCTCCGATCACCGCGCCCATGTGCCGGATCGATGCCGAGTCCAGGACGCCCGCGAAGTCGTTGACGTAGCCCACGGGCGCCGGGATGGAGAGCTGAAGAAGAACGGCGAGGACGATCACCGCGCGTGGCGGGAGAGCAGCGCTTCGAGTGCCTGCGCGTCGAAGGGTTTGATGACGAACTCGTCGAACTCCGCGGCTTTGGCGCGGCGGCGGCTCTCGTCGCCGCTGTAGCCGCTCACCGCAACGAGCAAAAGGTGCCGGTTCAGCGCCCGCAGCCGCTTGGCGACCTCGTAGCCGTTCATCCCGGGCATCCCCACGTCGACCAGGGCGACTTCGGGCTTGAACGTTCGGGCCATCTCGATGCCCACCGGACCGGAGTGCGCGACCGCCACCTCATGATGGTCCTGCCGCAACAGCGCCGCGAGGGCGTTGGCGGCGTCGACGTTGTCGTCGATGACGAGGATCCGGCGCGCGCCCGCGCGAGCGGCGACCACTGCGGCTGGCCTCGGAGCCTCCGGCGCATCGATGACCGGAAGCGTAATCACGAACTCGCTGCCCGTGCCCGGCCCGTCGCTTTTCGCCTGGAGGCTGCCGCCGTGCAGCTCGACCAGGCCGCGCACGAGCGACAGCCCGATTCCGAGCCCGCCCTGCGCGCGCTCGAGAGACGTGTTCTCCTGCATGAAGAGGTCGAAGACGCGCGGCAGTGCATCGGCGGAGATGCCGTCGCCATCGTCCCGCACGGTGATGCGCACCTCGCGTCCATCGCTGGACTGTGTCGCGGTGACCGAGATGTGGCCGCCCTGCGGCGTAAACTTCACGGCATTGTGGACCAGGTGGCCGAGTACCTGCTCCAGGCGCACGGGGTCGGCAAACAGTACGATGGGCGCCGTCGGCACCTCGATCACCACCTGCTTCTCGCTTGCCTCGATGGTCGAGCGCAGCGTGTCGATCGAGCGGCTCACGATCTCGCCCAGTGCGACACGCTCGCGATGCAGCTGCACCTTGCCGTGGCTGATCCGCGAAACGTCGAGCAGGTCGTTGACCATGCGGCCCACGTTCCGGAGCTGCCGGTCGAGCACCTCGTGCGCCCAGTCGCGCGTCTTGGCATCGAGCTGCTGCGTCCGCATCATCTGCACGATGTTGGTGATCGGTGCGAGCGGATTGCGCAGCTCGTGCGCCAGCATCGCAATGAACTCGTCCTTGCGCTGGTCGGCGGTCCGCAGGCTGACCTCGGCCTCCTTGAGCGTCGTGATATCGAACGTGGCGCCGGTGTACCCCGCGAACTTGCCAGCGGCGCCGAACTGCGGCAGCGCGATCGACATCATCCAGCGGTACTCCCCGTCCGCGCGCCGGAACCGGAACTGGTCCTCGAACGGCTGCATGCTCTGGACCGCTTGATCGTAGGCGGCCATATATTGCTCGCGGTCCTCCGGATAGACGAAGTAGGTCCACGCGTTCCCCAGTACCTCGTGCGACTCCACGCCGAGGAACTCGAGGTAGGCCTGGTTGACGTACTCTATCCCCTCGAGCCCGCTCACCCAGATCAGCACCGGCGCGCTGTTCATCAACGCGCGGAAGCGCGCCTCGCGGCGGCGCAGCGCCGTCTCGGTCTCCTTGCGCTCCGTGATATCCTCGACGATGCCGACGGTGGACGCCGCCTTGCCCTGGGCATCCAGAACGCTGAAGCGGTGCAGCTCCACCCAGAGCGCGGTGCCGTCCTCGCGCAGATAGCGCTTTTCGCGCCGGACCGACGGCAGGAGCCCGCTGCGGATCCGCTCGAAGGCTTCCATATCGGCGACCACGTCGTCGGGGTGGGTGATGTCCTGCGAGCGCAGGTGGAGGAGCGAATCCCGCGTGCGACCCGTGAGCTCGCAGAACTTGTCGTTCACGCGCTCGAACCGGCCTTCGAGATCCGTCTCGAAGATGCCCACGGGGGCGCGGTCGAACATGATGCGCAGCCGCTCCGCACCGATCCGCAGCGATTCGACGGTGCCTTTGATCGAATCGATGTCCACCAGCACGATCACCGCGCCGTCGATGCGGTTGTCGAGCGTCCGATAGGGCCGCACGCGCAGCGAATGCCAGCGCCCGTTGCGGTCCAGGACCTCGCGCTGATAGGGCTGCACCGACTCGACCACGTCGACGAGGATTTTGTCCAGGTCAGGGACGTCCACATTGAGCTTGATGTCGGTGATGGGGCGGCCAACGTCGGTCGCGATCAGGTTCAGCATCTTCTCGGCCATCGGCGTGATGCGCCGGATGCGCAGGTCGGGACCCAGCATGACGATCGCCATCTGCACGCTGGACAGGAGATTCACAAGGTCGTTGTTGCTCTGCCCGAGCTCGGCATTCCGGGTCTGGAGCTCCTCGTTGACCGTCGCCAGCTCTTCGTTGCTCGACTGGATCTCCTCCTTGGACGTCTCGATCTCTTCGTTGATGCTCTGGAGCTCTTCGTTGGCCGACTGCACTTCTTCGTTGGCTGACTGCAGCTCTTCGTTGGCCGCTTCCTGCTGCTCGATGACGGACTGGAGGTATTCCTTCGTGGCCGCCAGCTCTCGCTTGAGACGCTCCCTCTCCTCCGCCTCCGCTTGCCCCGGGCGTACCGGCGCCCGTTCCCGCGTCGCCGGTCCGGCAGGATGGAACAGCACGAGGTAGTGGTCGCCCCCGCCCCCACCCCGGCTCTTGGTCGTCATCCGGACGGGCACGACCTCGATGTCCACGAGGCGGTCCGTCCCGTTCGCTGTCACGCGCACGCCCTCACGGCGCGCGGGCTCTCTCGAACGTTTCGCGCTCGCGATCGCGCTGCGGACGGCCATCAGCAGCCCTTCGCGCAACATCTTCAGCAGGTTGAGCGACGCGCGTCCCGCAGCGGGCGCGAGGTAGGGCGCGGTATCGCCGCGAAATTGCAGGATCTCGAGATCGGCGGTGACCAACGCGCCGGCGGGCGTGTACCGCGCCAGCAAGAGGCGGTCGGCTTCGCGCTGCACGTCTTCGCCCCGGCGTCCGCGTAATGGATCAGGAAGCGCCGGCGACTCGCGCCGCTCCGCCACCGGGCGGCCCAAAACGACCGGGACATGCAGGCGAATCGTCGTGGCCTTCTTGCGGTAGAACCGGTGCTTCGGATCCTCGACATCGAACAGCTCGCGGAATTGGCCCGTCGTCTCGGACGCACCGAGCCAGAGGAAAGCGGACGGCTTGAGCGCGTAGTGCAGGACCGGCATGAGCTGCTGCTGCAGAACCGGCTCGAGGTAGATCAACAGGTTCCGGCAGCTGATCAGATCCATGCGTGAGAACGGCGGATCGGCCGCGATGTTGTGCTTGGCGAAGATGCACATCTCCCGGATCGCCTTGGCGACCCGGTATTTGCCGTCGACTTCGTAGAAATAGCGGCGCAGCCGCTCCGCCGAGACATGCTCCGAAATGCTTTTGGGATACAGGCCCATGCGGGCGCGCTCGATTCCGACGCCGTTCAAATCAGTCGCGAAGATCTGCACGGGCCAGACCCGGCCCTCACGCTCCATAAACTCCGAAAACATGATCGCCAGCGAATAGGCCTCCTCGCCGGTCGAGCAGCCGACGACCCACATGCGCACGGCTTCGTCTGCCGCGCGCTCCTGCGTGAGCACCGGAAACAGGTGCGTCTTCAGCAGCTCGAAGGCCTCCGGGTCGCGGAAGAACGAGGTGACGTTGATCAGGATGTCCTGAAACAGCGCCTCGATTTCCGCCGGTCGGCCGCGCAGGAGTTCAGCATACGTGCCGAGCTTGTCGAGCTTGTGCAGCGCCATGCGGCGCGCAATACGACGGTTCAACGTCGTGAGCTTGTAGTTCGTGAAATCCACGCCCATCGCCTGCTGCAGCAGGCTCATGATTTTCGTGAAATTCGGCACCTCGGCCGGCGGCGGCACGTCGAGCGGCGGCGCCTCGGCCGCAATGTAGGAGTGATGCGCGATTTCGCTCAGCTGGCGCGCGATGTCCGCAGGCGCGAGCACAAAATCCACCGCGCCGCCCGAGATCGCGCTGCGCGGCATGCCTTCGTACGCGGCGGTGTGATCCTGGGCGAAGGTGATGCCGCCAGCCGCCTTGATGTTGTCGAGACCGAGCGTGCCGTCGCTGCCCGTACCCGACAGAATCACGGCGATCGACTTGTAGCGCTGTTCCTCGGCCAGGGATTCGAGGAACTGATCGATCGGATGATGCTGACCCCGCACCGGGTGGCGCGGCAAGAGCTTCAGCGACCCGCCGGAAATGATCATGCTGCGGTCGGGCGGGATGACGTAGACCCGGTTCGGCTCCACGCGCGGCTCGTCTTTCACTTCTTCGACCGGCATGCGCGTCGCGCGGGACAGAATTTCCGCGAGATGGCTCGCATGCGAGGGCGACAGGTGCGAGACGAGCACGAACGCCATCCCGCTGTCGGTCGGTAAGGCGTTCAGGAACTGCGTGAACGCTTCGAGTCCTCCCGCCGATGCGCCGATGCACACCACCGGGAACGGCAGCGTCGGCTGCTGCACTCGCTCGGCCGCGCCGTCGTCTCCCCGCTCACTCGCGGGACGCGGAGCGGAGGAACGAGCGGCCATCCGCCGCCCGTCACCCTTTCGGCGCGTCGGTGTCATGGCAGTGGAAAGCTATCTGCCTTTAGCCGATCGGGCGGTGGCACTGAACCACCAGCCACGCGTACGTTCCGCCTCACTCCCCTCGATCGCGAGGACGAACCGACGCCCATCGCTCAGGATGAGGATCTCGCCAGACTGCGGTATACGCGTCTCGGATGTTGAGTTCATCGAGGGCCTACCGGAACCCGGAATCGGTCTTGCACAATTACTGACCTCGAAAATGCGAGTAGTCAAGTGAGTTACGCGGACCGTGTGTCCATGCGTTGCCGGGCGATCGTGGCCCAGCGCTGTCCCATGTGCCTGCAGGGCCGCATGTTCGCCGGGCGTTTCCGCATGCACGAAACCTGTCCCGTGTGCGGCCACCGCTTCGAGCGCGAGCAGGGCTTCTTTCAGGGCGCGATGTACATCAGCTGGGTGTTGAGTGTCGCCTATCTCGCGCTCCTCGCGGTGCTCGCGCAAACCTTTCTCGTGCCGCGAATCGGAATCGTCTCGAGTGTCGTGGCCGTAGTGGTCATCCACGTGCTCTGCATATCGGCTGTCTTTCGTTACTCGCGCGTGATCTGGGCGCACCTCAACGTTGGAACGCGACCGTGACTGCTCTTGCCGTCGTGCTGCTCGTTGTTTTTTCGCTCGCCGGGCTGGCGATGATTCCGCTCGGGCTGCCCGGCCTCTGGGTGATGGTCGGCGGAGTGCTGATCTACGGGTGGCTCACCCAATTCCACTCGGTGGGCATTGCTACCATTGCCATCGTGCTCGCGCTCGCGTTTCTCGGTGAGATCATCGAGAACTGGATCGGGTTTCGCTATGCCAAGCGCTATGGCGGCTCGAGGCGCGCGGGCTGGGGCGCGCTCATCGGAGGGTTGGTGGGCGCGATGATCGGCGTCCCTGTAGCGATCATCGGGAGCGTGATCGGCGCGTTCATCGGCTCGTTCCTCGGCGCCGCGCTCTTCGAGTACAGCTACTCGCGACACGCCGGCGTTGCAACGCGCGCCGGCTGGGGCGCGGTGCTGGGCCGCGCGGCCGGTGCGGCGGTGAAAATCGCGCTCGGCGTCGTGATCGCCGTTGTCGGGCTGTTCGCCGTGCTAACTTACAAACCATGAAAACACTTCTCGTTCTGACTGCATTCGCATCGCTCGCGGCTCCGCTGGTCGGTCAAGCAGCTCCAGCCGCCGCCGCGCCACCTCCGACTCCAACCAATCGCTGGTCCGCCGATCCCGTGCACAGCGCGGTGAATTTTCGTGTGCGACATCTGGGCATAACCTGGGTGAACGGCACATTCGGCCAGTGGACCGCGGACCTGACGTTCGATCCTACCAAACCCGAAGCGGCCAGCGTCAGCGCCAAGATCCAGTCGGCGACGATCACCACGGGCAACGACCGCCGTGACACCGATATCCGCCAGAACTATCTGGCCGTGGACAGCTTTCCGGAGATCACCTTCACCAGCACCAAGGTCGAGCGGACCGCCCCCGATCATCTCCGCATCACCGGCGACCTCACCATGCGCGGCATCACGCATCCGGTCGTGCTCGAAACGGACATCGGCGGTGTGCTGAATACGCCGCGAGGCCGCCGCACGGCGTTCTCGGCGACCACGACGCTCAAGCGCCAGGACTACGGCATTGCGCTGAACAGGTTCATGGAAGGCGCGCAGGTGGTGGGAGACGACGTGCGCATTACGATCGACGTCGAAGCGACCGAAAAAACAACGACCCCCTGAGCCCAAAAGCTCAGGAGGTCGCTGCCGGTTTCGAGGCTACTATCGTGAAGAGACGGTGGTAGCCTTGTTGCTGAAGCGGCTCGGGAACTGCTTCATGATCCCGTCGCTGAGCATGTCGGCCATCTGCTGGGCCTGACGCTGGCTCTCATCGAACGCCGCAATGCTGCCCGACCAGTCCTTCTTGATCTGCGCGGTCGCTTCTTTCAGCAGCAACGTGAGGTGCATCTGCAGGGCGCCGCGGAGCGTGCCCTGATTGAAGCCACGCGGATTCGCCTTGGCGAGGAAATCGGCGATGCTGTCGCCGTTCGCCTTGAGCGCCGCAATGGCCTGATTCAGCGAAACCGAGTCCACCGTCCCGGCACCCATCTGATTCTGGGTGTTGTACGGCTGACCCTGCGCGTACGTGTTGCTCTGCGTCGCGGTGTTCTGCGTCGAGTCCGTGCGGACGGTGCCGTACGGCTGACGCGCATTGGTCTTCGCCTGGGTGCTGTCGTTGTTGATGCCGCTGCGCCGAGCCTTCGTGGTGTCGTTCATCTTGCTCGACGAGCTGGGATTGCTGGGATACTGCGAGTTGTTCATGCGGGCCGACGTATCGGTCTTCGCCGAGATCGTGTCGGAGCGCACGGTGTTCGGGTACGCACTCGACGGGTACTGGCTGGTCGACTGCGTCGGCATGTTCATCGCGGTCGAGGGGCCCTTGGCCGCCATCAACGTCTTGCCTGCGAGCTGAATGTGATTGCGCAACAGGGACGCGAGCTGCGTGCCGGCTGCATCACCGTAATACGGCTTCACGGCTTCGCCGATCTCGTCCTGATTCCGCATGAGACGCTGGAGCGCCTCCGCTGTATCCGGTTGGGCGGCCACCGCGCTCACGATGAAATTGCGCGTGTAGACGATGTGGTCAGACCACAATTCCCGCATTCGATCATGAAACGCCTGCCGGCTCGTGGCTGACTGGCTCGACCCACGCGGCGCGGCCTGCGCGCTGCGCGACGCGGTCGTGTCGGTCGTCGCCGGCTTCGACGACTGGGGATATTGCACCGCCAGCGCCGTGATGAGCAGTAGTGACAGCATGGTTCACTCCTCGGGGGTTCGGGTTGCTCGCGAAGTGTATTCGCCGCTCGCCAAGGATTGGATCGCCCGCAGCGAAGCCAAGTATTAGCCCCTTCGAACGAATCGAGGTAACGTGGGAGCCATGCATGCCCTGTTGATCGTTGCGCTCATCGTGCAAGCACCGTCGCCACCATCTGCCCATTCCGTCCATGCGGTGCAGTGGTGGGAAGCCGCGATCGCCGCCGGTGCCGTAGGGCTCATCAGTATCACGGATGACAACGTCGACCACTGGGTCCAGGACCAGCGCAGCGCACACAGCGACGACATTGCGCGCGTGTTCAAATGGGGTGGCTCGCCGGAGGTCGCGTTCGGCGTGCCGGCGGCGATCTTCGTGACGGGAGTCGTGACCAAAAGCCCGAAGGTGCAACGCAGCGGCGGGCGGGTATTCGGCTCGGTCGTCCTCGCCGGCGTCACGACGGGCGCGATCAAATTCGTCGTCGGCCGATTCCGTCCGGACGAGGCCACGAGTCAGTACATCTTCCAGCCGTTCTCCAAACACGACGCGTTCCCGTCGGGACACGCCAC
>Ga0075425_100004084_pt1 | contig 14989 bp, 15 predicted proteins | sample SoiMethybrSBSTD4_FD_75300 | JGI IMG/M metagenome (GOLD analysis project Ga0075425, IMG submission 75300) | Bulk soil microbial communities from a Populus tree surrounding site in Tennessee, USA - Soil MetaG P. TD hybrid SBSTD4 | ecosystem: Environmental > Terrestrial > Soil > Tree plantation...
GACTGCGAACTATTTGACAAAGCTGTTGAGACCGCTGGGGATGCGAATCACAAGGATCGCGATGGGCGTTCCGGTGGGTTCAGATCTCGAATATGCGGATGAAGTCACGATGCACAAAGCTCTATCAAATCGCATTGAGCTGTAATTTACGTTACACCAGTAATCGATACGAGAGCTAACAACGGGGCAGCGGACGGTCCATCTAACGCTGGTGATGCTGAGCGTTAGACTGGCGTCAGATCACCAACGGTCGAGAATTCATGATAGAATCAGCCCGGGTTGTGTAACGGAGTTGCTGATGAACTTTATCGTTGAGACCGAACAAGAAAGTGACGGCAGCTGGATCGCAGAGGTATTGGAGCTACCTGGCGTTTTGGCATACGGGCAGACTGTGGCGGAAGGTCGCGCTAGGGTCCAGGCACTAGCACTGCGCGTAGTTGCGGAACGACTCGAACACGGAGAGATGGCTCCCGATTTGTTGAGCGTCTCGTTTGCCGCGGCATGAGTCAATGGCCAGCAACCAGAGCGAGGCGAGTGCTTCCGGCGCTCCTGCGAATCGGCGGGAGCGTGAAACGTCAATCCGGCTCACATCGGACGCTTTCTCGACCAGGCTGGCCGGATGTAGTTTTTGCCTTTCGGGACAACGAAATCGGACCCCGCATGCTAGCCCGGATCGCAAAGACAACCGGGTTGAGGCCGGAGGATCTGTAAACATCAACTTCGCATCCAACTCTAGTACGTGTTATCCCCTTTGAGCATGACCGGCAAGGTCTTGAGCATAATCTTCACATCCAGCCACGGCGACCAATTCTCGATATAAAACACATCGAGCTTGACCATATCCTCGAAGTGCAGTCGATTTCGCCCGCTTACTTGCCAGAGTCCGGTGATTCCCGGACGTACATGAAACCTTGCGCGATGCCAATCCTTGTAATGACGGACCTCGTAGGGGATCGGAGGCCGTGGTCCGACTATGCTCATCTGTCCGAGCAGCACATTTAAGATCTGCGGTAACTCGTCAACCGAGTAACGACGCATCCAACTGCCGATCCTGGTCAATCGCGGATCGTCCTTCACTTTTCCGTAGATCGGCGTTTCGAGTGTGCCTTGATTTGCGTCTTCACCGTTTATCGTGCGGCGCATCAGGTCTCTGTGTGCCTGATCGTCGACTCCATCGATCATCGAGCGGAACTTGATCATCAGGAAGACATTCCCGTCCATCCCGACTCGTTCCTGTTTCAGGAGGACCGGTCCTTTCGATTCCATCTTGATCAGAATCGCCAGGGCCACCCAGAACGGCCAGGTAATCAGCAGAAGCCCGACCGACACGAGCAGGTCCATACCTCTTTTTAGAGCTCGCTGAGAACCTCGGAGACCTTCCTCAAAGAGTTTTATCATCGGCAGCGAGCCGATGGTCGCGATTTCAGTCTTACCGGGCAGGCAGTCGAATAGATTAGGAATAACTCGATACTTGATGTGATGATGCCGGCCGCATTCCATCAGCACTTCGAACATTTTTCGCGGGTTGATTCGAGTGTCGGCAATCAACACTTCTTCGACTCCGTAGCGCTTTACCAGCTCGGGAAGATCATCGAAGGTCCCAAGAACCCTGATGCCTTCCTTCGTCAGCCCGTCCGCGTCTTCGTTAATTCTCGCTCTCACCGCACCGACCAGCTTATATCCCAGCCGGCGCTTGTTGGCGGCAATCTCCGATACGCAGACCTGCGCCATCTCGCCGCAGCCCACGACAACTGTTGGAATCAGATTCCGCTCGTTTGATCGGTAGAATATCTGCACGACTCGGACGAAAGATCTCGCGAGCCAGAAGGCAACGACTGCCAGCAGCCAGTCATAAACAAAAACAAGGCGTGAATAAGAATAGTCGAGCCAGATGAAATGACCGTCGCGAATCGCGAAGCCCTGGCGAAAAAGGAACGCGATCAAAACCAGCACCAGTGATGCGAGCGTCGAGGCGCGGAAGATCTTTACGAAGTCGTTTCCAAATGAGAACTCGCCTCTTAATCTGTAGAGTCCCGATCGCCGCAGCATGTAGACTTTCACCAGCGGGACGAAGAAGAGAAATCCAAGGTAAGGTTCGAAATCGCTGACAACGCCGACCGGCCAGAATGATTTTCTTGGCCGCCACAAAAACAGATCGGTGTGCTGTCGAAGCTTGTATGAAACCACGAAAACGGCGAGAGATAAGGCTATGTCAACCATACCCAGTGCGAGTGCCGGCAACATGTTTGCGAGAGCACTTCGCCTTCGTGCTTCTGACTTTATTACGTGTTCAGCCACTGCGGCTGCGTGTTCAGACATCTTCAGGTATCCGACTCCGGGAGAGAAATAGACTCAGGGCGTAAAGCATCCAGGTTTGCGCCCATCGCATGTATGAAATCTTGATCGTGTATAAACGATGATTTTGGAAGTAGAAAAAACCGCGGGGGTCTTGAAGATTTTCGATAGCCCATCTCAGAACTCGGCTGGCCCTTTCCCTGGCTTTCGGCATCAGGTCGGCCATTTCGACGAACGTCACGACACCCTGTGCAGCACTGTGGATATCGTGTGGATTCGATCGGTCATGATAGTAGCCGGGTGTGCCATCTGCAAGAAAGAATCGACTTTCGTAGAACCGATACGCTTCATTAAACGCCTCGCTCCACTCATCTCGTCTCAAGTACTCGATAAGATTCCTGAGCGACACAACGATGAAACCGGTGTGAAAGCTGTCGATCCACGACTGCGACGCTGCCTCACCGTAAGGCCAGGATCCGTCGCTCCGCTGCTTCGAAAGCGTATATTCGACCGACCGACGCGCGACATCTCGATACTCGTCATTTCCTGTAACAACAGCGGCCCGTGCGAGCAGTTCGGCGACAAGCAAATTCACATTGTGGACTTTCGAATGATCGAGCGGCGTGTAACTGAAACACTCACCTGCAGCGTCGCTCGATCGATTCAATCGGTTCAACAGAAAGCTGCAAGCGCCTGTTGCCATGTTGAGAACGGCCTCGCTACCAGTTCTTTCATACCAATCGAGGCAGGCGTGCGCTGCGAATACCGTGCAGACCGCGTTAGGAGTCCCGCGAGGCGCAAAAAAAGCTCGCGACTGCCAATCAAAGTTATACCCCCAGCACGCATCTTCGGAGTCCGCGTGACGAAGCGTGCTGAGTCGGTTCATCAGAAACTGGAGATCCGACGACACACGATCGCGTTGCGGATTCCCTCGTGCAGAAAGATCACCAGGCAAAGATTCCCCGGCTCGATCGGCGATCAATATTAACGCTCGTGCCGCCAACGCGAGTCCCTTCGGATTCAACCCCTTCCTGATCCCAAGCAGCGGACGCAGATTGACCGGGCTTCTTTTTACGAGTTGGGTGAGGGCGGTCCGCGAGAAGCGGTTGTTTAATAGAGGCGCGTGTGCGAGCGGGCTGTTCAGCGCATCGTAAGGATCGTAACCGGCCCATTCTTCGGTTCGGCAGTATTCAAGCAGTCGTGATAGAGAATGCTCGAAGACATCGGTCATCTGACTCACGGCACATTTGACCCACTTCCCAAAATCGAGTCGAGGCCTGAAAAATGCTCGACTCTAATGAGCGTCACAAACGAGTTGTTACTCGACTTGCAACGGGATGCTCACATCGACCGTTTGCGGCCTCAGACATTGTTGGTTGTTGCAAGCCTGGATCGTCAATTTGCCCTTTATAGTTTGAGCGCCAGGAGCCAGCGAGGCGAGTGCCCGAGCGTTGAACCTCAATACGGTCTTCCCTTCAAATACCGATAGCGGCTTTGGAGAAAACTCGAAGGTTTGCATCTTCGCTTTCGGATAAACGATCGGTGTCGTCGTCAACCCGGGAAGACGATCGAGCTTGAGCGCAGTAGGGATTAGATTCTTGTCAGTCGGCCGATTCGAGTTTATGTGATATCCCTCATCGATCGATATCGTGACGGCCAGCTGAGCCATTGTTCCTCGTTTGACTTTGTACGACGACTCCCCAGGCGTTACATGAACAACCTTGGCAGATCCTTGAGCCATCACATTCGAACCCAAACAAAACAACGCCACGATCAATAGAAATCCAAATCGCTTCATCATCACTCCTGTATGTTCTCCGGACTAAAGTATAGATTGAATATCGACAATCACTGATTCGCCGGTCCTGATAGAATCCATCGCAGCAAAAGATGCCAGCGTCGTCGCGACTAATGACTCGATTCCGATCGGCGAATTTCCTCCAGTTCGGATCGCTCCAAAAAACGCTTCAATCTCGGCGGCGTGTCCCTTGTCCTGAAGATTCTTCCCGAGGCTCACGCTCTTCCGATCGCGAACAAAAGATCCTTTTCGGAAGTCATCGATGGTTGCGACGCTATGATCGCAGAATATCTCGACTCGCTCTTTTGGGACCGAGGAATCGCCGCCTGCGGTGTAAATAATCGTCGCGATTGACCCACCACTCAGAGTGATCGTGAGTATCGAGCTGTCATCGACCGTCCCCGAGTCGGCGGCTCGAGGGACTGCTTGAGCGCTGACTCGGATTGGCATTTCGCCGGTCATGAATTGAACGAAATCGATGAAGTGACAAGCTTCGCCTATAATCCTCCCGCCGCCTTCTTCCGGATCGTGACTCCAGTGAGCTCGCGGAAGCAGACCGGCATTCACACGATAGACGATCGTCATCGGCGAAGTTCGATTGTCGAAACGCTTCTTTATCTCAGTCGCGATTGGCGCGAACCTGCGATTGTAACCGACCATCAGCAACGCGTCGGAAGCAGACGCCGCCGAGATAACTTCTCGAAGCCCATCTGCGTTTATCGCCAGCGGCTTCTCTACAAAGACGTGTTTTCCGCGGCTCAGCGCTTCCGCGGCGAGCGACGCGTGAGAATCGTGCCGAGTCGCAACAAACACGACCTGCGAGTTGTCGTCATCCAAAATCTGTTGGTAGTCGGTGGTCGAATATGAAAACGAAAACTGCTCGGCGGTATTTTTCGCGCTCAGTCCGGTTGCCGTGCTGATTCCCTGCATTCGGACCTTTGAAGTTCGCTTGACGATTGGCAGCAGGACTCCGCGAGCGAAGTTCCCTGCACCGATAAAACTCACGCCGACTTCATCTGAAATGGGCGAAGCGGCTCGCGCGGTGCGTACCACATCGGAGCCTTGGTCGGAACGCCCGTACTCCAGAACGACGCCGCAGACTCGCTCTTCGCCTTTGAGGATCAATTCGTAAGCTTCGTTCGCACTGGCCACGGAAAACCGATGAGTGGTCAGGAGGTCGGTGTTGATCTTACCTTCCGCAGCAAAGCGAAGGAACGCCTCCATATTTCGCTTCTCGGTCCAGCGAACGTAGCCTACAGGGTAGTCGGTTCCCCTCTCCTCGTAGTTCGGATCGTAGCGACCTGGTCCGTATGAACGCGACAGCCTAAGCTCGAGCTCCTTCGCAAAAAAACTGTGTCGTGGCACATCCATTCCGACGAGACCCACGACGACGATTCTGGCTCGATCTCTCGCGATCTCCGCCGCAAGCTCGACCGGTTCGGATGACTTGGTTGCCGCAGTGATAATGACGCAGTCGGCGCCTCGTCCGGCGGTGATGGATTCGCAGGTGTTTCGCGCCGATTCGGGGTTGGTAGCCACGGCGTTCGCGCCTGACAGGCAAGCCAATTCGCAGGCATCGTTATCGATGTCGATGCCGAGCACCTGACAACCGGCGGCTTTCAACAGCTGAACTGTAAGTTGTCCTACCAATCCGAGCCCGATGACCGCGACTGTTTCGCCGAGCCTCGGATCGGCTTGTCTGACACCTTGCAACGCAATCGCGCCGACCGTCGTGTAACTCGCGGATTCCTGCGAGACCGCTTCCGGAATGGCGCAACAAAGATTCCTGGGAACAAAGATTACTTCCGCGTGAGAGGCATACCCACCGCCGGCGCAGGCGACTCGATCGCCTACCCGGAACTCCTGGGCATCACGTCCGACCTGCACCACGACGCCCGACGCGCTGTATCCAAGAGCCTTGCTTTGGTCGAGGCGAGCTTTCACTTTTTCGTAAGTGGACGCGATTCCTTCCCGCTTGACGCTCTCGAGCACCTGTCGCACAAGATCCGGCCTGCTTCGAGCCTTGCCGATGAGCGAGCTCTGTGCGGTTTCAACGATGGTCCTTTCGGTGCCGGCGCTGATCAGCGAACAGGCGGTACGCACCAGGACGCCGCCCGGTTTGAGCGCCGGTGGCGCCAGCTCCTCGACCTTCAACTGGCCGCTTCGAAAGTTCTGTACGACTTGTTTCATGGGCCGGCGTTATTGGGTTGAATTGCAGAATAACCCGACGATTCAGGGCTAGATCAGCGGATACTCAGCGCGCATTTTGTGTCGATGATTCTGAAGAACTTTATGGACCTGTCGAGGGCTCACCTTCGGAAGCTGTCCGGCGATACTGTAGTGCAAGCCATGTTCAGGCGGTGTAGGCGCGCTCAAATATTCGGTATAAGCTTCAAGTATCTGCGCCTGCGCTTCGGGAGATGGGTCGGGAACATTCGAAAAGGCTCGTTCATCATCGTGAAGAACGTCCAGCCATCTCAGCACCTGCCATCGGCTCACGTAACCAAGCTCGTCAGCGATCTTCGCGGGCAGCTCGGTGAGTCGATAGCGCTTGCGGTTCAGCTCATTCCAATACATCTTCTCGATTTCGAAGAGCTGAAGTCGGGTCGGATTCGGAGTCGGCGAGGTCTCGTATTCGGACATCGACCACTCGCGGATTATCTTCATCACTTGTTTGTAAGGTAATCCGAGCGCCGAGCTTATGGCGCGTCGGCGGCCGCCCTCGGGTCTGTGACCACTCTCGACAAATCGCTGATACATTTCAATCGCGCGGTCCTTGAGATCATCGGTGAGCGCGACTTTTGATTGCGTTATTTCGCGGATGACATCGGCCACCAGCTGACGTTTGACCCAAAGCTTGTTGGCGATCTGAGCATGCACTTCACGCGTTTGAATGGGGCCGTTCGCATATTCAGCTTCGTAGACCTCGATCACCTTGCGACGAAGTTCTGGTGTGAGGATAGCCGCCTTTGCGACGCGCGCTGGACGCTGTCGAGATTCAGGCTGAGGTCGTGGCGCGGCAAAAGGTCTGGGAGCGACACGAGTAGCTTCGGCGACAACTCTCGCTTCAGCGGGCACGTGTTTAACTACGCGCTTCTTCAAACATTTCAAGCAGTATGCAGCTTTTCTGTCGGGAGAAAAAAATGTGGCGTTACAAACAGAGCACGTTCTACGAAATTTCATTCCGCTCATAGCAGTGTTCACAGTCTAATAGTCAGGTTGGCAAACTTCAACCCGATCAACTGCCTGCGCACAACAGGCGAGCACCTGATCGTTGACTGATTTAAATGTTCTCTCAGGTTTTTGTGTTCGGAAGTTACGGATTGGCATGACGAATAAATGCGGTCGCCAGCGCTTCGCGATCAGCGCGCCTTCTGATACGTCGTCGACGTTCGCCGTCTTCGGGATCGACCCAGGTAATGCCATCAATTATCACCAGGGTGTGAACGTCGTAACGCATAGTGCGCCGCCGCTCAACTATTCTCCGTTCATTACCGACTCGTCGTTCTCGTTGACGAAATGACATAAGCTAGTCTTGATCGTCCCGATATATTAGTGAACAGTCCGCGCCACCGACGGTACCTGGAAGAACGGTAATTCTAGCAAGTGAATTGGGATGTGTAAAATGTGGGTGATTAGGAGTCTGAGGAAACGAAGATGTTATTAGGTCATAACTTGGCACCCGACTTAAGCCGCTTTCGTGGTTCTTCATTATTTCGCTCCGATGTTTTGTGCTGTGTGATAAGCGGACGGATATAATAGACTCATGAGCAGCATACTTACTCCAGAGAGGGCCGATCAAGGCTGGGTCGTTCAGCTGCCATACGAAATGACTCAGGCTCTGGGCGTATCTGAAGGCTCCCTTGCGGTCCTGCACACAAGGCGGGTGTTATCGAGGTCGAAATACTCCCCCGCCCTCACAAGAAATCAAGAATACGGCTCGCCGAATTTTCGACAAGCACAAGGATGCATTTGAGGAGATGAAGCGGCTTGGCGACTGAGGAGATTCGGTACCTTTCCTACGTCGAGGCTGTGCTTCTCCATATCGAATTGATGCGCTTGCACGGCGAAACCCGTTACGGTGCTTCGACCGGACTTTAGTTGAGTCCGCACTGGCTCGGCCACGACAGGCAGCTGAATACGGAGGCGCTGGCATTCTCGAACAAGCTGCAACGCTTTGCTATGGGTTTATAAAGAATCACCCGTGGATTGGAGGAAACAAATGCACAGCCACTGCTTTGCTCGACGAGTTCTTGAGTCGTAACGGCATGGATCTGACTGCAAATACTTTTGAGTTGATTACAATGGTATTGGCGGTTGAAGACTCGAGCGCGTCGCCAGGTCTGCCTGCTTCCTGCAATGCGATCGCCAGCGCCTCCTGCGCTTTGAAGTCTCCGGGCCGAAGTTCGACAGCGGTCTGATATTCAGCTAGCGCCTCATCGCTCTTGCCAAGCGCGGCATAAGCCACCGCAAGATTGAAGTGCGGCGGCGCAGTCGAATCACGAAGACGTCGTGCCCGATGCACTCAAACACAGCACTCATCAGATAAGGATAGAGTGGCGTTTGATAAAAGCTCTCAGTGCCGCCGAAGTTCCCTACAGCGATCTGCTGCGCCCATTGATCGTATCGCTTCGCATCCCCCAACAGCACGGAGAACAATGGTGACGCGCGAAGTTCTGCAAGCGAGATCAGACGCAACGCTAGCGCGCATGCTCCTATCGCGAAAAGCCGAGCCGGGAAACGAGACACCTCGATTCGCGGAACCGAAAATCGAGTCAGAGCACTCCTGCGAGCGAAGGGTTTTTCTGAGGAAGTCGTCTTGCTTTTAGAACCGCGGGAGAGTTTTCGACTCTTGCGAGGCGTGTTACTCGTCGATTGGGATTCGGTCGTTCGCAGACGTCTAGGAACGAATCTAGCGAGACCCAGATCTTTCGGCCTGCGAGTTGAACGCCGATGTAACAACGATGTTTATGCTTGGGCGCACTGTAGAATTCCGTTGCTGATATTCAGGATCAGCAAGGCGCCTCTCGGGAGAGAGAATGGGGTTATCAGAGCTTACCAACGCCTTGAACGGGAATAAGTTTCAATTCTCCTAGTATGAACCCTCCTTAACAGCAGAATTGCGTAGATTGTTCGATAAAAGCCGAGGTACTAAGCGAATCTGCTTATTGGATCGCTCATTGAGTTATGGTGAGTTATGGTGCCGGGTGTTCGCTTCCCAATGCGTCGCACACTAGTTGCTATTGAAGGGATGGGAGATCTTTATGACTAATAAACTTTCAACGGATCGTCCGAGGTTGGCTGCGGATGACGCTGACAATCTGGAAGCGAAGGATGCCGTCGCGCGTTTAGTGGCGGACCTTCAAGCAGGTTGGGACCAGCACGACGCCAATCTGTCGAATCGTTACTTTGCCGAAGACATTATGTGGGGTAGCCCGTTCGGTGCGACTGTCAATGGCTACGAAGACCTCCACGCGATCCACACTCGTTTGAAAAAACAAGGCAAGGGTGGCCCTTCTTCGCGATTTGAGATCGTTAGGGTTCTCGCGCCTGCACGTGACGTGGCAGTCGCGCAGATCAGACGCCTGGCTCTCGACAACAGCGGGAAGCCCATCGAACCATCCGATGATTTCAAAGGGTCGTTCTCGGAGATGGCACTTTACGTACTAGTGCGACGGAATGGCGTTTGGTGGGTTGCAGCTGGTCAGAACACACCGATCCAGTCGACGAATTGAGATGCTCGTTAGTCGAACCAAAGATGCTTCGAAGTGTTTCTTAAAGCTCGTTGGAGAACTAGTCGCTTCGAAGTCCCCACAGAATCAAGCCGAAAGATACGATGCCAGTCGGTGCTGACGAATAAGCGACAACTTTGATAACAGATTCTTGAACAGCGGTTCCCTGTGCGGCGCCTGCCGCTAACGCCATTGTGGAATTACCGGCACCCCAAACTGCCGCGAGGAAGTATGCCGCCACAATGGCGAGGGTTGAATAGACTAAGAGCCAGAATGCAATCCGCGCAGCCGTACTTCCGAGCTTGAGCTTTTCCCATATCAAGCCAAATGTTAGAAGCATCACTCCGCACAGAGCGCTGAGCGTGTGCACCGACAGTCCCAGGCGGGGAAACTTCAAGTACTCGACTGCAAATCCTTCGAATGACGTAAACAAGAAGAGACCAACGCCGATCTGCAAGAGACGATGGCCCTGCAGTTCCAGAAAGCGCGTAGTACTCAAAGGCTGCCTCATCCAAGACCCGCCGCTGGCTCAAACAACTCGATTGGATTTCCGTCGGGATCTTCCAACTGGATTTGCTTTCCGCCCGGTCCCTCTTCCATATCGTTGCGGAACTGAAAGCCTGCCTCTTTGAGCGCTTCAATGCGCGCGGGCAAATCCTCGACGTGCAAAATTATTCGATTCCAACCACCGGGTTCCTGCCGCTCGCCATTGGGCATCGGACGTGAGCCTGAAGCACCGGGGCCACTCAGAATCAATTTGAAATTGGGTCCCGAAACCTGTGCAAAGGCCGGAAGGTGCTGTTGATCTAGCTTCAAACCAAGGCGTTTCGTATAGAACTCGATCGAAAGCGCAACGTCCTTGACCTGATATCGGACTCCCCAGAGGCCCTTGATGAAGGTCTCGGCGGTAGCATCGCTTTTCGCGGATTGAGCGACAGACGGTTTTGCTTTTTGAGTCATCTTGCACTCCTTGTTTTACACACTAATCAGCCGTACGTGTTAGAGACACGCACGAGTGTTCCATCCGGATACATTGAGACTATGCATAGGCTGTTCAGTTAGGTTGACCGCAATCGGGATGCCGAGTCGGGAAGTTCAACGCCGTGATTGCGAATGGTAATTGCTTTATTTAGCGTCTGCACGCTCTGCGTGCAATGGGAGATGACATAAATGGGAACGCACTTGAGAGCTCAAAGTCACCCGCTATGACCTCGACTTGCGTCACTCGATTGAAGGATTGAAGGACAAGGAGTTGTTGAAGCTCAATTAGCTTATCGCTTGATGCATAAGTCTCGAGTGTACGGCATCAAAAAGGGCTTCTTACAAGATGAAGACTTGCCAAGCTACTAAGATCATTTTTCCGAGCCTGTCCACGGTCGTCCTCTTGATCGTCCCCTTAGCTTCGATAAGAGCACTTGGGCAGAACCGAATTGAATCAAAAACAGTTGGAGTACAGGAAATGAAAACCACAGCAACTGAAAAGAGATCGCTTGAAGAAACTGAAGTCCGGAAGCGAATAGACGAATGGGCGAACGCGTTTCGTGACAAAGACATTAATCGGGTCATGTCTGTGTTCGCGCCGGATGTCGTCGCCTTTGACATCGTGCCTCCTCTGGCTTACTCCGGTCGAGATGACTATCGAAAACAGTGGGAAAAACTGTTTGCATCCTACCAAGGGCCGATTGAATACGAGATCCGGGACTTGAGAATCAACGCGGACCACGATCTGGCATTCAGTTACAGCATCAATCTGATAAAGGGAACCTTGAAGAACGGGCAGAAGACCGAAGTCTGGCTGCGCATGACAGCTTGCTGGAAAAGGATCGACGGACAATGGATGTTGGAACACGAGCACGTCTCCGTGCCGGTAGATATTGAGCATGGAAAGGCCTTACTCGATCTTAAGCCGTAAGAAATGTTGATTGGATGATTGATTTATTGAGTCATTGGTTGATTGAGTCATCAGTTCATTAAAGTGGCTCAATGAATCAATGAATCAATCACGGTAAATGACAGAGGCAACAATGACGAAAAGAGCTCCAGTACTTTTCATTCAAGGTGGAGGTAAAGGAGCACATCAGGAAGATTCTCCGCTAGCCGCGTCATTACAAAACGCGCTCGGTAGCGAATACGATGTGCGCTACCCGCCGATGCCTGGCGAGTCAAATCCGGACTTAAGAACCTGGAAAGCCAAAATAGCGGATGAGCTGGAGGCGCTGAACGGCAATGTCATCCTGGTTGGGCACTCTCTTGGCGGCGCCGCTCTCTTGAAGTACCTGGCCGAAGAAAACATTCAAAAACAGATCGCAGGTTTGTTCTTGCTCGCCGCGCCGTCGTGGGATGAAGAGAATTGGAATTTCGATGATCTCCGACTACCTGACGATCTTGAAACAAGGCTATCAGCGATACCTCGAATCTTTCTCTATCACAACCGAGATGACCAGATTGCACCATTCAGACATCTGTCGCTTCACGCTGCCAGAATACCGCGCTCTATCGTTCGAGAGAGCGTTAAGGGTGGCCATCAATTCGATAACAATTTGACTAAAGTAGCGAATGACATAAAGAGCTTGGCATAAGGGAAAGGCTTTACGCCGGAAACAAGATTCCTGATCGACCAAACCGATTCAATCCCGGCCTGCTCGAAGTGGCGCTGTGATTAGAGGAGGAAACATGAAGAGCATTTATGCGAACGAGGCTTTAGATACTTCATCACGGCGCCAATTCTTGAAGGGATGTTTCGCCACCGCAATCGCGGCAACCTGTTTGACTGATATCGCCGATGCATTCGGGGAAGATGGTCAGTCCATCACTCCCTTCAGTTATTCAGCCCCGCAAAGCGCGCTCGATGATCTAAAGTATCGGCTGCAGCATACACGGTGGCCGGAAATTGAGCCCGTGAAAGACTGGTCGCAAGGTGTCCCGCTCAGCGACCTGCGCGAGATAGTCGAATACTGGCGCAAAGATTATGACTGGAGACGCGGTGAGGCGGCGCTGAACCGTTTTTCACAATACAAAACCACGATTGACGGTTTGGGCATCCATTTTATTCATGTTCGATCGAAACACGCAGAGGCATTGCCAATCATACTAACCCATGGATGGCCGAGCACTGTGATGCTCTTTCGAGACGTTATCGAGCCCCTCGCAGACCCTACAGCTCACGGCGGCAGCGCTGGGGACGCATTTCATGTGATAGCGCCATCACTCCCGGGATTTGGTTTTTCTGATAAACCTAAAGAACGAGGTTGGAACTCGGAGCGAACTGCGAGAGCCTGGGCTGTGCTCATGGAGCGGCTGGGATATAGACGTTATGTTGCCCAGGGCGGTGATTGGGGCGCATATGTGACAACCGCGATGGCCCAGCAGCAACCGCGAGGCCTTGCGGCAATCCACTTAAACTTCCCACTGGTGATCCCCGATAAGATTCCGCGTACGCTGTCACCGGAGCAGAGGCGAGCGCTTGATCAACTAAATCAATGGCGGAATCAAGGTCGAGGCTATTTCATTATTCAGGCAACTCGTCCGCAAACCATCGGATATTCGCTGATGGATTCTCCTGCCGGTCAGGCGGCATGGATTTATGACATCTATCATGCCGGAACGGGCAATCGTGGCAAGCCTGAGAACTTCATCGCGCGCGAAAAGATTCTCGACGACATCACCCTTTACTGGTTAACGGAAACTGCCGCCTCTTCGGCACGTTTCTATTTAGAACAAGTGGCGCGATTCGGCGACCGCGGCCCCGGTCGTGTTGAACTGCCGGTGGCCGTAAGCAAGTTTCCGTATGATCTGCCGGCGCCGCGCAGTTGGGCCAGCCAGGTTTATCCCAATCTCCTCTTCTGGCACGATCTCGATAGCGGCGGTCATTTCGCTTCGCTTGAAAAACCGGAAAAGTTTATTCAGGAGTTACGCGCTTTCCGTCGATCCGTACGACAATAAACAGAATGACTGAAATGACAGCGAAACATTGCTAAAGCGGCGCAGTCGCTGAAATGGGATGCTTCATATCGCGACTCCTCCCCTCGCGCCACGATTAAGTATGTTGCGCTCGATAACAAGATTGCTCGGGAGCGAGGTCCTGATCAATCATCAGATTTCATTGTTAGGAAAATGCTAGCGATGAAGTCAACCGAAAACTCAAGCTTTCTTCCTGCGAGCTGGAAAGAGTAAAGGCGATTAGGATTATCGGCTCCCTGATTCTGTTCGAAAGATCGCTGGGCTGAAACGACAATGGTCATTCTGGCTTCGCTCGGCCTCATCCTGAATTCGTTTCTGGCGATGAACGTAGGCACGGAACAGAGTCGTGCCACATCCGACAAACTGGGTTACTCGCGAAGCGCGCCGCGATTTGATCAGTTTCGAGTTCGCACTAAAGAAAAAGGCGAGCGACAGTGGCTGTCACTGGGCCGGTGTGATCAAGCCGACGGTCGAGCCTTTGACCGTTTGGTGCGGAACACGCGAGCTTCTGGCCCCCTCTTCGCTGGTCACTACAGTATCGTTGTCTGTAGTTGCGGGACGTCCTGCGGTGGCATTCGCATCGTTGACCTTTGGTCGGGCAGGATCTATTACATTTGGCAAATATCACAGGACTGTTATTTTGATTTCAATCGATTTAAGGATTTTTTGCTCTTCCGCATTGATAGTTCGTTGTTGATCCTGCTGAGCAATCGTCCGCGCTTTCATAATGGATTGGGTCGGTATTAAGGTTGTGCCATCCGATACTATCGTTGGACACGAAGCAGACTTGTTTTGATTAAGGAAACTCCAACCCAAAAAAGAGTGGTCAGACAGTCATCTTGATTTGGGCTGCGGCGCGAGGGCTCATCAATCGCTGAAAAACGCAATCTGCGAGGTTGAACTCTATTCGAGTGTCATATAGCGTTTGTCCGCGCCTCGGCACGTTGACATCGATTTGTAATTTCGTAGCAAAGGATTTTCTCTGACTTGAAAAGACAGCACACTACGGGCCCCCATGCCCCCGACTCCTCACTCTATTCTTCATCGATTACGAAAGTCGTAATTCGGCGGCTGATCGTCGCCGGACTGAGTCTGGTTATGATTACGGGGACTGTTGTGCTTCGACAAGCGCGACTCGCCCCTGACAAAGCTGACAATTCACCAGTAACGCTACAAAACCGCTTAACGGAAAACAGCGATCCAT
>Ga0075425_100004085_pt1 | contig 14989 bp, 23 predicted proteins | sample SoiMethybrSBSTD4_FD_75300 | JGI IMG/M metagenome (GOLD analysis project Ga0075425, IMG submission 75300) | Bulk soil microbial communities from a Populus tree surrounding site in Tennessee, USA - Soil MetaG P. TD hybrid SBSTD4 | ecosystem: Environmental > Terrestrial > Soil > Tree plantation...
GCGCGCGATCGTGGTTGACGGTGGGCGCGCCGATCGGGCTAGCGGAGGCCAGGCCGGGGTATGACGTCGTAGTCCTGGCGCGCGGGGATAACGCGCCGCGCGCGGACGTGATCGCGGCGCCTGGACACGTTGGATTTTTCGCGGGGTGGGATCGCCAAAAGCAAACCGTCCGGGTGCTCGGGGGAAATCAGGGAGATAAAGTCTCCATCGCGGAGTTTCCCTCCGCGCGCGTGCTCGGGGTGCGGCGCCTCAGTTAGGGGCGCCGCACCGCGATCCCTTAACGCGCGATCCGTTTGCGCTGGCGCCGTTTCTGTTGAAGCGCCGTTTCCCGCGCGCGCTTACAGGCGCCGGGGTGAACCTTCCGCGCGCCCCGCGGTAACGGGAGGCCGCAGATCAGGCACGCCCGGCCGGATACCCCCGGCGCCGCCTCTCCTCCACTCAGCATCAACACCTCCCGCCGGCATAGCAACACCTCGGCCGCGTGCACCATAGGACACCTCCCACGATTGGATATGGGCCGCTAATCGTTCAGGGGGGGCACCTACACCCCGCGGCCGCGCGCCAGGGTGGCCGGGGCCGCCACCGGCGCCGGAAATCGGCCTACCTGGCTGTTAACAGCCATGATCGAACACGTCCCCCCGGAGGCGCGCGCCGCGGCCTCCAGGCGCGCCACGGCCTCCGCCTTCGCCCCGGATTCGATCGGGGAGGTGGCCGCGTAAATCACTTCCATTTGCACGGACACACGGCGCAACACCAAATCACCGGCGATCGGTGCGTCACTCACCCCGCGGTGGACGTCGCAATAAAAGGAACTCGGCCGGCCGGCCGCCGATCGGCGCTCCCATCGCGCCTCCGACCCGCAAACCCCAAACGGAGAATCGGGGTCCTGATAGAAACACCGGACCACCGGGCGGACGTGGAACACAGGCGTATCAGACAATGGCACCACTCCTCAACAGGCGGATTTTGATCTGTTTCAAGTGGACAAAAGGCGTGCCAACAGCAAGCCGGAAACCCGGAGGGCTCACCGCCACGCACTCCCCGGTCCGCCACCGTGTTTCGATCGGTTGATCGCGCGGGGGCACTCTGGACGGCCGCGCCGCGGCCGCCAGGGGCGCCAGGCGCGCGGCCGCCGGCCGCCGGGGGGGAGGGAGGGGATCGGCGCGTGGGGCGCGCGCCGCGGCCGCCGGGATGCCTAGACGGGGGCATTCTCGCCGGCCGCGGCGCCGGGATCGGCGCCGGCCTCCTCCTCCGGGATTATTTCGTACAGGTACAGGGTGATCCCGGCCGCCTCTAGCACCCGTCGTGTATCGGGATCGGTGGAGCGCGCGATCACCGCCAGGATTGGCTCCCGGGCGTCCGGGTGCTCCTCCAGCCATAGATGGCGGTACGTCGCCAACTGGCCGATCGCGGCGGGATTGGCGCGCGCTTTCACCTCGAAAATGGTGGCTTGATCCCCCTGCCACGCCAGCATATCAATCCGTTTTTTGGACGAGTGTTGCGTATTGGCTTGGACCCCGGGGAGGTGCGACGGATCCGGGGGGAGTCCCTGGCCCACCCGGAGGGAAAACTGATACGGATCGTACTCGTGAATATGCGCCAGGAGAAAATCCCGGATTAACGCGCTTTCGTGGCGCGTCCGCTCGGGGAATTGCATCCGGGTAAATAGCTCCAGGAGGGTGCCACGGGTGTAATCAAAACTCGGGTACATGGCTTAGAACCGGATTTTGACGCCACCGGCGATCGTGGCGCGTAACTCCGCGATCGCGCGCGTGAGGGTATCGGTTTGGCGGAGGAGCGCCGCGTTTTGCTCCTCCAGGCGCGCCACCACCTGAAGGAGCGCGATCAGTTGTTGTTGTTGCAGGGTGGCCGTGGCCGGATCCCCTGCGGGAGGCGGAGGCGGTGGCGGGGGGGGCGGAGGCGGTGGCGGGACGTCGCCCGGATCCGCGGGTGCGACCCATGGCCGCGCGGGGTCCGTGATCGGCGGGATCGGCGCGCCGCACTGAATAGCACTCGCCTCCCCGGGGCCGGCCGCCGCGATCACGTCCCACGCGGTCCCGTCCCGCAGTTGGAGAATATCGCACGCGACGGATCCGGCCGGGGATGGGCAATTGGATCCGCCAGTTTTGCGACTGAGGCCGAATCCCCCCGCGCGGAATTGCCACGCCACGCGATTAAGGATCGCCCCCAACTGATCCGCGGAGGTGATCGGCGCCGTCCCGCGCGCCTCCCGGAGCGCCTGGCAGACAGGCGCCGGTAAGTCTTGGGCCGCGCTCGGCGCGGCCAGGAGGAGCGCGGCCAGGAGGAGGAGCGGACGGCGCGCCCCCGTCATCGCGGACCCTGATAAATCATATTGGCGAGTATCTCTAACGCGGCATCGGTGACGCGCCGCCACCACCCCGGTTTTTTCGGGGGCGCGGGTTTGGTATCGGCCATGTTAGGACCTCGCCGGGGGAGGGGTGGGACGGGGGATCACTTCGCTCGGGTGACGCGGGACGACGCGCCCGTCCGGGAGGCGGACGATCGTGATATCCACGGTGGTGGCATCCGGGAGTTTAAAGGTGGACTGTTTCAGTGGTTCGGCCAAGAATCACCCCCTCCTGTCCTGTGATCGGATCGAACACGCGCGCGCCGGTGGCCGGCGCCGCGCCGCGATCGGCCCCGACCGCCGGCCGCGGCGCCGCGATCGCCCCCTCCGCGGCCGCGCGCGCGCCGCGGCGCTGGCGGATCCGCTCGAATAAGCGCGCCTGATCGTCCGTCACTGGATCACCGCCAGGGCCGGATCTAACTCCGTGGTGACATCGCGGCGACAGATGACGCACAGAAACACCCCGTCCGCCAGGAGAAAATACACGCCGTGAATATGACCGCAGGAAAGCGCCACCGCGCCGGGTGGCGGGATCGTGGCCGCCTTTTTCATGATCGGTCCCACCACCGCCAACACCGCATCGATCGCCACGAGGATCGCGGAGTGGTTCTCCTCCAGGCGGGTCAGCGCCGCGAGCACCTGTTCCGGGAAATTGGGATCCTCGATCACCGGCGCGATCCGTCGCTCCGGGGTGGATTTAGCTTTTGGCATACGCGGCGCGCCTCCCTCTGATAAAACGCTGGACAATCCCGACAGATCCGCGGCCGCGGCCACTCCTCCGCGCGCGCCGCATCAAACCATACCCCGCCGCCACCGCAGGTATGACACGGCGGACCCGCCTGGAGCGCGCCGCGGCCGCGGCGCGTGAAGGCGATCGCCCGATCGCACCACCGCCGCGCCGCGGCCGCCACGTTACAACCGATCCAGCGGGATCACCCGCGTGACGAGTCCCCGCGGGAGGCGGAGGGATTGGCGTTTGGCGCGCCACCGATCGCGGAACGTCCGCGGGGTAACGCGCCGCGCGCGCGCCTCCGTGATCGGGATCCACTCGATCCCATGGATCCACTCCGTGAGCACTACCGGGATTTTGTGCTCATCCTCCGCCACGATCACGTACAGCGGCATCGGATCCCCCTACGTGCTAGGCGCCCCCGCCATGCGCGCGTGCCGTTCGGTTTCTGCTTTCAGCGCCGCAAAATTCCGTTCCGATTCGAGGATCGCCTCCCGGAGTCCAAGGTTTTCCTCCATTAAGGCATCGTGATCTTTTTTGCGGAGCGCGATAAACCCGATATCGTGCAGGACCGCGGCCGCCAGGACCTCCAGATCCGCGATCAGGCGCGCGCGATCGCGCTTGAGGGCGCGCGCCGCGGCGGAGGCCGCCAGCGTGACCTGGCGGAGGCGCTGTAACTCCCGGAGGCGGGATCGCTCCTGGATCTCATCGGGGGACGCCACCGGCCGGCCGCGCTTCCGTCTGACAGTCTTTTTCGCCATAACAGGACACCTCTCCACAAGCGCGGGTGACTAGGCCGCGGGGGGCGCCTCCCGCGCGATATCCGGCCAGGCGTCCACGATCGTATTGACTAGATCGATCGCCTCCGCCAGGGTCCGCGGCCGCGCGATATAATCCGATTTTCGGCGCCACATTTCAAGGGCCGGGGCCACGTTTGCGTCTACGCAGTAATCGTGCACGTTGATCGGCCGCATACGCTCCGGGTGCGCCTTGCTTCCACAGGCGTGGCAGGTGAAATAGTCATTCACGATCGGCGCGGCGGCCGGCGCCGGGGCGTCCGCCTTGAGCGCGCCGCGCGTGGCGGGTTCGATCGTCGCCACCCACTCCGCGATCCAGGTGGCCGCCGTCGCCACGGTACACCCGTTTCGGATCGCCTGATCGAGAAGATGCCTCCGGTACATCTGATTCGTACAGCGGTTCAACTGCTGTGCGACACCGACCCCGATCTTACCGTCCCGCAGCGCCGCGAACACCTGATCATCCCCCTGGAGGAGCGCCAGGCGCGCCTCCACGTATGCGCGTTTCTCATTCACCCGCGCCGCCAGGCCGTCCGTCCCCTCCTCCGGGTGTCGTTCGTATAGCTCCGCAAACCAAATCGCTTCCTCCGCCGGGGATAACTCTTTTCGCTCTACGTTTTCGGCCTGTTGAATTGCCTCCAGGAGGCAGGCATCTGAGGGGTACACGAGACAGGGGAGGGTAGACAGGCCGGCGCGCCTGGCCGCGATCGTACGACGGTGGCCGGCGATCACCTCGAACCGATCGCCGCGCGGTTTTACATTAATGGTGGAGAAAAAGCCTAGCGTCCGAATCCGCTGAACGAGGGATTCGATTGACTCATCATCCGGGTTAATGCGGGACGCTAATTCGGGATCGTCAATTAATTCGATCGCAATTTCACGGTACTCGGGGCGGACGTGCGCCAACACTAGCGCCCCCCGCCGGGGATCGTGGGATCGAGGACCATCGGTTGCATCGGAACGGACATATCATCCGGCCGCGCGGGGCGAATCACCACCGTCCGTTCGATCGTGGCCTCCACCACCAAACCCATATGCGTATTCCACTGGAGAAATTGGCGCATTTCCGGCGGGATCGACACCTGGAACGAATTACCGTTTTTGACTAAGCGCCGTAGAAATTTCACGCGGCCGCGCCTCCCCTCCCGGGTGCGGGATGCGTACGGTTATGCAAGTCCGTACGCACCCGCGTGGCCTCCCGTGCGGACGGTGGGCGTGAAGTGTCAAGGGCAACAATCCTACCGGCCGCGCCGCGATTCTCTCTCTAAGCCACTTACAGATCAAGCCTCTAAAACACGGTAAGAGGAAGAGGCGCTGTGGAAATGTGGAAAACCTCCCCCCGCGCGCCTCATCCGTTGGCATCGGCAGCCAACGGATGAGCTATTGGTAAGTCTATTTTGCGGCGCACGTTACAGGCTACCGTCCGCCGGCGCCGCGCGGCGTCCGTACGCACAGAAACAATTACGGCCGGGGCGTGGAAAACCTGTGGACGGGACGTGCAAAACGCGCTTAGGCTGTGGAAAACCGGGGCGCCGGGGCCGCGCTCGGGAGGTGTCTACAGGCCAAATCGCCCCCTACCTGTGGAGAACTCTCTATGCTGACACGAACGAGTATCTGTAACGCGCTGATGGTGCTGGCGTTAGTGGCCGGACCGGTGCTTGCGCTCCCCTGTGGAAAACCTGTGGATACCCTGTCGATCGCGCCGATCGGGCAGGCTCACGCGCCTGGCGCGCCGGTGGGATCGTGGCACCTGGCGCCCATGGGGATCGCCATGGCGATCAAGGTGAAAGACACCGGCGCGATCGCGGCCAAGTTCAAGAACCGGGCGTCCGCCGCGTCACAGGATTACGCGGCCGGCGTGGCCGGCGCCGCGGGGGATTGGGAAACCAATACCGCGGCGGCGGAAACCAATTACGAACAGGGAGTCCAGGAGGCCATGGCCCGGAAGGCATTCGGGCGTGGGGTCCGCGGCGCCGGATCGAAATTCGCGGACAACGCGAAAACGCTCGGCACGCAGCGTTATCCGTCCGGGGTGGCAAACGCAGAGGGCGCGTATTCCCGCGGCGTGGGGCCGTACCTGGACGCGATCAAATCGATCACCCTCCCGCCGCGGGGTCCAAAAGGGAGCGCACAGAATCAGGAGCGCGCCAACGTGGTGGCGAAAACGCTCCGCGCGCGGAAGGTGGGGGCGTAATCGCCCCGCGGGTCCGACTGCTTAGAGGTGATCATGCGTACAAACCTTCCTCGATTCGTGATCGATCCCTTCCTCGATCGCTGTTATGCGGCGCTCGAAGTCATCAACGCACAGGGGACCGCGATCGGCGCCACGATCGCGGCGCTGGCGGCCTCCACCGGCGACTCGCTGGCCGTACGGAACACGGGCAACGCAAACCCGGCGCGGATCCTCCAAGTGTGGACGGACGTGCAGGTGGCCGGGACGGCGCGCCTCCGTGGATCCAAGTTTCACGACAACGTACAGGGAATTCGCCTGGATACCCTGGTGGGCGATATTCGCCCCCTCCTCCCGTGGGGGATCGCGCAACCGGTATTCCCCAATGACGTGATCGTCGCGGAACTCGGCGGATCGGCGGTGGCCGGGGATATCGAATCAATCGGGATCCTCCTCCATTACCCGGACCTCCCCGGCGCCGCGGCGCGCCTGATGTCCCCGGATGAAGTGATGCGCCGCGGCGCCAATATCTTCACCGTGGAAAACACGATCGCCACGCCCACTACCGGAGGGTGGGGGGGCGCGGAAGCGATCAATGTGGAATTCGATCAGTTTCACGCCGGGGCGCTGTACGCGCTGGTGGGGTACCTGGTGGACACGGAGTGCACCTCCGTCGCGTGGCGCGGCGCCGATACGGCCAATATGAGGGTGGGAGGGCCGGGGGAGGAAACGGAGCGCGAACTCACGGCGGATTGGTTCCTCCGCCTGTCGCGTGCCTTCAACCTCCCCCTCATTCCTACGTTCGCGGCGGAGAACAAGGGCGGGATCACCGTCGAAACCGTGCAGGATGAGAACGGCGCGGACGTCACCGTGACGTCCATTTTCGTGGAACTCTCCAAATAGTTGGCGCGATGCGGGAAACTCCCCCGCAGAGCATCCACCGCGCGGGGCCGGTGGCGCGCCAATGGCGCCCCGCGTTTTTAATCTGGAGTAAGACACCATGCAGAATGGTTCACAGCAAACGACGGCCGCCGGGTTTGACCGGGCGCCGTACGACGCGCCGTGGCAAGTGGACGCGGCGCAATCCTCGAAGAACCTGATCGATCGCCACCGGCGCAACGCGGCCAATCCCGCGGCGCATGAGGTGTACCGTAAACAGGTGGAGGAAAAAGAGGCGCAGTACGGCGTGATTCACTACGATCCCATTACCGGCTATCGCGCCAGGTTCAAGGCGGCCGGGACGAAGGCGGACGCACCGGCGCCGCGCCAGGAGGAGCGCCCCGCGGAGGCCACAGTGGAAGATCCGCGCGATGTGGAGATCCGCAATCTCCGCGCACAGGTGGCCGCGCGCGGTGGGCAGACCGGCGCGGGGCAATAGGCCCAATGGCGCTAGAGAGGGTGATCAGGCCGGCCGCCGCGGCCGCCCGGGTACCGGCCGGCCTGGCCGCCGCGGCGCAATTCGCGGTCACGGGGGAGGACCAATTACGGGTGAACGTGGTTCACCGTGAGTTATCGGCCAGTAGTCTGCGCGTGCAAGTCTCGGCGCGCTATCTACTGGCCGGTAGTTCCACGATCCGCGCGCTAACGGATGCGTTTGAGCCGCGCCATGATGGGGTGGAAACAACGCACCTCATTTCGATCGGTGATGCGACCCTTCTAAATGTGGCCGTCCGGGCGATTGATGGCATCGCCGTCCCCGGCCAATGTTTCGCGCGTCTTGAGGTGGTACGGGGGAGTGCGACGGGGGACGTATTGGGCGTGCTCCTGGCCGGGTATATCGGATCGTGGGGCGGGTTAGGGTGGCCGGGGACCCCGCTCAGTGATCCCAGTCAAGGATCCGGGTGGGTCCATGTGGAGCAATCATCGGTCCCCGCCGCGGGGGCCAATCCATCCATCCTGATCCCGGAACAAACGCGCTGGCGGATTCTCGCCGTACGCGCGATCCTCACAACAAGCGCCGCGATCACAAATCGGCAGGCGTACTGTCGTATCTTCCGGGCCGCTCAGGTACTCTCACAATCGCCAAGTTCCGCACCGCAGGGAGCATCCAACACGATCGGCCATTTTTGGGGATCAGGCGCGTCCGGTGTGGCCGATCCCGCGGGACAGATCGGCGTGGGGTCGTTACCCACGCCACTGGACATCGCCGCGAACGCATCCGGCGATAAAGCGATCGATCTACTAACTGTCAATCTCCAGCCAGCGGATCAATGGGATATTTTATGGGCGTTAGTGGAGGAGTGGCGCAATCCCTCTCTAGCGCAAACGTAAAGGATTTAACGTATGGTTGACCGCCCACCGCTTAACCTGATCGATGCGCCGGGACTGTACCTCACCGGGGAGGACAATCTACGCCTCACGACGTTCGGCCGGATCGCTGGCGCGGAGGTGGCGATCGAGGGGCGCCGCATTTCCCCGGCCGGGATCGTGGTCCCGTTCGCGGAGCGCCAGGCGCCCAACAGTGACGGGACGGCCAAAGCCACCGTCTATCAGGTGGGGGAGGGAGTACTGACCCACGCGCATTTACGCGCCACCGCAGGATCGGTGCTCAGCGGGGGCGTGTTCGGGATCCTGGAGGTGGTACGGGGCCGCGAGGGCGCCGTACAGCCCATGGCAACGCTCCTCCAGGGGTACATTACGACCAACGCGCGCCTCGCCTGGCCGGGGTCCCCGATCATGCCGTCCACGGCCGGCGCGGGGCGCCTCCGCTCGATCACGGGGACCGATCCGGCCGCCGGGGTGGAGATATCCGAAACGGTCCCCACCGGGGTCCGGTGGCGCCTCCTGTCATTTGCGGCCACGTTCGTGACGGATGGCACGGTCGCTAATCGCTTTCCGCGATTACAGATTGATGATGGCGCGAACGTCATTCTGGCAACGACCTCCACAGTCGCACAGGCCGCCACCACCACCGCCGTGTGGTCGTGGGCCAATTGGGGCACCATTCCAACATCCGTCACGAACGCCAACATGCAACCGTTACCCGGTGATCTGTGGCTCCCACCCGGGTATCGAATTCGGACGGTGACGGGGGCGATCGTGGCCGGGGATAATTGGGGCGCGCCACAGTATTTAGTTGAAGAGTTTATCGAGTAGCGGCCAGGCCGCGGAGGTGTCCTATGGGTTTTCCGATCGGCAAGATTTCGAGCATCGCCACGAAAGCGTTAGGCGTGGCGATCCAGGCGATCCCCGTGATCCAGGCGGTAAAGGGATCGCTCGGCCCCGCGCCGAATCAGAACGCGCGCCAGGCGGTCCAGGAGGCCATGCGCGCGGAGTTGGCCGCGTGGTCGGTGGTGGCCGGCCACGATCTATCGCGCGATCCCGATGTGGTGCACGCCACCGGCGCCGTGATTGACGCGATCGTCGCGTTTCACACAACGCTAGCGCGCCGCGCCACCGCCACGGGCCTGGAGGAGTGATCGCGTGGTCCCGTTCGATCCGGTGGCGCTCCTGGTGATGCTCCACGCGTTTTACCCGATCGTCACGGTGGAGAACCTGGCCGCCGCGCGCCGCGATCGCCCGGAGTACTTCGCGGGGGGGCACCTCGGCGGAAGTAAGGGGGAAAAACTGTTTCTCCCGGACGGCCGGATCTTCGATCTGATCCTGGCCGCGGGGGGGCCGCCGGCCGGCCGCCGGTGGCAGGTGCTTGACGTCACCAACGATCCCGGGGGGGAGGCGGACCCGTTCGCGCTGGAGGAGGGGCCGATCGTCCCCATGGAGGAGGACGCGATCATTATCCCGCGCGCGGGGCCGGTATTTGGTCCGCTGGTGGCGGGAGAGTTAAGCGCGCTGGAACACGACGACGGGATCTTAGCGGCCGCCGCACAGCCGGCGATCGAATTCACCGGCGCCGCGGATCTGTCGGACGGGTACGCGCGCACGGTGGAGCGCGCCGCGGAGGCGCACGGCGCCACGGCCGCCGCGCTTGACGGTGATCCCATTACGGACCTCCTGGAGGCCGCGGCCGACTCTGGGATCGTGATCGAGGGCACCAAACACGAGTACGATGAACCGGAACCACCGGACGTGCCTGAACCGGATCCCGGGGATCGCCCGGATGACCCGCCAAAGGGACCACCGGAACCCATTTAGCAGGGGGGATAATGCCTGACCCGGATCTGACGTTGGAGCTTACACGGATCACGGACGAATCCGTCCCGCAACGCGACGGGAGTTTTAAGCGCCACAAAACATACACGTTTTATCTCGGAAAATTCGGGCCGTTCGTGGAACGGGTGCCAACGGACAATTTTGATGATGCGGAATTCGGCCGGCGCGTGGACAAACTACGGTCGCACCTCCGCTTGATCCACGTCTAGACCATGATCACCAAACGGCCGGCGCCTCCCCTGTGGTTTCTCCTCCTCCTGGCCGCCGCGGAGGTGGCCGCCTGGCGCGCGCTCGGCGCGGCCGCGGTCGGCCCCGGCGTGGACGGCGGCCAGGCGATGGAGGTGCGGTACGCGTTTTGGGGATTTATTCTGCTAGTCGGGAGTCTCATCTGGCACGGCGTCCAGGCGGCCGCCACGATCACCCTCCAAATTCTCCACTGGATGGTGATCAACCTGTCCCTAGTGGTCACGAAGCTAGTGAACGGGTTGAAGGCACTCGGCGCCGGGGTGCTGTTGGGCCTCCGGAAGGCGTGGGAGTTTTTTGAACTCACGTATGACAAGGTAATTAAACCCGCGTGGGCTAAATTCTGGCGGTGGTTCGATCGCCTCCGCCGGTGGTTGAATGACACCTTCGGGCCGATCATCGAATGGCTCCGGGATGTCCGGGATGCGCTCCTGGATTTTTGGGGGCGCTATATCCGGCCATGGTTGGATCTGATCGATGTCACGCGCCGCGGCCTCCGGGTCTTGAGCGCGCTCGGGTTGAAGTGGGCCGGCGAACTCGATCGGCGCCTGGCGGACCTGGAGGAGGCGATCGAGCGCCCCTTTAAGGCGCTGGTGGCGAAGATTAACGAGGTAATCACCCTCATCGATCGGGTCATCACCGCTGATGGACTATTTCAGCGGGTGGCGCTGATTCGGTCCATGGAGCGCGACATCCGGTATGCGGCGCGCGCGCTCAATAACTGGCGCCTAAATCCCCTTACCGCGAACGATTGGAAGGCGATCCGGGCCAAGACGGGACGGCGGACGGCGGAGCAGAGCGCCAGTGAGGTGGGGAAGCTTGTGGCGCGCGGGGAGGGACCGTTGGCCGGCCTGGCCGCGGAAATGGCGGCCTCGTGGCGGATTCAGATCCTCGGCCGCCGGTGAGGAGGAGGCGGAGGATCGCGGCCTCCCGATCGGCCACGTCTTGGAGGACCCGCGCGCGCTCGGCCGCGCGCGGCGCGCGCGGGATCCGCGCGGGGTCCGCGGCGCGCCTCGGCGGGAGGGCCGCGGCCGCCGCGATCGCCAGTAGCACCGCGCCAATGAGTACCAGAATTGCGCGCTTCATGTGGACACCTCGGGACACCGTGCGCTAATGCCTGATCCCACCATAGCAGAAAAAGCGGAACAGTACCGCGAGATAGCAAAAGAGGCGCTGGCGGGCGGCCTGGAGGCGGCCGCGGAGTCGGATGTCTCGAAATTCGTGGCCGCGGCCGTGGCCGATATCTTCGGGACGCTCCTGAAAATCAGTTTCACGATCCTTGGACCCCTCGGAGAGGGATTCATGCGCGGGATCGCGGAGGGGGAGGATCAACTGGCGCCCCTCCTGGCGCGTTATGCGTCCACCGCCGTAAACGATATTTTCGGGACGCAGTTGTCAGACGCAGATTTCGCGCGGTTCAGCGGAGGCAAGGGGCGGACGGTGGCCGGCCCCGCGCTCGGCCGCGCGCTGATGGCACAGTTACAGGGCGCGGCGGCCGGCGCGCTCGAACCGGGGGACGCGGCCGCGGCCAAATTCGTGGGCGCCATGGCCGGTATGGCGATCGAGGATTGGTATAAGGGGTGGTTTTTCGAGGTGATATCGTCCATGGTCCCCCTGGACGTTGGGAAGATCGAGAAATACGGGGATCTGTCGGACAAGGTGGCGCGCGTGCTCGGGATCGATCGCGTATCGGGGCGCGTGCTCCGCCCGATCGTGGACGCCACGATCGTGACCCCTCTACAATGGAAAACCAATAGCGCCTATCGCCCCGCGCTCCTGACTCCCTCCCTGGCCGCGCGCCAGGTGGCGCGGGAGGGCGCCGATATGGACACCTGGCGGGAAGAACTCCGCCGCCAGGGGTATAGCGAGGCGCGGATCGCGGTGCTGGTGAATGAGGCGCGCCACGCCTTCTCCGCCGCGGACGTTCGCACGTTTGTGGAACGCGAATATTGGTCGCAGGATCAAGGGCTGCAACACCTCCGCGATCAAGGCTACGGGGAACAGGCCGCGCTTGATGCGCTCCGCCTGGAGGGATTGCGCCGGATCGAACAGTTGGAGCGCCAGGAGGGGGACGCGATCATCGGGGCGTACGTGGCCGGCGATATCGATCACGGGACCTTGATCGCCGCGCTCGGGGTATCGATCACCAACACGACGGAGCGCAATCTCCTGATCGAATCGGCGGAGGTGCGCCGCGGCATGAACGTGCGGCGCCTGTCGCTCAGTCAAGTGGAGGCCATGGTTAAGAGCGAGGTGTTATCGATCGTGGATTACCGGCGCGCCGCGGAGCGCGACGGGTACGAACCGGCGGCCGTTACGGCGCTGGAACTCCAGTTGCGGTGGGAAATGGACCGCACAAAAGCGATCGCGGAGCACCGCGCGGAGCTAGAAGCGCAGCGGCGCGCGGAGGCGGCCGCGCGCGCCACCGCCGCGGCCACGAAGCGCGCCGCGCTGGAGGAGAAACGCGCGATCGCCAAACGCGGGAAACGCGCGGACCTGGAGCGCGCGGCCGTCCGCGGCCTCATCCCCCTCGATCGCGTGGCGGAGCTGTACGCGCTGGAATTCGATCCCGATACCGCCGGCATTCTCCTGGACCTCCTGGCCGGCGATCGCCAGGCGTACCTCGATCAGGCCGCGCGCCGCGAGGCCGCGGAGCAACGCGGCGCCGCGCGCAACATCGATCTGGCCGGCCTGGAGGCGGCCGTTACGCGCAACATTCTAACGATCGGGCAATACCGCGATCGCTTAACGGACCTCGGTTTCGCCCCGGCGGACGTGGCGATCCTGGCCGATACCCTCCAAGCCAAAATGGAGGACGCGGCGGCCGCGCGCGCGGCGCGGGAGGAGGCGATCGCGGCCGCAAAGGTGAAGCATGTAAGCCTCACAACGATCGAAACGTTGGTCCGCCGCGGCCACCGCACCCTGGCCGATTACGATCGCACCCTCCAGGATCTCGGGTTTGACGACGGCGCGCGCGCGGCCATGGCGGAACTCCTCCAGGATCAGATTGACGAGGACGCGAAAGCGCGGGACGCGCGCGCGGCCGCGGCCGCCAAACGCGATACGCGCGGGGTGTCGCTGGAACAAATGCGCCGCGCCGCGATCCTCGGCGTGATCACGGTGGATGCGTTTCAAACGTGGTTAGTGGACAACCGGTTTACCGCGGAGGCGCAGATCGTGATCGTGGATTCACTTCGCGCCGATATCGCGGAGGCGGAAAGCGCGCGGCAGCGGCGCGCCGCGGCGGACGTCACGACGGACACCCGTGATGCGCCGATCGCGGACGTGGCGCGCGCCGCGCGCCTCGGATTGATCCCTGTGGATACCTACGTGGCGCGCCTCCGCCGCGCGGGGTATACCCCGGATGCGATCGATCTAGAGGCGGATTTGCTGGTGGAGGAAATGACCGATATTGCGGAGGCGCGCCAGGCGCGGGACGCAGCGAACGCGGCGGCGGCCGATCGCGGGTTGTCCCTCGGCCAAACGGCCGCGGCGGTCCGCGGCGGGATCCTCCCGATGGGCGCGTATGTGGCCGCGGCGCGCTCGGCCGGCCTGTCGGAGGAGGCCGCGGCGGTGCTCGCCCGGTTACTCCAGACGGAGGTGGACGCGGCCGCGGCCGCCACGGCGCGCCGCGCCATGATCGCGGACGGCGCCGCGGCGCGCGGCCTGTCGCTCACACAACTGGAGGGAGCGGTCCGCGCCGGCCTCCTCACCCTGGACGAGTATGCCGCGCGCGTGGCCGCGCTCGGGTACGGGGACGGGGACGTGGCGCTCCTGGTGGCGCTCCTCGGGGATAGCGCCGCGCTACTCGAGCGAGCGCGCGCCAGGCGCGCCGCGATCGCGGCCGGCGCCCCGGAGGCCGATATGCGATTACGTGAATTAGAATCCGCGGTACTGGCCGGCCGGATCACCATGGCCGGCGCGCTTGACGAACTCCGCGGCCAGGGGTACGGCGCGGGGATCGGGATCGAACTCACGGCGGACGGCCGGGTGGTGATGACGCCAGGGTATACAGGGGAGTACGACGATACGGCCGCGCTCGGGTTACTCCTCCAAGCCACTTTAGACGCGGCTGGCGGCCGGCCGCCGGGATCGTAGGGGAGGGGGGATCGTGCTCGTGAATCTCACGGTAACGTTAGGCCAATTACTCAATCTGACCGTGACGATCGGCGGGTTTGTGGCGCTGTACGTGAGTATTGAACGGCGCATTACGGCGATCGAAACGAAAATCGATCCCTTGTGGCGCATGTACGAACGGCGCAATCAACCGGCCGGGACCACCGGATCGTCCAAGTGAGGGCGCCGGTGTACGTGGACCCCTACCGCCTCGCCGCCAGGTTCCTCGGATTGAAAGAGGCGCCTGGCGCCGTGCACAATCCCGCAATCGTCGCCATGCTCGATCTGTGTGAACCGGGACCCCATGGGGACGAGGTGCCGTGGTGTAGCGCGTTCGTGTCGTATTGCTGTTGGCTCCTCGGGGTGAGTCGGTCGCAATCCCTCCGCGCGCGATCGTGGTTGACGGTGGGCGCGCCGATCGGGCTAGCGGAGGCCAGGCCGGGGTATGACGTCGT
>Ga0075425_100004086_pt1 | contig 14988 bp, 14 predicted proteins | sample SoiMethybrSBSTD4_FD_75300 | JGI IMG/M metagenome (GOLD analysis project Ga0075425, IMG submission 75300) | Bulk soil microbial communities from a Populus tree surrounding site in Tennessee, USA - Soil MetaG P. TD hybrid SBSTD4 | ecosystem: Environmental > Terrestrial > Soil > Tree plantation...
CCGCGGGCACTTCTTGCACTGCGATCAGGTTGGATTTTTCGTCGAGTTGCCTCGCGGCCTCAATCATCTGGGCAAGGCAACCCGGCGTGTTGAGCACGAGTTCGTCGGGCAAGACCACGGCAAACGGCTCATCACCGACGATGTCGCGTGCACACCAGACCGCATGTCCCAGGCCGAGCGGCGCCTGCTGGCGTGTGAAGCTTATGGCGCCCGCCTCGGGCTGGTCGCGCGCCAGGATTTCCTGCTCTGCCTTCTTGCCGCGGGCCGCAAGCGTCGCGTCGAGCTCGAACATACGGTCGAAGTGATCCTCGATTACGCCCTTGTTCCGGCCGGTGACGAAGATGAAATGTTCGATGCCTGCCTCCTTGGCCTCGTCCACGACGTACTGGATCAGGGGTTTGTCGACGATCGTCAGCATTTCCTTCGGCATCGCCTTGGTGGCGGGCAGGACGCGTGTGCCGAGGCCGGCGACGGGAAAAACGGCTTTGCGGATTTTCATGGGAAAGTCGGAGCTACCCTACCCTCTTAAGAACGGAAAAGTCAGCGCTTTGCCGTTGGTAGCCGGTTTTTGGCCCGGGAACAAAGCCGGTGGCATGCGGCTGACGCGAGAACTTCGATTTTGTTAAAGTCCCGGAACCCCCAAACAGGCCTCCTGAAAGCCTTAAACTTACGGCAGCGGAAGAAGTATGACCCAACGGACGAAACCAATCGCGCTGGCGACCGCAGCTCTGGTCGCAGGCCTTACCACGGCCTTGGCCTTTGCGTCTTCGGCGCAAGCCCAGTCTTCCGGCGGCGGGCTTTCGGACTTGCTGAGCAACATCTTCTCCGGCCCGAAACAGGGCGCATCGGTACAGCCGCAGGGAGCGCCCTCGGAAACCGGATCGCTCTCCTGGAGCGGCGAGGACGGCGCCTCCGGCCATCCCCTGATGACAGCAGCCGCGATCCGCCAGGCGGCCGCCAATTTCGACAACTGCATCGCCGCGATGTGGCCTGACGCGGCGCGGCGCGGTGTAACCCAGGAGAGTTTTCAACGCTTCACGGCTGGGCTTACGCCCGATCTGCGCATAATGGACCTGATGGACGCGCAACCGGAATTCACCAAGTCGATCTGGGACTATCTGGATATCCTGGTGAACGATGACCGCCTTGCCAGGGGGAAGGAGACTTTGGCGAGATACAAGACGCAGTTCGACGCGACCGAAAAGGCGTATGGCGTCGACCGCTATGTCATCGCCGCGATCTGGGGCATTGAATCCAATTACTCGACGCAAATGGGCGATCGCAGCGTGCTGCGTTCGACGGCGACGCTCGCATGCGTCGGCCGCCGGCAAGCTTATTTTCGCGACGAATTTCTTTCCGCGCTGGAAATCCTCAATCGCGGCGATCTCAGGCCCGAGCAGTTGCGCGGCTCGTGGGCCGGCGCGTTCGGTCCGACCCAGTTCATGCCGACGGCCTTCAAGCGCTATGCAATCGATGCCGATGGCGATGGCCGTCGCGACGTGGTCGATAATGCTGCGGACCTGATCGCCTCAACGGCGAACAATCTGAAAAAGGATGGGTGGCAGACCGGCCAGCCCTGGGGCTACGAGGTGGTCGCACCGCAAGGCTTCAACTTCATGCTGGCGGACCGCGCCAGGGCCATGACGCTTGCGCAATGGGAGCATCTCGGCATCAAGCGAGCAGGCGGACAGCCTTTCCCGCATCCCATGGACAAGGGCTACCTGCTGGCGCCGGCCGGCGCCGAAGGGCCGAGCTTCCTGATGCTGCAAAATTTCCGCGTCATCATGAAGTACAACCCCGCAGAGGCCTATGCGCTTGCGATCGGTCATTTCGCCGATCGCTTGCGCGGAGGACAACCTTTCGTTCAACGCTGGCCGCGGCAGGAGCGAGAATTGTCGCGGGCGGAGCGGTTGGAGCTGCAACAGCTCCTGGCCGCGCGCGGGTTCTATCGCGGCACTCCGGACGGCCAGTTTGGCGGCGAAACACGGCAGGCGCTGCGCAATTTCCAGGCCTCCATCGGTGCGCCCGCCGATGGCTTTGCCACCGCCGACCTGCTGGAACGCCTTCGCGCGCGCTAAAACTGCTGATTTCGGGGCTGGAACCCCCTGATAAAGCATATCTTTACGATGCCCTTGACGGGAACCTGTGGGGCCGTTTTATGGGCTGACGGGTCTGCCCGCTTGCGGCCCGATTCCCTTACGATGATCGGCCAGCGTCGTGGTTCAGAAATCCGCATCTTTCCCGCCGCGAATTTTGTAGTGCGGATGTCTGAAACCGAAGCCGCACCAGACTTGCGTGATTACCCGCATGTTCAAACGAGGACCACTTTTGAAGATTCTGACCGAGTCCGGTCCCGCGATCGGGCTCGTCGTTGCGATTGCGCTTCTGATCGGCATAGCAGGGCCGGCGTCGGCGCAGTTCTTCAATTTCGGCGGCTGGTCGCGCCCCTCACCGCCGGCGCGTAGTGGCGGAGGCAATAGCTGGTTCGGTGATTTCTTCACCCCCTTCCAACCGCAGGCGCCAAAGCGCGTCTACCAGGATTTTTCAAAAGCCCCACCCCCAGAAAAGCGAGAGGCCACACCGGAACGCAATATCCTGGTGATGGGCGACGGCATGGCGGACTGGCTCGCTTACGGCCTGGAGGATGCCTATGCCGATCAACCCGACATGGGTGTGATCCGGAGAGCCAAGAACACGTCGGGCCTGATCAAATATCAGCCCAAGGGCGAACCATCCGATTGGGCCTCCGCAGCCAAGGGCATTCTGGCCACGGAGAAGCCCGAGGTCATCGTCGTGATGCTCGGCCTCAACGACCGCGTCGCAATTCGCGAATCGGCGAGCGAAAAGTCCGATAAGCCCGCCGAGAAGAGGAGCGACAAGAGGGACGCCCGCTCCAAGGCCGATAGCAAGCAAGCGGAAACGAAGCCGGAGACCGCGCCGAAGCACGATGAAAAGGCTGCCGACAGCGAACTGCCCCAAGACGATGCGGACAATGCCGAGGCCCCACCCGTCGCAGCACCCGAGAAGACTGCGCGCTCGCCGAACGGCCTATACGAATTTCGTGACGACCGCTGGGTCGAACTCTACAGCAAGAAATTAGAGGAGATGATCGCGGCGGTGAAATCCAAGGGTGTGCCGGTTGTCTGGGTCGGCCTTCCCGCGATCCGCGGGCCGAAGGGCACCTCCGACATGCTGTTCCTGGATTCGCTCTACCGCGAAGCGGCGGCCAAAGCCAGCATCACCTATGTCGACGTCTGGGATGGTTTTGTCGACGAGGCCGGCCGCTTCCTGCAGAAGGGGCCCGACTTCGAGGGCCAGATCCGTCAGCTCCGCTCCTTTGACGGCATCTACTTCACGAGGCCGGGCGCGCGGAAGCTTGCGCACTATGTCGAACGCGAGATCACGCGCCTGCTTGCCGGGCGCTCCGCGCCGATCACGCTGCCCAGCGAACCTGCGACGCCCGACGCCAACGCCATTCCCGGCCAGCCGGCACCCCGGCCGGTCGCCGGGCCAATCCTGCCGCTGGTCGCCTCCAGTGTCGGCACCGACCAATTGCTGGGAGGTCCGGGAACTCGGCCTGCTGCGGTCGATGCGCTCGCCGCTCGCACGCTTGTGAAAGGCGAGGCGCTCAGTCCGCCGGCGGGCCGAGCCGACGATTTCAGCTGGCCGCGGCGAGAGGTCGGCCGCGAACTGGCCAAGGATCCGGTCAAGGAACCCGCCAAGGACGATACGCCCGTTGCGTCAACCTCACCCGTTGAGAGCGCACCGGCATCGCCAGCTCCCGGTCCGCAAAAACAATTGCCGCAATTGAGGAAGCCTCCACAGGCTGCTCCGCCTCCTCCGCCGGCGCAGTCTTACTCGCCGTTTGGCAACTTCTTCGGCTTCGGCAGTCCTGCTCCCGCGCCGCGCCAGTTCGCGCCGCCCTCGCGAGCACCGACCGCGCCGTTCGGCGTGCCCCGACCGCCAGCCCCGGTCGGACGTTCCGCCTTGATGACAGGTAACACGACGCGCTGACTACAAGATCAGGCCACCGTCGACAACGATCGTCTGGCCGATGATGTAGGAGGCTAGCGGCGATGCCAGAAACAGTGCAGCGCCGGCCATGTCCTGGGGCGTGCCAAGCCGCTTCAAGGGAATCCGCGACAGCGCTCCCTCAAGGCGCTTCGGATTCGAGGTCGTAACCCTCGTCATCTTGGTGTCGACCAAGCCGGGCGCGATGCCGTTGACGCGGATGAAGTCGTCTGCCCAGGCTTCCCCGAGCGTCCTGGTCAGCCCCATCGCCCCGGTCTTGGAGGCGTTGTAAGCCGGGTTTCCCATCGTCGAATGATAGGCGGCGGTCGACGAGACGATAATCAGCGAGCCCTTGCTCGCGCGCAGCAAGGCGTGAAACCTGGTCGCGCACGCCATGAGGCTCATCAGGTTGACCTCGATCACCTTGCGGAAGCCTTCCATCTCGAACTCGCCGCGCCGATAGATCACCGCGCCCTGCGCCAGCACCAACACGTCGAGCCTGTCGAAGGATGGCCGAAATTCTTCGATCGCGACGGCATCACTGACGTCGAGCTTGAAATAGTCGAGGCCATCGAGATTCGAGCCGTCCTCGGGCGAATAATCGTTCTTACAGCCCCGCGTGCCGCACACCGCGACCATCGCGTCGTGAGCGCGAAATGCCTGCGCGATGCCGTTGCCGATGCCGCTTGAGCCGCCGACCACCAGCACCTGCTTGCCCTTGAAGTCGAGCTCGTTCATTCGTCGCCCTCCCTTTTTTCCGCCCGGTTTGACCTGTGTGTCCATCGGTGCCAGCCTTGTCAATCGGACGCATCATGCAGGGAAGAGACGATGTCCGATTACAAGAAACTCAGTCGCTCTATTGCCGGTTTGACTGTGCTCGTCACAGGTGCGGCGAGCGGCATGGGCCGCGCGACTGCGCGCTTGTTTGGTGAGGAAGGCGCCAATGTCGCGGTGACCGACCTCAGCGCCGACGGCTCGAAAGCGGTCGTTGATGAAATCTCGGCAATCGGCGGCAGTGCCAAAGCGTGGAGGCTTGACGTCGGAGAGCGTGACGGCATCGACACTGTCGTCAACGACGTTGCTGAGCGTTTCGGCGGGCTCGACATCGTCGTCAACAATGCCGGTATATCCGTACGCGTCGCGGTTGACGATCCCGCCTACGACGAAGCTTGGGCCAAGGCGCTCGCGGTCATGCTGACCGCGCACCAGCGCATCATCCGCGCGGCCCTGCCGCATTTGCGCAAATCAAAGAGCCCGCGCATCGTCAATATCGCCTCCACAGAGGCTCTCGGCGCGACTGCGCTACATAGCCCCTATTCCGCTGCGAAGGCAGGCGTCGCCGGGCTGACACGCTCGCTTGCGGTCGAGCTTGGCCGCGAGGGCATCACCGTGAACTGCATCTGCCCTGGCCCGATCAGGACCGCGATCACGGACCGAATCCCGGAGGAGCACAAGACAATCTACGCCAAGCGGCGCACCGCGCTCGGCCGCTACGGCGAACCCGAGGAAGTCGCGCATATGACCTTGAGCTTGTGTTTGCCGGCGGCTTCATTTCTGACCGGGGCAGTCATTCCCGTCGATGGCGGGCTGATGGCACGCAATGCGTGAGGCAGGCATGCCGGCCAAGCGTTGACTTCGGAATCCCCAGGAGTAGCCTTTCGGCAATCAAGCGGGACACGTGTCGAACGACCTCGGGAGATGACGCATGGCGATCGCGATCCGGCAGCTTCACAGGCATTTTGTGGGCGAGGTTTCCGGCCTCGATCTGCGAGAGCCGCTAACCAAGGAGCAAGCGGCCGAGATCGAGGCGGCCATGGACAAGTATGCCGTGCTGGTGTTTCACGGCCAGGAGGTCACAGACGAACAGCAGATGGCCTTTGCGCTGAATTTCGGCGAACGCGAGAACCCGCGCGGCGGCAACGTCACCAAGAAGGAAGATTACCGCCTCGACTCCGACCTGAACGATGTTTCCAATCTCGGCAAGGACGGCAAGCCGCTTGCGCGCGATAGCCGCATGCATCTCTTCAATCTCGGCAATTGCCTCTGGCATTCCGACAGCTCATTCCGCGCCATTCCGGCGAAATTCTCCCTGTTGTCTGCGCGCGTGGTGAACCCCAAGGGCGGTAACACCGAATTTGCGGACATGCGCGCCGCCTATGATGCGCTCGACGACGAGACAAAAGCCGAGATCGGCGATCTGATCTGTGAGCATTCGCTGATGTATTCGCGTGGCTCGCTCGGCTTCACCGAGTACAGCGACGACGAAAGGGAGATGTTCAAGCCGGTGCTGCAGCGCCTGGTGCGGACTCACCCGGTGCATGGCCGCAAATCCTTGTATTTATCCTCGCATGCCGGCAAGGTTTTGGGCATGAGCGTGCCGGAGGGCCGGCTGTTGTTGCGCGACCTGACTGAGCACGCGACGCGACCGGAATTCGTTCATGTCCACAAATGGAAGCTGCATGACCTGGTGATGTGGGACAACCGCCAGACCATGCATCGGGTGCGCCGTTACGACCAGTCGCAACCGCGCGACATGCGGCGGGCGACGATCGCGGGCACTGCGCCGACTGTGGCGCAGGACGCAGCGGCGCGGCAGGCGGCGGAGTAGAGTCTCGCGTTCACTGGTTTAGAGCGCAATTGCTTCAGTGACCTCGCGCGGCGACGACGAGCCTAGTTAGGCGTGCCCCGCCTCGTTGGACAGCATGCCGGGATCGATGCCGATCTTGCGCAGTGCGCGGTTATATTTTTCATCGATATTGGTCCCGAACACGAGATCAGGATCGGCATCGCAATGCAGCCAGCCGTTGCATTGGATTTCGTTCTCCAACTGCCCCGGCCCCCAGCCGGCGTAGCCAAGCGCGAGGATCGCGTGCTTCGGCCCGGTGCCCTTGGCGATCGCCTTCAGTATGTCGACAGTCGCAGTCAAACAGATCTTGTCGTCAATCGGCAGCGTCGCGTTGTCGATATAGAAGTCGCTGGAATGGAGCACGAACCCGCGGCCGGTGTCGACCGGGCCGCCGCGCATCACCTTCATAGTTTCGGCATTTTCCTGGAGCTTGATCTCGTCGGCTCTGTTAATAATGTTGAGCTGTACCAGGAGTTCGGGGAAATCGATGCTGCCGGCGGGCCGATTTACGATGATGCCCATCGCTCCTTCGGAGGAATGCGCGCAAAGATAGATCACAGACCGTTCGAAGCGGGGATCGCCCATCACGGGCATTGCGATCAGGAGTTGGCCATCCAGATAGCCACGACCCGCCGAATTGTCGCCGATGCCGGCTTTGCGGCGAACGTCGCCCGGTTTTTTTCCTTCAGGGTCCATCCGCAAAGCACTCTCTTCCGAAATCACATCCTGATATTGGGTGGCCCTTCTGTCAATCAAGCTCCCCGGACAGCGAAATGGTCCATCACAAGCAATTCAATGGTTAGCTCCAATGCCTGCCTGTTGAGACGTCTTATGAATGCCATAGTTCCCCGCCGCCCCGCGCTCGGCGTTGTCACAGCTTTGCTCGTGTTATGCGTAGCCGCCGCCGGCGCGCAGGACGCATCACCCTGGCAACGAGATGCACATTCCGCAGTACGGCTTCTTGCCGGCTCGCGCAGCGGCGCGGTGCTGCTCGGCGGCATCGCGTTCCAACTACAGTCGGGATGGAAAACATACTGGCGCAATCCGGGTGATTCCGGCGTGCCGCCGCGGTTCGACTTCTCGAAATCGGATAATGTCGAAGCGGTGACCGTGCTTTGGCCGGCACCGCAAAAGTTCGACGACGGGGCCGCCGGCTTTTCCCTGGGCTATCATGACCAAATCGTTCTGCCGTTGCGAATCGTTGCCAAGGCCGCCGATAAGCCCGTGACGCTGCATGCCGAGATCAATTACGCGGTCTGCGAGAAAATCTGCATTCCCGTCCAGGCCAGTGCTGAGCTCGCTTTCAACAGCGTAGCGAGCACGGAAGATAACGCGCTGTTTGCGGCGCTCGATACGGTTCCAAAGCCTGCGAACATTGGCGACCCGAACCCGCTCACAATCCGTGACGTCAAGCGCGATGGCAAGTCGCGCGTCGTGGTGGACGTGGTGACGCCCGACGAACGGCGCGTCGATCTTTTCGTCGAAGGCCCAACCCCCGACTGGGGCCTGCCGGTTCCAAAACTCGCCGAGCACAGTCCGCCGGGGGTGAAGCGCTTCTCGTTCCCTCTTGACGGAGTACCTCCCGGGGTCAACGCGGAAGGCGCCGCTCTGAAACTGACGCTGGTCGGCGCCGATCGCTCATACGAATTCAATATCAATTTGGAATGACGCGAGGCTGATCAGATATCCGCCAGCGCGTGCGGAGATCGCCGCCTGCCCGCCTTTCATCGAACCGAATCTTAACGAACTGTTGATACGGCCAAGGTTTGCCGCTGGCGAGCGGCGCGCCGAGGATCACCGTGGCCGCAATGGACACTCAACCTGCAACCGCCTCGCAGGCGGGCTTTTTTGAGCGGCTGCGCGCAAGGCTTTCGGCCGGCTCCGCCGATGCTTGGGTGACGCGACGCCTTGCCGGAACCATCTTCATGATCCGCGCGGTGAGCGCGGCGCTCGCCTATCTCGCGCAGATTCTCCTGGCGCGCTGGATGGGCGGTTCAGACTACGGCATCTACGTTTATGTCTGGACCTGGGTGCTGCTGCTCGGCAGCATGATGGATTTCGGCATCTCTGCATCGGCGCAAAAGATCATCCCGGAATACCGCACCCGAGGCGAAGTCACCCTGCTGCGTGGATTTCTCTCGGCCAGCCGCTGGATGACATTTATCGTGTCAGCCCTCGTTTCGGTAGCGCTTGCCGGCCTGGTCAGGCTGCTTTCACCATGGATCGAAGCCGGCGCGGTCGTCCCGCTCTATATCGGCTGCGTTACCCTGCCTGCCTTCGTTGTCGCCAACACGCAGGACGGCATCGCCCGCTCGCATGATTGGATGCAACTTGGGCTGATGCCGCAATTCATCGTCCGCCAGGCGTTGATTATCGGCTTTACCGGCGGCCTCTTCGTCCTTGGCTTTCAGTTGGGCGCTTCGGCCGCGATGATGGCGAGCGCGGCAGCCGTGTGGATCGCGATGATCGGACAAATGATCGCGCTCAATCGCAGGCTGGTCCGCCATGTCGAACCGGGACCGAAGGCGCACGATATCCGCGGCTGGCTTGCGATCTCGCTGCCGATCCTCCTGGTGGAGAGCTTTTATCTTTTGTTGTCCTACACCGATGTGCTGGTCCTGCAGCAGTTCCGGACACCCGACGAAGTCGGCATCTACTTTGCCGTCGTGAAAACGCTGGCGCTGGTATCGTTCATTCACTACGCGATGTCGGCAACGACGGCGCACCGTTTCGCTGAATACAACGCGCTCGGCGACAGGGCACGCCTATCGGCCTATGTCGCCCACGCGATCAACTGGACGTTCTGGCCATCGCTCGCGGCGACGATTGCGCTGCTCGCCTTCGGCAAACCGCTATTATGGCTATTCGGACCGCAATTCGTCGCGGGCTACGACATCATGTTCGTGGCCGCAATCGGCCTCGTGGTACGTGCTGCGATCGGCCCGGTAGAACGGCTGCTCAACATGCTCGGGCACCAGCGCATCTGCGCGCTCGCCTACGCGCTCGCGTTTGCCATGAATGTGGCGCTATGCGTCATGTTGGTGTCATCTTTCGGCGGCCATGGCGCGGCGGCCGCAACGTCAACATCGCTGACGTTCGAGACAGTGCTCCTGTTCTGGATCGCCCGCCGACGGCTCGGGCTTCACGTTCTGGCGTTCGGCAACAAGTAGTCTGGGCTGTCACCTGTTCGGATGCCGGACGCCGCCTCGCGAATCGGCCAATCTGCTGACGTCTGATCGGGAACCATTTTGCAATGCAGAACGGCGATGTCAGCGCATATTACCAATTGAAGGAAAATCACTATAGATCGGCGCCCGGCGCATAATTTGTTCTTATTTCTTCAGATCCGTTGCAGCCAGGATTAGCTCTCGTCTAAGCGTGGCTATATAGTCCGTCTAACGAGACATTGCTGGATATGATTGATCCACTCTACGTTGCTTCGGGATTCGGCGTTGGCCTGCTTGTTGGGATGACAGGCGTCGGCGGTGGTTCGCTGATGACGCCGCTGTTGATCCTGTTGTTCGGCGTTCATCCCTCGACCGCCGTTGGCACGGATCTGCTCTATGCATCGGCCACCAAAGCCGGCGGTAGCCTGATCCATGGCTGGTCGCGCAGCATTCATTGGCCGGCCGTGATCAGGCTGGCATCCGGCAGCATTCCAGCAAGCATCCTGACCCTTTTCGTATTGTGGAAGCTCAATCTCGACAGCACCTCGCAGCGCAGTCTCGTCAACCTGGTGCTATGTTTTGGGCTGCTGCTCACTGCCGCCGCGCTGATTTGCCGCAACTCGATCCTGGAGCGCTACCGGAGGCGTCTGGAGAATGTCGAGCCCACTACAACCGTGATCGCCACTGTGCTGACCGGCGTCGCGCTTGGAGTGCTGGTCTCCATTTCCTCAGTCGGGGCCGGCGCCGTCGGCGTGACGGCGCTGCTGATACTTTATCCGCGCCTTCCAATGGTGCGCATTGTCGGCTCCGACATCGCGCATGCGGTACCCCTGACACTGGTTGCCGGAGCGGGACACTGGGCGCTCGGCGCCATCGACTGGCATCTGATGGGCGTGCTGCTGATGGGCTCTTTGCCCGGCATCGTGCTCGGCAGCTACACGGCGATCCGCGTGCCTGAAACAGTACTGCGCACCGCGCTCGCCGTGGTTCTGCTGCTGGTCGCCGGCAAGATAGCATCCGAAGAGCTGCATTTGCCGCCCTCGACCCTGACCGCAGCTTCGAGCGTCGCGCGTTAGCCAATGTGATTAGAGTTGTGAGACCGATGCCTGCTCCGACTCGGGGGCGCTGGCGCAACTCGATGCGACAGCTACTCCGCAGTCCAGCCACCGTCTATCGAAAGGTTGGCGCCAGTAATCTGTGCGGCGTCATCGCCGCATAAAAACAATGCAAGCGCCGCCACCTGCTCAACCGTGACGAACTCCTTGGTCGGCTGCGCCTCGAGCAAGACGTCCTTGATGACCTGTTCTTTGGTCATGTTGCGCGCCTTCATCGTTTCAGGAATCTGGTGCTCGACGAGCGGCGTCCAGACATAACCGGGGCTGATGCAGTTGCAGGTGACCTTGAAGGTCGCAAGCTCAAGCGCAACCGTCTTGGTCAGACCGGCGATTCCATGCTTGGCCGAGACATAGGCTGCCTTGAACGGCGAGGCCACCAGCGAGTGCGCGGATGCCGTGTTGATGATACGGCCCCAGCCGCGCTTCTTCATGCCAGGGACGGCGGCCCGGATTGCGTGAAAGGCCGAGGACAGATTGATCGCGATGATCGCGTTCCACTTATCGATCGGGAATTCCTCGATTGGCGAAACGAACTGAATGCCGGCATTGTTGACGAGAATGTCGACGGCGCCGAACGTCTTTTCGCCGAGCGCGACCATTTCGGCAATCTCGGCGGGTTTGGTCATATCGGCCGAGGAGTAGGTCGCCTTGACCTTGAAATCGGTCTCGATTGCAGAGCGCTCTTTCTCAACGTCGGCGGGGGCGCCAAAGCCGTTGATAACCACATTGGCGCCCGCGCCCGCAAAGGCCCGCGCAATCGCAAGTCCAATGCCGCTGGTCGATCCCGTCACGACGGCGCTCTTGCCCTTCAACTTGACCATATCTTTTCACTCCTTCTTGCCTTCGAGGGGTCCTGCTCCGTCCCCCATGAGGTCGTAAGTCACCATGGTTTCGCCGGACTGCGGCCGTTCTAGCCATTCCTTGTGACGCATCGACAAATGCACGTCACGCACGCCGGCCTCCCAATGTTCGACCATGGCAACACGGGAGAAATCGTAATCCTTGGACGAGTTCTCGTAGTTCTTGCTCTTGTAGATGAGGTGCACCACTGTGACCGTGTTCTCCTTCGCCGCCTTGCGCAGGAACGCGGCCGACGGGTCATCCTTCAAGCCGTCGGGCAGCTTCTCGATCAGATCCCGCACCGCTTTTCGGGCATTGTGCAGCTGGCGGTTCTTGTCGGTGTTCAAGCGGGTACGACTGGAATAACGGATGTCCTTTTCGCGTTCGGCCGAGTCCAGCAGCGTTAGCGGCAGCGCGCCGCGAGCGCTGAACAGGTCGACCTGAAAAATCAGGAGATCACGGTCTACTTCCGCGTCCAGCACATAATCGAGCGGCGTGTTGGAAGCGACGCCGCCATCCCAATAATGCTCGCCATCGATGACGACGGACGGAAATCCAGGCGGCAGCGCGCCGGATGCCATGATGTGCTCGGGCCCGATCAGCTTGCCCAGGCGATTGAATTCGACATTGTCGAAATATCTGAAATTGCCGGACGTCACATTGACCGCACCGACCGACAACCGGCACTTCAGATCGTTGATGCGGTCGAAATCGACGAGGCGCTCCAGCGTCCTCTTGAGAGGGGCAGTGTCGTAGTAGCTTTGTGCCTCCGGGCTCCCTGCCGGCCACAGCGGGGCCGGCGGAACGCGCGGCGTGAAGAAACCTGGCACGCCGAAGGTCGCGATGATCGCAGCACTGGTTTCATTGAAGAGCGAACGTCCGAGTTCTGCTTTGCTGATCGGCTGCCATGGCACCGGAGCCGAGACCATCTCCCAAAATTCCTTGAGCCGGTCAGCACGCTTTTCCTTCTCATTACCGGCAATGATCGCGGCGTTGACGGCACCGATCGAGATGCCGGCAATCCACTCCGGCTCAAAACCCTGATGACATAGCGCCTCAAACGCGCCGGCCTGATAGGAACCTAGCGCGCCGCCACCCTGCAGGACCAGCACGCGCTGGGCCTGCGCAGGAGTGCTCGGCGGATCCGGAAGGGTATGATCGGTCATCGAGCGTCGATCCATCGAGCCACGTGGACAAAGGCATACCAAGCGTGGCGCTACTTCAAGGTGTCGTCAACCCGCGGGAACGGCGATCCGGTTTACGCTAACCTGATCCCTTGTCGGAAGCCGCCAAAATCAACGTCCAAAACACCTTGTATTTGGTGTTCGGCGCGTAGCTCGCGGCAATACCCAATTTTGTGACTCCGGTTTTCAGCATATTCGCCTTGTGCGGCGGCGAGTCGCGCCAGCCCGAAAAGGCTTCCGCGAGCGTGTGGTACCCAGCGGATACATTCTCCACGGCGACACTTGCCGGATAACGTGCCGTGGAAAGCCGTTTTGCGAGCGGCGCTCTGACGTCATGGTCAAGCTTGTTCTGGTTCGCCATTGCCTGCGATTGCGCTTCTGCGAGCTTCATGAGATCGGGATCTACCTCGACGACCCCGAGCCCGTTGTTCTGCCGGTATTGTGAGATCATGGAGGCGGCTGTGGCGGGATCGAGTTTCGCGCCCGGCTCGGCCATGCTGACATACATGGCTGGTGTCTCGATCAGCGTTTCCGACGCACAGCCCGCAAGAAATAATATTACTGTTAACGCGACCGCCGCGCGCATTGATTCAGCCCCGATTGACGGACCGTTGTTGCATACCAACCGTGGCTGAAAGGTGAACGCGCCGCGAATTTTACGCTGTCAGGGTGTCGTCGTGTGGATACCGCATTCTGTCTTGCCGCGGCCGCGCCAACGGCCCGCGCGCCTGTCCTCATCAGGCGCGGTCCGACTGGTGCAGGGCATGCAGCCGACCGATAGGAAGCCGCTGCTGACAAGGGGATGCGGCGGCAGATTCGCCTCGTCAAAAATCGCCTTGATGTCTTCGCGCGAGGTGTTGGCGAACGGGTTGAATTTTAACCGGGCGCCGTCTTGCTCGACGACCGGGATTGCGGCACGCAGGCCGCCCTGAAAACGCTTGCGCCCGTTGATCCAGGCCGCGAAAGGCGCCAGCGCCCGCGCCAACGGCTCCACCTTGCGGATGCGGCAGCAGGCATCGGGATCCGAGAACCACAGGTCACGATCCGGATCTTCGCGCGACAGCGTCTCATCCTGCGGCCTGACCGACCGCACATCACGCAGGCCAAGTTTTCCGATCAACGTATTGCTATAGGTCAGCGTCTCCTCAAACAGCCAGCCAGTATCGAGGAAAATCACGGGGATCATGGGATCGACATCGGCCGCTACCTTCAACAGCGCGGCCGACTCGGTGCCAAAGGAAGAAACCAGCGCCAGCTTTTGACGGCCGAAGATCCGCAAGGCCTCGGAGATCACAACCGATGGGGACGCATCGCGCAGCAGGCGGTCGAGTTCCTCCGCCGAGGGCAATTGGCCCAAGATGGACTCCGGCATGATCTCCGGCACGAGCGCATTCATAGGCCGGCTCTTTCCGCGTGGCGCAATTGCATCCGCCGATGTAGCGCCGTAAGGCGGCCGTCACCGGTCGGCTGATAGAACACCGAGTAGCGCTTCACCGTCTGTGCAAAGGCTTCGGCGTCGCTCTGCTTCCTCACGTCGAACGCGTCGAAGCCAGCGCGCAGCATGAACACGAACTGATCGCGCAGCACCTGCCCCGTGGCGCGCAATTCTCCGCGATAGCCGTAGCGCTCGCGCAGAAGCCGCGCCTGGCTATAGGCGCGGCCGTCGCGGAAAGTCGGGAATACCAACACGATTGCAGCGAGCCGTGCCAGATGAGCCGCCAGGTCCTCGACATCGCGGCTGTTCGGCCAGAGCACGCCAACCCTCTGAAAGCGGTTCAACAACGCTTCGGGATCCTGCATAAGGCGCGCTGCAGAAACCAGCACCGCGCCATTCTCCGGCAACGGCGCATCATCGGCGAGTTGGACGAAGACGTCATCGGCGATCTGCCCGCCCTTAACGAGTGGCATAGACGCGCTCCCTGAATGGCTCGATGCCGAGCCGCTTTACTGTGTCGACGAAGAGCTCGTCAGGCCGCTCGCGAAGCGCAAGATAGGCCTCGACGATGTCTTCCACCACGTCGGCGACCTCCTCGTATTTGACCGCC
>Ga0075425_100004087_pt1 | contig 14988 bp, 15 predicted proteins | sample SoiMethybrSBSTD4_FD_75300 | JGI IMG/M metagenome (GOLD analysis project Ga0075425, IMG submission 75300) | Bulk soil microbial communities from a Populus tree surrounding site in Tennessee, USA - Soil MetaG P. TD hybrid SBSTD4 | ecosystem: Environmental > Terrestrial > Soil > Tree plantation...
GGCGAGAAGCGCCGCGGCTGGATTCCCTCATCCCTCGGCGCCGGAAAAATCGCGGAAGAGGAGACATACGTGATGGACGCGGAGCTCGTCGACGTCGTCCACCCGCCCGCCGCGCCGCCCGACGTCGCCGCGCCACCCGCCGATGCGACGACGACGCCGTCCGGACTCGCCTACAAAGTGCTGCGACCCGGCACAGGCACCAGACATCCGAAAAAGCGCGACCGCGTCGTCGTCCATTACAGCGGCTGGACGACCGACGGCAACATGTTCGACAGCTCCGTCATGCGCGACGAGCCTGCCGAATTCGCGCTCGACGCCGTCATTCCCGGATGGACCGAAGGTTTGCAACTCATGACCGAGGGCGAGAAAACGCGCTTCTGGATTCCGGCGAAACTCGCGTACAAGAATCAGCCGGGGATGCCCGCGGGGATGCTGGTGTTCGATGTGGAGTTGATCAAGATTCGGTGAGGGGAGCAACGCGCCCCTCACCCGGCCTTCGGACTAATTCGAGAACAGCGCCGCATCCAACGGCGGATTGATCACCGTCTTCGTAAATCGAATGACGGCGTCGAAGCGCGGATCTCCAGTCGAGCGATGGATCTCGCTCTCGAACGGAATTCCATCGACCGGCTCATACGAAACGAACGTGACGGTGATCGTGTGATCGCCTTGTTGATGCGTCATCGTCTTCGGCAATGACGTCGCCGGATCGAGCGCGACGTGCCAGTCGATTCCACCTTCCGGTTTCATCACGACGGTGTTGTCGTCATCGATCGTCAGCGTGCCGTGACGACGCTCCGGAAAGAGGGCGAAGAAGACGGCGTGCCAATTCGCATACGGCGCCGAGCGCGCGCGTGCGAGCTCGGCGCCCGCCATCGCGTGCGGCGCGGCATCGCCTTGTTTCACGGTTCCGTTTGTGCCGTCGAACGTCTCGACTGTCGAAAACGGGCCGACCTGCTCTTCTTTTCGATAGCGGCCGTCGGACGTATGCCACACCTTGAGCGTTCCCTTCGTGCCGGCGACTTCGATCGTTGCTTCGCGATACGTACCTTTGATGCCGGCGAGCTTCTCGCGTCCGCCGAGGGCTTTCGCCCAGCGGTCGACCGGCGTGCTGCTGCGCGTGAATTTCAATGGACCGCTGAACGTCCCTTGCGTCCACGTCCCATTCAATTCGGATCCATTGAACGTTCCGCTGTACACGCCGCCGACGTTCTTGACGTCGAGCGAGACGCTCGATCCTTTCTGCGTAATGAGCGTGATCGGAATGGCCATGCCTTCGTTGCTGATGACCACGCCGCTCGAGCTGCCGTCGGGCTGATTGACGAGACGCAGTCCGACGTTCTTCTTCGTTCCGTTGACGTCGAGCGTGCCGGTCCATTTCCCTTCGAGCTCTTTCGAGACGGCGGCACTCTTCGGCGTGGCGTCGATCTTCGCGTCGCCGGTGCGCGTCAACTCGATCGGGAGATCGACCGATTGCCCGTCGTGCATCAGCGTGAAGGCCCCTTTCATCGACTTGCCGTCGAGCGTCGTGTGACAGACGCCGGCGCCGGCGGGGAGCGCGAGCGTCACCGCCACTCCGTCGGCAGCGACGGTCGCGAGCGGCAGTCCGCGAAGGTTCTCCGCGGCACTGCTGAACGTACCGGCGAGCTCGCCCTTGTCGTTTTTCGCGACGTCGAAGGCGACGACGTAGTCCATCGCCGGCCCGTGAATGACTCCTTCCCAATGTCCAGACGGATCGTTGAGAGACACTACGAGCAGGATCGCCAGAAGCGAACGTGAAATCATGATGTCCTTCCTTTCAGTGTCCAGTGGACCCGGGACAGGCGAGGGCGCCTATCCTCCACTGGACGAACGCACTAGAAATCTCTGCGCGTGAGATTGCGCGCAGCAAGCGAGTACAAGACCGCGGAGATCGCCGCGCTGGCGAGCAGTCCTCCCCACGGCAGTTGGCCGGAGCGAAACCACGTCTCACCGCTGATGACTTTCGAAAAACCGGCGAGCGGCGACACGAGCGCGACGCCGAGGGCGACCAGGAGCGGGCGCCACAGATCACTCCAGATCGTCGACAACCACAATGCGAACGCGAAGAACACCGAGGCCGCGATGAACGCGCAGAGCCCGTGCACGATCACGCTCGTGATCGAGTAGCTCTCGCCGATCGCAGGTGCAAACAGCGGAATGAGAAACGACGGGACGAACGTGAGGACGAACAACTCGCCGAGTCCCGCGGCCGCGCGGACGCCGAGGAGCCGGTTGCGCGAGACCGGCAGCGACAGCGTGAAGAGCGCACCGCGCGACTCGGACAGCAATCCCGCCGTACCGAGGAGTATGGCGAAGAGCGTGGCCAGGTGAGGGAGGTTCTGGTGGTACCAGTTGGACCAGACGAATCCGCGAAAGGTGCGCGCCAGCTCGATCCCTTCGCGAATCTCCTTGCCTAACGGTCCGCTGAAATCCATCGTTGGCGTCAATGCGATCAACTGCTGAATGTGCGGATACGTGATGACCGTGCCGGCCGCGGAGCACAACACGAGCGCCATGCCGATGATGAAGCGCCAACGCGTCTCGAGCCACGACTTGTACCAAAGCATGTTCATTCCTCCTCGCTCACGCTCTCGAGAAAGATCTCTTTGAGCGTGACCGGCATGACGTCGACGGAGACCGCGCCGAGCGCCGACGCTTCCGCGGCGATGTCGTCGGCGCCCGCATTCGAGAAGACCGAGATCACGCGTCCCATCCGCTTCGTGCGAAGTACTCCCGGCGCGCGAAACGTGACCGCCGGCGCTTCGCCGCCGAAGACAATCTCGATGCGGCAGAATTTTTCGCGCAAGTCGTCGAGCGTCCCCGCGACGATGCTTCGTCCGCGGTCGATGATCACCACGCGGTCCGCAATCTGATCGACCTCGGCGATCTGATGCGACGAGAAGAAAACCGTCATCGCTTCATTCGCGACGTGACCGATGATCGCCTGCAGGACGTCGTTCGCCATGGCCGGATCGAGTCCCGACGTCGGCTCGTCGAAGATCAGCAGCTCCGCGCCGCGGCAGAAGGCGAGCAGCAAAGCGAGCTTCGTCCGCGTGCCGCGCGACAGCTCTTTCACTTTGCGCATCAGCGGCAGATCGAATTTGCGGACGTAACGCTGCTGCAGATCGGCGCGCCATCGCGGGAAGAAGGCGGCGGTGAAGCGGATCATGTCGTCGACGGTCATGTATCCGTACAGATCCTTCTCCTCGCTCACGAATCCGATGCGCTGCCGCGCGCTCGCATCGATCGCCGAGCCGAAGACGCGCGCGACGCCGCTCGTCGGATGGGCGAGGCCGAGGAGGATCTTGATCGTCGTCGTTTTTCCCGCGCCGTTCTTGCCGAGGAATCCGCAGATGGAGCCGGCGGGGAGTTGGAGGTCGAGGCCGCGCAGCGCCTCGACGCCGTCGTACGACTTGCGGAGCTCGGATGTCTCGACGATCAGTTCGGCCATCGGTTCATGCACGACGTCCTCCTTTGCGCGGCGCGGCCAGCTCCGCTTCGAAGAGGCGCCGAATCTCTTCTTCGCTGAGTCCGCGCGCGCGAAGCTTGTCGACGGTGCCGGCGACGAGAGGCTGCGCCGCGCGCAGCTTGTCGGCGACGCGATCGGCGCGAGCATTCGCCGCGACGAACGCTCCCGCTCCGTGCCGCAGCTCGATGACGCCTTCATGGGCGAGCTCGCGATAAGCCTTAGCCACCGTGTTCGGATTCATCACCATCTCCTCGGACAGCGGACGAATCCCCGGCAACTGATCCCCCGTCTGCAGCGCCCCGGTCTCGATAGCGTGCTTCACCTGCTCCATCAACTGGAGGTAGATGGGCACGCCGGAAGAGGGATTGATGCGGAAGAGCATTGTTTGTTCGTCCAACTGTACTACAGAAATATCACAGTGACAGTGTACGAAGGGGCGGAGGGAAGGTTTCAGTAGGTCCGGCGGCGCCACTCGATCTTGTACGCGACCGGACGTCCGAAGAGCTCGGCGGGCTTGTAGCGCCAGGTCTCGATACGCTCGCGCGTCGCGCGTTCGCGCTCGGGAGTGCATTGGTCGGCGACGTGCGGCAGGCAGCCGAGCTTGATCTGTACGTCGTGCACGCTTCCGTCGGCGTACACGGTCGCCGCGAAATCGCGAATCCACACTCCCTGCGGCAGGCCGTAATCCGCATTGGGAGGACGCACCGGCTCCCGTGCGCCGCACAGATTCCATTGCGTCAGCGGATGTTCATCGGTTCCCCATCCACGGAAGTCGGGCAGCGGCCGATAACGAACCGCGGGGCGGCCGAGCGTCTTCAGAAGGTCGGCCGCGCAAAGGAGCGCAGTGTTGTGCGAGCAAGCTCGCATCTGCAGGTAAGGGAAGCCGGGGTAACGCCGTGCAAAGATGATGTAGTCGCCGCCCGGCTCGACGAAGTAGCCGCATCCGCCGCTCGTCTCCACGATCACTTCTTCCGCGGCGCGGCGCCGCCACGACTCATACACGGTGAATGTCACGCGCGCGCCGCCGTATTCGACGCGTGCGACGTGGCCGGCGAAGATGAGTGCGGAGGCGCGGAGCTCCCTGTCGAGCGGCATCGAGATGCATTCGCAAGCGAATGCTCCGCGCGCAATCACGAGCGCGATCAGGATCCCGACGATTCGATGACCCACTTCTCGTAAACCTCCCCCGGCAACTCGCGCACGAACCGCGACGGCTCCATCAGAATGTCCATCCCCGCGCGGTCGCGCGCCATCACGGGGAACACGAGATACAGCTCCTGCTTTGCGCGCGTGACCGCGACGTAGAAGAGGCGACGTTCTTCTTCTTCTCCGGGAATCACGATCTCGCGCGGCTCGGACTGCGGCGCGTCTCCTTCGAGCATGTGCGAGAACTCGAAGGCGTCGTGCACTTTCATCGGATCGATGCGGATGATGCCGCCCGGGACGCGGAGCGCGCGTTGCGACGGGAAGCGGCCGTCAGCTAGCCAGATGAGGAAGACGGCTCGCCATTCGAGGCCCTTGGCTTGATGGACGGAGGAGAGGACGATCTTCTCGTCTTCGGGACCGACTACTGCTGTGTCTTCGCCGGCGATTGGATTTGCGAGGGCGACTTCCTCGAGAAACGTATTCACGTCTTCGTAGCGCAGGGCGTATTGCGAGAGCTGTTCGAGATCGTCGAGGCGCGCTTGCGCGTTCGGGAATCGCGAGCGTGCGTAATCGGCGTAGCTGCGCTCGACGATGAGGCGGATCGTCTCCGAGGGGTTGTGTTGCATGGATTCGACGGAGATGAGCTGCAGGAGAGCGCGCGCGTTATTGAGTCGCGGCTCGTTGCCGCGGAGAAACGCATCGAGCGGATTCGGCGACTGGCTGATGCGCGACCAAATGTCGCTGGCCGTCTTCTCGCCGACTTTCGGATAGAGCTTCAGCGTCCGCTTCCACGAAAGCTCGTCGCGCGGATTCGTGACGATCTTCAGATACGCGATCACGTCCTTGATGTGGGCCTGCTCGAAGAAGCGGACGCCGGAGCGGATCTCGTACGGAATCAGCCGCCGCGACAGCTCCATCTGCAGCTCGAGCGACTGGTAGTGCGAGCGGTAGAGCACCGCGATGTCGGAGAGATTCTCCCCTTCGTCGCGCAATTCGAGAATGCGCTGCGCGACGAATGACGCCTGCTCGAAGACGTCGTCGACGCCGACCACCGCCGGCTCCGGCCCGTCGCCGCGCACCGCATGCAGCTCCTTCCGAAATTGATACCGGTTGTGGGAGATCGCGTCATTCGCCAGGCGGAGGATCTGCGGCGACGAACGGTAGTTTGTCTCCAGCTTGTAGATTTTCGTTTCGGGAAAACGGAGCGGAAAGGTGAGGATGTTTTCGAACGACGCGCCGCGGAACGAGTAGATCGACTGCGCGTCGTCGCCGACGACCATCACGTTGCGGCGCTCGCTGGCCATGGCGTCGACGACGTCGGCCTGGATCTTGTTCGTGTCCTGGTACTCGTCGACGAGGATGAAGCGGAACTTGCGCTTCAACGCCATCGCGATCTCGTCATGCTCTTCGAGGAGCAGCTTCCAGTGGAGCAGCAGGTCGTCGAAGTCCATGGCGTTGGCGTCGCGCTTCCGCTCTTTGTATTTGCGGAAGACGTTCACGATCTCGTCGCGGTACATCGCGAAGTGCGGATAGTTGTTCTCCAACTCGAGCTCGAGCGGCGTCCGCGTGTTGATGACGAAGGAGTAGAGGTCGAGCAGCACGTCGCCTTTCGGGAAGCGCTTCTCCAACGTCTTGATCCCTAAAGCCGAGATCGACGACTCCATCATCTCCTTCGCGTCTTCGTCATCGAGGATTGAGAAGTTCGGTCGATAGCCGATCGCGTTCGCATGCAGTCGCAGCAACCGGTTGCCGACGGAGTGAAACGTGCCGCCCCAGATGCGTCGCGTATCGATGGTGACGAGCTGCTCGACGCGCGCGAGCATCTCGCGCGCCGCTTTGTTCGTGAACGTGAGCAGCAGGATGTCGGAGGGATCGACGCCGTCTTCGATGAGCCGCGACACTCGGTAGGTGAGCGCCCGCGTCTTGCCGCTGCCCGCGCCGGCAATGACGAGCATCGGCCCTTCGCTCGCCATCACCACTTCGAGCTGCTCGGAGTTCAGCTCTTCTTCGTAGCGGACGCGGTATTGCTTCTTCGGCTTGGCCGGTTGTTTTAGGGTGTAGCGGCGGACCTTCGACACGACCACCATAGTACTGATAGGACTGAGACCGAGGAGGACTGAGGACTGAGGACTGAGGGCAAAGCGGGAGTTCCCCTTTCACCTCAGTCCTCAGTCCTCAGTCCTTTAGTTTTTGTCTCCAAGCCGTATTGATCCCGATGCCCGGCCTCGTCTCCGTTCCCGGCAAATCCGATTCGATCAGCAGATTTCCGTCGGGCGTGAACTTTGGGCGGGTGGCGTCGCTGCGGTTGTCGAAGAGGTGAACGGGCGGCTTGATGTCGGCGACGGTGCCGCGGAGATCGATCGCCACCGACATGACCTGGCGATCGCCGTGGACGTACACGATCTCGCGGCCGTTCGGGTTCCACGTCGGCGCGTCGCCGCCGTCGATGCTGATGCGGATCGCGCGGCCCGTCGGAAACGGCTTGATGTACACCTCGCTGTAGTTGCGAGGACCGACGCTGTACGCGACCCACTTTCCATCCGGCGAAAACCTCGGATCACCCTCCTGTTCCTCCGTCGCGACGAACGGCGTCGGCTTCTCGCCGCTCATCGGCACGATCCAGATGTCGCCGCGCGTTGTCGGCGTCCAGTGATCGGCGAGTAGAAATTTGCCGTCCGGCGACAGTGACTCGGCTCGCTTGTCGAACGGGTCGTGCCAGAGCATGTGCTCCGGCGTCGACCCGTCGGTCGCCTTCACGTAGAGGTCGAACATGCCCGCGCGGTCAGACGCGAAGATGACCTGCTGTCCGTCGGCGCTGATCACCGGCTGACTGTCGGAGCCATGGTCGCGCGTCAGTCGCGTGGAGATGCGGCGCGCGAGATCGGCGTAGTAGACGTCGGGTGCGCCTTTCTCAGGATTGAACTTCTGGAAGGCGCCCTGCTTGCCGTCGGCGGCGAGCGACATCGCGACCGAGCTGAGATCCGTCCAGAGCGTCGTGATCGGACGGCCGGTGCGATCGTAGACCGCGTGCTGCGTCGTGGACGGAAAGTATGGCCGGTACGCGATCACGCCGTTGCGCGAGACGTTGGCCCTGGCGTTCGTGTTCGCCTCATCGTATGGACGGTTCTCGATGACGCTCTGCGCTTCGCCGCTCACCGTGAACGAGCCCGCGTCGAACTTCTGCGCGTAAATCGCGCCGTCGCGATTGAAGAGCACATACGGCTTCGAATATCCGACGAGCGCGTCGGCGATCATCACCGTCTTCGGCTTGCCGCCGTCGAGTGAGCCGACGGCGATCTCGTTGCGATGATCGCCGTTGAAGAAGATCACGAAGAGGAAGTGTTTGTCGTCAGGGAGAAACGTCGGCCAGACGTGCGCGCGTTCGCCGCGCGCTGCGTCGAGTTTCGTGAATTCGACCGGCTCGCCGCCGGACGCGGGCACTTTGAACATGCCGGTCGTTCCGTAATGCGGAGTGAAGAGGATCGTGCCGCCGGCATTCCACGCAATTCCGTACGCCGTTGCTGTCTTGCAGATCACTTGCGGCTCGCCGCCTGCGGCGCGCACCTTCATCAGCTTTCCGCTGTCGGGGTACGCGATCCACTGAGAATCGCTCGACCACGCCGGCATGTACGTGGAGTGCACCACCGCGAGCTTTCGCGCCCGCGGCTCGTCGAGATGCCGCACCATCACCGCGGCTTCCGCGGGGCGGTAGTTTACGTACGCGACCATCGTTCCGTCTGGTGAAATCACGCCGTCGTCGTAGTAGTCGTCTCCCTGCGGCACGAACTGCAGATCGAACGCTTGCATCGGCCGCGCGCGCTCGCGCAGATAGAGCGCCGTCGCTGTAATCGCGATCGCGCCGAGGATCGATGCGACGATCCATGCGGTCACGATTTTTCTGCGGCGAATCGCCGGCGCTTCGCTCATCGACGACGACTCGCCGATCCACCTCAGCTCCAGCGCCACGTCGTGCGCCGTCTGCATCCGCTCCTCTGGATCCTTCGCCATGCACGCGCGCACGAGGCGCTCGAGCGGCGGCGGCGTCATCGGAGCGATCTCGCTCATCGGTTGCGGATCGCGGTCGAGGATCGCGGCGATGAGACTAGCCTTGCTCGATGCGTTGAAGGCGCGCTTGCCGGTGGCCATCTCGTACAGGACGCAGCCGAGGGCGAAGATGTCGCTGCGCGCATCGGCGTCGCGGCCTTCGAGCTGTTCGGGGGACATGTATTGATACGTACCGAGGATTGCGCCTTGTTCGGTGAGCGGCTTTTGCGCGGTGGCGAGGCTCGTCGGCGAATTTTGATCGCGATCGGCCGAGATCGCGAGCTTGGCGAGGCCGAAGTCGAGCAGCTTCACGCCGCTCTTGGTGAGCATGACGTTGCCCGGTTTCAGATCGCGGTGGATGACGCCCTGCTTGTGCGCGCGATCGAGCGCGCCGGCGATCTCGCCGCCGATGCGGATGGTCTGATCGCGCGGCAGCGGTCCGCGCGCGAGGCGCTCGGCGAGCGTCTCGCCTTCGAGATACTCCATGACGAGGTAGTCGCTGCCGTCGTGGCGTCCGACGTCGAACAGCGCGCAGATGTGCGGATGCGACAGGCTGGAGATCGTGCGCGCTTCGCGCTCGAAGCGCTCGCGCAGGGCCGGATTCGATGACAGATGCGACGGCATGACCTTGATGGCGACGCTGCGATCGAGACGCGTGTCGGTGGCGAGATAAACCTCGCCCATGCCGCCGGCGCCGAGCAGCGACTCGACGCGATAAGGCCCGAGCTGCGTTCCCTTCTTCATCGTGGGATCGCAGAATGGTAACTCGGCACTACAATCGCGCTATGCGAAAAACATCTGCTGTCCTGGCGATTGCTCTCGTCGCGGTGTTTGCGACCGCGTGCTTCGACATCGAAGAGTCGGTCGATCTGAAGAAAGACATGTCGGGTACCGCGAATCTGCGGATCGGCATCGACATGGAACCAATGATCATGATCATGGCCATGGTCCAGAAGCAGATGGAAGGGAAGAAGGGGCCGCTGACGAAGGAGGAGATCGACGCGGCGAAAGCGGACTTCAAGAAAAACGCGAAGAAGAGCACCGAGGCGGCGGTCGAGGATCCTAAGAAAGACATCGGGAAGTCACTTCCGCCGGGTGTGAAGTTGCTCGACGCGTCGGTGCAGGAGAAGGAGTTCGGCATGACGACGAATGTGAAGTTCGCGTTCGACAAGCTCGCGCACCTCGTCGATGTGAAGATGCCGAGCAAGAAGGGCGAGGGTCCGCCCGATCCGACGAAGAGCAGCGTGCTCGACTCGCCGTTCCAGGGTTTGGACGTGGTCGAGACGGCGTCGACGATCACCATCCGCACGAAGCCGCAGAACCCGGCCGAGAAAGTGCGCTCGGAGGCGACCGAGCAGGGACCTCCGATGGACGCGGACACGAAGAAGCTGATGGAGGACGCGTTCAAGAACCTCCGCTTCGCGTGGAAGATCACGGCGCCGTTCGAGGTCGTGTCGTCGAACGCGACGCGCAAGGAAGGCAACACGCTGATTTGGGAGTACAACTTCGACAGGTTGCAGAAGCTCGCGGAGAATCCGAAGGCGATGGACGATCTCGCGGTGAAGGTCGTCTACAAGAAGTGACTCCGGTTGTCGCCTTTCAAGGCGAGCGCGGCGCCTTCAGCGAAGAAGCCGCGCGCAAGCTCCTCGGCAACTCCATCGACGTTCGTCCCTGCGAGACGTTCGATGACGTCTTCGCGGCCGTTGCCGGCGGCGAGGCGACCTGCGCCGTCGTGCCGATCGAGAACAGTCTGGCTGGTTCCGTGCTGCGCAACTACGAGCTGCTCGCGAACGCCGACTTCACCATCGCCGGCGAAGTGTTCCTGCCGATCCGATTGAACTTGATCGCGAAGCGCGGCACGAAGCTCGACGACGTGCGCCGCGTGTCGTCGCATCCGGTCGCGCTCGCGCAATGCCATCGCTTCATCGCCGAGCATCATCTCGAAGCGAAGGCCGCGTACGACACGGCGGGGAGCGTGAAGCAGTTGATGGAGTCGGGGAGCGATGAAGAAGCGGCGATCGCCGGCGCCGCCGCGGCGGAGATTTACGGCGCGGAGATTCTCGCGAACGACATCGAGGATCATCGAGAGAACTACACGCGCTTTCTGCTCGTCGTTTCTCGTGGAGTAGAGATTCCGGCGGGCCGGACAGGCGGGGCGCCTATCCTCCACTGGAAGACGACGATCTTCTTTCGCACGCCGAACAAGCCGGGCGCGCTTTTCCGCGCGCTGGCCGCGTTCGCGCTGCGCGACATCAATCTCTCCAAGCTCGAGTCGCGGCCGATCGAAGGACGACCGTGGGAGTACTCGTTCTACGTCGATCTCTCCGGCGACGCGGCCGAGGCGAATGTGGCGCGGGCCATCGAGCATCTTCGGGAGATGTGCGAAACGGTGCGCGTCCTCGGAAGTTACCCAGCAGGCACTTGACAGCACGATACCTTGTAGTGCAATGTATCGTGCAATGACGGCAGACTGGGAGGTGCAGCTTCGCAAGGGATGCCTTGAGCTGGCCATCCTGGCGTCACTGTGGGAGGGGAAGCTGTACGGGCTCGAGATCCTGCGCGTGCTCGAGAGCGACTCCGATCTCGTCGTCTCCGAGGGGACGGTGTATCCGCTGCTGAGCCGGTTGCGGGCGATGGAGCTCGTGCGCAGCGAGTGGGTCGAATCGGATTCCGGACACCCGCGCAAGTACTACGAGCTCACCGCCGCGGGGAAGCGCCGCGCGCGCGAGATGGCGGCGACATGGAAGCAATTCACGTCGAGCATGAACGCGCTCGTCGCTCCGCTGATGAAGGAACGCAAATGAGCCAAGAGGAGTATCTCCGCACGCTGCGTCGACGGCTGCGCGGCTTCGATGACGCCGATGACATCGTCGACGAGATCCGCAGCCACATCGTCGAGAAGATCGAAGGCGGCGCGAACGCCGACGACGTTCTGGCGCGACTCGGCACCGCCGACGAGCTGGCCAGCCGCTATGTCGCCGACGCCGCCCTCGCGCGCGCGGAAGTGAGCCGTACACCGATCGGTGTACTGGAGGGGTTGTTCCGGTGGGCGACGTTGAGCGTGACCGGCATTTTCGTGCTCACCGTGACGATCGTCGGATACTTCATCGGCGCGTCGCTCCTGCTCACGGCGATCCTGAAGCCGTTCCATCCGCAGACGGCCGGGCTGTGGAGCGTTCCGGACGGCATCTCCCTTCGCCTCGGATTTGGAACGCCGCCACCCGGTGCAACCGACATCGCCGGCTGGTGGATCGTGCCGGCCGGCATCATCGCGGGCACGATCGTCGTCGCGCTCACGACACGTTACGCGCTCTGGTGTGTGCGCCGCGCCCGGGTGGTGCCGCGATGAAAGCGAAACTCATTGCCGTCGCCGAGCTGGTCATCGTCGCGCTCATTTTCATCGCTGACGCGCATCATCTGATTCCGCTCAGCAAGACCCTTCCGCTCGTCCTCCTCGGCTGGCTCTCGCTGCGACTCCGCAAGCTACGCTGGCGCGACGTCGGCCTCACCGTGTATCGCTCCTGGAAGCGGTCCATCGCGCTCGGTCTCGCCCTCGGTGTCGCGCTCGAAGCGCTCGAGTTGTTCGTGACGCAGCCGCTGCTCATCCGCGTCCTTCATAAGAAACCGGACCTCGACCTCTTTCGCGCGCTCAACGGCAACATCAAGTTGACGCTGCTCGCGATTGCCGGCGCCTGGACGCTCGCAGCCTTCGGCGAAGAGATGGTCTATCGCGGTTACCTCATGAATCGTGTCGCCGATCTCTTCGATCGAACGCCCGCGGCATGGATCGCAAGTCTCTTCATCGTGCATGTCGGGTTCGGGCTGGCGCACGCGTATCAGGGGATCATCGGAATCATCGACGAAGCGCTCATGGGCTTCATTCTGGGAATTGCCTACCTGCGCTGCGGTCGCAGTCTTGCCGTTCCGATCATCGCGCACGGCCTTTGCGACACGATCGATGTCATCCTGATTTACCTCGGCAAGTATCCGACGTTGTAGTGAGAGAAAACGGCGCCGAGCTGCGTCTTCTCCGGTGAAGGAGAACTCTCATGAAGCGGCTGGTCCCGATTCTCGTGATGCTGCTCGCCCTGTCCCTGTCTACATCCGCGGGCGCGGCGCCGTACAACGTCGATCCGTACACCTCGGTTCCGTACCTCGTGCCGATCGCTCCGTCGCAGGCCATCGACGGTTACGGCGCGCGCTGGTCGGTCGCGCTCATCGGCTACAACGCGGCGACGAGCGACATCAACATTCCGTGCGATCAGCCGTCGTGTCCGCGCTTGCGCGCCGGCGAAGCGTTCAGCGCGACCGGCGCCCTCGGCGCGTCCGCCGATCCGATCGTGCTGCGCATCCCCGGCGATCGCGTGGCTGACCTCGCGCTGGAGGAGCAGGTGACGGCGGCGGATAGTCCGTCGCGAACGCTGCGCATTCCGGTCGTCCGTCTCGACTCGATCACGGAGCGCAGCATCACGTTTCTCGACATCGATTCGAATCAACGTGATGCGCGCACGAGCTTCCGCATCTACAGTCCGATCTGGAGCGACGACGCGCGCGTCGTGACGATGACGATCTATCGCGAATACGAAGGACGCTCGGCGCCGATCTGGTCGCAGCAGTTCACGCTGAAGACAGTGGCGACGAACGGGATTCGCATCGGCTACGCGGCGCTGTCGTTTCCGGACAACATCGAGCGCACCGCGTTCCCGACGCGCGTGACGTTCGAGAGCGACGCGCCGATCTGGGGATTCGTGACGACGAGCGAGCGCTCGCACGAGCCTGCGGTATCGCTGGCGTTGCCGGCGCGGAATTAGTCGAAGTTCACGAAACCGTCCGTCGTCTCGGTGAGCACGACGTCGTAGCTGTCGATCATCGGCATCGCGATCGACTCCATGTCGTTCTTCCAGAGATCGCTGCTGTAGAACGCGTCCTTCATCGTGTCGCGCGCTTCGAGCGACGGGAACGCACGCAGGAAGACGAACGCATTTGGGTTCTCGACGTCGAGAAGCGGGCCGAGGACTCTCATGCCGTAGTCGCGCAGCGCGGGAATCGAGCGGGTCTCGAAGAATTTGATGAATTCGTCACGCTTGCCGGGCTTGATGCGATATCTGCGAACTTCTACGATCATGTCGAGAAGGTACGTGCAATCGTGACGACGCGCCAGAAGGCACCTCGCGGTAACCCGGTGACGGGATGTCCGCTCACCGCGGCGTTCGCCGCAATCGGCGGCAAGTGGAAGCTGATCATCATCTATTGGCTGGCGGAGTCGCCGCAGCATTTCGCGGGACTGCGCCGGTTGATGCCGAGTATCTCGCAGAAGGTGCTCACCGAGCAGCTTCGCGAGTTGATCGCGGACGAGATCGTCGCCCGAACGCCGAAGGGCTCGTTGGTCGAATACTCGCTGACGGAGTACGGACACTCGCTGCGACCGCTCGTCGAGAGCGTGCGTTTGTGGGGACGGGCGCACTTGGAGAGAGGGGCGGCGAAGTGACGCCGCCTCGGCACGACACTACATCCAATTCTTGATCTTCGGCCACAGCTCGCTCATCGGCATCTTCAATCCGCGGCAGAGGTGCACCGGCTTGTCGTTCTCGTACGGGATCGCGTACGGATGATGAACGACGCCGACCTGCTCGACGTGATCGAAGAGCTTCTCGAGCACTTCGCGCCGATCGTCCATCACGAGGATCACTTCGCCGGTCGCGCCGCGCGGACCCCACAAGAAATAGTTTTGATGTGCGCTGATCGCGTGCGGCAGTCCGTATTGCGGACCGAAGAGATCGATCGCGCCTGCTTGTCCGTAGTTCTGCCCGAAGATCGCGCACTTTGCGCGATCCGCGGGCGAGAGTTGGTTGTACGCGTGCGCGACCACCGCGACCATCTCCGGCCATCCGAACATGTCGGCGTACTGCTGCGGCAGCGCGCCGAGGCGCATCGACTCGGTGCGCGGCGGCTCGAGATGCAGTCGTTTCTGATAGGCGATGAACGTTTCGACAGGAAGGATCGGCAGTGCGAGCGGCATCACGATCGCGCCCGCGGTGACGATTGCAGTGACGACTGCCGGACGCCATCGCGCCGCGAGCGCGCGGTCGACGACGATCGCGCCCGCAGCGAACAACATCGGATACGCGGGACCGATGTAGTAAACCTTTCCCTTCATCACCACGAATTCGACAAACAGCGCGACGTACGTGACGCCGAGCGCGCGGAAGCGCGGTTGCTTGAGAAGCCAGACCAGTCCTGCGAGCCAGACCGGAAACAAGATCGGATTCATCAACAGAATCTGTCCCGCGAAGAACGACCACGCCGTG
>Ga0075425_100004088_pt1 | contig 14987 bp, 12 predicted proteins | sample SoiMethybrSBSTD4_FD_75300 | JGI IMG/M metagenome (GOLD analysis project Ga0075425, IMG submission 75300) | Bulk soil microbial communities from a Populus tree surrounding site in Tennessee, USA - Soil MetaG P. TD hybrid SBSTD4 | ecosystem: Environmental > Terrestrial > Soil > Tree plantation...
TCGCTCGAGATGCGCGGACCCTCGGTCTGCAGGCCGATGACCGAATCGCGCGACACGACGACTTCTTCGTACTGCGGCCGCGCCGGCTCCGGCGGAGCAGGAGGCGTTGCCACGCGCTCCTCGGGTTTCGGCGCGGGCGGTTCCACGGCCGGCGGCGGCGTCGAGACGGGCGGCTGCGCCGGTGCCTGCGCGGCGGGCGTCGCGATCTGCGACCGCGGCGGCGTCGCGCGCGCGGTCATCGTCGTCTCGCGCGGTTTGTCGGCGCGGCGCGCGGTCGTCGATGTCGTCGTCGGCGGCGTCGGTTTTTCGCCGACGATCGCTTCGGTTTCCGTCACCGGCCGGTCGGTCGAGGCCGCAGGCGAGGGCGCCGACGCTCCGGGCGCGGTAGACGCGACGGGCGGCGCCTGCGCCGCTGCGGGCGTCGGCACCGTGTTCTGCCGCGACGCCAGGTATCCGCCTCCCGCCGCGGCCGCAATGCAGGCCACGGCCAGAGCAGCGAATGCCAGCTTGTTTGAAAGCATGAAAGCTCCTTGGACTCCGGAAGCTCGGACGAGCAAGCCGCGTACCCGCAACCCCGCCCGAGTGTCGACTGCAAGTCTTTTAACACGAGCAGTTTACTCGATCGGCTCAACTGCAGGACTGTCCCCTTCCACGGCTCGGCTGTCCTTCAAGTCGGACTCCGGTCTGACCGGTGTCAGACTCGGGTCAGACCCGAGTCAGACCCGTGTCAGACTTCTGACAGACTTCAGTCAGACAGGCGGCGGAGGTAAGATTCGACTCATGTCCGGGGTCAAGCGCGCGCTTGTCGTTCTCGTGCTCTCATTGTGCGCGCTGCCGGCGACGGCGAGGCGCGCATCGGCCGTGACGATCGATCAGATCGTCGAGCTCACGAAAGCCGGAATCTCCGAACCGGTCATCCTCGCCCTCATCGATCGCGATCGCACCATCTTCACGATCGATCCCGAGCAGCTCGTGACGCTGAAGCGGGACGGCCTCAGCGACGCCGTGCTGCTCGCGATGCTGAAGAGCGGACGGGCCGAAGGAGAGGCCGCGTACCGCGAGCAGTCGGCGGCCAACACGGCCGCGATCCTGTCCACGTTGACCACCGCACCGGAACTGGTCATCGTCGGACACGGACCTGAGTATCCCAACGGGCACCGCTACGAGCCGTACTCGGACGGCTTCGGCGTCCCGACGTATCCGATCGTTGCGCCGTATGTCTCGCCCTACGCGCCGCCCGCGCTGCTGATTCAGAGCGCGCCGTGCGTCCCGCACCGCGGTTCGACGACGCCCTGCGCGTCGCCCATCCGGCGCGGCCGCGTGATTCGCTGATTAGCTCTGGAGTCGCCCCGATGAGATCTCTGTTTGCCGCGATCGGTGTCGCGTTGATCGCCCTGTCGTTCGGATCCGGCGTCGCGCCGGTGACCGTGAGCGCCCAGCGCGCCGCCGCGGTCCGCCCGCAGAGGATGGACGAGGAGTACGGAAAGCTGATCCAGCAGCACCTGCAGGATCCGCGCATCACGACCGAGCTCGTCGATCACATGCCGGCGTCGGACACGGTGCCGTCGCCGCTGAAGTTCTTCGGCCGCATTCCCGGGACCCCCGGCGAGCTGACGTACGCGAAGGACATCTACCGGTATTACGAGGCGCTCGCGAAGGCATCGCCGCGCGCGCGCTACTGGAAAGTCGGCACCACCGAGGAGGGACGCGACATCGTCCTGCTCGCGATCGCCGACGAAGCGACGATCAAGTCGATCGAAAAGTACCGCGACATGCTCGGCGAGCTGACCGATCCGCGCAGGACATCGGAGCAGCGCGCGCAGCAGCTGCTGCACACGGCCAAGCCGATCTACTACGCGATCAGCGGGATGCACTCTCCGGAGACCGGCGGTCCGGAAATGCTCATCGAGCTGGCGTACCGGCTGATCGTGGAGGAGTCGCCGTTCATCCAGAACGTCCGCAACAACGTCATCACGCTGATCACGCCGGTCATCGAAGTCGACGGGCGGGAGAAGCAGGTCGACACGTACTACTTCAACAAGAAGCGCGCTCAAGGCGACGCGCGTCTGCCGCTGATGTACTGGGGCAAGTACGTGCAGCACGACAACAACCGCGACGGCATGGGACAGTTCCTGAAGCTCACGCAGGCGGTGACGAAGGAAACGCTCGAGTGGCATCCGACCGTGATGCACGATCTGCACGAGGCGCAGACGTATCTCTACGCGTCCACGGGCACCGGCCCCTACAACGACGCGCTCGATCCGATCGTCGTCAACGAGTGGTGGATGCTCGCCGAGAACGACGTCATGGAGATGACCAAGCGCGGCGTTCCGGGCGTGTGGACGTACGGCTTCTACGACGGGTGGGTGCCGAACTACATGTTCTTCATCGCCCACAGCCACAACGCGATCGGCCGCTTCTACGAAGTCCAGAGCTACGGTCCGGACAACTACGAAGTGCGGCCGGGCGCGACGGTGACCAGCAAGGAATGGTTCCGGCCGAATCCGCCGCTGTCGCAGATCAAGTGGGGCCCGCGCAACAACACGAACATCCAGGAATCTGCGCTGCTGTTCGCGCTCAACCATGTCGCGAAGAACAAGGAGCTGTACCTCGAGAACTACTGGCTGAAGAACAAGCGCGCGGTCGACAAGGGCAAGAACGGCCCGACGTTCGCGTGGGTGCTTCCGGCCGGGCAGCGGCGCAAAGCGGACGCCGCCGACGCCGTCAACGAGCTGCTCGCGCAGGGCCTCGAGATCTCGCGCGCGCAGACGGCGTTCAAGGCCGGCGGCGTGGACGTCAGGGCGGGCGACTACATCATCCGGGCAGACCAGCCGTTCCGCACGCTCGCCGAGATGTATTTCTCGGTTCAGAACTATCCGCCGCAGAATCCGTCGCCGTACGACGACACCGGGTGGACGTTCCAGTACATGCGCGACGTCAAGATCGTCCCCATCACCGACAAGGGCGTTCTCGCGCAGCAGATGGCCGCCGTGACCGCTCCGGCGAAAGCCAGCGGCGGGATCGAAGGAACCGGCAGCGTCCTCGTCGTCGACGACACCGCCGACAACAACGTCGTGACGTTCCGCTTCAAAAACAAAGACGTGAAGATGTCGGCGGCCGAAGACGACTTCGAAATCGGCGGGCATAAGTTCCGCGCCGGATCGATCGTCATCGCCAACGCCGATCGCGCGAAGCTGGAGCCGTCGCTCCAGGAGCTCGGGCTTTCGGCGTGGGCGGTCGCATCCGCGCCGACCGTGCGCGTGCACGATCTCGACATCCCGCGAATCGGCTACATCCATAGCTGGACGCGCACGCAGGACGAAGGCTGGTGGCGGGCCGCGCTCGACACGTATGGGATCCCGTACACGTATTTCGCCGATCAGAAGCTGAAGGAAGGGAATCTGCGGTCGAAGTACGACGTGCTGATCTTCCCGCACGTCGGCGGCAGCGCGCAGTCGCAGGTCAACGGCATGCCGGTGACCGGGAGCGCGCCGCTGCCGTACAAGAAGACCGCCGAGTTCCCGAACCTCGCCTTCGTCGATTCGAGCGACGACATCCGCGGCGGCATGGGTGTCGAAGGCCTGAACGAGCTCGCGAAGTTCGTCCGCGAAGGCGGCACGCTCATCACCGAAGGATCGACGTCGACGATCTTTCCCGAATACGGCATCACGACGGGCGTTTCCGTCGACCCCGCACCGCAGCTCTTCGCGCGCGGCACGATCCTGCGCGCGCGATTCAGCGATCTCCGCAGTCCGATCGCCTACGGCTATGCGAACGAGGATCTGCCCGTGTACTTCAGCCAGTCGCCCGTGCTGCGCGCCAGCGGGGGCGGGTTCGGCGGCTTCGGCGGCGGCGGACGCGGCGGCGCGCCAGGAACGAATCCGAACGGCGGCGCCGGACAGAACGTGACGCCTAACGCCGTCCCGCTGCGCATTCAGCCGCTCGAGCCCGGCGAGGCGGCGCCGTCGCCGGCCGCGACGGCGGCGGGCCAGGGTGGAGGCGGCGGCCGCGGACGCGGCGGTCGTGGCGGCGCGCCGGCCGCGCCTGCCGCCGGAGCGGCTGCAAACGAGGATGCGCAGATGCGGCAGATGGCCGCGCAGTTCGGCATCGCGATCGACGAGACGCGACCGCGCGTCGTGCTGCAGTTCTCGCCGAACGCGGACGATCTGCTGCTCTCCGGCACGCTCGCCGGCGGCCAGGCGATGGCGAGCACGGCCGCCGCGGTCGATCATCCTCTCGGCAAAGGCCACGTCGTGATGTTCGCGATTCGTCCGTTCTGGCGCTGGCAGACGCAGGGCACGTACACCCTCGGCTTCAACGCCATCCTGAACTGGAACGATCTCGACGCCGGCCGCGCGGGGACCGCGGGACGCGGGACGACGTCGCAGCAGCGTTGACGTCAACGTCTGAAGTCTGAAGTCTGAAGTTTTCAGACTTCTGACTTTTCCGCAATGCCTCGCTCATCCGACATCATCGTCGTCGGCGCCGGCGTCGTCGGGTGCTCGATCGCGTACGAGCTCGCGCGGCGCGGCGCCTCGGTTGAAATCGTCGACGACCGCGCGGTGGGCATGGGCGCGACCCAGGCGTCGGCCGGCGTCCTCGCGCCGTTCATCGAGGCGCGCGACGGGAATCCGCTGCTCGACCTCGCCGTCCGCAGCCTGGAGCTCTACGATGATTTCGTCGCGCGTGTGTCAGCGGACAGCGCCGTTGCCATTCCGTACCGGCGCACGGGAACGCTGGACCTCGCCCGCGACGAGGCATCGCTAAGCGCGCTGCGCGCGACGGCGGCGGTGCTGGAACGTCGCGGCGTTCCGGCGCTGATGCTCGACGCGGCGCGCGCCCGCGCGGAGGAGCCTCTTCTCGGCGACGGCGTGGTCGGCGGACTGCTGATCGAGGCACACGGCTTCGTCGCCGCGGCCGATCTGACGCGCGCGCTCGCCGCCGCGGCGCGGCGCAACGGCGGTCAGCTCGTCGAGCAGAGCCGCGTCCGCCGCATCGTGGCTCGAAGCGACGAGATCGTCGTGGAGACCGAGCGCGGGACGCTGACCGGCGGCGCGGTCGTCGTCGCTGCCGGGAGCTGGTCGGGCGGGATCGACATTGCCGGCATCGACATGCGCGTGCCGGTACGGCCGGTCCGCGGCCAGCTGATGTATCTCGCGTGGCGCGGCACTCCGCTGCGTCGCGTCACGTGGACCAGCCGCTGCTATCTCGTGCCGTGGGACGATGGGACGGTGCTGCTCGGAGCGACGGTCGAGGAGGCCGGTTTCGACGAGCGCGTGACGGTCGCCGGCGTCCGCGATCTGCTCGAAGCCGCGTGCGACGTCGTGCCGCAGACGTGGTCGGCGGGCTTTCGCGGCGCGCGGGTCGGTCTGCGCCCGGCGACACGCGACGACCTGCCCGTCATCGGCTGGTCCAGTCTGTGTCCGAATGTGATGTACGCGACAGGGCACTACCGCAACGGCGTCCTGCTGGCGCCGCTGACCGCGCAGCTCGTCGCGGACGCGATGCTCGACGGCACGGCGCATCCGATGCTCGAGACGGTCCGTCCCTCGAGGTTCGGCGACCTGTGATCGTCGCGATCGGGGACGCCCGCTATCGCATCGTCTCCGCGCAGCGGGAGGGCCGGTGGTTCGCGCACGCCGTACGCGAGAGCTCCGGCGATCTTTTCGGCATCGAGTGCGCGGGCGAGTCGGAGCAGGCGGCGATCGAGCGGCTCACGCGATGGCTGACGTGGCAGTCCGAGCATGCCGCCGCGCTCGACGCGCTGCAGCAGGCGGAGCGTGTCTACCATCGGACGATCGCGGGGAGCGCGTTTGCGAGTCCGTCGGAAGGGCCGTCGTCGTTCGAAATGCAGCGCGAGTCGCTCGACGCGGTCGAAGCCGCGCGCGTACGCCTCGACGAAATCCGTGCACGACAACCGGAGGCATCATGAAGCTTTCCCGTGCGGACGCCCAGGAGAAGATCAAGGCGCTGAAAGGATGGACCCTCGACGGCGACGCGATCCGGAAACAGTACACGTTCACGGGCTTTCCCGAAGCGGTCGCATTCGTGAACCGCCTCGTGCCCGCGGCCGAAGCCGCCGATCATCATCCGGACATCCTGATCAACTACAAGCGCGTCACGCTCACATACACGACCCATGACGCGGGCGGCCTGACGGAGAAGGATTTCGACGGCGCCGCGGCCGCCGATCGCCTCGCGTAGAATCTGTCCATCTTGCAGCTGAAGAAAACGTACAGCTCGCGCGAGGTGGCCGCGCTGAGCGGACTGTCCGCGCGCCAGCTGCAGCTCTGGGATACAGGCGGCCTGCTGGCGCCGACCGTGCGTCCCCATCGCACGGCCGCCGGGGGCTACACCGAGCGGCGCTACACGCCGATCGAGCTGTTCGAGCTGCTCGTCCTGGCGGATCTGCGGCGCCGCGGATTCTCGGTCCCGCAGCTGCGCCAGATTCTTCGCGTGCTCAAGCAGCAGTTCAACCACCGGCTCTTCGACGCGACGGGCGGCGGCGGATCGGTGCAGCTGCTGACCGACGGCCGCGAGATCTACGCGCGCACGGCGAACGGCTCGTTCTTCAACCTGCTCGACATGCCGACGCAGCCGATGCTCGTCGTCGGCGGCGAGGACAAGCTGAAACAGTTGAGTGGAAGACTGCGCCGCGCGAAGAGGACGAAGAAGCGGACTAGCTGATCGGAAAGATCTTCTCGAGGTCGTCGGCGGGACGCGGGATGACGTGGACGCCCACGAGCTCGCCGACGCGCCGGGCGGCGGCGGCGCCCGCGTCGGTCGCCGCTTTCACCGATCCGACGTCGCCGCGGACGATCGCCGTCACGAGCCCGGCGTCCACTTTCTGCCAGCCGACGAAGACGACGTTCGCCGTCTTGACCATCGCGTCGGCGGCTTCGATCATGCCGATGAGTCCGCGCGTTTCGACCATGCCGAGCGCGTCCCCTGTCGGCTGCTTCTGCTTCTCTGCCATCGGACGCTACATGTTACGCGATCTTTCCGCGCGCCGCGACCGGGATTGTCTCCACGACGGTCTCTCCGTCCACGACTTGCACTTCGTCGACCAGGTTCGAGACCACGCACGAGTGGTTCGGGACGATGCGGACGCGGTCGCCGGGCTTGAGCCGCGTCGATCCCGTGACCGTCACCGTCGCGTGCTCCTCCGAGAGCCGCGAGATCGTCAACGACTGGTCGATCCGGCCGTCATCGGTCAGCACGATGCCGTACCCTTCGGCCTTCGTGATGCCGCGCGCCTGATCGCTGGTCAGCGTCTTGCTGCCGCTGTCGAAAATGATGCGGTCCGGCGCCGGCGCGGAGACGACTGACGCCAGCACGGTCAACGCGCAGTCGTCGAGCGTCGCGGCGCCGAGCGCGACCTGCGTGCGATCGAAGTACACGTAGTTGCCGGGCCGCAGCTCGGTGATGCCCGTCTGCTTCGCGCTGAAGCGCAGCGTCGGCGTCGCACCGACCGAGATCTCGTCCAGCGGAATTCCGGAACGGGCGACCTTCTCTTTCAGCTTCGTCAGCGTCTCGGCCTCCTCGCGCGCGACGGTCGCCAGCTCGTCCTCCGACGCGGCGTGATAGCCGTGGCCGGCGTGGCTGAGTAGGCCGCGGAGCCGCAGACCGGGCATCGACGCGACCTTGATGATGAAGGGCAGCGCCCCGGCGCCCGGGTCGATGCCGCAGCGATGGAAGCCGACGTCGACTTTCACGAGCACGTCGAGCGTGCGTTTCGCCTTCTGCATCGCCGCCGACCATCCGCGCGCGACGTCGAGGTGATCGACGATGATCGACATCGTCGCCTGCTTCATCAGCGCGAGAATCCGCGGCGCGTTCGACGGGTTGACGGGATAGGGCAGCCGGATGTCCTTGATGCCGGCCGCGGCGAAGACTTCCGCCTCGCCGACCTTCGCGCAGCAGATGCCGACCGCGCCGCGCTCGATCTGCATCGTCGCGACGACCGGCGACTTGTGCGTCTTCGCGTGCGGCCGCAGGCGCATCCCCGCGCTCGAGGCGAGCTGCTGCACGCGCGCGATGTTGTTCAGCAGACGCGATCGATCGACGACGACCTGAGGGGTCGGGAGGTCAGCCAGCGTAGGCACGACCTCCTATTGTGTCTCAGGCGAGAAGTCCGGGGAATTTCGACGGCTGGATCGCGTAGCCGGGGAAAATCGGCTTCGGATCGCTGACGCCGAGGTGGCGCACGACGATCTCGCCGAAGACGTCGCGGAAGTCGGTCGTCACGGCGAGGTCGCGCCCCTCGTAGCGCTGCTCGACCGCGAGGCCGGGCCAGCGGCCGTACACCTTTCCGCCCCGGACGCCGCCGCCCATGATCATCATCGCGTTGCCGTGGCCGTGGTCGGTGCCGCGGTTGCCGTTCTCCCGCACGGCGCGACCGAACTCCGACATCGTCAGCACGATCGTGTCCGCCATGCGATCGCCGAGATCGGCGACGAGCGCGGCGATCCCGCGCGAGAAATCGTCGAGGCGATTCGCGAGCTGACCCTGCGCCGCCCCCTGGTTGACGTGCGTGTCCCACCCGCCGATGTCGGCAAACGCGACCTCGAGTCCGACGTCCGCCTTGGTCAGCTGCGCGATCTGCTTGAGCGCCTGGCCGAACGGACTGCGCGGGTAATCCGCGCCGTGTTCGGGCTCGTACTTCGACGGGTCGGTCGTCTTCAGCATCCGCATCGCGTTGAACGCGTCGCGGCCGGTGCCGTGCAGCACCGCATCGGCCGCCGCGGCGTATTCGGCTTCGAACGAGGCGCCGACGGCGTCGCTGGCCCCGCCGGCGCGGATGCCGAACTGCGCGATCTGGTTCACCGCGATCGCGGGCGCCGTGCCCTGCAGCATGCGCGGCATCTGCGCCGTCATCGCAACCGCGCGGAACGGCGTCTCGTGCTCCCCGCGTCGCGCCTGCAGATAGCGATTCAACCAGCCGTCGGAGGTGCTCTTGACGCCGGGCGTCGCCGTCTCCATGTAATCCTGCGCGTCGAAATGCGATCGCGTGCTGTCGGGCGACCCGCACGCGTGGACGATCGCGAGCAGGCGGCTGTCCCACAGCGGCTTGAGCGACGCCATCCGCGGATTGAATGCGAAGAAGCCGTCGAGATCGATCGCGGCATTGTCCGCGCCGCTGCGCGGCTGGGGGATCGCGATGCTCTGGCGCGCACGGTAGTACTCCGGCTCGCCGAACGGAACGACGACGCTCAAGCCGTCGACCGCGCCGCGCTGGAAGACGGCGATGAGCTGCTTCGCGCGGCCGGATCGTCCCTGCGCGTACGCCGTGCGCGCGAGGAACGACGGCGCGAAGCCGAGGCTGACCATCGCGAAGGCGCCGTTCTTGAGGAAGACGCGCCGTGAAATCATGATGCTATCTCCTCTGAAACTCCGGCGAGCCGAGCGTCAGCGCCGCCATCTGGGGCGGCGTCGACGCCTTCGCAATCGTCGCGCGCGTCGTGTCGGACGCATCGCCGCCGAGGAGCCGCGCGATCATCGCGTCGCCGTCCGCCGGCAGGTCGACGCGCGGGATGGCGCGACGCATCTGGCCGCTCGTGATCTGCAGCGCGACGTTCATGCGGTTGACGAGCGCGCCCGTGTTGACCCACGCATCCGCGGTGTCCTTGTAGCCGGTCGGCGGCTGGCATTGATAGAGCGGCATGCCGAGCTGGTTGACGGCGCGAACGAGCGGCATCGCCTCCGTCACGTCCGCGCCCGTCGCGCGAATCGCGCTCACGACGAACTCGAACGGCGTCTTGACCTTCGCGCGATAGGCGTCGGGCGCGAGGAATTCCTTCGACGTCAGAATCGTGCGCAGCACTTCGCGGATGTCGCCGTCGGTTTCCGTGAAGCGCTTCGCCGCGCGATCGACGAGCGCCGACGGCGGCGTATCGCTGACGAAGCGGCGGACGAGCTTCATCGAGATGAACTTCGCCGTCGACGGATGCTTCGCAAGGATGTCGAGCACCTGCTCGCCGTCCGACTGCCCGCCGCCGGCTTTGATCACGCGTCCCAAGACGACCTTCTGTCCTTCGTCGTGCAGACGAGCCTCGTAGCGGAAGCCGCCGCCCTGCCGCGGCTGCTGAATCGTCCAGCCGGTGAAGGCGCGCGCGACCTCGGTGACGTCCTTCTGCGTGTAGCCGCCGTCGACGCCGAGCGTGTGCAGCTCCATCAACTCGCGCCCGTAGTTCTCGTTGAGGCCGCGGCGCATGTTGTTGGGATTCTGCTGCGGCATCTGCTGCAGGCGCGGCGGCATCGCTCCGCCGAACCGGCCGCGACCGCGGGCCGCGGCGCGCGGATCGACGTGCGGGCCGGCGGGATCGATGCTCATCCAGTTGTCGAGATAGAAGAGCATCGCGGGGCTCTTCGCCGTCGCTTCGAGGAGATCGCGGAACTTTCCGAGCACGTGCGGACGAATCGTCTCGCGCTCGTACTCGGTCAACAGGAAGCGGTCCGCGCCCTTGCGCGCGTCGACGTTGAAGTGGTTGAACCAGAAATCAGTCAGCACTTCCTGCAGCTGTCGGTCGCTGTGGACCGCGCGCAGGAGTTTCTGTTCCGAGAGCTCCAGCACCACGGACTGCGCGCGCTGCTGAACGGGGTCCTGCATCGCCGGTGGACCGTCAGGAGGTTGCGCATTCTGCTGCTGACCGTTTGCGGCACGCTTGCGACGGGCTTCGACCAGCGGCTGCTCGTACTTCTCGGAAATTTCCCGCGAGCTCATCGTGATGCTCGCCAGTCCGGCGAGCCGCGGCGCCATCGCCGAATCCGGAATCCTCTCGGGATGGAGCTGCTCGTCGATGTAGCGGTCGACCCCGATCGCTCGGACGCGGTCGACGTCGCCGGGCCTGGGCCCGAACGCCACCCGATTCAGGGCGTGCGCGGCGCTCCTGGCATCATTCTTAATAGGCGGAGCAAGCTCCGCCCTTACGGCGATTGCGCCGGTTGCGGACAATGCGGCCAAAAGCAGGCCGAACAGCATCGTGGAACGCGGTCTGGTCATAAAGGCGCCGCTCTGTGATGTCTTAGACCGGTGTCGGCTGCCAACAGTTTAAACATCTGCCCTACAATCCGGTCGCGGGTGACAATTCTTGACACATGGCCGAGCTCGTCGACGCAAACCGTGCAGTTCTGAACGAGATTCTCGACGCGACACATGAAATCTGGAACGAGGGGCTCGATCGCGCCTCCTACGGCCGGTATTACGCTGCGCAGCGCGCCACCGCCTGGGGACGCAGCCGTCTCTCGAGGACCGCTTTGGTTGACCAGCGCCATGTCCTCGCGAGCGCGAAGGAATACCGGTTCGACGCCGTTCTGGACGGCCGGCAGATTCGCGTGCTCGGCATCGGCGCGGTCTTCACCCAGCCGCCGCACCGCGGGCGCGGACATGCCCGCGCGCTCCTGGAACGGCTGCTCGATCGTGCCTCGGCGGACGGATGCGATCTCGCGCTGCTGTTTTCGGAGATCGATCCGGGTTATTACGCGCGTCTCGGCTTCGCGCCGCTCGAAACACGCGAGGCGCTGCTCCGCGTGCGGGAGGACGCTCGCCGCGGCGCTCCCGCAACGCTCGTCCGTGCGGGCGAGGACCGGGATCTCGCCGACATCGCCGCGATGAACGCGGTCCGCGCGGACGCGTTCCGGTTCCATCTGAACCGCGACCGGGACTGGATCCAGTATTCAATCGTCAAGCGCCGGCTGCTGTCCGGCCTGGGGCCGTCCGGGTTGCGCGAAGTCCAGTTCTTCGTCGCCGAAGAAGGCGCGTCGGCCGTCGCGTACGTCGTGATTCTGGCGCGTGGCCACGACTGGGCGATCGATCAGCTCGGCGATCGCGATCCGTCCGGCGCGCGCGTCGGCGCGATTCTCCAGGCGCTCATCGCGCGCGAGCCGTCGCAGCAGCGGCCGGCGCTGAAAGCCCGGCTGCCGGCGGACTTCCGTCCGCCCCAGATCGAGATCGTGTCGGAGTCGACGCCGCGCGACGTGATGATGATCAAGCCGCTGACGATCAAAGGCACGCCACAGACGCCGCTCGAGGCGCGTGACATTCTGTACTGGCACGGCGATCTGTTCTGACGCGCGTCAGGAGACCGAAGTCAGCCGCAGATCGATCGTCCGGGTTTCGCCTTCGAGGAGCGTGAAGCTGGTCGCGCTGGGACGCTGGCGTTCCAGGAAGTCGGGTTCCGGCGTCGGGCCCGGCGAGAAATGCTCGAGCGCAATGATGCTGTAGTCGCCCGGCGGCAGGCCGCCGATCGTGAAGCGGCCCTCCGGGCCTGGACGGACGACGCGGACGTAGCGCTGGGGAAACTTCATCTTCGCGGCGTCGCCCGGAAAGACGAGGACCGACGAGTCCTTGATCTGATCTGCCGACGCCGAAACGGATCCGTTGACCGTCTGAGTGCGGGTCGTGACGTCGAGTTCCACGCCCGTGACGTCCCGTCCCGGCTTCACTTCGATTCCGGTATCGGTAACGTCGACGCCGCCGACCTTGACAGCCCGAATCGCCCACGGCGGAGGCATCGGCTGCGCCTGCAGGCGATACAGTCCCGGCGGCGCTTTGAGCTCGAACGTCAAATCGCCGCGCGCCTGCCCGCTTTGATCCGAAAACATGACAGTCCCCTGGGCGACCGGCGTCAACATCAGCCGCGGCGGCACGAGCGGCACGTCCGCCTGCTCCGCGACGATTCGCCCGCTGATCTTCAACGGAGGCGACGTCGTCAGCTGAAGATCGGCGATGTCATCGCCGCCGACGCTGAGGTCCATCGACGCCGACTCGCCGTCGGTCGGATTCGTCGGCATCTTTCGCAGGACGTACTGGCCGGGCGCGACACCCGGAAACTGAAACTTTCCGTCGCGCAGCGGCGACGATGCGCTGACCATCGATCCCATCACCGGACCGTTGCTCGACTGCCACAGCATCACCGAACCGCTGGAGACCGGCGCGCCGTGCGAGTCGACGACCGATCCGGACACGCGGACCGTCGCGACTGGCACGAGCGCCATGACGAGATCGCTGATGTTCTGATTCGCCTTGAGCGTGAACCGCTGCGCGCTCAAGGCGTCGGTGACTCCGGGAAAATACGTCGGCGCGTAGCCGGTTCGCCCGAGCGCTTCCGCGGAGCTCGGCATGTTCTGGCGCCATTGCGCCTGCACCACGTATTCACCGGGCGAAAGCCCGAAGATTCTGAAGCTGCCGAGATCGTCGGTCGACGACATGCGCCCGCCTGGAGCGAGACGTCGCTGATCGCCGTTGCCGATCGTCCGCAGCACGCCGACCTGCACCCCGGAAATCGGTTCGCCGGTTTCGTCGAAGATGCGGCCGGTGATGACGCTTCCCCGGATCAGGGCGAAATCGACATGCTCGATCATCCGGCCTTCCTGGACATCGATCGGCCGCGGTGGCGAGTTCGGCTGCGTTGCACCGAAAGACCCCGGGATGTATCCGTTTTTCGTGACGCTCAACATGTAGCGGCCGGGCGCGACCCCGGTGAACTCGTAGTTGCCGTCGGCGTCGGTCGAAGCGGTCATGTTCGTGCCCGGTCCGCCGGCTCGCGGACCGTCCGTGCGATTCAGGCGAATCTGCGCGCGCCGCGCGGGCTGATTCGTATCGCTCGCCGTGACGTGTCCGCGGATGACGGCGTTGGCCTTCGGCGGCGGCTGCGCCGATGCCTGCGCCGTTGGTGGCAGCGCGGGCGTCTGCGCGGCGATGAACGCGGTTCCGAGCAGCAGAGCGGTAAGTATGGCGCGCATATCAGTAAATCGGCGCCGCGCCGACTTTCACGTCCACCTTCTTCTCGCGGTCGTCGGTGATGGAGACCGCAACGGCGGATTCCCTCAACTGCGCGAGCACGTCGGGATCGTTCCACAGCCCCGACGGCGAGTCGTCCGCGAACGCCGCGACGAGATAATCGCCGGCGGGCAGTCTCGGCTCGAACAGACCATCGAGATTCGGGCGTCCGCTGGAGACGAAGCGCGTCATCGGCGTCCACTGCGCGGGATCGCGCGCGAACACCACCACCTGGCAGTCGCGCGTCGCCCCGCCGGCTTCGTCGACGACGCGAATCGACAGCCGTCCGAGGTGCGTCGTCAACTGAACGACGAGCCCGTCAATCGTCGCGCCGCCAGGGACCTGGAGCCCTGTATCGGTGACGTCGGCGCCGTTGAGCGTAATGCGCCGAAGACGCCACTCGTTCGATGCCGGCGCGCGCAGCATGACACGCCCGGGCACGATCTTCATCTCGAACGTCATGTCGTCCTTCGCGGTCGCGGTCGCGCCACCCGGCACGCTCGACATCGCGGTCGCGGACACACGAACGATCGATCGCTCGGGAAGCTTGACGTCGCCCGGCTCGAAGACGAAACGTCCGCGCAGCGTCGCTGGACTCGCCATCACGAGCATCAGGTCGGAGATGTCGGTGCTCGCCACGCTGACGTCGAGCAGCGCGGTCTCGGATTCGAGCGGGCCGCCCGGCATCATGACCCGCAGCGTGTAGTCGCCCGGCGTGAGCGTGAGCGAGAACTTGCCGTCGCGAATGCCTCCTCCGCCGCCGCTCCCGAAGCCGTTCGTCCGCGTCATTGCGTTGATGCTGCCGTTCGCCAGCGGCTGGCCCTTCGAGTTGACGACCATGCCGCTCACGCGCGCGGACGTCACCGGCAGCAGCCCGAAGCTCATTCCCGGTACGGTTTGGCCTGGCGCAATCGTCACCTTCTGCGCTTCGTTCGGATTCGGCGTGCCCGGGTAGAACGTCTGCGTGTACGCCGTGCGATCCGTCGAATCGCCGCCCGGCATCCCCATCCTCAGCGTCGCGCCGACGATGTATTGGCCGGGGCGGACGTTGAAGACGCGGAACTCGCCGAGATCGTTTGTCATCGAGCTTCCGCCGCTCGGCTGCAGGCGCCGCTCGCCGTTGGTGAAGAACCAGCGCATCAGGCTGACCTGCGTGTCGGCGAGCGGCTCGCCGAACTCGTCGGTGACGCGTCCGGTCACGGCGCCT
>Ga0075425_100004090_pt1 | contig 14983 bp, 6 predicted proteins | sample SoiMethybrSBSTD4_FD_75300 | JGI IMG/M metagenome (GOLD analysis project Ga0075425, IMG submission 75300) | Bulk soil microbial communities from a Populus tree surrounding site in Tennessee, USA - Soil MetaG P. TD hybrid SBSTD4 | ecosystem: Environmental > Terrestrial > Soil > Tree plantation...
TAGTCCACGCACCTGTTTTCTCCGCAAAGTGGCGCCCGGCTCACAAATTCATTCTGATACTCGCGCAGTGCATTAACCGTGTGGATAAGTAGTGCTGACCTGCCTGCTAGAGAGCTGCTGCAATCCGCTAAGTCCTTTCCCTGCCACACATCGGAAAAACCCAGGCGTACTTCGTCCGTTCTATGTTGGAACTTTCCCGTTCTCGGCCATTGTTCCAGCGTTCGGCCACGACGCGTCGCGCTCGCCACTTCCGTAGGGGGTCTGCAATAATGGGTAGCTCTAAGTTAGTTCCGAACGAGGCGTGGTCGCCCGGCTAGGGCGCAGGGAACAAAATGACGCTCGAAGCTACTAAGACGAGATTGTGGAGCGGGAACCAGGTTCGCGAGACCTTTTTACGCTTCTTTGAAAGCAAGGGTCATCGCCGCGTGCGCAGCAGCTCGCTGGTTCCTCATGGCGATCCTACCCTGCTTTTCACCAATGCCGGGATGAACCAGTTCAAGGACCTTTTCCTGGGTCTCGAAAAACGCGACTACACGCGCGCGACCACAGCGCAGAAATGCGTGCGCGCTGGCGGCAAACACAACGATCTAGAAAATGTCGGCTTCACCAAGCGCCACCACACCTTTTTTGAAATGATGGGCAATTTTTCGTTCGGAGATTATTTCAAGAAAGATGCCATTGCTTTCGCCTGGGAGCTGGTCACTTCACCCGCGTGGTACGGCATCGCCAAAGACAAACTCTACGTCACGGTGTTTGGTGGGGCGGAAGTTTCGCCGAGCAATAAGCTTGGCGTGGATGAAGAAGCGAAAACTTTTTGGCTCGGCCAAAACGTCCCAACCGAGCGCATCGTCCCTGTTCCCGGATTGAAAGACAACTTCTGGGCCATGGGTGATACCGGACCCTGTGGACCGTGCAGCGAAATTCACTACGACATGGGCCCGCAAGCTTCCGAACCGGGGCACGCCGATTGCAAATTTCCTTGTGACTGCGGCCGATACGTCGAAATCTGGAACCTCGTCTTTATGCAGTTCAACCGCGACGCCAGCGGCACACTCACGCCACTTCCCAAACCTTGCGTCGATACTGGCATGGGCCTCGAACGCGTCGCCGCCGTCCTGCAAGACGTCATCTCCAACTACGACACCGACCTGTTTGTTCCACTCATGAAACGTGCCGCCGAATTGTGCGGCGTGGATTTCGCTCGCGAAGAAAAACTAGAAGAGGGCAAAGGTGGTGCTGCTTCCCTGCGCGTTATTGCTGACCACGCCCGCGCCACGACTTTCCTGATGACGGACGGCGTGCTTCCGTCGAACGACGGACGTGGGTATGTTTTGCGGAAAATAATTCGACGCGCCATTCGTCACGGTAGACTTTTGGGCGCTACCAAACCGTTCCTTTCGGATACCGTGCAAACTGTTCGCGAGTTAATGGGCCAGGCATATCCGGAACTGACAGAATCCGCAGCCGCCCGGGTGCCAGGAATTGTTTTGTCCGAAGAAAAGCGCTTTGGCGCAACCCTGGATGCGGGGCTAATAAAGCTGACTGAGGAACTGCGTCCGTTGCTCCAGCTAAGGGCGCAATATGACGATGCGAGCAAGCAGCTCGACTCAACGCCCGACGGGCCACAAAAGGTTGATCTGTTGCAGAAGCTTGCTGAACTTTCTCGCAAAATGACCTATTCAGGTGAATTGGCTTTCAAACTCTTTGACACATACGGCCTGCCAAGAGATTTCGTGGAAGACGTATGTCGCGACGCCGGTATTCCCGTGAGCTGGGACGAATTTGATCGCGCAATGCAGGAGCAACGCACCAAGGCGCGGGCTTCGTGGAAGGGGACGCACAAGGAAGCGGCGAATCCGGCTTACGCGAGGATCGCGGAGACTTACAAGACGGAGCCGGGTTTCTATTACGGCACGCAAGCTAGGGATTGCCGGATTGAAGCTATCATCACCAAATCGGGCGCAGTCAATGAGCTGAAAGCCGGGGAGTCAGGTGAAGTAGTTCTGGATCGCACGGCGATTTATGCGGAGTCGGGCGGACAGATTTCTGACACTGGTGCGCTTTACAACGACTCTGAAACGCAACTGCTCGCCGAAGTTTCCGGCGCGTACTATCCGGTCGCGGGACTGGTGGCGCATCGCGTCACTGCGAAAGAAAATTTGCATGTTGGCGATCGCGTCGCCGTCGTGGCCGACGCCGACCGGCGCGCGCGAGTGATGCGCAATCACACTGGCACCCACCTGGTGCACGCCGCGCTTCGCAACATTCTCGGCACGCACGTAAAGCAGGCGGGATCGTTAAACGCCCCCGACCGCCTGCGATTCGACTTTTCTCACTTCGCTCCGGTGGATGCAGAGGAACTGCGCGACATCGAGCGGCAGGTGAACGAAGAGATTCGCTTGAATACGGAGATCGAAACCAACGTCACGACGCTGGACGAAGCGCTGGCTTCCGGCGCGCTAGCCTTTTTTGGCGACAAATATCCCGAGCACAACGTCCGCGTAGTGACCATTCCCGATCCGCATGCCCCGCGCGGTTTCTATTCCAGGGAGCTTTGCGGCGGCACGCATGTGAAGCGCATCGGGGACATCGGCGTCCTGAAAATCGTCAGCGAAGAATCCGTCGCCGCCGGCGTCCGCCGCGTGGAGGCCATCACCGGCATCGGCGCGTTGGAGCATTACCAGCACCAGGCCAGCGTCCTGGCCTCCGTCGCGAAACAACTGAACGTCGGCGAAGACACCGTCCTGGCTCAAGTCGAGAAGCTAACGCAAACCGCCCGAGCGCTCGAAAAACAGCTGACCGATCAGCGTCGCAAAGGCGCCCTGAACCAGCTTGACGACTTGGTCGCTAAGGTGCAGACCATCAAGGGCACCAAGGTGGTGGTCAGCGAAGTGGAAAATGTGGACCGGGAAGCCCTCCGCCAGCTGGTGGACAGCCTTCGCCAGAAGCTTGGCTCTGGCGTTGTGGTCCTCGGGCAGGCCGAGGACGGGAAAGTGGCCTTAATTGCAGGTGTCACCAAGGACCTCACCGCTAAAGTCCATGCCGGCAAGGTGATACAGACGCTGGCCAAATTGGTCAACGGCAGGGGCGGCGGCAGGCCTGACCTTGCAGAGGGTGGCGGAGAGGACACAAAAGCCCTAAATAGTACTCTTGGGGGAGTGCCCGCCCTACTCGACGGATTGCTATGATCGGGTTGCGCCAAAAGCGTGTCTATTCGGGGACAGTTCCCGGAATAGATAAAGCTTCACGCAATGGACGGTCTCAGCCTGGCTGCTGCCGCCCGTTGCACAACAGCAATATCGACTTTGAACGCCTTCCCCAAAGGCAAGTGGCCGCCGAAATGCGGTCGCCGACAATGCCATGGGCAAACGAAGCTCCAACCCGGTCCTCGTCGCCACGGCGATTCTCGCCTGCAGCGGAGCGTTTTTTGCAACTTCCGCAAATGCGCAAATCGCCAAAGTTTCCAACGATGGCCGGATGTTCTTCGTCAATGCCGACCCGCCCGCTACTTTAAAGTTTGCTTCGCGCAACTCCTTTTCACACGCGGCCGCGAAGCGGCCGACCGCTATTTTCCTCCCAGCCGAAGTTTCCTTCACCGGCGGCAACCGTCCAGCGATGGATTTGAATCGCGACGGCGCGGAAAAGCTGGTACGCGAAGCGGCAGAACGTCACAGCGTGGATCCGGCGTTGATTCGCGCGGTGATTGAGACGGAATCCAACTGGAACGCCGGCGCCATTTCTCGCAAGGGAGCGGTCGGCCTGATGCAGTTGATCCCCACCACCGCACAAAGATTTGGCGTGAACGATTTGTATAGCCCGCAACAGAACGTCGACGCCGGTGTTCGATATCTGAAGATGTTGCTGGAACGCTACAATGGCAACCTGGAACTGGCCCTGGCGGCGTACAATGCGGGAGAGGGGGCTGTGGATCGTGCCCACGGAGTCCCCAGATACCATGAAACACGGAATTACGTGCAACGGGTGCAGAGTGCATACTTTAGGCCGGGATCGGGACGTCTGGATGGCGCGTTCATCAATCCTCACGCAATCCGCAAGTCCACTGACCCCGCGGGCCGGACAGTTTTCACGAACGACTAGCGAGCGCGCACAGTGTTCGGTGCACTACATCCAGCGATTTTTGCCAACGAGTGAGCGGGTTGAGCGGTTAAGATCGTTTGGGCAATGGGTTGGGGGATGAAGTCCGGGATTCACGCTGAATATTCGGGATGCGATGTGTCTGCCGGTGGCCGTGTGTCTGCCGGCATTTTTTTCGCCTTTTTTTTCAACAGGGGCTTCGCCCGCGTTTCGCCGGTTTTTGCTGTAGCCTTTTTAAGCGCAGCATTGGCTGCTTACGTGCCCCTTCGAGCTTTTGCCTCCGATCATTCGGGAAATTCATCAGGAACGGCGTCGGCCGATCCGGGCGCTGCGGAGCGGCGGCAAGCAGCGAGTTCGCAATTCGCGCACGCGGAAGAGCAACGCACCGCATTGAACAACAAACCGCCGGGCAAACGCACGCTCAATGACTACAAGCAGGTGGTGAGCAGCTACCGGCGGGTGTACCTGATTACGCCGCACGCCGCGGAAGTTCCAGATTCCCTGCTCGTGGTCGCTGAGCTGTATACGGAAATGGGTGACCGCTTTGGGCGCGCGTATTACCAGTCGGCCGTGGATTCGTATCAGTTTTTGCTGCGTGAATATCCCAACAGCCGGTACATCCAGGACGCCTATCTGCGTTCGGCGAAATTGCAGAAAGATCAGTTAGGCGACACCGCGGGCGCGACCAAAACTTACGATGACTTTCTGAAGAAATTTCCGCACTCGAAACAGCGCCGTGAAGCACAAGAAGCGCGCGCGGAACTGGCGCTTCTGCAGCGTTCGGCTCCGCCCGATGCCAGCGCCAAGGAGAATTCGCAACCGCCCGTAATTTCACGCGATGTGCCAAAAGAAGCGGTACGGGATAAGCCGAAAGACATGCGAAGCGCTGCAAAACCACCCGCGCCTGAAGCAGATCGCGATACGGACCACGAACCGGAAGCGCAGCCGGTCGATGGACCAATAAACGGCCCAATGAACGGCAAGGTTGCACAAATCCGCAAGATCAGCGCGAAATCTGCCGTGGATTCGATGCGCGTCATCATCGAACTTGAAGGTAGCGTGCAGTATGTGTCCGGGCGGATCGCGAATCCCGACCGGATTTACTTCGACTTGCACGCCGCAAAACTGACGCCGCCTCTTTTACACAAAAAGATCGAAGGCGACGGGCCACTGGTGTCAGCGATCCGCACGGCGCAAAGCGCGAATGGAGTGGTTCGCGTAGTTCTGGATGTGAACGGTGTGAAGGACTACACCGCTTCATTGCTGAACAATTCCGGAAAGGATGGGCCCACGCAGCTGGTAATTGATTTGTACGCCGATGCGAAGGCGATGCAGACGCAAACCGCGCAGGCGAATAATCCGGCTGGCGACGCGCCGTCCCGCTCGGCCAACCAACCGGCGAGAACTGCGCCAGCGGACAAGACACAGCCTGCTACCGCGACCAGGTCGGCAAAGGCCGATACGAACGATGCTCCTGCGACCGCGCCGATTCCGGAGCCAAAACGCACGCTCGCTTCGGCGAAGAACGGAAAGAAACCTGATCTGGTGCAGCCGGCATCAGCACCGCAGCCAACGCGGGATGGGCAATCCACACTAACGCGTGCGCTGGGATTGAAGATTGGGCGCATCGTGATTGACGCGGGACACGGCGGGCACGATACCGGAACGATCGGGCCAACCGGGCTGATGGAAAAGGATTTGTGCCTGGACGTGGCGTTGCGCCTGGGAAAAATAATTCAACAGCGTCTGCCTAGCGCCGACGTGGTGTTCACGCGCTCGGATGACACGTTCATACCGCTGGAAGAGCGCACGCACATCGCAAACGAAGCCAAGGCCGATATGTTCGTTTCGATTCATGCGAATTCCAGCCAGGATACGGGAGCGCGCGGAATCGAAACGTATTATTTGAATTTGAAGGGTTCACCGGAAGCCATGGAAGTGGCGGCGCGCGAAAACGCGACATCCGATCAGGGCATCCACGAGCTGGAAGACCTGGTGAAGCAGATTGCGCGCACGGAAAAAATTGACGAGTCCCGAGAATTCGCTGAAGACGTGCAGGATTCGCTCTCGAAGCGCGTGCAGAAGACCGCGAAAGTGGTAAAAAACCGCGGCGTGCGCAAGGCGCCTTTCCTGGTGCTGATTGGCGCGGATATGCCCTCGATCCTGACCGAGATATCGTTCCTGAGCAATCCGGCCGATGAAAAGCTGCTGAAGCAGCCGGAGCATCGGCAGAGGGTCGCTGAAGGCATTTTCCAGGGCATCGCCGGGTACCTGCAAAGCCTGAACAGCATGACCGTAAACCAGAGTAATTCCCCCGTTCCGCGCAAGACCACCACATCAGCCTCGGCCGGGGAAGCTTCCCGCAACCGAAACTGACGTTCTGGTGTCTAATAGAACCAAAGGGATGAGAACTCCTTATCGCATTTCCCGGGTGTTTTTGCTTGCCGCAATCTTCCTTTCGGGCGTGCTTGCGGGTGTGCCCGCATTTGCCCAAGAGCCCGTCTTGCCGGCCAAGTTCGGCGCGTGGATTGCGTCACCCGCCACCCCTCCCGTCAGTTCCCTACCGCAGCCATTGCAACAGGAGCTGGGTGCAAAGGCAGGGGAAGCATCTGACTATTCGAACGGCAGCAAGACCTTTCGCGCTGTGCTGGAGAAGTTCAAGGACCCGAGCAGCGCTTACGCCGCGTATACCGGGCAACTGTATGTGGGAATGGCGCCAACGGACGTGCGCCCCTATTCGGCGGTAAACGGCGAGCGGATGCTGCTGCTGATCGGGAATTTTCTACTGTACGTCGACGGAGTGAAGGGCATTTCGGCGGCGGATTTGCGAACGCTGGCTCTAGCGGTTCAGGGCCACGCGAACACAACGCCGCTGCCGCCGATCCGAAATTATTTGCCGGAGGAACGGCTGATTCAGGGGACGCAGCGGTACGCGTTCGGTCCGGCAGGTTTTCAGGCTGCGCTCGGGACATTGTCGCAAGGCAAGTTCGCTTTGCTGACAAACAGTATTGGCTTTTCGAGCGGAGCCGAAGCGATGCTGGCCAGTTACCTGATCGCTCCTGGCAAGTCGCAGAGCCTGTTGCTGATTGAATACCCGACACCCCAGTTGGCGGAGCAGCATTTGCGGCATATCCAGGCGGACCTTTCGCGCGATTCTGATTTATCGAGCACGAATGTGGAGCGGAAGGCTTCGTTGCTATCGCTGGTGCTTTCGCCAGCGAACGAGCGAGCAGCGGCGCAATTGCGCAACGAGATTAATTACGAAACACAAGTAACGTGGAACGAGCCTTCGCACACGCTGACCGATCCGCCGTGGCTGCTGGTGGTGAGAAACATTTTCCTGGGGACGTTTGCGTTTTGCGGCCTGGCGCTGGTGCTGGGGCTGGCCTTCGGAGGCGTGCGCGTCATTACCAAGCGTCTGTTTCCCGGCAAAGTGTTTGACCGGCCCGAAAACATGGAAGTGTTGCAGTTAGGGCTTTCCGGCAAGCGCATAGACCCTCGCGATTTCTATTAAAACTCTCTCGAAAACTGGCCTCGATTGCCGGCTAGTGTCGCTCTCCGGGCTCCTGTGCTGGCAAAATTCACAATTGTTCACAAAATTGGCGGCGTTGGCGTGTCGATTCGGGGGCGATTCGAACGTCATACAGGTGGCGGGCGGTTGATGGCTAGCCGCGGCCAATAGGCCGGAAGTCGGTAAAACTATGTAACGGCAGAGTTTGCGTTGCGTCTAATGAGAGACCACGAGCGGCGTGGTTCTTTGCCGCGTTGCACTAATGACGTAACATTGACGGATTCTGACGGAGAGTCGGGGAAGGCATGTTGGTTCCATTGCAGTTGTCATGCGAATTTCGAAGTGTCGCTACAGGCGGTGCGCGGAGAAGTCGCGCAGCTTGGCTCGGTATTGGCCTGGCTTCGGCAGTTTTTGCGGTTGTGGGCTGCGGGCAAAAGACCGCGGCGAACAGCCCTGCGGGCGCCGGCGGAGCAATGCCGGTGCAAGTGCAGGCCGTGAAGTCGGTCACGATTCCGGACACAACGGAATATTTGTCGGTACTGAAGTCGCGGCACTCGGCAAACATCAACCCGCAGGTGGAAGGGCAGATTATCCGGATTTTTGCGAAGTCGGGCGATCGGGTAAAGGTCGGTCAGCCGCTGTTGCAGATCGATCCTTTGAAGCAGGAAGCCACTGTAAGCAGCCAGGAAGCTTCGAGAGCGGCGCAGGAAGCTACGGTGGCGTTGGCGAAGATTTCGTTTGAACGATCGAAAAGATTGTTCGAAGCCGGCGTGATCGCGAAAGCGGAGTTCGATTCGGCGCAATCGACCTACGACTCGTCGGTAGCGCAACTGAAAGCCTTGGAAGAGCAGGTCCGGACACAGCGCGCGGAGCTGAAATACTATTCAGTGTCGGCGCCGATGGACGGTATTGTGGGCGACATTCCGGTACGCATGGGCGACCGCGTGGCGGTGACGACGCTGCTGACTACGGTGGACGAACCGGGCGCGCTGGAGGCGTACATATACGTGCCGGTGAACCGCTCGCGCTCACTACGGCTAGGACTGCCGGTGAAACTGCTGGACCCCAGCGGAGCGTTATTGGCGAACACGACGATTACGTTCGTATCGCCGCAGGTGGATTCCGAGACGCAGACCGTCCTGGCCAAAGCGGCCGCACCGAATACGCAGAGCAAGTTGCGCGTGTCCCAGCAAGTGCGTGCGCAGGTTACCTGGGGGCAACGCGAAGGCGCAACGATTCCCTTCCTCAGCATCAATCGCATCAACGGGCAGTTCTTCGCCTTCGTTTCGACGAACGAAGGTAAGGGCACGGTGGCGCGGCAAAAACTTGTGAAGATCGGCGACAACGTGGGTAACGACGTCGAAGTGCTGGACGGCATCAAGGCCGGCGACCACTTGATCGTGTCCGGCACGCAATTTTTGCAGGACGGCATGCCGGTGACGGAACAGTCTGCGCCCGCGGCGAACGCGCAAGCCGTACCATCCAATGCAAAAGAGTCGTCGAACTAGACTCCAAAAGACCACCATGAGATCCCACGCGCCACTAGTCAGCTCAGGGTTTGTAAGTGCAAACCCTGAAACCCAGCCCAATGTGACGGAGCCTCTCAGTGTTCGTTGATTTCTTCATCAAGCGGCCAGTGTTCGCGACAGTCTGCGCCATGGTGATCGTGCTGGCGGGCGCGATTTCGATTCCTACTCTTCCGATTGCGGAACTGCCTGATCTGGCGCCACCGCAGGTGATCGTTACCAGCACGTACATCGGCGCGAACGCGCAAGCGGTGGAATCGGCGGTCACGATTCCTCTGGAGCAATCCATCAACGGCGTGCAAGGAATGAAGTACATCACGTCGTCCAGCAGCAACGCCGGCGTCAGCCAGATCAACGTGGTGTTCGACGTGACTCGGCCGATTGATTTGGCTGCAGTGGACGTGCAGAACCGCGTCAACCAGACACTGGCCCGCTTGCCCAACGAAGTGAAGAATACCGGCGTCATCATCACCAAGCAGACCAGCGGATTCGTGTTTGGCGGCGGCGTGTATTCGGAAAAAGGCGAGTACGACAGCCTGTTTTTGAGCAACTACATCGACGTGTATATCAAGGACGCGCTGAAGCGCGTTCCTGGCGTCGGTGAGGTGATTATTTTCGGTGAGCGTAAGTATGCGATGCGCCTGTGGCTGGATCCGGCGAAGCTGGCGCAGCGCGGATTGACGGCATCGACGGTGGTGAAGGCGCTGCAAGAACAGAACGTGCAGGTTGCCGCAGGGCAGATCGGGCAGCCGCCAACGCCCACCGGACAGGCGTATCAGGTCAGCGTTCGCGCGGTCGGGCGGCTTTCCGAAGCGTCGGAGTTCGACAACATCGTCATCAAGACCGGATCGGATGGAACACTGGTACGCATCAAAGACGTGGGCCATTCGGAGCTGGGCGCGGAAGATTACGGCTCACTTTTGCGATTTAACGGGCATGATGCGGTTGGCATGGGTTTGTCGCAGCTTCCCGGCGCGAATGCGTTGGACGTGGACCGATTGGCTAAAGCCGAACTGGTCAGGCTGTCCAAGAATTTTCCGCCAGGACTAAAAGTGGCAGTGGCGTTTGATACGACTACGGTGATCGGCGAGTCGATTCGTGACGTGCTGCAGACACTGATCGAAGCGATCATCCTGGTCATCATCGTCATCTATATTTTCCTGCAAGACTGGCGAAGCACATTCATTCCAGCCATCACCATTCCAGTGTCGCTGATTGGTACGTTTATTTTCGTAAAGGCGTTTGGATTTTCCATCAACACGCTGACGTTGTTTGGCATAACTCTGGCCACCGGATTGGTGGTAGATGACGCCATCGTGGTGATTGAAAACGTGGAGCGACACATCACCGAGGGCATCACGGAACCGCACAACGCAGCCTTCGTGGCGATGCAGGAAGTAGCGGGAGCTGTAATCGCGACATCGCTAGTGTTGGTGTCGGTGTTCGTTCCGGTCGCGTTGTTTCCCGGGACGACGGGCATATTGTTCCGGCAATTCGCGCTGACCATTGCGTTTTCTGTTTCGATTTCGGCGTTTAACGCACTGACGTTGACTCCTTCCCTTTCCGCGATTTTTCTGGGCAAACATCGCGAGCGCGCCAAAGGATTTTTCTTCCGGTGGTTCAACAAAGTTGTGGATGCCGGGACGCGCGCGTACGAACGCACGGTGGAACACGTGCTGCAGTGGCGCGTAGTCGCGGTCATAGGATTTCTGGGGACGCTCGGTTTGACATATTGGGTGTACACACGAGTTCCGACAGCGTTCATTCCTGAGGACGATCAGGGGTATCTGATGGTGGTGGTGCAAGCGCCGCAGGGCGCCTCGCTCGAATACACGGGCAACATCTGTACGAAGATCGAAAAAGAACTGCTGAAGAATCCCGATGTGGAAGGAACCTTCTCGGTAGTGGGATTCAGCTTCAGTGGAAGCGCTTCGAATCAAGCCATTGTTTTCGTACCGCTAAAATCGTTTGAAAGACGCAAGGGCGACACCCATTCGGCTGCCACAGTGCTGCAAGGAATACGCGGGCCGCTGTCGCAGATTCAAGGTGCGCTGGTGGTGCCATTCAACCCGCCGGCGGTGCAGGGCTTGGGCAATTTTGGCGGCTTCACGTTTGAGGTGCAGGACCTGGGGCGCAACACGGTGCAGCAGATTGCCGATTCGTCATACGCGCTGATTGGTCAGGGCAATGCCGGCGGCAAGTTGACCGGGCTTTTCACCAGCTTCACTGCAAATGATCCACAATACCTGGTGAAAATTGATCGTGAAAAAGCTAAGAGCTTACAAGTTCCCTTCACGCAGATCACCGACGCGCTGCAAGTGTACATGGGTTCGGTGTACGTGAATGACTTCGACTTCAACAACCGCTCGTATCGCGTGTACGTGCAGGCGGAGGGGCGCTATCGCTCGCAGCCAAAAGACATCAGCCAATACTATTTGAAGTCGGATAAAGGCGGACTGATTCCGCTGGATAACTTTGTGAAAGTGGAGCAGACCGCCAACCCGCAGGTGATCAGCCACTTCAACTTGTTCCGTTCGGCGGAAATCAATGGGTCGCCTGCGCCTGGACGCAGCTCGGGCCAAGCAATCAAGGACATGGGAGAACTGGCCAGGAACACGCTTCCGAACGGCATGACTTTTGAATGGAGCGGCCTTTCTCTGGAAGAGATCGAATCGGGCGGGAAGGCGGCGATTCTCTTTGGGCTGGGTCTGGCGTTCGTGTATCTGACGCTGGCTGCGCAATATGAGAGTTTCATCTTGCCATTTATCGTGTTGCTGGCCGTACCTGTAGCGTTACTAGGTGCCGTGGGCGCGCTGGCGTTGCGCGGGCTGGACAACAACGTCTACTGCCAAATCGGGCTGGTGATGCTGATTGGGCTTTCCAGCAAGAATGCCATTTTGATCGTCGAATTTGCAGAGCAGTTGCGCGCGCAAGGGCGCTCGATCGTGGAAGCAGCCGTAGAGGCAGCACGCATCCGGCTCAGGCCAATTTTGATGACATCACTGGCGTTCATTCTCGGCGTCGTGCCTCTGGTGTTCGCCACGGGCGCGGGCAAAGCGGGGCGTGTTTCCGTTGGCACCACGGTGTTCGGCGGGATGATCGCAGCGACCTCGCTGAACTTGATTTTCATTCCGCTGCTGTATGCCGTTGTGCGCACGCTGATTCCTGGCGGCGGAAAAGCGGCTGCCTTGCGGCGTGAAGAGCCGCTGGTCTAAGCCACATAAAAGCGCCCATTGCAGAACGCCGGCCAGGCGGTTTACCGCCTAGCTGACGCCGCACAAGATAATTTTCCCATGTTGCGCATCAAGTTTTTGCCACACGCGCAGCATTCGAATCAAATCCATACAAATTTTGCGTTGGACACTGCGGCGTACTGACCGTACTCTGCGCGGAACCTGTGGTGGCCAAATTGGCCTTTATTGGGCACTCCCCCAATTAAACCCGGGACGTTCCGCCCTACTCCCGGTGGAACGTCCCAGGCAGGCTGTTCGGCCGACGCAATCGACAGAAGACGCGAGCCTAAAGAGCAGAAACGCTCTCAGGGAATTCGTGTCTCTCGATGCGGCAAACCGTGACGCGATGCGGGTGCAACGCTTCGCGGGACCCGCGTTGCCCTGCTAATTCGCTTAACTTGAGAGGACTGTAAAAATTATGAAGCAATTGCTCGTCGTGCTTTTTCTGGTACTCACTCTTGCACTACCGGCCAACGCACAGACCTTCCGCGGAGCAATCAACGGCACAGTGACCGATCCTTCGGGAGCGGTGGTGCCGACTGCACACGTGAAAGCGACCAACAAAGCGACTTCCATCGATTACGCGACGGAATCAACTTCAGACGGACAGTTTGCGTTTCAGGATTTGCCCGTAGGCACGTACAAGGTGACGGTGACGGCGGCGGGATTCCCGACGCTGGAAGTGGACAACGTTTCGGTGGCACAGGGCGCCATCTACACACTGCCGGTACAACTGAAGATTTCGCAGCAATCCACAACTGTCGAAGTCTCCGCTGCCGCGTTGACGTTGGATACCACAACGTCGACACAGACCACACTGGTAGCGGGAAGCGACTTGCAGACGCTGCCGCTAAATGGACGCGACTTCACACAATTGATCAGCGTATCGCCGGGATTTGGTGGCTATTCGGCTGGGGGATTTGGGTCACTCAACGGCACCCGCGCCAATCAGGTGAACTGGCAAATCGACGGCGTGGACAACAATGATCTGTGGCACAACATACCGGCGGTAAATCAGGGAGGCGTGTTGGGGATTGCGGGCATTGTGCTTCCTGTTGACTCGATCGATCAATTTTCCGTGCAGACACAGGCGGCGCCGGAGTCTGGCCGAAACCCGGGAGGTACGGTAGATTTGGCATTGCGCTCCGGAGGAAATGCGTTTCACGGTTCGGCGTACTACTACGTGAGGAACGAAGCGTTTGCCGCGGCGTCGCCGTTCTCTGAAACCAAGAAGGAAAACCGCAATCACCAGTTCGGTTTTTCGTTTGGTGGCCCATTCATCAAAGACCGCCTGTTTTTCTTCACCACATTTGAAAAGCAGAAATTCACAATCGGGCTGCCCGGGCTGGCTACAGAGCCTTCGCAGGATTACCAGGCCGAGGCGCTGGCTGAGATGTCGAAATTCGGTGTGTCGGAAAACCAGGTTTCGGCAAATTTGATCGCTAGTCTGTGGCCTAGTTATGCCATGAACGGGCCAGCTTCGCCGAACAACTATTCCAGCCCCGATCCGGAGTACGGCTATAGTTACAACGGCCTGGCGAAGCTCGATTTCAAGATCAATGACAAGAACACTTTTTCTTTCCACTACTTTATCGGACAGGGCAACCAGGTTGCGCCGGTCGGCTCGGCGGTAAAGGATTACTACGAGGTGGCGCCGCTGCACGTTTCGAACTACGCGGCGGCATGGAACTCCACTCTATCGCCGCGCCTTTCGAATCAACTGCTGGCTGGTGTCAACTACTTCCGTCAAATTTTCAGCGATTTCAACGCCAACTTTGACCTGGCGTCGTATGGCCTGAACCTATACAACGGCTTTAACTTGCCCGGTGCGCCAAACATCGCGATAACCGGCTTTGACGCGGTTGGTCTGACGCCACCGGAAGGCCGGGAAGACATCACCGGACACCTTACAGACGTATTGTCGTACACCGTGGGGAAACACCAGTTCCGATTTGGTGGAGAATTCCGTCGCGCGCAACTGGAAGAGTTCTATCACCGGCATGCGCTGGGCAACTTCGTGTTTGACGGGTCGCAGGGCCCGTGGGCGGGTGACACATCAGTGGATAGTAACGTTCTAGCACTCGCCGATTTTCTTGCCGGTGATGTGTCGCGCTCCAGCATCGCGGTGGGCGATCCGACACGACTGGTCTTCGTAAAAACATTTGCGCTTTTCGCGCAGGACTCCTGGCAGGTCAGCTCGAGGCTGAGCCTCAACTATGGTCTGCGTTGGGACTACGCAGGCCCGTTGGGCAACGACAAGAAAGACCTTTCGGTCTTTGTTCCGAGCAAAGGTGGCATCGTATTCCAGGGCGACGGCATCGATACCGTGTATCCGAGGAGTTTCAAGAATTTTTCGCCACGCGTCGGTTTCGCTTACAAAGTCGGACAGCGCAGCGATCTCGTGATTCGCGGCGGATTCGGCGTGTACTTCGATACTCCAAATCTCAACGTGTTCCTTGATAACCGTCCGTCGAACGGAGCTCCGAATGGACTTGAGGGGAATCCGGCCGGGCCGACTCCCGTGCAAACCATTCCGGCGAACGGTTACACCATCGCATCAGGCGCCCCGGTATTCAACCCTTCCACCACGAACTGCTCCACGGGCAACGGCTGCGGAC
>Ga0075425_100004092_pt1 | contig 14980 bp, 12 predicted proteins | sample SoiMethybrSBSTD4_FD_75300 | JGI IMG/M metagenome (GOLD analysis project Ga0075425, IMG submission 75300) | Bulk soil microbial communities from a Populus tree surrounding site in Tennessee, USA - Soil MetaG P. TD hybrid SBSTD4 | ecosystem: Environmental > Terrestrial > Soil > Tree plantation...
GCGGAGATCACAATCTCCTGGCCGTTGATGGTGAAAGGGGCGGCGAGCCTGGATGTGATGCGCTCGGAAACGCGAATAGCGTCGCTGGCATCGCGGATATCGTAAAGGAGAACAGTGAATTCATCGCCGCCGAGGCGGGCCAGGGTATCGTCGTCAGCGGAGGTCTCAGCCGGCAAACTGGGTGCCGGGCGGGAGACGGTGTCCTCCCGCCGCAAAGATGCGGTCAGGCGCTGCCCGATCTCGATGAGAAGTTGGTCTCCGGCGGTGTGACCCAAACTGTCGTTGTAGAGCTTGAATTCATCCACATCAATAAATAGCACGGCAAATTTATAGCTGGGATGACGCTTAGCGAGGTTGACCACGTGCTGCAAGCGGTCAAGGAAGAGAGCGCGATTGGGCAGGTCGGTCAAGCCATCGTGAAAGGCGTTGTGCACGAGCATCTGCTCAGCCCGTTTTCGCTCGGTGATATCGCGGTTAACAATGACCAGTTTTTCGATGTCGCCCCTGGCATTGCGGATGGCGCTGGCGGTGGATTCCAAGATGCGCCAGGAGCCGTCCTTATGGCGAATACGGTATTCCAGGGGCTGGCCGCGGCCGGTAAGGCGGGCTTTCTCGGCGGCTTCGATTACGCGCGGGCGGTCGTCGGGATGAATTTGTTCCAGGGCCGAGGTCTGCTGCAACTCTTCGGCGGAATAGCCAAGAACCTTCTGATAGGCAGGGCTGTTATAGAGACGCCGCCCGTCACTGTCAACCAGAGCGATCATATCGGCCGCATTCTCGCTAATCAGGCGGAAAAGTTGGTCGCGCTCGGCCAACTGCCGGCGAATACGGTGTAACTGCAGGTGCTGATAGACAGTGTATATATCGAACAGAAGCACAAGGGCGGCCAGGCCCCGCACCCATTCCTGCAGATCTCTCCAATAATCCGCGCCAACCGCGACATGGAACCAGGGGAAAGTAAACGAAATGATCGCGAAGGTGAGCAGCAGGGTAACACTTACAGCAAAGCCCCACAGCCACCATTCCCGGCCCTCGATCTGTCGTAGCTGAAGGAGGCCCCGTTCCGAACTTCGGGCGGAGTCCACCGGCCAAACAGGTTGGTCCTTCGGATTCATAAGGCTAGGGTGATTCTATGCGGTTAAAGGGAGGTGAAAAGTTACGAAGGTCAAGCGAACTGTTGATGCGGAGAAGCATAAAAGGGAGTGCAGATCGCCAAGGAATCCGACGGGAGGAATCCTGCTATTGGAATAGGCGAGCAAATCTGACGAGGCTGGAAACAGATAATGACACCTGTTTCAGAAACAAGTAAGATGCGCCTACCTCTTTTCAGAATCCCTGCCGTGGGGACGTGACTGAGTGCCCAAGTACGTCGGTTATTGGCTTGAGTGCCACAACCGGAAATGCGGCTTCCCGATACGCGTTCCCCATCGTGCTTCGAAATTGGATAAAAGATACGGCACATTTCACTTTGCCTGCCCAGTTTGCCTCCACGTCAACAACTACACTGGAAAGGACTTGCGAAAAGTGCGGTTCTGCTCGCCTGACCCTTACCAAGCAGGCAAGCTGATACTGTATTCGGTACGTTTCGGCTGCAGGCATCCTCGTTGCACGGCCGAAAGTGTGGCTTTCACCGCAGCCGCTGCCAATGTCAGCATTGCCATCCTGCTGCAGTTTTGGAAAAGGTGGAAAGTGAAGTTCAGTTGCAAAGGTAAACACCCCTTTCGCATGCGCGATCCCAGAACGTGGTGGATACAGCGGGAAAACTCATTCACCAAAACCATCCACTGACTGCCTAAGCGTCTACTATCTGGACCGTTTCTCCCGGAATGGGACCATTACTTTCGCACGAACCACGTCGGGAAAACCCTTGCATCATCCGCGTAACTGGGGATGGTTACTGCAGTGTCTGCCTCACGGTGGATTGGCCGGTATGATGTGGTTGTGCGGAGAACCGTGAGCGACCGGGAAGCAGTAAACGAGGAGAAAGACATTCGATGACCCAACCCATCCTGGAAGGATTGGTGGTGGCCAGCGATGCCGAAGTAGTGAACGTGTTTTCCCGCTCTTTAAGCGAAATCGGGCTGCGGATGGAAGCACACGCCGATGCGGAGTCGGCAGTATTGGCCTTGTCGCGGAAAAAGTTTGACGTAGTAATTGTGGACTGCGGGGGCGGGAGCAAGAGCGCGGAGATCCTGAAAACGGTGCGCTGGCTGCCCTCAAACAACAAAGCGGTGGTGGTGGCAGTGGCGGGAGAAGGGACCGGTGTGCGCGAGGCGTTCGCCAGCGGAGCGGATTTTGTGCTCTCCAAGCCGGTGCAGCAGGAGCAAGCCACGCGGGCGCTGTGGGCCGGCTACGGCTCGATGCTGCGGGAGCGGCGTCGCTATTTCCGCCACCGATTGGATGTGCCTCTCGAGGTGCAACTAGAATCGGGAGAGAAAACGCCGGCACGCACGCTGAATGTGAGCGAATCGGGGCTGGCCATCAGCGCCAACCAGGGCATGCGGGCGGGCCAGAAGATCCAGTTTTCCTTCACCTTGCCGGACACCAATCTGCTCATCAGCGGCTCCGCGCAGATCGTATGGACCGACGGGCGGGGGCAGGCGGGCGCTCATTTCGAAGAACTCAAGCCGCCGGCGCTGCAGGAACTGAAGAACTGGCTAGCGCTGAAGTTTCTGGACCAGGTGGGGCGCAGCACGGAATCCTACTTCGTCAATCCAGAAAAATCCCAAACCACAAATTGAGATGGCACGGCATCAGGCTGCGCCGTTCGCCTGCAAAGCAGCCTTGACCCGCGCGGGAGTGAAGGGAACCTCGCGCAGGCGCGCGCCGGTGGCATCAAAAACAGCATTGCCAATGGCCGCGGCCACCGCGGTGATGGAGAGCTCGCCGGCGCCCATGGCTTTGCCCTCCGTACGGTTGATGAGCACGGTCTCGATGGCGGGCACCGCGATGCCCAGGGGCAAGCTGTGGTAGGTAGCCCAACTGGTAGAGGTGATCTGGTGTTCATCCCAGGTGACTTCCTCGCCGAGGGCGCGGCTCATACCCTGCAGGGCGCCGCCTTCCAGCTGATTGCGCAGGCCGGCGGGATTGGAGACGGGGCCGCAATCGGCGGCGGCGAAAAAGCGCTTCACCTGAATGCGGCCAGTGAAGCGATCGACCTCGGCTTCAGCGATCAGGGCCACGTAGCCGTTGTCGCCCTCGTAGGCGACGCAGGCGATGCCACGTCCAGTGGCGACACCGGCCCCGGAACTACTGGAGTTGGGAAAGGGCCGCGGCTCCCATTTCGCGGCCTGGGCTGCCGCCTTCACCACGTCTATCATGCGACTTTCGCTCAGATGCTGCAGGCGGAAAGCGACGGGGTCAGCTTTGGCGCGCGCGGCCAGCTCATCCATAAAACATTCGTGGGCAAATGTGTTCTGCAAACGCAAAGGCGAGCGCAAAGGACCTGTAAAGAACGGCGATTTTAGAGTGTGAGCCAGCACGCGCTCGCTGCGAACGTTGCCGGCGCCACCGCACTTGCCGCTGATGCAGCCAGCCAGATAGGAAGGCACAAGGTTGTGGCCGTTGCGCAATTCCCCGGTGGGCTGGGAGGATTTGCCGGGAACAAAAGCCTCAGGCTCGAAGCCAACGAGCAAACCGGTGATCACGTTGCCGGGGTGGTCGTATCCGGGACGGCCACCGTAAGCAGCGGCCCAGGATTCGCAATCCCAGGCGATGATGGCTCCCTTTGCCTCCAGGGCGGCGCGCTGCTCGATGACACAGGGCTGGCCATAGTTTTCGCCCCAGGCCATTTCGTCCTTGCGCGTAAGCTGCACGCGGACGGGACGGCCCACGTCGTGGGAGAGAAGCGCGGCGTCGTAGGACACAGTGTCGGCAGCGTTGAGACCGTAGCAGCCGGATGCGCGGGTGAAGATTACGCGGACATTCTCGAGCGGCAGGCCAAGGAGAGCAGCCACGCCACTGCGCGTGGGATAGACCGACTGAGTGGGCGACCAAACCGTAGCTTTACCGCCGCGGACGTCGGCTACCGCGCAGGAAGCGCCGATGGAGCCGTGCATCTGGTAGGGATGCAGGTAGGTGGCGCGCAGCACCGTGGACGCCGAAGCCAGCTTCTGCTCGACGTCTTTTGAATCAACTACGAGGACGTCGCGCGAGGGCTGCCGGCGCATGTAGTCGTAGAAAGTTGGCTGCGCGGGGAGATTTACCGGAGCGCTCCAGTTAACTTTCAGCTGGCGAGCAGCCTGCTCGGCCTGCCATTGTTTTTCCGCCACCACGCCGACGAAATTTTTGCGGACAACCACCTTCACCACACCGGGAAGACTTCGCACCGAGCTCTCATCCACGTTGATGACGGACGAACCGAGGGCCGGCGGACGGACAACCCGGCCGTGCAGCATGCCGGGAACGTGGACATTGTGTACGAATTCGAAACGGCCAGTGGCAAGCGCGGGCATATCCATCGAGGGTACCGGCTTCCCAAGCACCGTCCATTCCCGAGGAGTGCGGCGTTTGGCGCTGGAATTCAGGGTGAGGTTGAAGCGCTTGCCGCCGATCAGCTCAGCGTAGCTGACACGCTTGCCGGCGCCGGCGCTTATAACGCCATCGGTGACCGTAAGCTGGTCAGCAGGGATGCGCAGGCGGCGGGAGGCCATCTGCAGCAGCGCATCACGCGCAGTGGCGGCAGCATCGGCGAGGCCGCTGGTGTTGAAGTTTACCGGCGTGGACTGACTGCCGGAGGTTGTGCCCTCGTCGGGCGTGACTGAGGTATCGCACTGAATTATCCGCACGCGGTCGAGGGGGACGCGCAGTTCTTCGGCTACAAGCTGGGTTTGGACGGTGAAGATGCCCTGGCCGAAATCGCATTTGCCGGTGTAGGCGGTGACCATGCCGTCGGCGCCGACAGCGAGCCAGGAGTCGAGCTTGTTGGGGTCAATGTGCGACAGGTGTGTGCCAAACGGGCCCTGGGCAACAGCAAAAGGCTCGAGCAGCGAGGAGGCGCTGAAGCTGACGATGAGCGCGCCAGAGGTCTTCAGGAATTTGCGGCGGGAGAGGGCGGGGCTCATGCGCGCCTGCCTTGGGCATAGCGGTCGATGGCGCGCATCATGCGGGCGTGCACGAAGCAGCGGCAGAGGACGCGTTCCAGGGCTTGTTCTATCTCCGGGGTGGTGGCTTCAGGGTTGCGATCGAGGAACGCTTTCGCGGTGAGCATCACGCCACTGAGGCAGAAGCCGCACTGCGCGGCCTGCTCCTCAATGAAGGCCTGCTGCAGGGGGTGCGGCTTCTCCGGCGTGCCCAGGCCTTCCAGGGTCACGACTTCAAAGCTTCCGACGGCGCTGACGGGCGTAATGCAGGAGCGAGTGGCGCGGCCGTCCATCAGAACAGTGCAGGCGCCGCACTGACCGAGGCCACAGCCGAATTTGGGGCCGCGCAATTGGAGCTCGTCGCCGAGCACATAGAGCAGCGGGGTGGCGGGATCAACATCCACGGTATGGGTGCGGCCGTTGACCTTCAGAGCTATGGCACTCATTGCCTTCTCCCTCATCTAAGCGGCTGGATACTCAGACGCAAGGCATACGCTTCTGGTATGCCACGACGAAGTGGACCCAAGAAAATATTCGAGACCGCCTTAAGAAAAGCTTAAACAGCTCATTGGGTGCGGGTAGCGGCGCGCAGCGGCAAAGTGAAGTAAAAAACGGAGCCCTGCTCCAGCTGGCTGGTCACGTTGATGGTGCCACCGTGCGCTTCGACGATGGCTTTGGCAATGGCAAGCCCCATGCCCGTACCCTGGATGGTGGAACGGTGATCCCGGCCACGGTAAAACTTATCGAAGATGAGCGACTGCTCGAAGGAGTCAATGCCCGGGCCGCGGTCGGAAACACTAATCATCACACTGCCTTTTTTCGCCTCCGCGCTTATGCGCACGGGCGAACCGGGAGGCGAATACTTGCCGGCGTTCTCCAGCAACTGCAGCATCACGCCCTTAATGCGCTCCACATCCATGTGAACGAGAGGAAGCTCCGGCGGCACGACTACCTCGACCGGATGCCCGGAGAGGACCTGGCGTGATTCCTCGACGGCGGCGGAAATTGGCGCCTCGATGGAGGAGTCTTCGGCACGAAGTTCCACCTGGCCGGCATCAAGCCGAGCCATTTCCGCGGCTTCCCCGACCAGGTGGTTGAGCCGGTCGGTTTCCTCGTCAATTACGGTGAGCAGGTCACGACGCTGCTCCTGGGTGAGGCTGGCCTCCGAGAGCAGGCTGCTGGCGGCCGCCTTGATGGCGGTAAGCGGCGTGCGAAATTCATGAGTCACGGAATCGAGCAGAGCAGAGCGGAGGTTCTCTGATTCGCGCTTGGCCTCAGCCTGGCTCAACTTCTCCACCGCGCTGGCGCGTTCAATAGCGATCGCGACCAGACTGCCAATCGCATCACGAGTCTCGCGGGAGAGCACGCCGCCGGCGATGCCAATGGCGCCGGCGATGCGCACACCCAGGCGCAGCGGCATGAAGCAAATCTGATTTTCGGAATCCACCACCGGGTCGCCGCGCGCAGTTACCGATTTCAAATGCTCCAAATCGAGGGCACGAATGTCGGGCTTGGAGCGATAAACGTGGTCGCGGCCGGTGACAAAGACGGCGGCTTCGTTGACCGCGAACGACTCCACCACATGCGCGGGGAGGGCGTTGAGCAGTTCCACAACGTTGTCGGCAATGAGCAGTTTTTGGCTGAAGGAGTAAAGACGCTCGACTTCGCGGCGGCGGCGATTGGCCTCCGCGGCCTGGCGGCGGGCACGCTCGGCCAGCTGGCTGGCGATGATGGCGGTCAGCAAAAAGGCCCCGAGCGCGATCCAGTTCTGGGGATCGGATATGGTGAACGTTCCTATGGGAGGCAGGAAGTAAAAGTTGAAAAATGCAGTGGCCAGGATGGCCATGAAAACGGCGTAGCGCAAGCCCCATGTTGCCGAAACCACCAGGATGGCAAGCAGAAAACTGAGGGCAACGGTGGTGGGATTGACGTGCACCACCATGCGGTAAAGCGGAACGATGAGGATGACAACCGCCGCAGCTATCAGGAACCGCACCGGGCTGGATAGCCCCCGCTTCATGGACGCATTGTAGCCGACATCGACAATTGTGTTCCCTTCCCGCACAATATGCGCCATGGCCCAGAAAACACCGGAGCAGTGGCTGGAGGAAACCGCGCCCGAGAAAAAAGAGGGCGTGTTCAAGTTGTTTCTGGGCTACGCACCCGGCGTAGGCAAGACCTACAACATGCTCAGCGAGGCCATCCGCCGCCATAGCCGGGGCGAGGATGTAGTCATAGGCGTAATCGAAACTCACGGCCGCAAGCCGATTGCGGAGCTGGCCTCGCGCCTGGAGACAGTCCCCCGCCGTGAGCTGGAGTATAAGGGCACGATTTTCGAAGAAATGGATGTGGACGCCATCCTGGCGCGCAAGCCCCAGGTGGTGGTGGTAGACGAACTGGCGCACACCAACATTGAAGGCAGCAAGCACGGCAAGCGCTACCAGGATGTAATCGAGATCCTGGACCACAACATTGATGTGCTCTCCACCATGAACGTGCAGCACATCGAGAGCCTGGCGCCGACGGTGCAGCTCATCACGGGAGTGGCCGTGCGGGAAGCGGTGCCGGACTGGGTGATCCAGCGGGCGCGCGAAATCGTGATGGCGGATTTGACGCCGGAGGCTTTGCAGACGCGGATGCGGCGCGGCGACATTTATCCGCGGGAGCGAGTGGAGCGGGCGTTGAGCAATTTTTTCCGCCCCGGGAACCTGATTGCGCTGCGCGAGCTGGCGCTGCGGCAGGTGGCGCAGGCGGTGGACAAAACGTTGGAGTCCTATCTCGAGGCGGAGAGGCTGGAGAAACGGCCCTCCGTGCGGGAGCGAATCGCGGTCTGCATCAGCTCGAATCCTGCCGCCCAGTACCTGATCGCGCGCGGAGCACGCATGGCGCAGGCACTGGATGCCGAGTTTTACGTGATCTACATTGATATCGGAGCCGACAGCGCTCCCGAGGACCGGCGCACGCTCACCGATAACATCCGTTTTGCGGAGAGCCTGGGGGCCACGGTGGAGCGGCGGCAGGGCTCGAGCGTGGCGGAAAATGTGGCCGAGTTCGTGCGCGAGAAGCACATCACGCAAATCGTGTTTGGCCGCTCGGCGAGCTCAGGCTGGCGCAAGTACCTGTACCTTTCGGCCATTCACAAGTTTTTGCGCGACGCGCCGCCGGTGGACGTGCACATCGTGACCCAGGAGAGCAAGTGAACGAGCACCGGCGGATCCTGGTGGTTGATGATGAGCCACAAATCACGCGGGTGCTGCGCACCAGCCTGGCCGCGCAGGGATACGACATTCGCGTGGCCAATAACGGCGAAACGGCGCTGGAAATCATGAAGGACTGGACGCCGGACCTGGTCATCACCGATCTGGCCATGCCCAATATGGATGGGCTGGAACTGTGCCGCAAGCTGCGCAGCGGCTCGCAGGTCCCCATTATCGTGCTGTCGGTGAAGAGCGAGGAGCGAACCAAGGTGAAGGCGCTCGACCTGGGAGCCGATGACTATGTGACCAAGCCGTTTGCGATTGGCGAACTGCTGGCCCGGGTACGCGCAAACCTGCGGCGGGTTCCGGCAGGAGAACCAAGCAGCGGCGGCGTGATCGAGGTAGGCGATTTTCGCATTGACCAGGATGCGCATACAGTCAGCGTGGGCGGGCGCGAAGTGCATCTGACGCCCAAAGAATTTGATCTGCTGGTTTATCTGGCGCGCCATCCCGGAAAAGTCCTGACCCATCGCGCCCTGTTGACGGCGGTGTGGGGCGCGAACAGCATGGAACAGCCGGAATACCTGCGCGTGTTCATCGGTCAACTGAGAAAGAAGCTGGAACCGGAAGCAGGCTCGCCAAAATACCTTCAGACCGAGCCCTGGGTGGGCTACCGCTTCGACCCGGGAGAGTGAACCGTCAGATCAGAGGAGGCCGAGGCGGAGTTGGCCTTCCCACTCCAGGACAACTCCCCCGGACGTGAGCAGTTCGTCCGCATCCTCCCACGACTGAACCGGGGGCTGCCCGATTTGCCGTAACATCCGGGAAAGCAGCAAGGCCAGCAGCGCAAAGAACGCGACCAGCGCCAGCATTTCGTTCATAAGCTCCTGCTTGAAGCAGCACGCCCGCTTCTCATCCAGCTACTCTCATTGGATAGCGAGCGCTAATAAATCCCACATAAAAACTGCATAAAGAACTCGTAATGATTACGGATTGGTCTTTACGAATGTTTTATGGACTTTTTAGTCGGGTTTTATGGACCGGCGTTTCCAATAGGTGAATGAAGCGGGAGTCGTACACGAAGGCACAGTGCCACGACGAAACGTGAAGGAACTGATTCGAGAGGACGTTATGCAAGGCGCAGTTTTCATAGTGGCGACAATCGGGTTCTTCATCGCCGCAATAGGCTATGTGTTTTTCTGTGAGAGGGTGAAATAAGGGAACAGCCATGAATCTTGAGTCGGTGGTAATGCTTGCCGCCAGCGTATTGCTATTGGTTTATCTGACCTACGCCATGCTGCGGCCGGAGAAGTTCTGATATGACCGCCAACGGCTGGTTCCAAATCGCAGTATTCCTTCTGGTGGTGCTGGCGCTCACCAAGCCGCTCGGGATTTTCATAACGCGCGTGTTCAACCGCGAGCGGACCTTTCTGGACCCGGTAATGCGGCCGGTGGAGCGACTGATTTACCGCGTTACCGCCGTGGATGAAGAGCGCGAGATGGGGTGGAAGGAGTACGCCGTTTCAGTGCTGCTGTTCAGCGGCGTTTCCATGCTGGTGCTTTATGCGATGCAGCGCCTGCAGGGAGCCCTGCCCTTCAACCCGCAGAAACTGGGGAAGGTTGCGCCAGACCTGGCATTCAACACCGCCGCATCCTTCACCACTAACACCAACTGGCAGGCGTACACGCCGGAAACCACCATGAGCTACTTCACGCAAATGGCAGGACTGGCGTACCACAACTTCGTTTCGGCGGCGGCGGGCATTGCCATGGCCATTGCGCTGATCCGCGGCATCGCGCGGCGGGAAAAGGAAACCATCGGCAACTTCTGGGTGGACCTGACGCGTGGCACGCTCTGGATTCTGCTGCCTATTAGCATTGTTGGCGCGCTGGTGCTGGTCTCCCAGGGCGTTCCGCAAGATTTGAAGCCCTATGACACGGTCAAACTGGTCGAGCCTTTCCAGGTGCCCAGGGTGGATGCCAGCGGCAAGCCGGTACTCGGGCCAGACGGCAAGCAGTTAACGGATATGGTCAGCGAGCAGACCATCGCGCACGGGCCAGTAGCGTCGCAGGAAATCATCAAGGAATTCGGCACTAACGGCGGCGGCTTTTTCAACGCTAACAGCGCGCATCCCTACGAGAATCCAACCCCGCTTACCAATTTCCTGGAGATGGTGGCGATTTTTGCCATTGGGTCGGGATTGACCTACACCCTGGGACGAATGACCGGCTCGCAGCGCCATGGCTGGGCGGTGTGGGGGGCGATGGCGTTGCTTTTTGTCGTTGCCGTCAGCACCGCCTACTGGGCAGAGGCGCACGGAAACCCGCTGCTGCCGCGGGCGGTGGACCAGCGTGCCAGCACGCTGCAATCGGGCGGCAACATGGAGGGCAAGGAGGTGCGGTTTGGCATCGTGGACTCGGCGCTTTGGGCCACCGTGACCACTGACACCAGTTGCGGCGCGGTCAACAGCATGCACGACTCCTTCACACCGCTGGGAGGCATGGTCCCACTGGCCAACATGATGCTGAGCGAGGTGGTGTTTGGCGGGGTGGGCTCGGGATTGTACGGGATGATCATCTTCATCATCCTCGCGGTCTTCATTGCCGGTCTTATGGTGGGCCGCACGCCGGAATACATGGGAAAGAAGATCGAGGCCTACGAAGTGAAAATGGCCATGCTGGTGGCGCTGATCTTTCCGCTGATCATCCTGACTTTTACAGCGATTTCGGTGCTCAAGCCGTTTGGGACAGCCAGCATTCTCAATCCTGGCCCGCACGGCTTTTCCGAAATTCTCTACGCGTTCACAGAAGGGGCCGCAAACAACGGCTCTGCCTTTGGCGGCTTGAGCGCGAACACCCTTTGGTACAACGGCGCGATCGGGTTCGACATGCTGATTGGCCGCTTCCTGATGGTGATCCCGGCGCTCGCGATTGCGGGCAGCCTGGCGCGCAAGAAGGCGGTGCCGCCCTCGCTGGGCACCTTCCCGGTGACCACACCCCTGTTCACGGTGCTGCTGGATTCGGTGATTCTCATCGTGGGCGCGCTGACCTTTTTCCCGGCCCTCAGCCTGGGGCCGATTCTGGAGCACCTGCTGATGGCGGCAGGCAAGACATTCTGAGGATGCAGATGGCTACGAAGTCACAAGACACTTCCCTTTCGCAGCTGGCGCCGAACGTACGGCCGACCTGGCCAAAGAAGAAATCCAGGGCGGTGTGGGACTGGAAAATCATCCGCCGCGCGATTGTGGATTCCCTTTTGAAGCTGGACCCGCGCCACATGATGGGGAATCCGGTCATGTTCGTGGTGGAAGTGGGCAGTGTGATCACCACCATCCTGCTGTTTCAGCGGGGGGCGCAGTTTGGCTTCAACCTGCAGATCACGCTGTGGCTGTGGTTCACGGTGTTATTCGCCAACTTTGCGGAAGCCATGGCGGAGGGCCGAGGCAAGGCGCAGGCCGATTCGCTGCGCAAGGCGCGCGCCGAGACCATGGCCAATCGCCTGCTGCCGAATGGCCGGACGGAAACGGTGCCGGGATCGAAGCTCCGTACAGCGGATGTGGTGGTGATTAGCGCCGGTGAGTTCGTGCCCGGCGATGGCGAGGTCATTGAAGGCGTAGCATCGGTGGACGAATCCGCCATTACGGGCGAGTCCGCCCCCGTGATTCGCGAGTCGGGCGGCGACCGCTCAGCCGTCACCGGCGGCACCCGAGTTCTTTCTGACGTGATTAAGGTCCGGATCACCTCCAATCCGGGCGAGACATTCCTGGACCGAATGATTGCCCTGGTGGAGGGCGCCGAGCGGCAGAAGACGCCGAATGAGATTGCGCTGAACATTCTGCTGGCAGGGTTGACCATCATTTTCCTGCTGGCGGTGGTGACGCTGCAGCCGTTTGCCATCTACTCCGGCTCGCCGCAGACCGTGTTTGTGCTGGTTTCGCTGCTGGTGTGCCTGATTCCTACTACCATCGGCGGCCTGCTTTCGGCCATTGGCATCGCGGGCATGGACCGGTTGATCCAGCACAATGTTCTGGCCATGTCGGGCCGGGCGGTGGAAGCCGCGGGCGACGTCAACACGCTGCTGCTCGACAAAACCGGCACCATCACACTGGGCAACCGGCAGGCGGTGCAGTTCGCGCCGGCGCCGGGGATCACCGTGCAGGAGATGGCCAGCGCGGCGCAGCTTTCCTCGCTGCCGGATGAGACGCCTGAGGGCCGCTCGATCGTGGTTCTGGCAAAAGAAAAGTACGGCCTGCGCGGGCGCGAACTGGGCCAGCACGAGGTGCAATTCGTTCCCTTCACCGCGCAGACGCGCATGTCGGGCGTGAATCTGGATGGCTTCGAGATCCGCAAGGGAGCGGCGGATGCCATCGCCAGGTACCTGGCCGAGAACGGCTCAGTGCTGCCTCGGGAAGTGAACGCCAAGGTGGAAGAGATTGCGCGCAGCGGAGGCACGCCTCTGGTGGTGGCGGAGAAGAGCCGGGGAGCGCTGGGCGTGATCGAACTGAAGGACATTGTTAAGGGCGGCATTCGCGACCGATTCGCGCAACTGCGGGCGATGGGCATTAAGACCATCATGATTACGGGCGACAATCCGCTGACCGCGGCGGCCATCGCGCGGGAAGCCGGCGTGGATGATTTTCTGGCGCAGGCGACTCCCAAAGACAAGATGGATTTGATCCGCCGCGAGCAGGGCCAGGGCAAGTTGGTGGCCATGACCGGCGACGGCACCAATGACGCGCCTGCGCTGGCGCAAGCCGATGTGGGCGTGGCCATGAATACGGGCACCCAGGCGGCGAAGGAAGCCGGCAATATGGTGGACCTGGATTCCAACCCCACCAAGCTGATCGAGGTGGTGGAAATCGGCAAGCAGTTGCTGATGACGCGTGGCGCGCTGACTACGTTTTCGATTGCGAACGACGTGGCCAAGTATTTTGCCATCATCCCGGCCATGTTCGCGGGCACGTTCCCGGTGCTCAATGCGCTGAACATCATGCATCTGCGCACGCCGCAGTCGGCCGTGCTCTCAGCGGTAATCTTCAATGCACTGATTATCGTGGCTCTCATCCCGCTGGCATTGCGCGGGGTGAAGTACCGTCCGGTAGGCGCGGCCGCTCTGTTGCGGAACAACCTGCTGCTTTATGGTTTCGGCGGAATCATTGTGCCCTTCATCGGGATCAAGCTGATTGACATGCTGATCACGCGGGTAGGGCTGGCGTAGAGGTCTTGTCATGAAGAAAAACCTGGTAACAGCGATCTTGATGACCATCGCCACGACCGTGCTGCTGGGGATTGTTTATCCGCTGCTGGTAACCGGAATCGCCCAGTTGATGTTTCCGGATAAGGCGAATGGCCAGTTAATCAAGCGGAACGGCGTGGTGGTGGGCTCACGCGTCATAGGCCAGCCGTTCTCTTCGCCGGGTTACTTTCACTCGCGGCCATCGGCGGCGGGCAACGGCTACGACGCAGGCAATTCCAGCGGCTCCAACCTGGGACCGACCAATCAGAAGCTAGTCGAACGGATAAAGGGCGACGTGGCTGCGGCGGAAATGGACAATCCCGGCGCGCCGGTGCCGGTGGACCTCGTCACTGCTTCAGGCTCCGGCCTTGATCCCGACATTTCTCCCGCGGCGGCGGAATTCCAGGTTGCACGCGTGGCGCAGGCGCGCGGCCTTGCGCCAGCAACTGTGCGCCAATTGGTACGCCGGCATACGCAGGGCCGGACCTTCGGTTTTCTGGGCGAACCACGGGTAAATGTGCTGGAACTGAACCTGGCGTTGGATGAGCTGAAAAGGTGAACAGCAACTAAAAGGTGCAGACAAAGCGGGCCAGGTTTTGCTACGGCGGGAACTCTTATGAGAGTGGCGGCGCTGATCGGCGTGATGGTTCTAACGACCGCATTTTATGTGCGTTTCCTGACAGCACTCTTTGTGGAGAGTAAGCCTCGAGCGCCAGACTGCCAAAGAAACGGATCCAGACTCCGCGACAGGCGCCGCAGGCTGACGGTAAAAGTGATTGAAATGAAACCACATTTTCAAGGTGCCGCGTTACGCGACAGACAGGTCCAGCGTATTCGTCCAGGTATATCCGAGCTGCCAAAATCCTCATGAGCTTACTGCAGCGTCCAGTGCACAGGTTCTTCGCGTCGCCGCTTGACGAAAAACCTCGGTTCTTGCCACCTCGCAACGAAAAAGTAGAAGTTACGAAACTGGGTAAAATTCTGTGGTCCAGCCAAGGAAGGGGTCGGGATTCAAGATGAAGACAACGCCGGGGGGACTACCGCCTCTGTTCACTTGCCGCGGTTTGGGCATGATGTTTGTCTGGGTGGCTATCGCGATGCAGCCGGTGGTAGAGGCGCAGACCGCAAGTCCCTCCGGAAATGCGCCGGCCACAAGCGGCCAGGCGGCGCAACTGGAGCAGCGGGTGCAGACGCTTGAAGCCGAGGTCAAGGAGTTAAGGCAAGTTATCAAGCAACTGCGAGCAAGCGGCAGCCCGCAGGCTCAATCCGCCGAGTCTCTGGCAAATGTGCAGGTGAACTCGGCTGCCGCGGCGGCGCCACACTCAACTTCGGCCAGCGCGACCGGCCAGCAAGCGAGCGCCGGTAATACGGGCCTGACAGCCGCGGAGTCAAAAATGCTCGACTTCATGCGCGAAACCACGGTCAACGTCGGTCTGGACGGCTACTATGCTTACAACTTCAACCAT
>Ga0075425_100004095_pt1 | contig 14978 bp, 15 predicted proteins | sample SoiMethybrSBSTD4_FD_75300 | JGI IMG/M metagenome (GOLD analysis project Ga0075425, IMG submission 75300) | Bulk soil microbial communities from a Populus tree surrounding site in Tennessee, USA - Soil MetaG P. TD hybrid SBSTD4 | ecosystem: Environmental > Terrestrial > Soil > Tree plantation...
CGCCGCAAGCTCTACCGCACAGCGGCGGAGACGGTGCTCCGCGCGGGCGCCTTCGCCTACAAGGGCCGCAAGCAGAAGAAGCGCCGGGCGCGATCCCTCTGGATCGTGCGCGTCAACGCGGCGTGCCGCGAACTCGGGCTGTCCTACTCCGTTTTCATGGCGGGGCTCAAGAAGGCCGGGATCAGCCTCGACCGGAAGATCCTCGCCGAGCTGGCCGTGTCGGATCCGCCCGCCTTCGCCAAGCTCGCCTCGGTCGCGACTGCCCAGCAGGGCTAATCGGTGGCGGCGGACCCGCAGGTCCAGGACATCCTCGACCGGGCCCTGGCGGACATCGCCGGGGCCCGATCCACGTCTGCCCTCGAGCAGGTGCGCGTGCGCGTGCTCGGGCGCTCGGGGGAGCTGACCGCGCTGCTCCGCGGGCTCGGCAAGGTACCCGCCGCCGATCGGCCGCGCGTCGGCCAGGAGGCCAATCTCGCCAAGGGGCAGGTGGAGGAGGCGCTCACCGGGCGTCACGAGGCGCTCAAGGCGGAGGAGCATCGCCAGACTCTCGCCGCGCGCCACCTGGATCTCACCCTGCCCGGCCGGTTCACCGCCCCCGGCGCCGTCCATCCGATCATCCGCGTGCAGGAAGAGATCATCGCCATCTTCGAAGGGCTCGGCTTCTCCGTGGCGGAAGGGCCCGAGGTGGAGACCGACTACTACAATTTCAGCGCGCTCAATTTCCCCGACGATCACCCTGCGCGCGACATGCAGGACACTTTTCACGTGGCCACGGACGTGGTGCTGCGCACTCACACCTCGCCCGTGCAGATCCGGGCCATGAAGGCGCAGCGTCCGCCCGTTCGCATCATCTGTCCGGGCAAGGTCTTCCGGCACGACATCACGGACGCCACGCATTCGCCCATGTTCCACCAGATCGAAGGCCTCGCGGTGGATCGCCACATCACCATGGCCGATCTCAAGGGCACTCTCGATCACTTCGCCCGCGAGATGTTCGGGCCGGGCTCGCGCGTGCGCTTCCGTCCCTCGTTCTTCCCCTTCACAGAGCCCTCCGCGGAGGTGGACGTGCTCTGCTTCAAGTGTGGCGGCGCCGGCTGCCGCTTCTGCAAGCACGGGGGCTGGATCGAGATCCTGGGCTCGGGCATGGTGCATCCCAACGTGCTGCGCAACGTGGGCTACGACCCCGAGGACGTCACGGGCTGGGCCTTCGGCATGGGCGTGGAGCGGGTGGCCATCCTCAAGTACGAGATCGACGACATCCGCCTGTTCTTCGAGAACGACATGCGCTTCCTCTCGCAGTTCTCCGTCTCGGCGGATCGCGGGCGGTGAGGGACCCCGCGTGAAGATCTCGTATCGCTGGCTTCGCGAGTTCGTCGAGACGGACCTGCCGCCCGTCACGGTGGCGGACCGCCTCGTCAACGCGGGGATCGAGGTCGCGGCGATCCTGCCGCTCGTCGAGGGGCTGTCCGGCGTGGTCATCGGCGAGATCGAGGCCATCGAGCAGGACCTCGGTGTGACGCCGGCGGGGCATCACAATCGCCTCTGCCGCGTCGTCCTGCCCGACAAGCGCTTCTCCGTGGTCTGCGGCGCGCCCAACGCCGTCCCCGGCCTGCGCACGGCCTTTGCCCCGCCGGGGGCGACCCTGCCGGGCGGGCGCACCATCAAGGCGGCCAAGATCCGCGGCACGCTCTCCGAGGGCATGCTCTGCTCCGAGGAGGAGCTGGGCATTGGCACGGACGGCAACGGGCTCCTCGAGCTGCCCGGCGATGCGCCGCTCGGCGCTCCACTCGATCGCTACCTGGGGCTCGAGGACACCATCCTCGAGATCGAGATCAGTCCCAACCGTCCCGATGCCCTCTCCGTGGTGGGCGTGGCGCGCGAGGTGGCCGCCCTCACGGGCGCGCCCTTCCGCTTCCCCCAGATCGCGGTGACGGAGGGAGAGAACGACGCGGCGGCCATGGCCAGCGTGGAGATCCTCGATCCCGATCTCTGCCCGCGCTACGCCGCGCGCGTGATCACCGGCCTCACCGTGAAGCCGTCGCCACCGTGGCTGGCCCAGCGGCTCCGCGCGGTGGGCTTGCGCCCCATCAACAACCTGGTCGACGTGACGAATTACGTTCTGTGGGAGATGGGGCATCCGCTCCACGCCTTCGACTACGATTCCATCGTCCGCCACCGCATCATCGTGCGGCGGGCGCAGCCCGGCGAGCGCCTCGTCACCCTCGACGGGCAGGACCGGCCCCTCGCCCCTGACATGCTCCTGATCTGCGATCCCGACGGCGCCATCGCGGTGGGCGGGGTGATGGGCGGCGCGAGCACGGAGGTGACGGCCCGCACGACCAACGTGCTCCTGGAGAGCGCGTACTTCAATCCCGCCTCCATCCGTTCCACCGCCCGCACCCTCGGCCTCCACACCGACGCCGCCTATCGCTTCGAGCGCGGCGCCGACATCGAAGGCCTGCGCGAGGCGCTGGACCGCGCCGCGCAGCTCATGGCGGACCTGGGCGGCGGCACGGTGGCCAAGGGCGTGGTCGACGTGTATCCCGGACCCAAGCCGCGCCCCCGCATCGCCCTGCGCCGGGCCCGCGTGGAGCGGGTCATCGGCGTGTGCCCGCCGCACGAGGAGATGGTGCGCATCCTCCAGGCCCTGGGCTTCGCCGTGGACGACTCCGGGCTCGCCCTGCAGGTCGTGGTGCCGAGCTTCCGCAGGGACATCACCCAGGAAGACGATCTCGTCGAGGAGATCGTGCGCGTCTGGGGCTTCGACAAGGTTCCCTCCGCGCTGGCGGGCGGCGGTGTGCGGGAGCCCGTGGTGCAGCCGCCCGCGCTGTCCCTCACGCGCTCCATCACGCGTGCCCTCACCTCGGCGGGACTCTCCCAGGCCATCACCTACGCCTTCGTCGACCCCGCGCGGCTCAAGGCCATGGGGTGGGACGCGCCGGAGAAGCTCATCGCGCTCCAGAACCCGATCTCCTCCGAGCGCTCCATGCTGCAGCCCTCGCTGGCGCTCGGGCTCCTCGAGATCGTGGCCCTCAACGGGACGCACCAGATTCCCGATGTGCGCGCCTTCGAGATCGGCCACACCTTCGCGCCCCACCAGGAAGAGGACGGCGACCATCCCGCCCATGAGGAGCTCTGGCTCGCCGTGGCCATGACGGGGCAGCGCGCGGCGCGCGCGTGGCATGCCACGCGTGAGCGCGTGGATGTGTACGACATCAAGGGGGCGGCGGAACTCGCCCTGGGCGTGGCGGGCTTCGGCGAGGCCGAGACTACGCCCTATGCGCCCGGCGACGGCCCGCGCTACCTGGAGCGGGGACGCGCGGCCGCCCTCAGTGTGGATGGCCGGCCCGTCGGCTGGTTCGGAGAGGTTGCCCTCGGCGTGCGCGAGGCCTTCGACCTCTCCGCGCCCGTCTTCCTCGCCGAGCTTTCCCTCACCGCGATCCTGGCGCTCCCGCGGACGGACATCCGCTACCAGCCGCTGCCGCGCTTCCCCGCCGTGCAGCGCGACCTCGCGGTGGTCGTGCGCGACGAGGTGACGGCGGGAGAGATCGAGGCGGCCATCCGCGCGCTCGAGCTGTCTCTACTCTCGCGCCTCACCCTCTTCGACGTCTACGAGGGCGGGCAAGTGGGGGCAGGCAAGCGGAGCCTCGCCTGGAGCCTCACCTTCCAGGCACCGGACCGCACGCTGACCGACGGGGAAGTGAACGAGCTCCATGCCAGGATCGTGGCCGAGATCAGCCGCCGCTTCGCGGCCGAGGTGAGGGGGGTGTCATGACGGAGCCGGTCGGAGAGCGACTGGAGGATCTGGAGAAGGCGGTGCGCCGGGCGGCGGAGGTCATCGTCATGCTCCGCAAGGAGCGGGAGACCCTCCAGGCCAAGCTCGCGGCAGGCGAGACCGACCGAACGGAGCTCCAGAAGCTCAGGCAGGAGCGCAAGGAGATGCTGGGCCAGATCAACGCCATGCTCAAAGAGATGGAGAAGCTCGACCTATGAGCGAGCCCCAGCGCGTCGAAGTTGAGATCCTCGGTCAAAAGTACACGATCAGGAGCGAGGCCGACCCGAAGCACGTCCGCGACATCGCCGCCTACGTGGAGAAGCGGGCGAAAAGCGTGGAGGGCCAGCTCCGCGGTCCCGATCCGGTGAAGGCCCTCGCCCTGGCGTCCCTGTACATCACCGACGAGCTGTTCCGGGCGCGCGAGGAGCTGTCGAAGTTCGAGGGCGACCTGCCCAAGCGCATCGCCGCCATGGTCGATCTCCTCGACGCCATCGCTCCCGCCAAGGGATCGCGCTAGCGGAAGTACTTGACGCAGCCGGGGGCCGGGGAGTACACAGGGAGCACCCTGCGCTGTTTGTGATGTCGGGGGAAAGTTTCAACCTCGATACACAAGAGGACGCCGCTCACGAGGGTGGTGCGCAAGCCCCTCATCAGAGGGGAAGCCTGAAGCCCTCCATTTTGGCGCCCACCTGGCTTGCCAGGTTCGAAACACCGTCGGCACACGGCAGAGGCGGGGTGCCCTCCTCGTTGACTTTATCGCCTCGAAGAGCCTATACTTTCAGCGGTTTTCGCCCGTTTGCGGTATCTGAAAGTTCCGATCGGTCCGGGGTCACGCCCCGGTTTGGAGATAGCGATGGACGTGAGGATCGTCCTGGCTCTTTTAACTGTCGTCGCTTTCCTCTCCCTCTTCATCGGCTACCTGGGTCACAAGCTCGCTATCGCCCGCACGCTCGGCGATGCCGAGACGCGCGCCAAGAGCATCCTCGACGAGGGTCGCCGGGCCGTGGACCAGGCGCGCTCCGACGCCGAGGCCAAGCTGCGCGAGGGTGAGGCCCGCATCCGCACCGCCGAGCTCGAGGCCAAGGAGATGGCCCTCAAGATGCGCAGCGAGCTCGAGCAGGAGACGCGGGTGCGTCAAAAGGAGATACAGGGGGTGGAGCGCCGCGTCCTCCAGCAGGAGGAGCAGCTGGCCCGCCGCCTCGACCAGCTCGACCGCCGCGAGCAGGAGCTCCAGGGGCGGGACCGCTCCCTGAACGACCGGGAGAAGAGCATGGTCGCCGCCGAGGCCCGGCTCAACTCCGCCCTCGACGAGCAGCGCCGCAAGCTCGAGGGCATCGCCGGCCTCACCGCGGAGGAGGCGAAGCGCCAGCTCATGGCCCAGGTCGAGGTGGACAGCCGCCGCGAGGCCCAGCTCCTCGCCATGCGCCTCGAGGAAGAGGCCAAGGAGACGGCGCAGGTGAAGGCCAGGGAGGTGCTCGCCTCCACCATCCAGCGCCTCGCCCCCGACTACACCGTGGAGACGGCCGTCTCGATCGTGGACCTGCCCTCCGACGACATGAAGGGACGGATCATCGGCCGCGAAGGCCGTAACATCCGTGCCCTCGAGCTGCACACGGGCGTCGACCTGATCGTGGACGACACCCCGGAGGCGGTGCTGATCTCCGCGTACGACCCCTACCGGCGTGAGATCGCCCGGCTGGCCCTCCAGAAGCTGATCGCCGACGGGCGCATCCATCCCGCGCGCATCGAGGAGGTCGTGGAGAAGGTCAAGAAGGACATGGACGAGCACCTCAAGGAAGAGGGCGAGAAGGCCTGCTTCGAGGTGGGCGTGCACGGCCTGCATCCCGAGCTCGTCAAGCTGGTGGGGCGCATGAAGTACCGGACGTCCTACGGGCAGAACTGCCTGCAGCACTCCAAGGAAGTGGCGTGGCTCGCCGGCATGATGGCGGCGGAGATCAAGGCCGACGTCAAGCTAGCCAAGCGCATGGGGTTGCTCCACGACATCGGCAAGGCCCTGACCCACGAGCAGGAAGGCAGCCACCCCGAGCTCTCGCTCCAGGTGCTGACGAAGTGGGGCGAGTCGGCGCAGGTGATCAACGCCGCCCTGTGCGGCCACGAGAACGTGGAGCCCGAGACCATCGAGGCGGTGCTCACCGAGGCGGCCGACGGCATCTCCGCGGCGCGTCCGGGCGCCCGCCGCGACGTGCTGGAGAGCTACATCAAGCGGCTGGCCAAGCTCGAGGAGATCGCCATGTCGTACAAGGGCGTGGAGATGTGCTACGCGATCCAGGCCGGCCGCGAGCTTCGCATCATGACCAAGTCGGAGCAGATCTCCGACCTCGACGCCCATCAGCTCGCCAAGGACATCTCGAAGCGCATCGAGGCAGAGATGCAGTACCCCGGCCACATCAAGGTCATCGTGATCCGCGAGACGCGCGCGGTGGAAGTGGCCAAGTGACCATCGCTACGCTCATGCGTCGCCGCCCACCATACGAGGCATGCGGAGGGGGGGTCTGGGGGAGGAGCGGCGCCGCTCCCCCCCAGGACCGGTCGATATGACCAAGGCGCTCACCGTCCTCTGCGTGGGCGACGTCTTCGGAGAGCCCGGCCGCAAGGCCGTGCAGGTGCTCCTCCCGCGGTTGCGCAAGCAGCACGAGGCGGACCTCGCCGTGGTGAACGTGGAGAACTCCGCGGCGGGCTTCGGCGTCACCCCCATCATCGCGCGCGCCTTCCTCGAGCAGGGCGTGGACGTCATGACCTCGGGGAATCACATCTGGGACAAGAAGGAGATCATCGAGTACATCGTGAAGGAGAACCTCCTTCTCCGGCCCGCCAACTACCCTGAGGGCACGCCCGGAGCGGGATCCATCGTGGTGAAGGCGGGGCCGCACAAGGTCGCCGTGCTCAACCTGATGGGCCGCGTCTTCCTGCCCTCGCTCGATTGCCCGTTCAAGAAGGCCGACGAGGAGATCGCGCGCCTCAAGGCGGAGACACCCATCGTGGTGGTGGACATGCACTGCGAGGCGACCAGCGAATCGCAGGCCATGGGCTGGTACCTCGACGGCCGGGTGAGCGCGGTGGTGGGGACGCATCGCCACGTGCAGACGGCGGACGAGCGCGTGCTGCCCCAGGGCACGGCCTACATCACCGATCTCGGCATGACGGGCCCCACGGACTCCGTCATCGGCGTCGACAAGGACGCCGCGGTCCAGCGCTTCATCTCCCAGATGCCGAATCGCTTCGAGCCCGCCAAGGGCCCGGTGGCGCTGCACGGCGCGGTGATCCGCATAGACCCCGAGACGGGGCGAGGGCTGTCCATCGAGCGGTTGCGCGTCCCTCTGCCCGACTGAGCACGGTGCAGATACTCTCAGGCAAGGAAGTCGCGGCGAAGGTCCTGGCCGAGGTCAAGGCCGGTGTGGCCGCCCTTCACGAGAGAACCAAGGTCCAGCCTACCCTCGCAGTGATCCTGGTCGGCGACGACCCCGCCTCGCAGATCTACGTGCGCAACAAGAAGCGCGCGGCCGACGACGTGGGCATCGCGGCGCGTGACTTCCTCTTCCCCGGCGGCTGCTCCCAGGCCGAGCTGCTGGAGACCATCGGCACGATCAACGCGGATCCGAGCATCCACGGCATCCTGCTCCAGCTCCCGCTGCCCAAGGGCATGGACGAGGACCAGGCGGTGGCCGCCATCGCTCCCGCCAAGGACGCGGATGGCCTCCATCCCATGAGCCTGGGCAATCTTCTCGGGGGTAAGCCGTCCGCGGTGCCGTGCACGCCGGCCGGCTGCCTCGAAATCCTCGACCACTACGGAATCGCCATCGAGGGCACGGAGGCGGTGGTGGTGGGCCGCTCGCGGCTCGTGGGCAAGCCGCTCGCCCAGCTCCTCCTCGCGCGCAACGCCACCGTGACCATGTGCCACACGCGCACGCGCGACCTCGGAGCGCATTGCCGCCGCGCCGACATTCTCTGCGTGGCCGCGGGTCACCCGCGCTTCATCACGGGCGACATGATCAAGGACGGCGCGGTGGTCATCGACGTGGGCGTGAACCGCCTCGACACGGGCAAGCTCGCGGGCGACGTCGACTTCGAGTCCGCGGCCAAGCGGGCGCGCGCCATCACGCCTGTGCCCGGCGGCGTCGGCCCCATGACCGTCGCCATGCTCATGAAGAACACGCTGCGCGGCGCCGCCCGCCAGCTCGGTGCTGCATGACCACCTGCACATCCCTCTCCCCCCAAGGGGGAGAGGGCAGGGTGAGGGGGGTGGTGTGCGAAGATCTGAGACCGTACGCGAGGAGTCTGCGGCGAGCGCAGACGGAGGCGGAGCGCAGGTTGTGGGCGCTCCTTCGTGATCGACGCTTTGACGGCTTCAAGTTTCGCCGCCAGCATCCGATCGGTGCGTACATCGCGGACTTCTGCTGCGCGGAGGCGCGGCTGATCGTCGAGCTCGACGGCGGGCAGCATGCGTCGAATCAGGGTGCTGACTCAAATCGTAGCCAGTTCCTCGAGGGGCAGGGCTACCGCGTGCTGCGGCTCTGGAACAATGAGGTCCTGGGGAACACCGCGGGAGTGCTGCAGCGGATCGTCGAAGCATTGATGGCCCCTCACCCTGCCCTCTCCCCAGAGGGGAGAGGGAGAGAGGGAGGGTGAGGTGGAGCGGAAGATTTATACCGTTTCCGAGCTGACCGCGTCGATCAAGGCGACGCTCGAGGAGAGCTTCCCCATGTTCTGGGTCGAGGGGGAGATCTCCAACCTGCGCATGCCGGGCTCCGGCCACGCGTACTTCACCCTGAAGGATGAAGGCGCGCAGATCTCCGCCGTGCTCTTCCGCGGCCGTGGCCGCCGCGTGCGTTTCGAGCTCGAGGACGGCATGCAGGTGATGGCCTTCGGCGGCCTCGACCTCTACGCGGCGCGCGGGCAGTACCAGCTCGTGGTGGAGATGATGGAGCCCAAGGGGCTGGGCGCGCTGCAGCTCGCCTTCGATCAGCTCAAGCGCAAGCTCGAGGCGGAGGGGCTCTTCGACGATGGGCGCAAGCGCCCGCTCCCCGCCTTTCCGCGGGTGATCGGCATCGTCACCTCGCCCACCGGCGCGGCCATCCGCGACATGCTCAACATCATCGGCCGCCGTTTCGGCGACCTGCAGATCCTCATCACACCCGTGCGCGTGCAGGGGGACGAGGCGCCCGGGGAGATCGTGCAGGCCCTCGCGCACCTCCAGACCATCGCGGAGCTGGACGTGATCATCGTGGGGCGCGGGGGCGGCTCCATCGAGGACCTGTGGGCCTTCAACGACGAGCGGGTCGCCCGCGCGCTGGCCGCCTGCCGCGTGCCCGTCATCTCCGCGGTGGGCCACGAGACCGACTTCACCATCGCCGACTTCGTGGCGGACCTCCGTGCGCCCACGCCCTCGGGGGCCGCCGAGCTGGTGGTGCGCGAGAAGCTGGCCGTGATGGCGACCTTGGTGGACCTCTACGCGCGGCTCAAGCAGGCGATGACGGCCGACGTGGAGGCGCGCCGCGAGCGCGTGGACTACCTCCTCCGCCGGCGCGTGCTCACCGATCCCTCGCGGAGCCTGCGCGACCTGCACCGGCGTCTCGACGATCTCGACGGCCGCCTGAAGCAGGCCATCGGCGCCCACGTGAGCATGCAGGGCGAGCGCGTACGCTCGCTGCTCCGCCGTCGCGTGCTCACCGAGCCGGCCCGCGCCCTCCGCGAGCTCCATCGCCGCCTCGAGGAGCTGCGCGGCCGGCTCCGCCTGGGCCTTCGCGCCAACCAGCGGCAGGCGAGCCATCGCCTGGCCCTGGCCACGAGTGCGCTCCGCTCCCGCGACCCGCTGGCCGCGGTGGCCAGCGCGAGCGCCTTGCTCTCGCAGCTCCGCGGTCGCCTCGCCTCCTCGGCGGCGCATCAGGTCAAGACGTCCCGCGCGCGCTTCGCGGAGACGGTGGGGCGCCTGGAGAGCCTCTCGCCGCTCGCCGTGCTCTCTCGCGGCTATGGGGTGACGCGGCTGGCCTCGGGCGAGGTGGTGCGGAGCGCTGCCCAGGTCGTGGTGGGCGATCCGCTAGAGATTCTCCTTCACCGGGGCGCTCTGGGCGCCCGCGTCACCGAGGTCCGGGAACGAGATGAGCGACATCAAGTTTGAGGACGCCCTCGGGCGGCTCGAGCAGATCGTGGATCAGCTCGAGGCGGGCGAGCTGCCCCTGGAGACCTCGCTGAAGGTTTTCGAGGAAGGCGTGGCCCTCGCGCGCCGCTGCGCCAAGTATCTCGAAGAGGCGGAGAAGCGCATCGAGCTCCTCACCAAGGACGAGGCAGGACTGCTCAAGACTCAGCCCTTCGAGTGGGACAAGGACGCGCAGGGTTGAGCTTCGACCTCGCCGCCTACATGGCCGATCGCGCCCAGGCCGTCGACCGAGCCCTCGACCGTTTCCTCCCCCGCGAGTCCGCGCCGCCCGTGTCCCTCCACAAGGCCATGCGCTACAGCGTCTTCGCGGGAGGCAAACGCCTGCGCCCCGTGCTCGTGGCCGCAGGCGCGGAGGCGGTGGGCGGGACGCTGGAGGCGGTCATGCCCGCGGCGTGCGCCGTGGAGATGATCCACACGTACTCGCTGATCCACGACGACCTGCCCGCCATGGACAACGACGACTTCCGCCGCGGCGTGCCCACGAGCCACAAGGTGTTCGGCGAGGCCATCGCCATCCTGGCGGGCGACGCCCTCCTCACCCTGGCCTTCCGGCTCCTCGCCAACAGCTCGCCCGCGGGCGGCGAGGCGGGGCGGCTGCGCGACGTGCTGGTGGAGGTGGCCGACGCCGCGGGCAGCGCGGGCATGGTGGGCGGCCAGGTCGTCGACATCGAGTGCGAGGGCAGGGCGGCGAGCGCGGCCATCGTGGACTACATCCACACGCACAAGACGGCCGCCCTCATCCGCGCCTCCATCCGCTCGGGGGCCATCCTGGCCGGGGCCAGCCCCGCCGAGCTGAAGGCGCTCGGCGTCGCGGGCGATGGCCTCGGGCTGGCCTTCCAGATCATGGACGACATTCTCGACATCACGGCAACGTCGGAGGAGCTGGGCAAGACGGCGGGCAAGGACCAGGCGCAGCAGAAGGCGACCTATCCCGCCGTGCACGGCATCGAGGCCTCGCGCCGTCGCGCCCAGACCTTGGTGGCCGACGCCCACGCTGCCCTCGCGCCCTTCGGCGATCGCGCGTTGCCCCTGCACGCGCTGGGAACCTTCATCATCGAGCGAAAGGCCTGACGTGTCCGAAATCCGTACGGTCAACGCGCGCGAGATCCTCGACTCCCGAGGCAACCCCACCGTCGAGGTGGAGGTCTGGCTCGACTCCGGCGCCTTCGGCCGCGCCATGGTACCCTCCGGCGCCTCCACGGGCACGCGCGAGGCGGTGGAGCTGCGCGACGACGACGACGCGCGCTACGGCGGCAAGGGCGTGCGCCAGGCCGTGCGCAATGTCACGGAGACCATCGCGCCCGAGATCGAAGGGCTCGAGGCGACGGAGCAGGCCGCAGTGGACCGCGCGCTCCTCGAGCTGGACGGCACGCCCAACAAGTCCGGTCTCGGCGCCAACGCGCTGCTCGGGGTGTCGCTCGCCGTGGCGCGCTCCGGCGCCGACGAGTGCGGCCTGCCCCTCTATCAGTACCTGGGCGGCCCGGGCGCGCGCATCATGCCCGTGCCCATGATGAACGTGCTCAACGGCGGGGCGCACGCCGACAACGGCCTCGACATCCAGGAGTTCATGATCATGCCCGCGGGCATGGGCTCCTTCGGCGAGGCCCTGCGCGCGGGCGTCGAGATCTTCCACATGCTGAAGAAGCTCCTCAAGGACAAGGGCCTCTCCACCGGCGTGGGAGACGAGGGCGGGTTCGCCCCCGTCCTGCCCGGCAACGAGGCGGCGCTGGACTTCATCATGCGCGCCATCGAGCGGGCGGGCTACCGCGCGGGCGACGAGGTGTTCGTGGCCCTCGACCCCGCGGCGAGCGAGTTTGGCAAGCGCGGGCGCTACACGCTCAAGGCCGACCGCGTCACGCGCACCAGCGAGGAGATGGCCGCGTGGTACGAGACGCTCCTCGGCCGCTATCCCATTTGCTCCATCGAGGATGGCCTCGGCGAGGACGATCACGACGGCTGGCGTGCCCTCACGCGCAAGCTGGGCGCCCGGCTCCAGCTCGTGGGCGACGACCTCTTCGTCACCAATCCCGCCATCCTCCAGGAAGGCATCCGCCGCGGCCTCGCCAACGCCGTGCTCGTGAAGGTGAACCAGATCGGCACGCTCACGGAGACGCTGGAGGCGGTGGAGCTGGCCAAACGGGCGGGCTGGGGCACGGTGATCTCGCACCGCTCGGGCGAGACGGAGGACACCTTCATCGCCGACCTCGCGGTGGCCGTGAACGCGGGCCAGATCAAGACGGGCTCGCTCTCCCGCGGCGAGCGCACGGCCAAGTACAATCAGCTCCTGCGCATCGAGGAGGAGCTGGGGCCGTCCGCGGTGTGGCCGGGCCGCGCCGCCTTCGGGAGCCGCGAGCGTTGAGCCTGCGCTCGGTGCGCCTCCTGCGCACGGTCGTCCTCGCCGTGCTGGCCATTTCCCTCGCCGCCTACGGCGGCCAGAGCCTCACCCGCGTGTGGGCGCTCAAAAAAGAAGTGGAGAGCCTCGAGCGCGAGGTGGGTGCCCTGCGCACCGACACCGCGCGGCTCACCGCGGAGGTGGATCGCCTCCGCACCGATCCCGAGTACATCGAGCAGATCGCCCGCGAGAAGCTCGGGCTGGTCAAGCCCGGCGAGCGCGTGTACAAGCTGCCGCCGGCCTCGGGAAGCCGCTAGTGCCGACGCTCGAGACGATCCTGCCCGTGCTGTTCGTGGTGGCGCTCTTCCTGAACATCCGCGCCTCGTTCAAGCTGAGCCTCGACTGGCGCGGCATGCTCACCACCGTGCGCTTCGTCCGCCAGTCCTACGCGCGGCGGGACGTCCTGCCCACGGAGGAGACCATCGAGCGCGAGCCGCAGGCGCCGGTGTTCCTCCACCTGGTGCCCGCTTTTCAGGAGCCCGACATCGAGGGCACGGTGCGGGCGCTGTGCGCCTCGCGCTATCCGCACCCCGGTCTCCACGTGGTGGTGGTGACCAAGGAAGAGGAGGAGCGCTCCCCGCATCCCGCCATGGGTGTGAGCACGGGTGAGCTGGTGCGTCGGCTCCACGAAACGCTGCCACCCTATCAGCAGAAGCGGCTCACCCACTTCCTCATGCCGGGGCAGGGGCGCAAGGCGCAGCAGCTCAACTGGGGGCTGCGTCCGGAGGCGCTCCGCGAGGTGCTGGGTGACGCGTACGATCCTACCCGCGTGTTCGTGGGAGTGAGCGACGCGGATTCCATTCCCGATCCCGACACCTACCGCTGGATCGCCGAGCGCGAGCTGGCGGGCGACGGCAGCCTCGCCTACCAGGGCATTACCCTGTCGCTGGGCAACTACGACCGGCTCGACATCCGCGGCAAGATCTGCGCGATCCAGCAGTCGTCGATCTTCATCCGCGTGTCCATGGCCCGCCTCATCAACGAGGTGAAGCGCGTGCGCCTCTTCGGCGCCTTCGCCGCGCGCTTCCCCCGGCTGGGACGCGCCCTCCGCCCGGCCTTCGAGCTGTGCTTCCGGCGCTCGCAGATCTGCCTCGGCCACAACCAGTTCGTGCGGCTCGACGTGATGCAGGACGTGGGCGGCTTCCCGACCTCGGGCGCGACGGAGGATTCCACCCTCGGCTACGCCCTCGGTGCCCGCGGCATCCTGATCCGCGCCCTGCCCATGGTGGAGCTGACGGACCTGCCCGAGACGCCGGAGAAGATGGTGCGCCAGAACGCGCGCTGGTACCTGGGCGTGCTCGACGACATCCCCTTCCTCCGGAAGATCTTCACGGAGCGGCCCACGGCCTTCAACCTCGCCCAGCTCGTGCGCCACGTGGGCAACAAGGTGGTGGAGTGGCCGGTGGCCGCCCTCGTCTATCCGGCCATGGGCTATCTCGGGTGGTGGCTTGCCTACATGTATCGCGATCGCCACCCGTGGCTCTTCTACGCCGCCACGGGCGCGCCCACCCTCTCGCTGATCCTCACCGTGTGGGTGGGCGGCATCGCCACTCAGAGCTTGGTAGAGGAGCTGCGGCCCTATCTGCCGCGTCCCGTGGACCTGCGCCGCAAGAGCCTCCGCGAGAAGTTCTTCGGCACCTTCCGCTGCCAGACCTACTGGCTGCTCGCCACGCGCGGCGCCTGGCGCGTGCTCCTGAGCCTGGTCCGCACGGGCCGCTACGAGCCCGGCAAGACCGATCGCATCACTCGCCCCCGCCGCGCCTGAGCCCGAGGAGACCCGCATGGTCGACCGCGTGCCCCTGATGGAGATCGGCAAGCTCCAGGCCCGCTTGAGCGAGCTCAAGGCGAAAAAAGGCGGGCCGCCCTGGTCGGAGGCGCTCGTGATGACGGACGACATCCAGGCCTTCATCATCTGCCACCCGCCGGGCCAGCCCAACGACACCCACTACCATCTGCACGACGAGTGGTGGGTGGTGCTCCAGGGCGAGATCAACTGGTACATCGAGGACGAGCCCCAGCCCATTCGCGCCCGCGCGGGCGACTTCATCTTCGGCCCCAAGAACCGCTGGCACCACCTCGAGCCCACCGGCACCGAGCCGAGCATCCGCGTGGCCATCAACGCCCGCGGCGAGTTTCACCGCTACGACCGCCCCGGCTGCAAGCCGCTCTAGCCATCCCTCGCCCCCGAAGGGGGAGAGGGCAGGGTGAGGGGGGCCGAGCGGTGTTTCGCTCCCGCGTCACGATCCCTTCACGCGCGCGTCGACCCAGTTGACAGCCCGTCACCCCTCCGTTACATTGTGATTCGTCACCGCGGGGTGGAGCAGCCCGGTAGCTCGTTGGGCTCATAACCCAAAGGTCGTCGGTTCAAATCCGACCCCCGCAACCAAGTAAAACGAAGGGTTAGCGATTACGTCGCTAACCCTTTCGTGTTTTCTGCTCCCATTTTGCTCCCATGATTTCCCGCTGAGGCGACGACTGCTCCCATTTTGCTCCCACGCGGCGGCCGTCCGACGCGTACCGCCGTGAGCCGGCGGCCTGGGGCGGTCGGCTGGCTGCCAAAGACCAGCTGGTCGAGCTTCTGTGCCTCCGCCTGGTGCAACTGAGGCATGAGGTGGCCGTAGCGATCGAGCGTCGTC
>Ga0075425_100004096_pt1 | contig 14976 bp, 20 predicted proteins | sample SoiMethybrSBSTD4_FD_75300 | JGI IMG/M metagenome (GOLD analysis project Ga0075425, IMG submission 75300) | Bulk soil microbial communities from a Populus tree surrounding site in Tennessee, USA - Soil MetaG P. TD hybrid SBSTD4 | ecosystem: Environmental > Terrestrial > Soil > Tree plantation...
GCGGTCAGCGCCATGCTCGCGCCATCAAAAATCAGGCTGTCGTTTCCGCCCACCTGGTTCACATACACCACCGGCAGCTTGTGCGTCATCGCGGTCGACCGCAGCATATCCACCCGCAGCCCGCGCTTGTCGATCGTGTAGGGCGAAGCCGAAATGTTGATCAATACTTGCGTTCCCTGCGCTGCCAGTTCCGTCACCGGATCGCGGTCATATAGCCGCACCGCCCAGAAATTCTTGTCGTTCCACACGTCTTCGCAAATCGTAATGCCCAGCTTCTCGCCGCCAAATTCGTATACCGATTGCTTGGTCGCCGGTTGAAAGTACCGCGACTCGTCGAAAACGTCATACGTCGGCAGCAGCATCTTGCTCTGCTCAAACACAATTTTGCCGCCGCTCAGCAGCGCCGCCTTGTTCGCAATGGCTTTGCCTGTGCCGTTCGTGCTCTTCCCGGCATAACCCACAATCGCGGGCAACGGCAGATTCGCCGCTAGTGCCTTCAGTTCCCTTTTGTTTCGTTCAATAAAGGCAGGCCGCTCCAGCAGGTCTTGAGGCAGGTAACCGCACAAACAAAGCTCGGAAAAAACGGCGAGGTCCGCTCCTCGCGCTTTGGCTTCCGCCGCCAAAGCCAGGATGCGTGCCGTATTCCCCGCAAAATCGCCGACGGTGGGATTGAACTGCGCCAGCGCAATCTTCATTTTCTATGCTTTAGAATACGTTCCCTGCGGTCATCTTTGCAAACCTCGACCTAAAGGGCGGTTTCCTTCAGTTAGGGTTACGTGAATCGGCGCCAGGATGGCGGCAGATCGGGGCCGACATCAGGGATTTCCGCTTCTCGAGGTGGAGTAAGCGCGTCGTTGGCTGCGGCCGCATCTTCCTCGCGAACCAAAATCTTAAAACCTGATCCCGACCAGGCGAGGTGCTCCCGCATGCCTCCGGCCGTGTCAGCCTGGATCACGCACTGAATTTCGGCCGCTTCCAGAGCGGTTTTTGCCAGATCAGCCTCTGGACGGCTTCCGTATTCTCTGACCACGACAATTTTTGCCTGATCCATATACGTACTACAATACAATCTAGCTATGCCAAAGCCCAATCTATTTGGCGGAATCGTCCCAAATGCTGCTTCGGGCGACGAAACGTCCATCAGCGAGCACGTTGAGAAGATAGAAGGCAAAGTCGCACTGGATTCTTACGTCAAGTCGCAAACTTCTGCCCCCGAGGTCGTCAAACGGATTACCGAATTGGAGAATAGTTTATGGCGCTTGGCCAATGCCGTATTGAGTTCCGTAGATGTCGACCATAATCCGACTCTGCGTGGTGCTGTTGAAGAGGCAACGCTCACCCTTAAGAATCGGCTCGAAATCGACGACAGCAAGCATCGCTTCCGGACCGAACTGGGGCCGTTTCCAGATAACTTGCGACTGCTGAAGGACTGACAGCTGCTTTCTCGTCTCGCAGTCCTAGAGATCCCACCGGGCCAGCGATCAGAGATACAGCTGTTTAGGCCACTCCGCGACGGGTAACTTGCGACGGATCGAAACACGAGTCCATTCTGTCCATACGGGGATCCACAGACACGAAGCCAGCAGCCACGAATACTTCGGCGTGTTGGCGGCAAAAACCAGACAAAATGTAGCGGCCAGCAGCGTCCATTTAGCGAAACGATAAACCCGCGCCCGCGAAGTCGTATACACCGGAAGAAAGGGCCCGGCAAAAACCACGCCCATCGTGATTCCACCCAGCGCCAATGCCCGCGAAAATGCGATCTCGCCCATCGTCAAAAGCGCCAATGATGCAACCGACGCCACCACCGGCGCTGCCAGCAGCATCCACTTCAGCCACGTCCGCGAACAAATAGCGCGCGCTTCCCTGTTGCCGGTACGGAGCATCTTCGCCTCTGCCGACGTTAGCAGCACCTTGTGATACTGCCGATTTGCGGCCTTCGCATCGCCCAGCGCGGCCACCGCCAACCGGTCCGCTTCCTCAGCATTCGCGCCTCGGTTCATCGCCGCTTCCCGCTCCGCCTCGTGGTGCTCGCGAATCTCGCTCCGCACCTGCGCCGCTGACTGCGCGGATAAACACCGTGTCGCCTGTTCCAGCCACCGCTCCAATGAGCTCATCGCCTATGCCTCCGCCAACAGTGTCGTGACAGCCCGTGAAAGTTCCCGCCACTGCGCGCGATCCTTCGCCAGAGCCGCGCGCCCCGCCTTCGTGATCCGGTAATATTGCCGCGCCCGGCCCTTTTCCACTTCCTCGTACGACTCCACCAGCCTTTCGTTCCTCAGCTTGTGCAGCGCGGGATAAAGCGTACCTTCCTTGAAATCCAAAACGCCCTTCGATCGCGCCTTGATTCCCTGGGCAATCCTGTACCCATGGCACGGCCCATTCGCGAGCGCCTGCAAGATCAAAGTAGGTAGTGTCCCTTTAAAATTCAATCGTATACCTCGTATTCCTATGTATAGGGTACTCCCGGCAGTTCCGATGTCAACCAGAAAAATACGGTCCCGCTCGTAGCGGCTTGACCGGTATCGGATGACTTGTAGCGCAGACCAATCCGTACCATCTCTCGTTTTGTGGCATATGAATCTTGCCCGCGCAGCAGCGTCAACCGAATCGTGGCGTGGACCACTCCCGCAAGCCGATCCATAACAGAAAAAGGCTCCTGAGCGGAACCAATTCCTCTCAGGAGCCTTTGCACTCTTAAACTTAAACTTTTGAACTTCTCTTATACGCTAAACGAACTTCCGCAGCCACAGGTGCTCTTCACATTTGGGTTGTTGAACTTGAACCCCGCACCTTCCAGCGTTTCGATGTAGTCAATCTCCACACCTTCCAGATACATCGAGCTCATCTGGTCCACGGCCACTTTCAGACCGTCAAAATCCACTACTTCATCGCTGTCATTGGTCTGGTTCTCAAAAGCCATGTGATACTGAAAGCCCGAGCAGCCGCCGCCCACCACAGCCACGCGCAAGGCGCTCGGTACTGGGGTCTGCATGCTCATGATTTCCTTCACCTTGCTGCTGGCAACCGGAGTAAGACTGATCATGACTTCTTTAGCCTCCGCCGCGGCGATTCCGCGGCAAATTCCTACAATACTATTTTAACAGAACCGTAATCCGAGTGCACATCGCAACTCAGCCGACATTCTAAACTGCAAAGTTCCGTCCAGGAAACCGTTTTGCCATACACATTTCGCATCCCGAAACCCTTTGCATACAATAAGATGCACCTATGAGACACAAAGTTACGTTGCTCCCCGGCGAGGGCATCGGCCCCGAAGTCTCCCGCGCCGTCCGCCGCATTCTGGCGGCCGCAGGCGTCCAGATCGACTGGGAAGAAATTGACGCCCGCGCCACCGACACGCCAGCCTCGGCGAAAGCCAATGGCGGCTCGGTCCTCAATCAGACTGCAGTGGACTCAGTGCGCCGCAACGGTGTCGCTCTCAAAGGGCCCATGGCCACTGCCGTAGCCGGTGGCGCGCCCAGCGTCAACGTCGCCCTGCGCAAGACGCTCGACCTCTACGCCAATCTTCGTCCGGTACGCAACCTTCCCGGCCTCAAATCGCGCTTTGAAAACGTGGACGTGGTTATCGTTCGCGAAAATACGGAAGACCTCTACTCCGGCCTCGAGCACGAAGTTGTTCCCGGCGTGGTGGAGAGCCTGAAAATCATCACCGAGAAAGCTTCTACTCGCATCGCCCGTTTCGCATTCGAGTATGCCAAGCGCGAAGGCCGCCAGAAAATTCACGCCATCCACAAAGCCAACATCATGAAGCTTTCCGACGGCTTATTTCTGCGCTCCATTCGGACCGTCGCCGCGGAATATCCCGACATCGAGTACAAGGAAATGATTGTGGACAACGCCTGCATGCAGATTGTTCTCGACCCGCAACAGTTCGACATTTTGCTGCTGCCCAATCTGTACGGCGATGTGATGAGCGATCTTGCGGCAGGTCTGGTCGGCGGATTGGGCGTAGTTCCCAGCGGCAACATCGGCGATCACGGCGCTATGTTTGAAGCCGTGCATGGCACCGCGCCGGACATCGCCGGCAAAGGCCTCGCCAATCCCACGGCTCTGTTACTCAGCAGCATCCTGATGCTCGACCACCTCGGCGAACGTTCCGCCGCCCGCCGCATCGAAGCCGCCCTCGAAAAGGTGTACCGTGAAGCCCAGCACACCACCAAGGATGTGGGCGGCCCCGCCGGCACCGACCAATTCACCGAAGCCCTTATCTCCGCCTTGCCATTGCGGGCAGGCTAGATTTTACCGTCGCCTACCCCCGCATCGCTGAGATTTCACAAACTAAAACTGCATTGATGGCCGTATCCATTTCGAGTTTTTCTCCATTGAGACGGAATTCCCATTGCTTGACTGGCACCAGCAATTGATCGCCGGACCTCACTTCGACTGTTATGATCCATCCATCGGTTCCGATCACTAAACTGGTAACAACGGAGAATTCTGGTTCCCTAAGAGCCCGGCGGGTAAATCCGATAGAGCATTACGTAAACCACTACCCCGGTCACAGACACGTAGAACCACAGCGGTGCTGTCCACCGCGCAATCACGCGATGCTTGTCGAATCTTTCGAGCCAGGCGCGCCGCAGTGTAACCAGAATCATCGGCACAATCACAACGGCTAGAATAGTGTGCGAAGTCAGCAGCACAAAATAAATCGGCCGGATAACTCCCTGCCCCTGAAACACCACATGGCCCACGCGGTAGTGATAGACCACGTAGGAAACCAGGAACGCGCACGACACCACGAACGCGGAAATCATGAACCGCTGGTGTGCTTTGATTTTTCCGGCGCGAATCGCAGCATAGCCGATGGCCAGCAAAATTGCGCTGGTTGCATTTAAAGTGGCGTTGAGAGCGGCGTGGGGAAATATCATTAAGATGGAAGCCGAGTTCGCATTACAACCGTTGGTTATCTGGCGATCTTGTCGTACGCCATCAGAGCAAGCAATATTGGAATGTGCAGAACAGTAGCGTGCATCAGCCACTTGGCGCGCGCATTGCTCTTGTTGTACGCGGCCCAAACACACACCTGCACCAGCGCAGTGCTCACAACCAGCGCACCAAAAAAATACAACATGCCGGTCATGCGCAGAACCGACGGAAGCAGGCTGATGACCACGAGCATTGCTGCCGAAATCAGAATTTGCCGGAACGTCCGCGACCCATCCACGTCGCCGACCGACAACATGCGAATGCCCGCGCGCGCATAATCTTCGCGGTACATCCACGCAATCGCATTGAAGTGCGGGAATTGCCAGAAGAACAAAATCAGGAACAGCAGCCAAGCGCCGCCATCGAGATGTCTCGTTGCCGCGGCCCAGCCAATCATCGGCGGCACTGCACCGGGAAACGCTCCGACAAACGTCGCCCACACCGTGCGCTTCTTCAGCGGTGTGTATGCCAGCAAATAGCTCAGACAGGTCGCCGCGCCCAACAGCGAAGCCAGCCATCCGGCCACAATCCACAGGTCCACAGCTCCCGCGACGCTTAATGCCACGCCAAACCACAGCGCCTCCGCCGGCTGCAGCGCGCCGCTTGGCAGCGGCCGTGAGGCAGTCCGCCGCATGTGGCGATCCGAATCGCGTTCCAGGTAGTGATTCAGCGCCGCGGTGCCGCCGGCAATCAGCATGGTGCCAAATACCGTATGCACCAAGTTCAGCCAATCCACTGGCCCGCGCGCGCCCATGTAATAGCCCGCAGCCGTGGTCATCAGCACCAGTAATGACACGTCCGGCTTGGTGAGCGCCACATACGCGTTAGCGCGGCCCGCAAGGGTCAGCGGGGTTTCAGGGTTTGTACCTGCGAAACCTGAGCTGGTATCGGTTGTGCGAAACGTGCTCATTCAGCCGCCGTTTGCGGCCGCGAAGAAACGGCCACCGTTCCTCGCCGCGGAACCAGACGAGAACACAGCAAAACTACCAGAATTGAGGCGGCAAAGACCAGCGCGCCAAACACCGTGTGGATCACGGTAAGCCACACCATCACCGGCATCGGCTGCGGCGCATCCGCGGTAGACAACCGGGACCAATACGCGGCAACGCCCAACAGAATCTGCATTCCCACCATGCTGTGCAGCAGGGTCCGCCCAAACGTCAGCTCCGGCGAATCTTCAAATCTTTTACGCAAGACGGCTGCGGTCCAAATCATCACACCCAGAACTGCCGCCGAGCCGACCAGGTGCGGCCAGATTGCCGCGTACTGATGCCGGAACGCCGCGCCAAAAAATACCTGAACGAACATAACAATCGCGTTCAGCAGTGCCAGCGTGTGAATCGAGATCCCGCCGCGATCCTCCAGTTGCTGGTGCTCTGCCATCCACCAATTGCTGGTGAATACCGCCAGGCACAAAATCGCGCCAAACATGATCTGCGCAAAGCATGCGTGCAGTACCGGCAGCCAGTATTGCAGCAGCCTGCGCACTACTTCCCCGCCAAGAATCGATTGCACCACCACGCCGCCCACGGCCGTCAGCGCAAACCAGCGCAGCCACTTGCGTTCGTCTTGCCGCCAAATCAGCACCGTTTCGACCAGCAGCAGCACGCCCAGAACCCCCGCGATCACGCGATGCGAGTGTTCAAAGAATGCTCCCCCAACCAATTGCCGCAGCGAAGGAAACCAAGTCCCGAACGATTTCGGCCAATCGGGGACGGAAAGCGCCGCCGCATTGGAAGTCACTAGCGCTCCCGCAACGAACAATAGGACGGTCCAAAGCAGCACGAATACTGCGAAACGATGTACTCCAGAATGATAAGCAGAGGTCATTGTTGGAATTTCCGCAGGAAAATTATACTCCAACACTTCACAAGCCGCGAACTCAACCAGCGGCGCGCAGTTCGGCTCTTTCGTCTGAAATTCCCAGCTTCTGCAGCACCAGATCTCTCAGTGCGCCGATGAACGCAGGCGAATCACCGACAGCCGGCATCATGCGAAACCGCTCGATGCCGTACTTCTTCGCATCGATCCGCCCATCAATATTGATTTCGTGCAGCGTCTCGATGTGCTCGGTCACAAACGAAATCGGCACTACCAGCATTTCTTTGACACCTTGGTGGCCGAGACGCTCCATGGTTTGCAGAAACGGTGGCTGTAGCCACTTCATCGGACCAACGCGGCTCTGAAAGCACAGCATCTGTGTCTTTGGCCAGTTCGCGTAGCGGCTGCTTCCGACTTCATTCACTAGGCGAATGGTCTCGGCGACGTGTTTCGGGTACGGGTCGCCCTTATCTACGAGGCTCAAGGGAATTCCGTGTGCGCTAAAGAGCAGATGAATTCGCGAACTGTCCGGGAACTGGCGCAGGCAGGCGCCGATTTTCTGGACCAGCGCTTCGATATATAGCGGATGGGTGTAAAACGATTCAATCGTCAATTCCAGCGGTCCAGCCGCCGGTTTTCCGTACACACGGCGCCACTCTTTCAGGCTGCTCAGCGTCGTTGCGTAGGAATAGTGGGGATACAGCGGCAGCAGTACTAAAGTATCCAAAGGCCCCGCGGCCTTAATTGCGGACACCGCGTCGGCCGTGAATGGCTTCCAGTAGCGCATGGCAGTGACGACTAGCGGATCAATGTGCGTAGAAAGCGCTGCACTCAGTTTGGCTCGTTGCCGCTCGGTCAACAGCGCAATCGGCGAACGCCGCCCGATCATCGCGTAGCGGCCCCGCACCGGAACTGATCTTTTCTTGGCGATGTAACCGGCCAGCGGCCCGCGCAAGAATCCCAACGGCCCCATCGGAATAATGTCCGGATCGAGAAACAGGTTGCGCAGGAACGGCTCGACGGCGTCGAGCGAGTCCGGCCCGCCCAACTGAAACAGGACAATTCCGACGCGCTTTTTCATCTTCGTTTTGGCGAAGCGCAATGTTGCTGCACGGACGACCTACTTCTCCTTGAATGCGCTCTTTTTCAGGCGCTCCACTTCCGAGCGCAGATCGTCGGTGCGCTTCACGATGCTCACAAAGAATAGAAAAAACACGCCCCAGCCGATCATATACGCAGCAAAAATGCTGTTCAGGTTCTTCACCGCGCCTCCGCTTCCTGCCGCAAAAGTTCCACGTCGTGCTTGGTTTTTTCGAGGAAATACCGTTCCACGATCAGAAAGGCTGCAAACAGGTGCATCGCCAGCACATTGAAAAAGAATACTGCCTTCATGGTCGGTTCGAGCCCGGAGCCCGGTCCGCCCATAATCACCGGAGCGGGATGCTGCGTGCGCCACCAGCGAATCGCTCCAAATACGATAGGTACGTCGATGAAGGCAAACACACCGAAGAGCGCGCACATCAACGCCCGGCGATCCGGTTCATCCACCAGTGTGCGCAGCAAAAGATAGCAGATGTACAAGATCCAAAGGACAAATGTGGATGTCAGACGCGCGTCCCAGGTCCACCAGATGCCCCACACCGGCCGGGCCCAGATCGGACCCGTGATCAGCACCACGGTGATGCATGCAGCGCCGACTTCGGCGCAGGTGACGCCCAGCCAGTCGAATTGCGGCTTGCGCTTCCAGATGTAAAGAAGGTTCGCCAGAAAACAGACAAAGAACGTTGTTTCTCCAGCCCAGGCTGTGGAGGCGTGAAAATAAAAAATCTTCTGAATCGCGCCCATGGTCCGTTCTTCGGGTGCAACGTAAAAGGAGGCGTAGGCAGCGCACGCCACCAAGCCGATCGCCAGCACGCCAAATAGAACACGCTTCGTCATGCCCTGAACTATTCCTCCAGTAAATATTCGCCGAAAAGCCACAGCACCGTCAAAAAGACCACGTCGAATCCGGCCATCAGTCCGATTCCCTTCCATTCCATGTACGGCTCCGGCTGCATCAGACGGATGGTTACTTCCGTGCTTACCACAAGAATTGGCGTAAGCAGCGGCAGCAGCAGCAGCGGCAGCAACAGCTCACGCATCCGAGCCTGGGCGGAAATCACTGCTAACGCCGTGCCCACAACGGAAATTCCCAGGCTGCCAAGGAAAAACGTCAGCAAGATACCCGGCAGTTGCGCAGCGAACGATACATTGAACAGCGCTGCAAACACCGGCAGCATCAGCAATTCCGTGAGCAGCAGGAACAGGGTGTTCGCAGAAATCTTCGCCAGAAAAATCGCAAACGGGTCGCTCACCGCCAGCCGCAACGCGCTCAATGTATCGTTCACTTGTTCACGCAAAAAGCACGGCTGCAGCATCAGCGACGCCGCAAACAGAAAGGCCATCCAAAGCAAGCCGGGTCCGAAGCGTCGCGATTCGTTGGTCGTCGGATCGAACGTAAAACTGAACACCACGACAACTACCAACACGAACACGATCGTAGTACTCAATAGTTCGCGCGAACGAAACTCTGTGCGCACTTCCTTGCCGAGCAGCACCGCTGCCTTGGAGAGCAGCGCCATTCAGCACCCAGCCGCCGCAAAAATGGATTGGAACATCGCGCCGCGCTGCGTGTCGGCGATCACGCTGCCACCTTCCAGCCGGACAGCGCGGGTGGCCAGCCGAGCCATTGGGGACTCGCCGTGCAGGCTCATCAGAATTGTGCAACGGGTGTCGCGGAGCTTGCGCACGTGCTCGGTGAGCCATGCGTTTGATTCCGCGTCCAGGCCTGTAGCAGGCTCGTCAAATAGCAGTAGCGAAGGCTGCGCCAGCAGCGCCCGCGCAATGGCCACGCGCTGCCGCATACCGCGCGAAAAAGTACGCACCAGCGAATCCTTGCGGTCCTCGAGGCCTACTTCCCGCAGCAACTCATCCGCCCAGGTCTTTGCTTCGGCGACTCCCTGCAATTTGGCAAAAAAGATGAGATTTTCCGCGGCGGTCAATTCGTCGTAGACCATCGTGGAGTGTCCCACAAATCCGATTTGTGGCTTTGGGTGACCCGTACCGCCGCAAAAACTGATCGAGCCGCGTGTCGGCCGCACCAACTGCGCCGCCACGCGCAGCAAAGTTGTTTTGCCGGAGCCGTTGCGCCCGGCAATGGCCATACATTCTCCCGCGGCAATGCTCAGCGTCAGGTTGCGTAACGCGTAGACCGCGCCATAACGTTTGTCCACTTGGTCGAATTGCAACCCGATGGAGCGAACCGGCGCGGCAGGCAAGGCTCAGCCCCGCACCAGTTCTCGCAGTACTTGTTCGGCTTTGGCGCGCTCGCTCGCGTACTCTTCTTCGCTGATGGTGCCCGCCTGACGGCGCAGCTCCAGACGGAACAATTGATCCTTCAGCGCGTCCAAGCTGGTAGATGTTGCGCGGTCGAGTGAAGCCAGGGCATCGCCGTTCGTGGCGGCGGTTGCCTCGGATTTCCGGGCGGTTCTGCTGATTTGGCCGCTCGCCGGAGAAGCGGCTGCCGTGTCGCTGGGCACCGCGATAGTCACGGGCTTGCGCGCGAGCAAAATCGCCGCCAGCGCAAACAAAATACAAAATCCGCCGACCAGCGGCCACTTCAGCACATCGAGCCGTCCGGGAATGGCCTGGATCGTTCCGGATGTCTCGCCGCCTTGCACATTTTCCGAGCGGCCGGGCGCGGCGCCGGCGTCCGCAGCCGCAGCCGTTGGTGGTGGCGCTGTTCCGGATAACGTTACGGAAACAAGCGTTCCGGCGGCCACACTGGCCCGTTCGTAAATGCTCATTCCCTGCTCTTGCCCGGCCATCTGCAAGCCATCGCCGGTCACCTTCACGCTCGGAGGCGCGACCACAAGAAGTCGGCCGCCGCCATAAACTGTAGGAATTTTCACCGTCGCCGCGTTGCCGGGATACGGGAGTTCGTAGGACAAGCGCACGTCGCTCTCGCCGGGGCGAAACGCAAACGCAATTGCGTAGCGGTTCTTGCCTTTGTCGATCGGCGCTTGCACCACCGGCATGCCCGATGGTCCGGACGCTGCAATTTGTTTTAGCTCCGCCATCTCGGGTAGGGTTACGTCGAAATTTCCATCCGTCCGAAAATAGGCTTGTGGCGGAGTCGAGTCGTTCTTGACGCCGTACTCTTCGCCAACGATCAGGCTCGATCCGTTCGGCTGAAAAATGATCACGCGCGACGGTACTGAGATGCTTTTCGCGTCGGACGTTGGTTCAAAAACATCGACGCTGACAGAGTTCTTCCCAGGTGGCAGCGGTTGGTGAAAATTAACGCCTTTGTAGACGGCGCGAACCAGCATCGGCTGCGCTCCGATGCCCGGATTGTCGAATGTGAATTCACCGCTGGCGTCGGACTTGGCGTTAGCGACTGGGGTCATGCCGCCCTGCAACTGGATCAGGACCACTTCCACGCCAGCTCCCGGCTTCCCGGTGGTGGCGTTGTTAACCGTACCGCGTACTGTGCCCGCGCGAACGGCTGGAGCGATCGCCGCCAGTGCCAGGAACAGTGCACCGACGCTGCGCAAGACCTTTCTCATTGCGCGCCCCTCTGTGCTGGCTTCGGCCCGCGTGGACGCCTGGTGATCGACTCAGTCGTCTGATCAATCTCGGCCAGCACCACGGCGGCTTCCATCTCCATGGAATTTTTCATCGTTTCGTAATCGCTCTCAGAATATTTCCCCGCGCGGCATTCAAAACGCAGGTCGCGCAGATTTTCGTAGATAGTGTCGCGACGTTCCAGCAACTGGTCCAGCTTGGAGCGATGTGGTGCCAGGTCGGATGCGTCGGGCCGAATATAGAAGATGAACAATCCGGTGGCGGCCGCCAGCGCAAAGCATGCGCCCAGCACAGCCCAATCCGAGGACGCAATTTGCGCCGCCGCCAGCAGTGAGCAGAACAACCTAATCCTCCGTCTCGCGACGCGCCAAGTCGCGGGCGCGCGCCAGCAGTTCCGGAGTCACGTTGACCGAGGCCTGGCCGCCGCCCGCTCCCGCTGCCATTGCGGCACCGGCGATTGCGGCGGGCCTTTTTCTCCAGCGCTTCATGATCACGATGACGAGTCCAGTCCCGCCAAGCAAATACAGAATCGGCATGAGCCAAGCTACCAGGCCAAATCCCGATTTTGGAGGTTCGAGATACGCCAGCGGCCCATATTCCGTGATCATTGCCTGCAAAGCCTGCTCGTCGTTTTTGCCCTGAGCAACGTGTGCGTCGATTTCTTTCAACATGCTTTTCGCGGTGTCGCATGGGCCCGAATACGTGCCTCCGACGTGATAACACTTCGCGGCCGACTGGTCGCATCCGCCGCACATGCACTTCAACTTGTCGCCGATCTTGTGGGCCCGGTCATTCTGGTCGGCGAGCAAACGCTGCGCAACTGGCGCCATCAGCAGTAGCGGCAAGAGCGCCAGTAATCCGATTTTCGCTTTTCGATTTTGCATTTTCGAGTTTCGCTCTTTGTGGCTCAGTCGTGCCCTTCCCGCAGCGCGACCTGCGCCGGACGCATGCCGCCCAACTCCGGTGCACCTGCCGTTGACGCCGCCTTGGCCAGCACGACCACCGCAGCACGGCTCGGCAGCAGCGCCACAATCGTGCCCATCACGACGACCATGCCGCCCCACCACACCCACTTGACCAGTGGGTTGATGAACGCGTGCACGGTCGGCAGATTGGTTTGCGGATTCATGCCCGCGTACACAACATACAAATCCTCACGCAGCGTCGAGTAGATCGCCACCATCGTCCCAGATTCCTGATTGGTCGGGAAATTCCGGCGCTCGGGATACAGCATCATCACTGGCTTATCGTTCCTGAGCACTTCCACGATCATGCGGTCGGCGACATAGTTCTTCTCCTGCTTCTGGTCCATGCTTTGCAGCAGGAGATCGTAATTGCCGATTTTTACGGTTGAACCGATGGGCAGTTCCTTCTCGACTTCCTTGTTGAACGCCTGGCCAGCCAGGCCAATAAAGATCATCACCATGCCGAGATGCACGATGTAGCCACCATAACGCCTGGTGTTGCGCAGCGTCAGGTCTACGCAGGACGCCAGCCAGGACGCGCCGGAGCGAATCCGTACGACTTTCGCTCCTCGGAAGAACTCCTGCACGATGGTGCTGCCCACAAAAACACATAGCACGAAGCAAATCAGCGCAAACATTTCGCGGACCCCAAACATAAAGGCGGTGACACCGGCCAGCAGCCCCAAAATGCTCGGCCACTTGAAATTGCGCAGCAGACTTTCCGTGGAGGTTTTGCGCCAGGCCAGCAGCGGTCCTACGCCAGTCAAGAACAGCAGCAGCAGGCCCAGGGGAATGTTCACTTTGTTGAAGAACGGCGCCCCAACGCTTATGCGTGAGCCGGTGAACCATTCCGAAAACACCGGAAACAGGGTCCCGGAGAGCACGGCCACGCAGGCCACCAGTAACACAAGGTTGTTGAACAAAAAGCTGGATTCGCGCGAAACCAGCGAATCGAGCTGATTCTCGCTCTTCAAGTAGTCCTTGTTCTTGAAGTACGCGGCGAGACAAACTCCCGCCACAACGCACAAGAAGCCCACGAACCAGCTACCGATACTCGACTGCGCGAATGCATGTACGGAACTGACCACGCCGCTGCGAGTCAGCAGCGTGCCGAGGATGCACAACATGAAGGTCACAAACACGAGCCAGACGTTCCAGACCTTCATCATGCCGCGCTTTTCCTGCATCATCACCGAATGGAGGAATGCCGTGCCAGTCAGCCACGGCAACAGCGAAGCGTTTTCTACCGGGTCCCAGCCCCAATACCCGCCCCAGCCCAACACCGCATACGCCCAGTGCGCGCCGAGCAGAATCCCCATGGACTGGAAGCACCAGGCGATCATGGTCCATTTGCGAGTCAGGTGGATCCACTTCTCGCCCGGATACCGCGCCAGCAGAGCAGCCAGGGCGAACGCAAAAGGGATCGTGAATCCCGTGTAGCCCGAATACAGATTTGGCGGATGGATCACCATTTCCGGATACTGCAGCACCGGATTCAATCCGTTGCCGTCGGCGCGCGCTACCAGATCAAAAGCGCCACTCGCGTTGGCAACGCCCAACGCCTTAAACGGGCTCGCCACAAAATTGCTGATGGTCAGGAAAAACAACTGCACGCCGGCCAGAATGACGCCGACGTAAGGCATCAGTTCCCCGTTTTTGCTGCGGTAGGTGAACAAAACCGAGAAAACATAGATCGCCAGCAGGAAGCTCCAGAAGAGCAGCGAACCTTCCTGCCCCGACCACAGCGCGGCCACCTTGAAGAATGTGGAGAGGTCGCGGTTGCTGTGCGACACCACATACGCAACCGAATAGTTGTCACTAAAGAAGAGGTAAACGAGACTGAGGGTCGAGACAAAAATCAGTGCGCACGTGGCCATACCCGACTGCCGGGCGCTCTTGATCAACAAAGGATGACGGGTGACGATCGCGGCGATTCCACCGCCAAAGGCATACAGCGCGCAAACAAACGCTAGGATCAGCGCAAAGGATCCGAATACATCCATGCGGTTCCGCTTTCTCCCACACTATCTTCCGCCATTGCTCCCACGCGGACTTGCAGCAGCTACATCGAACTCCGTTACGTCCCGGCCGGCGTCGCAGGCAGCTTTCCGCCGGGCGCTGCCTCATATTTCGACGCGCACTTGGCCTGAATGTGCTCTGCCACGAACCGACCGTCGGCTGCGGGACGCCCCTCGATCAGCGCCTGCGAATTATCTACGAACGTGTCCGGCAAAGGATCGCTGCCTACATAGCTGACCGGCAAGGACTTGCCCTCGCCTTCCAGCACAAAATCCACGCGCCCCGTCATGCGGTGAATGCTGCCATTCTGCACGGTTCCGCCAATGCGCATGCGTTCTGTGCGTGCCGAACCTTTCAGCGTGTCAAGCTCTGCCAGCGTGTGGTAATACGTTTTGCTCTCGCCGTAGCCGAGCCACGCCAGAGAGACCATGGAAATCACGATGACGCCGATGCCGATGCCGAACTTGGCTTGTTTTTTCATGCCAAGCACTCCCAACTACTTCAGCTAATCTATCACAAGGCGGGGACAGCGGTTGTCCGGATTGCAACTTCCAGGGCGCCAGGCGCCAGTTCTTCCAGCCGAAAGGCACGG
>Ga0075425_100004098_pt1 | contig 14974 bp, 8 predicted proteins | sample SoiMethybrSBSTD4_FD_75300 | JGI IMG/M metagenome (GOLD analysis project Ga0075425, IMG submission 75300) | Bulk soil microbial communities from a Populus tree surrounding site in Tennessee, USA - Soil MetaG P. TD hybrid SBSTD4 | ecosystem: Environmental > Terrestrial > Soil > Tree plantation...
TGGAAGTTCCTGGAGGCGAAACGTCTCCACGAGAAGGACCCCGCGGGCAAGGAAGCCTTCAAGCGAGATCCGAGCCTCAGCGATCCCGAGTGGCTCACCGTGATCGGAGAGCGCCTGGCCGCTGCGGCACGGAGCAACGCCCCGTATCGCCCCCTCTTCTACAACCTGGGCGACGAGCCGGGTATCGCCGACCTCTCCGCCTTCTGGGACTTCGACTACTCCTCCCACTCCCTGGCGGGCTTCCGCGCGTGGCTGGCCGGGCGGTACGGGACGCTGGCCGCGCTCAACCGGCAATGGGGGAGCAGCTTCGGAAGCTGGGACGCGGTGATGCCCGACGGCACCACCGAGGCCATGCAGCGCGCAGACCAGAATTTCTCCGCGTGGTCCGACTTCAAGGAATGGATGGACGTGGCCTTCGCGCGGGCGCTCCAGGTCGGCACGGACGCCGTGCATGCCGTCGACCCCGCCGCCTACGTCGCCATCGAAGGCGCGCAGCAGCCCGGCTGGGGCGGCTACGACTATGCTCGTTTGAGCGCCGTGCTGGACCTCATCGAGCCCTACAATATCGGCGGCAATGTCGAGCTCATCCGCTCCCTCAATCCGCGGACGATCATCCTCACCACCGCGGGCGCCCAAGGCCCGCGGGAGAAGCACCGGGTATGGCGCGAGCTGCTGCACGGGAGCCGTGGCCTGATCCTCTGGGACGCGAGGTCCGAGTTCGTCCGCCCCGATGGCCGCCTCGGGCCCCGCGGGCTGGACGCCGAGCCGTACTTCACAGAGATCCGACGCGGCACGGGGGCCCTCGTGATCAACAGCGAGCGGCCGCCCGCTCCCATCGCCGTGCTCTATTCCCCGCGCAGCCTCCGCCTGGAGTGGATGGACGAGCAGAGACCGAAGGGCGAGGCGTGGACGAAGCGCTCGGCGAGCTCCGACGAGTACGGTCCCCTGCGGTGGCGGCGCGAATCCCTGGGGCGATTGCTCGAGGATCTCGGACGCCCGTACCGCTTCGTCACCTCCGAGGAGATCGAGCGTGGCGACCTCACCGGGCAAGGCTATCGCGTGCTCGTCCTCTCGCACGCGCTCTCGCTCACGGACCGGGAAGCGCAGGCCCTCCGGACCTTCGTCGAGCAAGGCGGCGTCCTGATAGCGGATGGACCTCCCGGCGTGTACGACGAGCGTGGCCGTCGCCTGCCCGAGCCGCGGCTGTCCGATTTCTTCGGCCCGCCCATCGCGGGGCAGATCACGGAGCGGCGCTTCGGCCGCGGCCGGACCATCTATCTGAACGTGGACATGACGCGCTACGCCCGTGACCGCCTCCTTGCCTCGGGGCCGGAGCTTCACCGCATCGTGGGACCTCTCCTGGAGTCGACGCTCGGGGTGCCCGAATTCCGCGTGACCGACCCGTCCGGTCGGCCCGTGATCGGAGTCGAGATCCAGGCCTTTCGCAACGGGGCGGTGACCATGCTCGCCATCCAGAGCAATCCCGAGCTGGCCCTGGCCGACATGAGCTCGGCGGACGGCGCCTCGAACAAGCGCTTCGAAGCTCCGCTGTCCCTCACCGTGACCTGGTCGGGCGAGCGATTCGTCTCCAACGTGAGGGCAGCGAAGGCGCTTGGCAAGCGCACCCGGCTCTCCTTCGACCTCGACCCCCACGAGCCGACCCTCCTGATGCTCTCCCCGCAGCCGTTGCCGGCCGTGACGGTGGCCGGTCCCCGTCAGCTTCGTCGCGGTGACGTCGGCGTCTACCGTCTGTCCCTCGACGGCTCTCCCGCCGCCCTCCACGTCCTGCGGGTTGACGTCGTCGATCCCTCTGGCCGGCGGGCTCCCCAGTACTCCGGCAACCTCATGGCGCCCCGGGGACGCGCGCGCCTGACCCTGCCCCTGGCCCTCAACGATCCAGCCGGAAGGTGGAAGCTCCAGGTGAGTGACGTCATGAGCGGTCAGTCCCGGGTGTCGGTCATCGACGTCCCGGCGCAGGCAGATACACGCTAGAAAGGGCGGCTCAGGTCGATCCGTCCTGCCGGAGGGCACGGCTCGATCGCCGGCCGCAAGCAGCTCGCCAGCCACGAGGAGCGGCGCATGAGCGGCTCGAAGGGGTGGTTTCCGTGGTGGCGCGTCCGACGCGCCACGGCCTGGGGGCACGCTCTCGTTTCTCGCCAGGAGCGCGAAACCCAGCGCCTGGCCCGGGTCAACCTGGAGCACATCCGCGACATGGAGCTGATCATGGCCTCGGTGCTCCGCCGGGCCTCCAACTGCGTCGACGTCGGCTGTCACGGCGGGTCGATGCTCCGACGGATGCTTCGCGTCGCCCCCGACGGGCAGCACATCGCGGTCGAGCCCATCCCCCATCTCGCCGAAGCCCTCCGGCAGAAGTTCCCTACCGTCACCGTGCACGAGGCCGCCCTCAGCGATCGGGCGGGCACGGCGGAGTTCGACATCATCGACGATGACCTCGCGTTGAGCGGATTCGGACGGAAGAGCATCGCGACCCACGGGATGCGCACCCGAACCATCACGGTGCGCACCATGCGCCTGGACGATCTGCTCCCACCCGACCTGCCCGTGCATCTGGTGAAGATCGATGTGGAAGGCGCCGAGCTTCCCGTGCTGGAGGGGGCCGTGCACACCCTGAAGAGCTGGAAACCGTATGTGCTGCTCGAACACGGCTCCGGTCCGAATGACGGCGCGATCTACGAGCTGCTTGCGGGGTGCGGGCTGGCCCTGTTCACCGTGGATGGCCGAGGGCCGCTGGACCGCGCGAGCTTCGGCCGCTACCCCGACTCCTGGGACTACATGGCCCGGCCGTGGTAGAGGCTCCTCGCTGGTGCGCGCCGACCTGCTGATCGCCGAGCTGCAGGGCCGCATCGACGACGTCCTCCGGCCCCTCCTCCAGCGCCACCGGACCTGTGCGCTCCTCGACTTCCCGAATCAGCCGAACGTGGGGGACAGCGCGATCTGGCTCGCGGAGGAGGCGTGGCTGCAGGCGGCCGGGACGACCATCGCCTACCGCTGCGACATCCCCACCTTCTCTCCCGAGGCGCTGCGCGCGGCCATCAGCCGCGGCGTCATCCTGCTGAGCGGGGGCGGGAATCTCGGCGATCTCTGGCCCGCGCATCAGCACTTCCGGGAGCACGTCGTGCAGAGCTTTCCCCACTGCCCGATCATCCAGCTGCCGCAATCGATCTCCTTCAACGATCCGCGGAATCTCGCCCGCGCACGCTCCATCTTCAATGCGCATCCCGACCTCACCCTGCTGCTGCGCGACGAGCAGAGCCTCGAGCTCGCTCGAACCGAGTTTCGGACGAGGAGCATCCTCTGTCCCGACATGGCGCTCGCCCTCGGTCCTCTCGCGCGCCCGGCGTCGCCCGTCGTCAAGGTGTTCTGGCTGGCCCGACACGATATCGAGGCGCGGCACGCCGAGCCCCCGACGACGAGCACGGAGGTGGAGCGCCGCGATTGGCTCGTCGACAACCGTACCCTCACGACAGAGTTCGACACGCTGCTGCGCTGGGCCGTGAGGCGATATCCGCGCTGGACGGGGTCGGCGCGCTCGATCGCCTCGTCGAACGTCTACCGTGGCTACTTCCGGCGCATCGCCCGGGCTCGTCTCGCCCGAGGCCTCCGGCTCCTGGGAAGGGGACAGGTCGTCGTCACAGACCGGCTGCACGGCCACATCCTGAGCCTGCTCATGGGTGTGCCGCACGTGGCCCTCGACACTCGCTATGGGAAGGTCAAGTCGTTTCATACGACCTGGACGAAAGCGAGTCCCATCACCTACTGGGCAGACTCGCCCGAAGAAGCCCAGCGCGTGGCCCTGGCCATCGCCGGAGGCTCGACCATGCGGTCCGCCTGACTCCAGTAGATCAACGACCTCGGGTCGCACGTCGCTGAAGCCAGCGCAGGGCCGCCGCGCCAAGACCTCGGAGCCACGTGGCGTCGGCCCGTTTGAGCCGCGCCGGAGAGAGCCCGAGCCGCGCGAGGGCGGATGCGAGCCCGTGGTCCACTCGTCCCAGCGGTGAGTCGCTCCACGCGCTCGCCTGCATTGCCTTCTCCATGGCGGCGATGAGCGCGAGATCGATCCGCGCCCGTCGGCCTTCTTGAATCATCTCTCTCCACCACGGCCGCACCGCCGCCGACAGAGGGAGCCGCGCAATATCGGCGGGATCGATCGGCTGGGGAAATTGAGCCCCGGCAAGGGCGCCCCACAGCTCGAGGGCGATCATGGTCCGGAGACATTTCTCGCAGCGTCCGCAGTTGTAGGCGGCGCCGCGATTCTCCCAGCACACGCGCAGTTTCTGGACGGCCATAGGAGACGAGGCAATGACGCCGATCTTGTCGAATCGCTCGGCTTCGCCCCCGTCGTAGACGAACTCCAGGCCCTCGGTCGACCAGAGAGGGTCCAGGGCAGGATGCGAGCCCCACGGTGACAGCTTCTCGTAGGTGTCCGAGGCGCCGATGTACAGCGTGTGATGGAGCCCGGCCAGGGCAAGCCCGACCCCCGCCATGGCGGGGCCACAGCCGTAGTATCCCCAGTCCACGGCCTTGACCACCTCACGCGCATTGGTCGCCACGGACAGCAGGACCTTGCCGAGGGCGGCGCTCGCCTCCCGGGCCTGCTCCCGCACCATGTCGAACAATGCGGTCTGGCTGAGGGTGATGTCGAAGCCGTGAACGAGGACGAGGTGGCTGATCGCCCTCGAGTCGCCCGGGGGATAGCGCCGCACGTTCTTGAGCACGGTGTAGAAGGAATCCACGCCCAGGGAGAAGAACGCCCCGCTCGCCATTCCCCGCCTCGATCGCGAGGCCGCGGATGCGGAGACATCGACGATCACGAGGGGCGGCCCGTGGCGCTGGGACCAGCGATGCAGGATCCGCTGGACACGCCCGAGGGAGGCGAGGAGGGCGGCGGAGACGTCGCCCTCGATCACGACGTTGCGGCCGGCCAGCATGCCCGCGAGGACGAGGGGTGGCACGAAGGCGTCGGCGTGCGGGGCCATCGCCTGGGCGCACTCGGGCGGGACTCGATACCAGAAAGTCTCGGGCAGCTCCACGCCGGGAGCGCGGAGACGACAGGACAGGAGCGACCCAGTGGCCTCCGTCTCCACGCGGAACTCGTGCGCGAGGATCGGCTCCCGCGAGGTCACGCCGTCCGCCTCAGTTCCCCACGGTCACCGTGGGGCTGGTCGCTACCCGTATGTAGACGTCGTTGATAAAGAGGCGGAACTCGTACTGCCCAGGGGTCGTGGGCGCGGTGATGGTCCACGTGCGCGAGGTTACCCCTGCACCCACGTAAGTCCAGATCGGGAAATGGCCGGGGGTGTCCGGATTTCCCGCGGCCGTGAGGGCGAGCCAGTCGGTGGGCCCGCCGGGACCATTCGTGAGCGTCACGGTCAACGAGCCGCCCGGCGGCACGCTGGTCGTGTTCACGTTCAGCGTCGGTCCTCCCCCCGTCACCGTGAGGTTCACGGCGTTGGAAGCGCAAACACCACCCGTGCAGGTACCCGGGTTGGTCACCTGCACCGGCACGGAGCCGGCATTGGCCACGTCGGAGGCCTGCACCGCGACAGTGAGCTGATTGGATGACCCGTAGGTGACGCCTCGCGACTGGCCGCCCACGTTGGCGCTGACACCGCCGACGAACCCGGAGCCCGTCACGGTCAGCGAGAAGGCGCCGCTGCCGGCGGTGACGCCGGAGGGTGTGAGCGAGCTGATGCTCGGGGTCGGGTTGAGGTTCGCCACCGTCACCACGGGACTGGCGGCGGCGCGTGTGTAGCCATCGTTCACGAAGAGGCGGAACTGATACTGCCCCGGCGTGGCCGGCATGTTCACCGTCCACGTGCGGCTGGTCACTCCGGCCCCGACGTAGGTCCAGGTGGGGAAGTTGCCCGGCGTGTCCGGGTTGCTGGCAGTGGTGAGGGCGAGCCAGTCGGTGCTTCCGCCGAAGCCGTTGGTCAGGGTCACCGTCACCGCACTGCCCGGTTGGGCCAGCGTGGTGCTCACGATCAGGGTCGGGCCCGCGGTGACGGTGAGCGTCTGCGCGCTCGAGGTACCGCCGCCGGGCGTCGGGGTGAAGACTGTGACGCTGGGCGTGCTCGCGGCAGCGATGTCGGCCGCCGGGATGGTGGCGGTCAGCTGCGTGGACGAGCCGAAGGTCGTGGGACGGTCCGCTCCGTTCAGGCGGACGACCGAGCTCGCCGTGAAGCTCGAGCCCGTGGCGGTGAGCGTGAAGGCGGCGCCACCCGTGGCGACGGCAGCGGGAGCGATGCTGCTGAGCGCGGGTACGGGATTGTTGACGGCCAGATTGACGGGCGACGACGTGCCGCCGCCGGGGGGTGGGGTAGAGACGGTGACACCCAGCGCGCCCGGGGAGGCGATGTCACTGGCGGGGATGGCCGCGGTGAGCTGGGTCGCGGACACGAACGTCGTGGTCCGGTTGGATCCGCCGACCTGCACCACGGAGCTCGCGGTGAAGCCCGTGCCGTTCACGGTGAGGGTGAAACCCTGCCCTCCCACGACCGCCGAGGCGGGACTCAGGCTCGTGATGGTGGGAGCGGCTGGACCGAGGGCGGCAAGGGCGGCGTCCAGGACGATGCGCGGCTTGGCGTAGTGCGGGCCCGAGCGCGTGTCCGTGATGGTGACGCCGGTGGACTGGAGCGCGTTGAGGATGGTGGTGACGCTGGCGGTGGGCGCGGCCTGCTTGAGGACGGTCCAGGCGCCCGCCACGTGAGGCGTGGCCATGGAGGTGCCACTCAGGACGCCGTAGCTCGCGTTGAGGAGCGAGGAGTCGATGCTCCCGCCGGGAGCGAAGAGGGAGAGGAAGGACCCCACGTTGGAGAACGATGACACGACGTCGTTCTTGTCGGTGGACCCGACGCTCACCGCGGTCGAGATGCAGGCGGGGGCGCTGATGAAGTCGGTGTTGGAGCTGTTGCCGGCGGCCACCACGGTGGCGATGTTCACAGAGCGCAGCTGATCGATGGCCGCCTTGGTCGGCGCCTCCGCGGCGTCGCAAGTCGTGGTCGAGCCGTCTCCGCCCAGGCTCATGTTGACCGACGCGATGTTGAAGTCGGAGCGCAGGGCGTAGACACGATTGAGACCCTGGATGATGTCCGAAGTGAACGCCGTGAGCGAGGAGGGCTGGAACACCTGGATGGCGATGATCTGCGCGCCTTGCCCCATGCCCGACGAAGTCGCGGTCAACGGCGAGGCCGGAGGCGGGGAGGCTGCTTGAGCGTTGCCCGCCGCGATGCCCGCCACGTGCGTGCCGTGGTACATGTTCGCGTTCTGTGGCCGCGCCGAGCCAGCTCCGGTCTGCGTCGACTGGCCGTTGGGGCAGCCGTTGTTGGACACGTAGCACGACTCCGATACGACCTTGCCTGCCAGGAAGGGATGCGTCGACTCCACGCCGGTGTCGATGATGGCAACCGCCCAGCCCGTGCCGTCATAGCCCGAGGCCCAGGCCTGGGGCGCGTGCACGAGGGGACCGCTCTGGTACAGAAGGGGATACCGGACGGTGTCCTCGAAGATCTGCCGCACGTAGAGACCGGAGGCCTCGAGCTGCGCCAGCGAGGCGGAATCGACCTCGAGAGCCAGGAACGGCAGGCTCGCGTACTGGTGGAGAATCCGGATGCCTCCCGCCTGCAGTCTCGCCAGGACCCGGGCGGCCACGTTGGCTATATCGCGTCGCTGGGTGGTCACCGCCGCCGGGCTGCCCAGGAACCCTTCGGGAACGTGGAGAGCCGCCGGGAGCCGCAGCTCGACGATGACACGGGCCCGTCCCTGCGCCTGGGCGGCAGCTCGAATGCGCTGGAGCGCCGCCTGATCCTGTGTCTGGGCGGCGGCCGGCCATGGGCCGAAAAGGCTCAGGCCCAGTACGAGCGCCAGGAAGAAGCGGCTCACCGCTGGGGCGACCGGGGCGTGTCGGCCTGCACTCGACTCACGAGGTCGCCCGAAGCCTCGAGCCTCCGCAGGGCGTCGCTTCCGATCTCGAGCGCGACCAGGGGCAGCCCCTCGTAACGGTGCGTGACGGAGAAGCTCGTACCCTGGAGGCGGCCGAGGAGCTCCGATTGGATCCTGGCGATGCTCCGTCGCTGGGCCTCCACGGCCGCCGTGTCGGGAAGATCGCCTTCGGGCGTGAACGGGGGCGTGAGCCGAAGCTCGACGATCACTCGCGAGGCGCCCACACTCACGGACTGGCGGACCGCGGGATCGACCGCCGGGGACGGGTCGCCCTGGGCCGGCTGCGGCCCCCCCGCGCATTGCACCAGCAGTAACGCCATAGCGAGCCAGCTTGCCCTGAGAAGGGGTGCCAGCCGGCGGGTAACTGGGAGGACAGACGAATACACTGATCTCTATCCTTGCATACCGCCTCGCCCTCCAGCTCCAACGTTTTCGCCCGGGCAGACCGCCTGCCGGGCCACGTGCCGACAGCTCGGGGTCTGGCTAGCGGTGTGCCGAGGAGCGGCGAGGGCCGCGCGGGGGAGGCTCGGGGGCGGACAGTCGCCGCATCCAGGCGCGGGACGCGGCGGTGAGCTCGTCGCCGATCATGGCCCGGATGTGCTCGTTGATGAAGTAGCGGGCGAGAACGTCCGTGGACAGCTGGCGCGCGCCCGCCACGATGCGGATGCAGTTGGCGGCCCCGCAGAGGCAGAGGAAGGGCCGCGCCATCACCCACTCCGTGGACGGATAGAAGTAGCTCAGCTCCTCGCCCTTGGCGATGTCGCGAGTGGCCCAGCACACCATCCGCGAGGTGTCCACGATCACGTTCGGGTGACAGCTGTGGTTGATGAAGGTGAGCACGCCCAGGGAGAGCGCGTGACGCGCAAACCCGACCTGCACCGTCTGATAGGTCGGCCGTTCGACGTAGCGGGGCCGGCTGATCTTGAAGAAGGACGATCGCGCGCGGATGGCCTCGGCGGCCACGAGGCGCGCTCCGACCCCGCCCCGGCTCCTAACGACCTGGAGAGGGGCGCGGCGGTCAGGACTGGCCATTCGCATCCTATCGCCGATCCGCCTTCCAGTATCCGGAAAGACGTCCCATGTAGCGGAACCACTCGAGCTGCTGATCGAAGGCTCCTGCCCGTCTCGAGGCGGCCAGCACGATCCATCGCCAGAAAGCGCCGAGCACCGCGGGGTAGAGCCACAGCGGCGCGCCGAGCATGGAACGGCCGCGGCGACTGGTGTCGACCTCTCCCTCGGCGGCATCGAACTCGAGCTTCCGGAAGTAACTCTTGCGCATCCGGCTCCGGCCGATGCGATGCAACACGGTGACCGCGGGGTCGTACACGATGCGACACCCGTGCTGGAGCGCGCGGTTGATCAGCTCGACCTCCTCGCCTCGATAGAGCTTGCTGCCCACGATGCCGCGCTGGTGATCGAAGCCCCCGACCTGCTCAAAGACCTCGCGCCGGAAGGCCATGTTCGCGCCCCACACCTGGGGCCGGCCCCGCATGGGATACGAGAGCACGCAGCTGTCGGGATAGTCCATGATGGCGAGGCGATCCATGAGGTGCTGGTTCGAGGTGAGCCACGTGGACGGAGGCGTCGCCTCCCAGCGGGGCAGGATCGGCCCGCCCACGCCGTGTGCGTCCCATCGATGCATGGCCTGATGCACCTGAGTGATCCAGTCCGGCGCGGGCAGGACGTCGTCGTCGATGAAGGCGATGATGGAGCCTTGGGTGGCGGCGATGCCTTGATTGCGCGCGCGACTCAGTCCCTGTCTCGACTCGGGCACGCAGCTCATGGGGATGGACACGGTCTTCGCGAAAGCCGCGACCACCGCCCTAGTCTCGTCCTGCGAGTTGTTGTCCACCACCACGACTTCCCAGCCGAAGGCATCGGTCGTCTTCTGGGCGGCGAGGGCCGCGAGCGTTCCCTCGAGGAGGCGGGGCCGCTTGTAGGTGGCGATGACAACGCTGATCTCGATCTTCATGATGGGTCGGACGGAATCGACAGCCTGCCACAAGCATTAAGCCAGAGTCTGCGGAATTGCAAGGAAAGAGGAAGCCCAGCCTCTATGCCTGCCTGCGCTCCCGGGCTAGATTTGGATGGAGAGGACCACGTGCGGCGCCCACGCGTGATGATGATCGGCCTCGACGGCCTGGAGTCAGGCTTCGCCGAGCGGCTGATGGCGGCCGGAGAGATGCCCGCCCTGGCCGCGCTCCGGCGCCAATCGCTCCGTTTCGCTCTCGATCACGGCGCCGCTCAGCGCACGGGGCTCGCCTGGGAACACGTCGCGTCCGGCCTGTCACCCGAGGCGGGCCGTCGCTGGGGAGCCGTCGAGTTCGATCCATCGAGCTACACCGCCTGGCAGGAGGGCGCGCGATTCACGCCATGGTGGGCCGGTCTCCGCCGGAGCGTGGTCGTGTTCGACACACCGTACGTCGATCTTCGGCGAGCGCCGACCACCCGCGGGATCGTGGGATGGGGCGTCCACGATCCCGGCATTCTCCCCGCGGCCTTGCCCACCGATCTCCTGATCGAGTTCGAGCAGCGCTTCGGCCCCTATCCGGCGAGGCGGTGGCTCTACGGAACGCCGTGGGCCTCGCCGGCCCGGACCGAGACCATGGGCACGGCGCTCACCCGCGCCCTCGACGTCCGCACCCTCGCGGCCCGCTGGCTCGCACGCGAGCGGCTCAGGGACTGGGAGCTCTTCATGGCCGTGACGGGAGAGGCGCACAGCGCCGTGGAGGGTCTGTGGCACGGCGTGGATCCGGATCATCCCCTCCACACGCATCCCTCGGGACCCGCCGCGGCCCAGGCGATGCTCGACGTGCATCGAGCGGTCGATCGCATGATCGCCGAGCTCGTCGAGACAGCCGGGGACGCGACGATCGTGGCCTTCGCCATGGGCGGGATGGGACCGAACCACTCAGACATCCAGTCCATGGTGCTCTTGCCCGAGCTCCTTCATCGCCACGTCTTCGGCGCCCCGCTGCTGCGCCCGCCGGCAGCGTGGACGTCGGCGCCGAGCGCGGTGCCGATGCTCGGCGAGGAGGACGACTGGAATCAGGCGAGCGACGCGTGGCTGCCCTGGTCGTCACAGAGGCAGCAGGCCGTCGAGTCCGGCGCCTCTCGATCCGTCGCGCGGGCTCTGCCCCGCCCGCTGCGGGCGCTGCTCAAGGGCGCCCGCGCCGCGGTCTCTGACTGGCGCTGGCGTGGGGCGCGGCCGGGGCGCTGGGACGTTCAGTGGCAGCCCGCGATGTGCTATCAGCCGCACTGGCCGAGCATGCCGGCCTTCGCGCTTCCGTCCTTCTATGACGGGCGGATTCGCATCAATCTGGAGGGACGCGAGGCCCGGGGCATGGTCCCCTTGGGGCGTTACGAGGCCATGTGCGGAGAGCTCGAGCGCCTGCTCCTCGAGTGCCGTAACCCTCGCACGGGTGAGCCCGCCGTCGAGGCCATCGAGCGCGGGGCGACACGGGATGCGATGGCCCTGGGCCGCTCGGAGGCGGATCTCACCGTCGTGTGGCGCGGGGTCACCGCGGCCTTCGAGCATCCGCAGCTGGGCCTCATCGGGCCCGTGCCGCTCCGGCGCACGGGCGGCCACACCGGGCGCTACGGCCTCGCCTACCTTCGGGCCGCCGGCGTGGTGGCGGCCGACGGCGGCGTGCGCTCGGCGTTCGACGTCGTGCCCACCCTGGTAGCGCTGCTCGGGGCAAAGCCGTCCGCCCGGATGAGCGGACGGCCTCTGATCTAGTCGGCGACGCTTCCTAGGGCCGGCGCACCGTAGGCCCAGGTGCCGGCAAACATGTCCTGGGTCAAGAGCACGACCTTCAGCGTCCGCGAGTAGCGGCCTGATCTACCAGAGCCGGCGTTTCCGGGCCACTCAGGTGGCTTGATTTCGAGGGAGCACTACAGCTGGTCGCACCGTAAGAGCCTTCGCTCCGGCGTATCCGAGTGGCACCTTCCCGCACATGCTTCATGGCAGCAGTGCCTTCCTCAACTGCGACCCGGCGCGAAGATGTACACACCCGTCGTCGTCCCCGTAGGCAGTGCGACATAAGCGTCCGCCTGCGACCAATAGAAGAACCGATAGTACATCCCCTGCCCCTGACAGTTAGGCAGAGCCAGACCTCCACAGCCACCCATATTTGCCGTAGTGGGCGTGGCACCTCCACTCGGAGTCTGGGAGGTACCAACCCACGTATCGGGGTTGATGTATGTAAGAGACTTCCCGCCAGGGAAGTGGACATACAAATCAGCCACAGGGTCGTAGAGCATACCAGGCCCGAGAGTGGTAGCGAGTCCTACCCCCGTAATGGTGTACGTGAAAGGACCAACGGGGCCACCGGCGAAGTTGTAGTACCTAGGATTCCCACCACCAAAGAGGACAGCTCTCTTTCTCTTTGGATCCCACAGCATGGTGTGTTGTGAGCAGGTGTCGGAGTTACATCCATCACCGGCGACGATGCGAACTACTCTCGAGCCCTGAGGGGCACCTGGGTAGTACGCCCACAGATCAGTCTCAGTCGTGAATAGGACTCTCTGGTTGACCGTGTCCCAAGCAGCCGCCGTGATATTAGTAGTTGCCCCTGAGGGCCATGCCTCTGCGTCTAGGAACTGGTACTTCTTGGTGACATAGTTGTACGTTGCTCCAATGGAAGCTGCGCCACCTGGAGCATCCCAATAGCCAAAGCCACCGAATAGGAAGACGCTGTTGAACCCCGGCATGTCCGCGATGCCACCATAGATCTGCCGAGGACTAGGCGCGACCTGTAGGCCCCTCTGAGATGGCGCGATATTGGCGCTGTAATTGTTACCAGTATCAATGAGACCCAACGGTGCGGTGAGATGAATGCCAGCATAGGCGATGGAGGAGGGCCACGTGCCGGTCTCTGGCATGAACAATCTGACGGTAGGATTGACCGGACGTCCAGAGGGATTCCACGTACCCGTCGTCAGATCGAAGACGTTGACTTCGTTGCTGCCCCCCGCGAAGTGACCCGTAGTAAGGAGCGAGACGAATTGCTGCAAGCTGGGAACGTAGACACCCCCAGAGCTATATGCACCTAGGAGAGCGTTTTCACCGCCAGTCCCGTTCTCCGCCTGCTGCATTGTCTTGCCGTTGACACTTGTGGTGCCGTCCGCAAGGACGTCATACGGCGCGGTACCATTACCTCGGAACAGAGCACTGCCATACGTACCAGTACCATACTGTGTCCACGTACCACGAGTAAACGTCGAGGTGCCCGAAGTGGTGATTATGGGAGCCGACGGATCGGTCACGCTCGTAGTCGTAGAAGTCGTACCGCTCGTAGTCGTAGCCGTCGTAGTGCTCGTGGCCGGAGAAGTCGTGGTGCTCGTGGCCGGAGAAGTCGTACTGCTCGTAGTCGTAGAAGTCGTACCGCTCGTGGCCGTAGAAGTCGTACCGCTCGTAGTCGTAGAAGTCGTAGTGCTCGGAGATGCAAGAGTGGTCGAGGTGGCGGCCTGCACTGTCACCAACGGGCTCGCTGCCGCCCGCACGTAACTGTCGTTGAGGAAGAGCCGGAACTGGTACTGCCCAGGCGTGGTCGGCATGTTCACCGTCCACGTGCGCGTCGTGACACCCGCCCCCACGTAGGTCCAAGTCGGGAAGTTGCCCGGCGTGTCGGGGTTGCTCGCTGCGGTGAGGGCCAGCCAGTCCGTGCTGCCACCGAGGCCGTTCGTGAGCGTCACGGTGACAGGGCTTCCCGGCGATGCGGTCGTCGTGCTCACGGTCAGGCTCGGTGACGTGGATGTCGACGTCGGCGTGGCAGGCGGCGGAGTGCTCGACGCAGTGGTGCCGGTGCTGGTCGTGGACGTCGTGGTCGGAGTCGTACTTTGACCAGAGGTTCCCGAGCCCGTCGTTGTCGTAGCTACCGTGCTAATGGGGGTCGAAGCTTGACTGGCGGTTCCTGATCCCGAGGCTTGATACGCCCCGATGCCCCACGCGCCCGAGGTTGGACGGGGGCGTCCGTCGAAGTCGAGCAGTCCGACCCCAAGGCTCGCCATGTTTACTCCGGCTCCGATAGCAGGCGAGGTGGCCTGGAGGTGGAGGTCGTAAGGACTGACGGCGGATACGAGCTTCGGGTCCGCATTGACGGCATTGCTATCGCCCGCTGGCGCGGCCCCTGCGCCGTACCACAGATTGTTCGACCAATGCGCGGGGTTACCGTCCGGGCTCATCGCAGGACTTGCCGGGCCGATATAGGGGAATCCCGAGAGCTGCGCAAAGATGTTGTTGTGGATATCCGGCGTCCATCCGCTCGTGCCGATATAGAGAGCTCCGCTGCCGGTGGCCCCGACGGCGCCCGCGTTGAGGACGGTATTGTTGAAGATGTGCATCGTGATCGGGAGCCCCGAGGTCACGCCGGGAGGATTGGCGGGTTGGAGCTTGATGCCCCCTCGACTCCCAACGGATCCACTGCCGCCATCGAGTCCGACATTGATGATGAGGTCGTTCCACTCCCAGTTTTCCCCGACGACCCCTACCCCGAACATGACCCCGTCCCAGACCTGATCCACGATCACGTTGTCGTGGATGCGATGGTGCGTGATGGGGTTGTTGCCCCCCACTTCACCGTTGTAGATGTTGATCGCTCGTCCGGCGGTATTCCCGTGGAAGTAACTCCAGCCGACTTCTCGATCCGACTCCACGAAGGGCGTCGTGACGGAGCGACGACCGTAGAGATAGATGACGTGATACAGACTGTCGAACGAGGCGGGATTGCCGCAGTTGGTGAACTCGTCACCGAGTATGAAGAGGTTGCTGCCAAACCCACCGAGCGTCCCCGCGGCTCCGCCGCCCAGGGGCGTTTGAATCTGGGCCCCGACGATGCGCCCGTTATCAGGGAGGGTGACCGCTTGGGATGCCCCGAAGATCGCCAGCTTGGCATACGTCATCCAGTAGCCGCACCCGGAGCATGTGATGCCAATTCCGTCGTGGGTTGAATCACCGACCTGAACCGCCGCCCCGGGATAGGCGACGATGGCGAGGGGTGCGGTCGCGATGCTG
>Ga0075425_100004101_pt1 | contig 14972 bp, 16 predicted proteins | sample SoiMethybrSBSTD4_FD_75300 | JGI IMG/M metagenome (GOLD analysis project Ga0075425, IMG submission 75300) | Bulk soil microbial communities from a Populus tree surrounding site in Tennessee, USA - Soil MetaG P. TD hybrid SBSTD4 | ecosystem: Environmental > Terrestrial > Soil > Tree plantation...
GAAGCTTTATCACAGATTGGCGGAAAGCCGGTCTTTGTAGATATTGATCCGAAGACATATAATATTGATCCCAATCTCGTCGAAGATGCCATTACTCCGCGGACGAGGGGGATTCTGCCGGTACATCTTTATGGCCTCCCAGTGCAAATGGAGCCGTTGCGTGACATCGCGAACCGCCATAGTCTCTGGCTGATCGAAGATGCGGCTCAAGCCCATGCCGCTGAGTATCATGGCGAACCTTGCGGCAGCATTGGCGACCTCGCTTGTTTTAGTTTTTATCCTGGCAAGAATCTGGGCGCTTACGGCGACGCTGGCGCGGTTACCGGCAACGATGAAGCGCTGCTGGCGAGAGTGCGCAAGCTGCGCGATCACGGGCGCACCAGCAAGTATGAGCACGACGAAATCGGTTTTGGCGAGCGCATCGATGCGCTTCAGGCGGCGATCCTTGCTGCGAAACTGCCGCACTTGGAGAGATGGACGGAGTCGCGACGGGCCCACGCGCGACTCTACAACGAACTGTTGGCTGGTCGCGACGTGGAGACGCCATTCGAGCCGCCTAACGCTCGCCACGTCTATCACCTTTACGTGCTTCGCACGCCGCGGCGCGATGAGATGTTTGAATATTTGAAATTGAAGGGCATAGGCGCCGGCATACATTACCCTGTTCCGCTTCACCGCCAACCGGCTTATTTGAAACAAGGATACGGTGCTGTCAGGCTTCCAATCACAGAGCGGGTCGCCGGCGAAGTAATCTCGCTGCCGATGTATCCGGAGCTTAGTGGTGAGCAGATCGAATACGTGGCGCAGGCAGTGAACGAGGCGCAATGATCGTCAGCGTAGCAGTGGTAGGTTTGGGCTACTGGGGACCAAACCTCATTCGAAATCTGGTCTCGCTGGAGAACGTGAAGGTTGCGGTTCTTTGCGATCTCGACCGGAAGAGAGTTGAAATCTTCCGGCAGCGCTTTTGTCCTGATGCCAGGGCCATAAGCGATTACCGACTTTTGGCAGATGATCAGGATATTGACGCCGTCGTCATCGCAACCCCAATTCAAACCCACTATGAACTGGGCAGCTTTCTTCTCGCCAATGGCAAGCATGTCTTCATCGAAAAGCCACTTGCCAGAACCGAAGAAGAGTGTAGAAAGCTGATCGAAGTGGCCGAAAGGCACAACCGTGTGCTAATGGTCGGCCACGTTTTCGAGTACAGCGTAGCTGTCCGGAGGATCAAGCAATACTTAGACAGCGGCGAACTCGGCAATCTCTTTTATGTATACTCGCAACGGGTTAACCTGGGGCGGATTCAACATGACGTGAATGCTCTGTGGAGCTTTGCGCCTCACGATATTTCGATCATGAACTACTGGTGTGGCCAGCCGCCTGTTCGAGTATCTGCTCGTGGGTTCTCCTACCTCAGCGATGGAATCGAAGACGTTGTCTTCGTGACCCTGCAATATGCAAACGGCGTTGGCGCCCACCTTCATTTGGGTTGGCTCGATCCTAGAAAAGTGCGGCTCATGACACTGGTCGGAAGTAAGAAGATGCTCGTATATGACGACGTGAGCCTTGACGCCAAGATCCAGATTTATGACAAGGGCATTGCCGATCTGCATGACTTCCTGGACGCGCCTGAGAGCTTTGCCGAGTTTCAGTTCCAATTGCGAGTCGGCGATCTCGTAATTCCCACCATCCCCTTTAGCGAGCCGCTTCAAAGTGAATGCCAGCACTTCATTGATTGTATTCAAAATGAGCGACGCCCGCTTACAGATGGCTTAAATGGTCTGAGAGTAGTGAGAGTCTTGGAAGCAGCCGAACGATCTCTGAAGCAAGATGGAAAGGCCGTTGAACTTGCGACCGAACTCAGTGCGGGTTTCTGAAAACGCGCAACGGGTATCAAGAGAAAAATGAATCTGGTCAATTTCAAAGTTCTGGTGACGGGCGGGGCCGGACTGGTCGGCTCACACATCGTGGACGAGTTGGTTAGCCAGAAGGCTAGGGTTGTAGTGTTCGACAGTTTGATCAGAGGCAAGATAGAGCATCTCGATTGGGCGCGAGCGAACGGAGAAGTCGAGATAGTCGAGGCCGACCTTCGCAACCGCGAAGCAATACGCGAGGCCCTCGAAGGGGTTGACTACGTGTTCCATCAAGCCGCCGCGTGGCTGCGTCTTTGCCAAGAAGATCCCAGACTGTCGGTCGAGGTGAATGTCGTGGGCACATTCAATTTGTTGGAAGCTTGCGTCGAGGCGGGCGTTAAGAAGATCGTCGCCGCTTCGTCATCTTCGGTCTATGGTGAAGGACTCTACTTGCCGACGGACGAGAATCACCCTTTCAATAACGATCTGTTTTATGGTGCGTCGAAGATCGCGAACGAACAATACTATCGAGCCTTCTACAAGAAATACGGATTGGATTTTGTTGCCTTCCGCTATCTGAACGTCTACGGACCGCGCCAGCCTTTTGAAGCGGCGTACATGGATGTAATCATGCATTTCCTCAACCGAATTGAGGCAGACCAGCGTCCGGTTGTGCGCGGTGACGGATCGGCCACCGTTGATCTGGTCTATGTCGAAGACGTGGCCAGAGCTAACATCATCGCACTAAGTAATCCGGTGACGAATGAGTTCTTTAATGTAGCCAGCGGCAAAGAGACAACGCTGAAGGAGCTGGCCTATCTGCTCATCAAGCTGTGCGGCAAAGAAGGCAAGATCGAGCCCCAATTCCAAATGATCGATACTGGACTGGTCACAAGGCGCTGGGGAAATCCGGCCAAGGCGCGCGATATGCTCGGGTTCGTAACCACTACGCCGCTCGAAGAAGGCATGCGACGTGTAATTGAATGGCGTGAGCAGAAGAAAGTAGCGCCAGCGGTGTAAGTAGGAGTGCGGCCTGACACTGATGCCAAAGACTTACTCCAGTCGATGACGGGCGATTTTGGACCAATCATGTTGCCCGAGCTCCAGCTTTCGATAGGCAGATTATGTGCGGAATCGCGGGTTTATACAACCTTTCAGATGAGCCAGTTTCGGTAGAGCGCATAAAGCGTATGTGCGAACTCATCGAGCATCGCGGTCCTGATGACAACGGTTTGTGGGTGAATGGCCCGCTTGGGCTTGGTCACCGGCGATTGAGCATTATCGATCTCTCACCCCGGGCACGCAACCCTATGCCCAATGAGGATGAGAGCGTGTGGCTCGTCTTCAACGGTGAGATTTATAACTACATGGACCTCCGCCCCGGGTTGCTTGCTCGGGGTCACACTTTCCGAAGCGAGACGGATAGCGAAGTTATCATTCATCTGTATGAAGAGATGGGCCCGGGCTTTATGGCTGAGCTTAACGGCATGTTCGCATTCGCGCTCTGGGACGCTAGACGACGTCGTCTGTTGTTGGCCCGCGATCGCTTCGGCGTCAAGCCGCTGTACTACACGAGAATTGGAAACAGTCTGGCGTTCGCCTCCGAGATAAAGGCGTTTCTGGCGCTCCCGGATTTCAAGGTCTCGCCCGACCCGTTCGCCCTGGCCGAACACTTTACTTTTCAGAACACTTTCGGGGAGCGAACGTTCTTCGACGGCGTAAAACTGCTTGGGGCGGGTCATTATCTCTCATGTGAAGACGGCGAGATTAAGACTAACCGGTATTGGGATCTTCGCTTTCAACCCGAAGGTGGTCTCAGTCTGGAGGAGTGGTCGCGGCGCCTGAGAGAGCGTTTTGAGATCGCGGTGACGCGCCAGCTAATGAGCGATGTGCCCCTTGGCGCGTTTCTGAGCGGGGGTATGGATACCGGAGCCATTTCAGCAGTAGCCGCGCGTCGAATCCCTAACATGCACACGTTCACCTGCGGGTTTGATCTGCCTAAAGGCGCCGCTGAACTTGAGCAGTACTTCGATGAGCGAAATGAATCGCACCATCTCGCTCACTATCTAAGCACGATACATCATGAGCTTGAGCTTGGCCCTGAAGCGATGGCCTCGGCTTTGCCGCGCGTTGTTTGGCATCTCGACGAGCCGCGCGTCGGAATAAGCTATCAGATCTACTGCATGAACGAAATGGTTCGCCGGTATGTGACAGTAGTGCTGTCGGGCGTGGGCGGCGATGAGCTTCTTGGAGGATATCCCTGGCGCTACGAGCCTGTGCTGGCGCTAAAGACCAGAGACTTTGAAGCGGAGTATTACCGGCAATGGATTCGCTTTTTGACAGACGAAGAAAAGGAAATGTTTTTTACTACAGAGATCAATCAGGCTCTGAGCGATTTCTCTACTTTTGATAGCTTCCGTTCTGCGCTCGGTGGTGCTGATGACTCCGACGTTCTTCACCGCGCCCTCTACTTCGATTTCAAAACTTTTCTTCACGGTTTGTTGATTGTCGATGACAAGTTGGCGATGGCGCATTCAGTCGAAGGCCGCGTGCCGTTTCTTGATAACGATTTAGTCGACACAGTGGCCCGGATCCCGTCCGAGTTCAAGCTGCGCGCTGGCCAAAGTAAGATCGTGCTCAAGCAAGCCATGCGCGGTTTGCTACCAGAAGAAACTCTTCATCGGCGCAAGCAAGGATTCACGCCGCCCGATGAATCCTGGTACAAGCATAACGCGACAAGCTACATTCGCGACCTCGCGTTCAGCCCGCGCGCGCTCGATCGCGGTTACTTTGAGCCCTCCTACCTTGAGAAGATATTGGACGATCATTTGAATGGCAGGCGCAACAATCGTTTTTTGATTTGGTCGCTAATGTGCTTCGAATGGTGGAACCGTTTGTTTGTTGATCGCGATCCGCTGCCTGCGCCTGACAACGCAGATGCTCGAGTTGTATAGGCATTAGAGTCGGACGGTAATCAGCAAGGGGAATCAAGCAAGTCTCATGGTCAACATGGATGATTTAATTGTATGTGCGGTATGCCACTCTGATTTGCCGTTAAACACTATCAGTAGCGATGGATTCGGCTGCTGTCCTCAATGTGGGAGATCTTATCGTTTCGATCGGGGCGTGTACAACATGACGCCTCTCCCCCCTCCTGATGAAGCCTTGAGATCAAAATGGCACACTTGGCAGAAGTTGCAGGATAACGGACTGCTTTCTTACAGCAGAGCCCCTGAATTCAATCTATCCGTCGGTCCTCGGGAAGATGCGCAGGCTTTCAAAGCCTTCGCGCAATCTGCGGGACTCATACTTGATGTCGGATGCGGTCCTCAGACGTATCCTTCGTATTTGCCTGAAAGCGGTAGGATCGTTGGAATCGATCCGCTAGTAGGGCAACAGCCTCGTGGGTTCAGTTTTGTCCAAGGTATTGGCGAATATCTGCCATTTCGAGATGAGACATTTGATAGCATTCTCTACGCCAGCTCATTGGATCATATCATAGACCCTAAGCGTAGCCTGGCCGAAGCGGTGCGGTGCTTAAAACCGGAAGGTCATATCAGTCTCTGGATGGATGGTCTTGCTGCCGATGACGCACCGGCCAATCCCTCGCGTTGGGAACGATATCAGGTATTGGCCAACAAAGGTTTCAAGAGCCTGTGGCGCCACAGCTGGCTGGCCAAGATCGGCTTGCGCCGCACACTCTCTTACGTAGGCTTGGTTGCAAGAATGACGATTCCAGCGGGAGCCAGCGATTACTTTCATTTTGCGCACCTGAATTCGGCGGCGGTATCAGAATGGTTGAACGAGTTGAATCTAACGGCTATTCGGCGACAGGAGTATGACGAGGCCGATAGTTTATTTGTTCAGGCGGAAAAAAGGAGTAGCCGTTCGATCCTTCCAGCAGCAGAGGTAGGATAACCGTCCTTTACGGCTATTTGGAGATCACGGCTAGAAGTACGCTGCTAAAGTGATTGCGATTCGCCAGTCGAGCCAGGAGCGGTACAAGCGAGACATACTGAATGAAACGACAGTTGGCTGAGTGGATGGTTTGCCCGGTAACAGGTGAGAAGCTGTCGCCCCGCTTTGAACAAGAGGCTGACGGAGAGATTATCGAAGGTGAGTTGATCTCAGCCAGTGGCAGGCGCTATCCAATCACGCGCGGGGTGCCGCGGATGCTTCCGAGCGATCTAGTTGATGAGGGTCAGAAGGCAACGCAGCAGGCATTCTCTGCGAAATGGAAGAGGGCGAAGGACTTCGGTTACGAACAGAAGAGCCGTTCGTTCTACGTGAATTGGTATCTTCAGCGTTATAAATTCCGAACGATAGAAGCGTTGAGAGGTTTTCTAAGCACAAAGAGTAGAATCCTCGACGCTGGAACTGGTATGGGCCGGGACACCAGTTTATATGCCGATAATTCCGAGGCAATGGTTTTCGGTGTGGACATCAGCACGGCGATAGACCTGGCTTACGATCATCTCAAGCATTATCCAAATGCCCATCTCATTCAGGCCGACTTAACCCGACTGCCTTTCCCTACGGATTTCTTCGACTTCATTGCTTGCGATCAGGTATTACATCATACGCGCAATACGGAACAGTCCTTTTACACACTTGTAAAGCATCTGGCGACGGGCGGGGATTTGTCCGTTTACGTTTATCGAAAGAAAGCCCCCATTCGTGAGTTTGCAGATGACTACTTACGACGCATCGCCGCTGAAATGGACGAGGAGGAAGTATGGAAACTCTCAGAACAGCTGGCCGAGTTAGGGCGGATTCTCTCCGAAGTCAGTGCCCGCATTACTGTGCCGGACATCCCGCCACTTGGGCTCAAGGCTGGCACGTATGACGTTCAGCGATTCATCTATTGGAATATGCTCAAGTGCTATTGGAACGCATCATTAGATTATCAAGACAACGTTCTAACTAACTTTGATTGGTATCGACCACACTATGCTCATCGCCACACCTCGGGCGAAGTTCGTAAATGGTTTGCGGATGCAGGCCTGGAGATCATCACGTTTGATGAGTGCGACGCTGGTATCAGTGTTCGAGGGCGAAAAAAAGTGCTGGGCTAGAAGTGAACCCGGGAATGCGGCATGAAAATACTTCTGACAGGGGCTAACGGTTTTGTTGGCAGGAATCTGGCGTCCCGTCTATCCGTCCATCATGAAATGTTTGCCATCGTACGTGATTCGGCGGTGTTCGCTTCGACCAGAAGGTTATCTGTGATTAAGATGGATTTGGCGCAGCCGCTGAATGCGAAGGGGCTACCGGCGAGAATAGACGTCATAATACATCTGGCGCAGGGCAATGTCGCATTTCCTGAGAGTGCTAACGAGCTATTTGCGATTAACTCGACCTCCACGCAACAGCTATTAGACTACGGTCGACGCGCAGGTGCGCGGCAGTTTATGCTGGCGTCCACAGGCGATGTGTATGGCAAGCGTTTCGAGCCATGCAGAGAGATCGATCCGGTTGCGCCCGCTAGTTATTATGCGGTCACTAAGCACGTTGCCGAGATGCTAGTCAGAGCATATTCGAGCTATCTGGATGGGTGCATCTTGAGGCTTTTCAGACCCTATGGTCCTGGCCAGATTGGTCGCCTTGTGCCTAACCTCGCCGACTCCATCCGTCAGCGAAGAGTTGTCCTCCTTCATCGGGGAGACCGTCCCCGTATGACACCAATCTACATCGATGATTTAATTCACGCGATTGAGAAGGCTTTGAACTGTTGTTATTCAGGCACGATAAACATTGCGGGTGACCAAGTCGTGGGCATGAGAGAGCTGGCTGAAGCCATAGCACTTGCGTTGGGAAGCGATGCGATCTTTGAAGAAACGGGCGAGGCAGCAGCGGATCTGATCGGCGACAACAGCCTGATGAGGCAAGCGCTGGGGAATTGGGATACAGTATCACTGTCTGACGGGCTTTCGAGGACGTTCAGAAGCGAGGAGGCGATCGGATGACGGATTCGCGGTTGATCTCGGTAGTTGCGCCGGCGATGAACGAGGAGGACAACGTCCTGCCTTTTTATGAAGCGGTGAAGTCCGTTACCGATAGCCTGCCGGAATTTCGATGGGAGTTTATTTTCGTGGATGATGGCAGCACTGACACCACGATTGAACGTATGCTGGCGGTGAGAGAGAAAGACCGCCGGGTGCGCGTCGTGCAGCTATCCAGAAACTTCGGCAGCTATGCAGCGATAAGAGCCGGGTTCGACTACGCGCGTGGCGACGCCTGTATTACGATCTCGGCAGATTTGCAGGACCCTCCGGATCTATTCCGAGAATTCGCATCACGCTGGCAGGAAGGCCATCACATAGTATGGGGCGTGCGGGAGGAGCGCGATGATCCCTGGACCAAGAGGGTAGCCGCCAGCCTTTTCTATAACCTCATTCGCCGACTTGCCCTGGCGGACCTTCCGGAACACGGTATGGATTGCGGGTTATTTGATCGAAGGGTAGTGAATGTATTTCGCGGAATTCGCGACAAGAATAGTATCACTTTCATGACTATTTACTGGATGGGCTTTAGGCAAGCAAGAATACCCTATCACCGCCAATCTCGCCGGTTTGGGAAATCCAAGTGGCCCGTAGGCAAGCGAGTCCAGTCGGCGCTCGACGTGATCACCGCATTTTCTTACCTGCCCGTTCGTGTCATCTCGTACCTTGGGTTGGCCATATCCATCATCGCTTTTGTAGGGACGGCCATTGTTCTGTTTGACAAACTGGTGTTAGGAATCGGCGAACTCGGTTGGCCTTCTTTGATGATCACGATGTTGTTTTTGGGCGGCGTACAAATGATGATGCTGGGGATCATAGGTGAGTATCTGTGGCGAATAAACAGCGAGGTGAGGGGCAGGCCTCAGTACATCGCAATGAAGGAATTTGGCTTCGATGATCAGTCAGAAAAATGGGAGGATTCGGCGGCGCTTATCGGCGGGACCTCGACCGGGTCGGAACGTAACGATCACTATTGAGGCCTTGACTACATAGCCACGGTTGGGATGCCCGATCCGCCGCACATCATCGCCGCGAATCTTAACATGGAGGGGGCTTGACTGCCGCCGTCGCTCACAGGTAGAACCTTTGGGAAAAGCAATCACTATAAGCTGGAGACTGACAAGAGGGAGTTTGCATGAACAGAGGGCTGATTCAGGCGAACGGGCTTTTCGTGTCGCTGCTGCTTCTGACGCTTGGAAGCTGCACAGCAGCGGCTGCCCAGTTGTCCGGAGGTATGCAGGTGACACTGCACCGCGAAGGGACCCAATGGCAAGCCGAGGTCAACCTCAGTGCTCTGCAGGGGCTGCCTACCCCGCTCCGAGATCTGAAGTTGCGCGATAGCGAAATTACGTTCGCCGCCACGGTGTTGGAGGCGGATCTGCGCTTTGCCGGGAAAATCTCGATCGACAGGATGAGCGGAAGCGTCGAGGGCTTTCAAGGAGGCATGAAGGTAGCGACAGGGTCCTGGACCTTAACGCGCCAGGGGAGCAACCCCAAAGCCGGCGAGTCTGCCGGGATATGGACGGGGACCCTTACCCTGGAGGGGGTGGCTCCGCAGCCGAAGCAGCCGGCTGGGAGTCTCGAGTTCAACGCACAGGTGGCTCAGCCGGCGTATCTAAAACAGCACACTAAAGTGTTCTTCGATGAGGCTCACAACAACACCGACACGTCCGCTGGCCGCTATAAACCGTTTGCGGATCTGATCACTAGTGACGGTTATGGGCTCACGCCGAATCGCGAGAAGTTCTCCAAAACCGGGCTTAAGGGTTTCGAGGTTTTGGTGATAGTAAATGCATCCGGCCCGGCTGCGCACCGAGAGTCCTCGCCATTTACACCAGAGGAATGCGAAGCCGTGCGCGACTGGGTTAGCGGGGGAGGGGCATTGCTTTTGATTACCGACCAAGCCCCGTTCAGCACAGCCGCCGCGGAACTATCCAAAGCCTTCGGCGTTGGACTCACGAGCGGATTTACGATTGACCGGGTTAAATACAACAAGGAGGCAGAAGATCAAACCGAACTCGTGTTTACCCGGGACGAAGGGCTCATCGGTGACCATCCCATCACGCGAGGCCGCAATGCGGCCGAACAAATCAATCGGATCATCACGTTCACGGGTACTTCGATAAAGGGCCCTCCAAACGGCGTTTCGTTTCTCAAGCTTGCCGATACGGCGATTGATGTACTACCACCGGACCGCAAGCCGTCCTCCGCTGAGGAAGCGCCGCCCGATCACCGGGAAGTCTCAGCCGCCGGCCGAGCTCAAGCGGTGGCTCTCGAGTTTGGCAAGGGGCGTGTGGTGGTTTTGGGCGAGGCCGCAATGCTTACCGCGCAAGTGGCGTCACGCGGATTCCGCTTCGGCATGAACGTACCGGGCATTGACAACAGACAATTGGCGCTCAACATAATGCATTGGCTTTCGGGCTTGCTGAAGGTAGAGTAAGCGCCGACTCGTCCGTTACGACAGTTGTTTCGGCATAATGTCAGTCGATCTGTGATTCTGAAAAACAGCGCAGAACGTTAAGAAATTAGAGGCGAGTACGGGGGTCTCGCTTTAGATTGAGCATCCCGCCCAATGACGCGAATGCAGCTCTAGGTCGAGGCCTTCGAGCCGCATACTAATATCGTCGTGAAGCGTCAAACTTGGATTATTCCGTTGAGCCTAGGTGGTTATGTGGGAAAAGCTGATGCCGAAGTTGCCGATTTCGTCGCTGATATGCATCGTTCTATCGGTCATTGGGGTTGGAGGAGCGAATCCTTGTGAAAAGCAAAACAACTCCTCCAACCAATCACCGGACGCCACCTTCAGCCTGAGTCGATCGCCCGAAAACCCGAAGGTGCACAGCCTGGTTCTATCTGATAGTGAGGAACACACTATCTCGGGAAACTTCTCTCTCGATCAACTACAGATCTTAAGAGCCATCATGACCGAAGCTGAGAAGTTCGCTCTTAATGGAGAAACGGTAGGAGCTAAGGATCCGCTGACGACGCGGTTCACGGACAAACAGGAGAGCGCGTTTCTAGTCGATGTCGAGAAGCTCGGGAACCAGAGCAGACTGTTCCTCACTCTCAAGACGGAGATCGGCCGAACAACCATACTTGCAGGAAGGGTGCTGCGGAACACGAGGCGCGAGGACGGTTTTTTCTTCGATCTGCTCTCACGACTCGAATCGGTTCTGCCCAAACTGCCCACTCAATCTCCCAAGTGAGTGCGATCCGCCGACGGCACAGGGTTCAGCTCCCTTCTGTTACGCAAGCGCCAGTTTGATCGAGAGCTAGTTCCTCTCCCGCCGTCGGGCCGACAGGAGAGGAGAGAGAGATTACTTGTTCTAACCGGACGAGTGCTACTGGTTGCCTTGTGGGTTACAAGTCCCATTGATCTGTGCGACCGAGTTTTGGAATACCCGATTGTTCTGGAACCTGTTGCAAATCCCGCCCGCGGCGACCTGTACGCCAGTACTATTGTTAAAGATATCACTGTTAGCGATGTTAATGGTTGCACCGCTTACAAATGCATTCACTCCAATTCCGCTGTTTGTCACCACGTTGCCCACGGAATTCAAGACCGCCGAGCCTTCCGCTACCAGACCGTCCGTGGTTTGATGGCTGATGACAGAATTGCTCACCGTAGTATTTCCGCCAAGAGAGTCCACACCAAAACTGCCGCGCTGGATTCTGCAGTTGCTAATGGAGGCGCTATTACCGGCGAAAGCGGAGACCCTTATGCCAATCGTGCAGTTTGTGATCGAGGTGTTTGCGACACTCAGTTCAACTGCGGCGCTATTGGCGCCCTCGATCCCGAAAGAGGAAGCGCCGGTGAATCCATAGATCGAGCAGTTTTCGACGTGCACGTGCTTTGCCGCAAGAATCTTGATGCCGTCAAGCGCAGTGCACGCGCCATTTATCGAGATATTTCGTATTGTCACCACGTCGTTGGCCCCGGCATTGATGATGATCCCGTTGACGTTAGCCGCAAGGATTCCGGCGAGTGTCCCGTCACCGTTAATGGTAATGGACTTGGTGATCGTCACCGCTCCGAAACCGCCAGGGTCCAGCACGGAGATTTCACCGCACGCCGCGGTCTTTGAGATTGCGCCTGCGAAAGTCTTGCAGGGCGCCGTCCGGCTGCACGGATTGGCGTCATCGCCGACACCCGATACCCAAGTTCGAGTCGCCTGAGCCTGTGCAACCGACGAAATTGCCATACTAAAAACTGCTACAGCCAGAATGTTGAGCGCGAAGCGAAACTTACTCATGATCCACTCTCCTTTTTGTTTGAAGCTAATTCCTATGTTTATGGCCTAAGACTTCGAAGTCTCGTATTCTTCATGAGGCAAAAAACTTGAGTTAGGGCCCAGCTCTGGCGGCCTCACTCATCTGCGCTACCAAGTCAGAGCGCGGGACTTCGCGTAAAGCCACGCCCAGCCAAATGTCTTGTACAAATAACCGCATCGTTCTCACTCGGACATCGAATCCCTTACACGGCTACCTACACCGCCTGCCCAAGGTCCCTGTTTGCTCACGAACACCCGAGATTCGTACAGCCAAGGGTATTGCGTACGTGCGCAGCCGAATTGATTAACGGCTGTCCTTGAGCTGATGTAAGCGTTCCGTTATTGATAAAGGCCGTAACTTGACTATTGAAGTCATTCAGCTTGTTACAGGCTACATTGGTCTGACCGTTATTTATGGCATCCAACGCCGCTTGCAGTTTACTGACCAGGCCCTGAGCCTGTTGTCCACTTAAGGGCGGCTGCAGCGCCTGGACCCGAGTGATCATATCCTGGACCACTGCGGCGGCGGTCTTAACCGTCACCGTGAAGCTGCAACTCGCCGTCAGCCCCACCGCGTCGGTTACGGTATACGTAACCGTAGTGGTGCCGATTGGAAAGACCGAGCCGCTGGCCGGACCAGCCGTGCGTGCCGTGGTAGCACCCGGACAGTTGTCCGTGCCGACCGGCGCCGTATACGTGGCTATTGCACCGGAGGGACAGGTCGGCTCCAGCGTGATATTGCCCGGGCAACTGATGCTCGGAGCCTGGGTGTCGTTGACTGTGACGGTGAACGAGCACGCTGGCGACGTATTGCCGCTGGCATCAGTTGCACTGCAGGTGACCGTCGTTGTCCCCTTCTGGAATGTTGAGCCTGATGGCGGAGTGCAGCTGGCCGTAGCGCCTGGACAGTTGTCGTTCACCGTTGCAGCGAAACTCACCACTGCCGAGCATAGGTTTGGATCAGTGGACTTGACGATGTTAGCCGGGCAGGTAATCGTCGGCGGGGTCGTGTCATTGACGGTGAAGGTTGTCGTGCAAGTCGCGCTATTATTCGCAGCATCCTTCACGGTGATTGTGATCGTAGTGACCCCTTTTGTGACGAGCGTTCCAGCAGCCGGGTTCTGCGTCGCGGTTAGTGAGGCTGCGTCTGTGCAGTTATCCGTAGCAACCACGCCGCCTATCACATTCGGCACAGCCGCCTGACAATTGGCATTTGCCGAGGCGGTTGTACCAGCCGGGCAGGTCGTGATTACCGGTGGAGTGCTATCCACAACTGTCAGCGTCGCCGTGCAGGTAGGACAGGTAGTGGGGACAGCATCGGGATCACAGGCCGAGTTCTCTGCTGTGAAAGTAACCGTGTAAGTACCCGGAGTCACAATTGTTCCGGCGGCCGGAGATTGGCTCACTGTTACCGAACACCCGGTCGTGTGAACGTCGCCAGCCATATTCGGTATGGCTGCCTCGCAATTTGCGTTTACCGAGATGGTTCTATTCGCTGCGCAAGTTGTGATCGTCGGAGGAGCTGACGCAACAACCGTCACCGTGAAGCTACAGCTTGGCCCCTGGCTACTGGTGCAAGTGACTGCAGTGGTCCCCGCCTGGAACGTAGAACCGGACGCTGGATCGCACGACACCGTGCCGCAATCTCCGCTCGTCGTAGGATTGGGATAGCTAACGACTGCGGAGCACTGGTTCGCAGCCGCCGACTGGGTAACATCACCCGGACAAGTGATTGTGCATCCTGCGCCACTGGTGACGGTGACCGTGAAACTGCAAGTAACAGTGTTGTGCGACGAATCCGTGGCCGTGCAGTTGACGGTCGTCGTCCCTAAGTTGAATCTAGAACCCGAAGGCGGATCACACACCGTGATCACGCAGTTGCCGGTTGTCGTAGGCGACGCGTAGTTCACCACGGCCGACCCGGAACCAGGCGCGTCTTCACCGACACTAACGTTACTAGGACAGGAGATCGTGGGCTGCACCGGCGGCCGCGTGTCGTGAACGGTCACCGTAAAGCTACAAGCGCCTCCGCTCTGGGTGTTGCAAGAAACGGTTGTGGCGCCAATCGGGAAGATTGAGCCTGAAGGCGGATTGCAAATGACGGTGTTGTCGGGTGGAGTTCCACAGTTCCCCGAAGCCGTAGGGGTTGTATAATTGACGACTGCGCTGCACTGGTTTGCGTCATTGTTCGCGTCGATGCTGGCGGGGCAGTTGATGGTGCAGCCGGTCGAGTTTGAGGTGACAGTTGTGGCCGAGCTAGCTGAATTATCCGCTGGCCGCAACTCGTTTGTAGTGCTGGTAACACTTGCCGAGCTGGTAATGACCGAGCCGTCAGCGGCGTTGGCGTTAACGGTGAACGCTAATGTGAACACTGCGGTCGTATTCGCGCCGAGTGTCGCTATCGAGCAGCTTATAGTGCCGGTTGCGTTCCCCGAAGGCGGAGTTGTGCAATTGAAGACAGGTCCCGAATTCTGCGCTTCGGATACGAAGGTGGTTCCGGCGGGTACTGAACTGGTGAGCACGACGGCTTGTGCGTCATCGGGCCCTCGGTTGGTCACTTCCACCCTGTAATTGATGTTATTGCCGGGCGACACTGTAAACGGACCGAAGTTTCCTATCGAGAGATCCACGCTCGCATTGGCAGGGTCGTGGACTACAAATTGCGCGCTGGCAAACCCTACGCCGCTGGCGTCTATCGTCTCTACCGTCCAGGTTCCAACCTGCGCGAAGTCTCCGTTTGTTGGAATCGAGTACGAGTCACTTGCGGTGTTTGTGAAGCCGCTGCTGAACTGAGCAACGGTCCCATTGGGCGCAACCCAGGCAATTCGCCGCGTGTCAACGGCTCCGTT
>Ga0075425_100004106_pt1 | contig 14964 bp, 13 predicted proteins | sample SoiMethybrSBSTD4_FD_75300 | JGI IMG/M metagenome (GOLD analysis project Ga0075425, IMG submission 75300) | Bulk soil microbial communities from a Populus tree surrounding site in Tennessee, USA - Soil MetaG P. TD hybrid SBSTD4 | ecosystem: Environmental > Terrestrial > Soil > Tree plantation...
AGCGCGAGCGGCACGTTCAGAAAGAACACCGCGCGCCAGCTGGCGTGCTCGACCAGCCAGCCGCCGCTCACCGGGCCGATCGCCGTGGTGATCGCGCTGAATCCCGACCACGTTCCGATCGCGCGGCCGCGGGCGGCCTCGTCGAACGTGGCGCTGATGATCGCGAGGCTGCCGGGGACCAGGAACGCCGCCCCCACGCCCTGCAGCGCGCGGCCGGCGATCAGGACGCGTGACGAGGCGGCCACGCCGCAGAGGATCGACGCGGCCGTGAAGAAGACGACGCCGAACAGGAACACCCGCTTGCGGCCGAACTGATCGCCCATCGACCCGCCGACCAGAATCAGCGCGCCCAGGAACAGCGCGTAGGCCTCGATCACCCACTGGACGTCGGTGATCGTGGCCTGAAGGTCCGCCTGGAGCGCCGGCAGCGCGACGTTGACGACGGTGGCATCGATGAACGTCATGCTCGACGCGAGGATGGTCGCCACCAACGTCCATCGGCTTCGCGCGCGCACCTATAAATGCGCCTCCGCAGCGCCTTTCGGGCTGGTCTGCCAGTTGTCCTTGAGACCCTGCCGATGCGACCACGACGGGGCCGGCATCATCAAGGTGCGCGCCAGTGCGCTGATGTACGGCTCGTACGACCGACGCAGTTTCAACAGGTGGCGGTCGGCGTCGCTCGAGCGCGCGGGTGTCAGCCCGGCGCTCTCGAGCTGCCGCCGCATCTCCTCCAGCTCGTCGTCGGACAACCCGTCCGCGCCGGCGTCGGGCTCCGCACGCAGCACCTGCGCCAGGTCGACGGCCGCGTGTCTCGCGATCGCGAACGTGACGTGGGCCTGCCAGGTCGGTACGCCGTCGATGCCGACCTCGACGAGCGCCGACAGGTTCAGGATCGTGGCCAGCGCCGAGACCCAGGACTGGCGCTGGTGCTGCGACCGGAAGAATGCGACCGACGGATACGAGATATGGCTCTCGAGCAGCTCCGAGCACCAGTACTCCCAGTCGTTCAGGAACCGCTGCAGCGCCGCCATCTCGTTCCGCGCGGCGAGTCGTAGCAGCACTTCGGCCGCCGCCGGAGGCGAACCCGCCCATGCGTCGAGCAGCGTCAACTGCACCTCACGGCGCGAGAACGATTGATAGAGCACGGGGAAGTAGGCGATCGCGAGGGCGAGAAACGCGAATCCCGTTCCCGCTTCGGTGACCGTCAGGAACCTGGCGATGCGTCCGACCGGATGGAGATCACCCAGTCCCAGCGTAAAGAATGTCGTCCCGCTCATATACAGGTCGTCGAGGAACGGGGCGTCCGTCCCGAGCGGACGCAAGTGCGATCCGGCCGACCAGTGGAGGCCGGCGAAGCCCACGATCAATCCGAGGGCCCACACGCCGACGAGACCGAGCAGCGACAGGGGACCGAAGACGGCGAGAAACCGTTCGCGGCGGCCCTCGGCGCGAAACAGGGCGGCCGACCGGCCCCACGTCAGCCACGCGACGCGAAAGTAGAGTCGCGCCAGTCGCAGACGCCGGCCCACCGTCCGCGGCAGGACGACCGTCTCGAACGCGTCCCACAGCACGATCGTGATGACGAGGGCGCTCGACAGGAAAGCTAGGGCGCGCATATCCGCGTGCGGCTACGTCGCCGGTGCAGAGACATCCTTCGACCGCGAAGCGGCGTCGAGCGAGGCATGAATGAAGCTGACCGCCATGGCGCCCTCGCCGACTGCCGACGCGCAGCGCTTGACCGATCCGCTCCGGACGTCGCCCGCGGCGAACACCCCGGGAAGACTCGTTTCCAGGAAAAACGGCGTCCGCCCCTGGGCGCGCCAGAGATCACTTCGCGCCGTGTCCGGCGGCATTGCCGCGCCGGTCAAGACGAAGCCTTTCTTGTCAAGCTGCACGCAGCCGCTCAGCCATTCGGTGCGCGGATCGGCCCCGATGAAGAGGAACAGCGCCGCGGTGCTGATCCGCGTCTCCTCGCCGGAATCCTCGCGGATGCGGACGCCCTGGAGATGCCCGTCTCCCTCCAACGCGGTCACTTCGGCGCCCCGGTGAATCTGGACGTTGTCGATACTCTCGACGCGATCGACGAGGTATCGCGACATGCTCTTCCCCAAATCGCGGGTGCGCGCGACCACGTGCACGCGCCGGGCGTAGCGCGACAGGGCCACGATGGCCTGCCCGGCTGAATTGCCGGCGCCCACGACCACGATCTCCTCGTTGAGACACATTTTCGTTTCCGTGTCGGTGGCGGCGTAGTACACGCCGGCGCCCTCGAACTCGCCCAGGCGCGGCACATCGAGCCGCCGGTACTCGACCCCGGTCGCGACGAGGATGCATTTGCCGCGGATCTTCGTGCCATCGCCCATCGTGATGACGCGGACGCCGGCGTCGATCCCGAGACGCTGGACCGTCCCCGGCAGCGTGATGCGCGCGCCGAACTTCTGCGCCTGAAGCAGGGCGTTGCGCATGAGTTCGGAGCCGGATATGCCGGTGGGGAACCCGAGATAGTTCTCGATGCGCGAGCTCGTGCCGGCCTGGCCACCCGTGGCGATGCGTTCGACGACCAGCACGTCGAGGCCTTCGGACGCCGCATACACCGCGGCCGCCAGTCCCGCGGGTCCCGCGCCGACGACAATCAGATCGTGCAACTCGGACGGATCGATCGCCGCTTCGAGTCCGGCGCAGTGCCCCAGCTCGGCGACCGTCGGATTCGTGAGGTAGCGGCCTTCGCGGCCGATCACCAGGGGCGTGGCTGAGGGGGGCACGCCGAACTGCCGGAGGAGCGTTTCGGCCTCTTCGTCAGACTCCAGATCGATCCAGGTGAACGGGATCGCGTTGCGGGTGGCAAAATCCCTGAGGCGGTGCGCATCCGGCGAGAACCGCGATCCGACGATCTTGATCCCCTCGAACCCGTCGCTCAAGAGCAGCGTGCGGCGGGTGAGGAACGCCTTCAGGACGATTTCCCCGATCTCGGGCAACGCGTCCACGGCCTGGCGCAGCGCGGCGGCCGTCAACTCCAGCACCCGGCCGGGAGCGGTCGCGCGCGCGGTGACGAGCGCGGACCGGCCCGACAGCATGTCCACGTCGCCCGTGAACTCGCCCGGCTCGTGAACCGTCACCTGGTGCGGCGTCCCGCGCGATTGCTCGACGATCTCGACGGCCCCCTCGAGGACCACGAAGAAGGAAAACCCGCGGTCCCCCTCTTTGAACAGCACGTCCCCAGCTGCCAGCGAGCGCAGTTGTGCCCATCGGCGAAGTGCCTCTATCTGTTTCTGGCTGAGCCGTGGAAAGGCGATATCGCGTTCGGATGGCATGTCTCACTCATATCAAACCTGTCAAGCCATCTGGCGCCGTGTCCGCGGCTCCGCATAGCGGGGCGACCGATTCGAACGTGGAGGGGAGTTGAGGGGGCGACGCGGTCGAGCGGTGAGGAGTCAGAGAGGCGAAGTCGGCTGCCGATGGACGCGAGCGAGCCCGCGCAGCGGGCGAAGCAATCGAGCTGAATAGCGAGCGAGCGTAGCGAGCGAGCCACGCGAACGGAGCGAGCCGGCGAAGCGGCGAGCGAGAGAGCGTGCAGGGGAGTCTGAGGGGCGAAGCCCCTCAGATAAATTCAGAACCGCATCGACACGTGAAGAGCGCGAACGGTGGGCGTCAGCACTGGCGCAACCGAGACCGACCCATGTCCAGACGAGGAACGCCGAAACAGCACCGTTTGTCCCTGCCGTAACCCGTCGAATCCGGCGCCGGCGGCAGCGCCGATTCCGGCGCCGAGGGCGCTCATCGCGAGAAAGGCCCCGGCCGCGCCCCCGCCCTCATTTGACATCCAGGAACCCATCGCCGCGCCTCCAGCGAAGCCCGCGCCGAGGCCGATGCCCATCCCAATCAGCGCGCCGTTCTTCACTGAGTCACCACGGCGTCGCAATTCTCTGACCTCGCCGGCGGACCACTGCCGTTGATCGTTGCCGACCGTCAGCGAGATCCCGCTGGCCGTCAACGACGTCAGCACGCCCTCGGTCTCCCGGCCGGTCTGATCCTTCACGACCACTCGCGTTCCGCTGTTCACACGCCCTTGCAGGGCGTCAAACGAATCCGACACGGCCTGAGCCTTCGCGCTTCCGGCGATGAGAACGATGACCGCCGCAGCCGCGCCAGTGATGATGTGTGTTCTTGCCATTCAGCCCCCCTCCTACTGACCAAATGCGTCAAATGCTCCCGGGGTGGCTCAAACTTCAAATGGCGATAGGGATTGCCGGCTCTGAGGTGCTGGTCGTGGCGATCCTGGCAGGAAGAATGGCGCGAACGACGAGTCGTTCGCGCCCCCGAACTAATTGCGTTTGGGCACGGCGGTTGCCGCGGTGGGTTTTCTGTAGAACACGTAATCGGCTTCGTACGGCACAATCGCCGTCTTCGTGATGTCGTCCGGCGAGTTGCAGCCGATCGACGGTGCCAGTCCGCCCACCGTGTTTACTCGCTGAACGAACGTGGCCGCCGCGAGATTGTCGCCGTTTCCTGATCCTTCGAGGACGCCAGCCCGGCTCAAAAGGACCCAGGCGATGGCGTCTTTGGCGACAAAGTCAGGATCCGTGTCAAATGTTGCGGTTTTCTCCAGCTTGCCCCAGAAGACGCTCGAGTTCCGTGTGCTCTGCCACGTGGCGCGTATCGTGCCGCCCTCGCCGGGGTTCGGGCTGAAGAAGTGGTTGATGACGCGGCGTGCCGGATTGTCGAACAACACAGCCTCGGGCGTCGTCAACACAAAGGCGACGCCGGAACCCGATGCGGCGCACACGTAATCCTGGCTGCCGAAGGCGTGGCCGATGAGGAACGCCTCATTTCCCTCTTCCACTTGAAGTCTGTCGGGCACTGCGGGCGGCGTGACATTCTGCGCGTGACCGACTTGCGGGAGCGCGACTACGAAAACCGTCCCGAGAGCGCCAAGGCGGGCGATGAGCCCGATCCGGCGCGCGATAAGGTGTCCTGTGTTGCAAATGTTCATGCGATTCTCCTCACGCTTTCGAATACAGCGACATTACTTCCGTGCAGCTGAGCGAACGGAGGACGCCGCCGCTGCCTCGACGTCTTACCTGTGTAGGCATAGCCGTCCGGTTTCTTTCGTCGGCTTGGAAGTTCGGTGCTGACGTCTCATCGAGAGGCGAGTGCTGACGGTGCAAGCGAGCCCCGCGCAGCGGGCGATGCGATTGAGTTAGAACAACCCTTCGACAGGCGAGTGCTGACGGTGCAAGCGAGCCCGCGCAGCGGCGATCGAGCTATGACGTCCCATCGATTAGACTAGCGAGTGCTGACAGCGCGAGCGAGCCCGCGCAGCGGGCGAAGCGATCGAGCTATGACGTCCCATCGATTAGACTAGCGAGTGTTGACAGCGCGAGCGAGCCCGCGCAGCGGGCGAAGCGATCGAGCTAAACCGCGAGCGAGCGCAGCGAGCGAGCCACGCGAACGGAGCGAGCCGGCGAAGCGGCGAGCGAGAGAGCGTGTAGGGGAGTCTGAGGGGCGAAGCCCCTCAGATAATGTTGGTGCGGAAGATAGGATTTGAACCTACACGGTCTTGCGACCGCCAGCCCCTCAAGCTGGTGCGTCTGCCAGTTCCGCCACTTCCGCAATCTGCGCCGGGTCTGAAGACCCGGCTTACTTCTTCACGGGGGCCGGCGCCGGCGCGGACGCCGGAGCGGCCGGGCCGCGCACGCCGCTCAACACCGAGCCGGGGCCGCGCGTGCCGTACACGCCGAGGATGATCGCGCCGAGCATGAACAGCGCGCCGAGCACCGTCGTCGCGCGCGTCAGCACCGTCGCGCCCGCCCGCGCCCCGAACGCCGTCTGGCTGCTGCCGCCGCCGCCAAACGCGCTCGCCATGTCGCCCCCCTTGCCCTGCTGCATGAGGACGACCAGCAGGAGCAACAGGCACACGATGAGATACAGGGCGACCAACAGGTAGTACAGCATAAGAGGAGAATTATACCACGGGGACGGGCGGAAGCCGCTGGCCGTCGCCGGACGCCTCGCCCTGCGTCCGAGGCTACACCGCCGCGGCGCGGCTGCGGGACACGATCTCCAGGAAGCTCCTGAGATCGAGGCTGGCGCCGCCGACCAGCGCGCCGTCCACGTCCTCGAGCGACGACAGCTCGCGGATGTTGTCCGGCTTCACGCTGCCGCCGTAGATCACGTGGCAGTGATCCGCGGCGGCGCCGCCGAACCACTGGCGGATGCGGCTGCGGATGTGCGCGTGCGCCTCGCGCGCCTGGTCCGGCGTCGCGTTGCGCCCGGTGCCAATCGCCCACACCGGCTCGTAGGCGACCACCAGGCCGCCGATCTGATCCGCGGTCAGGCCGTCGAGCCCGCGCTTGATCTGGCGATCGAGCACGGCCAGCGTCTCGTTCGCGTCGCGCTCCTGCAGCGTCTCGCCGATGCAGACGATCGGCGTCAGCTGCGCCTGCACCGCCGCGATCAGCTTGCGGTTCACCGTCTCGTCGGTCTCGCCGAACAGGCGACGCCGCTCCGAGTGGCCGATGATCACGTATTCGGCGCCGGCTTCCTTCAGCATCGGGGCGCTGACCTCGCCGGTGAAGGCCCCTTCACGCTCCCAGTGCAGGTTCTGGCCGGCGATGCCGATGTTCGACGCGTGCGCCGCGTCCGCCGCCGGCCGCAGCGCCGTGAACGGCGGCGCGATCACGATCTCGACGTCGTAGAGGTCCTTGGCCAGCTTGCGCAGTTCCTTGACGAACGCCACCGTCTCGAGGACGGTCTTGTACATCTTCCAGTTGGCCGCGATGAACGGTGTTCTCATGCGTTTGGCAACGCGGCTACCCCTGGCAGCTCGCGCCCTCCGAGGAATTCGAGTGATGCGCCGCCGCCGGTCGAGATGTGCGTAATCCGGTCGGTCACGCCCGCCTTCGCGACCGCCGCGATCGAGTCGCCGCCGCCGATCACCGTCGTGCCCGTCGATGTACTGACCGAGGCGACGGCCTTCGCGATCTCCATCGTCCCCTTCGCGAACGCCTCGATCTCGAAGACGCCCATCGGCCCGTTCCAGATGACGGTCTTCGCGCCGCCGATGACGCTGCGGTAGGTGTCGATGGTCTTCGGCCCGATGTCGAGCCCCATGCGATCCCCGATGGCGGCGTCGCCGACGGCGAGCGTCTCGGTCGGCACACCCGCCTCGAGCTTCGGCGCGACGACGTGGTCCACCGGCAGCTCGAAGCGAAGGCCGCGACCCTTCGCGCGCGCGTCGATCTCCCTTGCCGCGCCCAGCAGGTCGTCTTCGACCAGCGACTTGCCGACGGGCAGCCCGCGCGCCTTGAAAAAGGTGTACGCCATCGCGCCGCCGATCAGCAGCGCGTCGACCCGCGGGATCAGGTTCTCGATCACCTCGAGCTTGTCCGACACCTTCGCGCCGCCGAGGATCGCGATGAAGGGGTGATCGGGGCGCTCGAGCACGCGGCCGAGATGTTCGAGCTCGGCGGCCATCAGCATTCCCGCCGCCGACTCCTTGATCTGGTGCACGACCCCCTCGGTCGAGGCGTGCGCGCGATGCGCGGAGCCGAAGGCGTCGTTGACGTAGACGTCGGCGAGCTCCGCCAGCTGCTTCGCGAACCCCGGATCGTTCTTCTCTTCCTCCGGATGGAAGCGCAGGTTCTCGAGCAGCACGACGCCGCCGTCCGGCGCGCTCGCGACCGCCTGCTTCGCCGGCTCGCCGACGCAGTCGTCGGCGAACGTGACCGGCCGCTTCAGGATCTGGGACAGCTTCTCGGCCACCGGCTTCAACGAGAACTCCGGCGACGGCTTGCCCTTCGGCCGGCCCAGGTGCGAGCAGAGGATCAGCACCTTCACGCCCTGCGACAGGGCGTACTCGATCGTCGGCAGCGACGCGCGGATGCGCGTCTCGTCCGTGATCGCGCCGTTCTTGATCGGCACGTTGAAGTCGACGCGCATCAGCACGCGCCGCCCTTTCAGCGCCAGATCCTTGATCGAGCGCTTGTTCACAGCCCCTTCTTCACGATGTAGCGCAGCAGGTCGACGCAGCGGCTCGAGTAGCCCCACTCGTTGTCGTACCACGCCAGCACCTTGACGAAGTCGCCGTCCATCACCTTGGTGTAGGGGGCGTCGATGATCGACGAGTGCGGGTTGCCGCGGAAGTCGATCGAGACGAGCGGCGCCTCGACGTATTCCATGATCCCCTTCAGCGGGCCGTTCGCGGCTGCCCGGAACGCGCCGTTCACCTCTTCGGCGGTCGCCTTCTTGTCGAGGACCGCCGCGAGGTCGACCACCGACACGTTCGGCGTCGGCACGCGCATCGAGATGCCGTCCAGCTTGCCCTTCAGGTCCGGCATCACTTCCCCCACCGCCGATGCCGCCCCCGTCGTCGTCGGAATGATCGACAGCGCCGCGGCGCGCGCCCGGCGCAGATCCTTGTGCGGCAGGTCGAGCAGCTGCTGATCGTTGGTGTAGGAATGGACGGTGGTCATCCATCCTTTCTTGATCCCGAAGCTCTCGTGCAGCACCTTGGCGAGCGGCGCCAGGCAGTTGGTCGTGCACGACGCGTTCGAGATGATCTGGTGCGCCTTCGGATCGTACTTGCCTTCGTTGACGCCGAGCACGACGGAGAAGTCGGGCTTCTTGGCCGGCGCGGTGATGATCACCTTCTTCGCCCCCGCCGCCACGTGCTTCGCCGCGCTGTCGCGATCGGTGAACAGCCCGGTGGACTCGAAGACGACGTCGACGCCGAGATCCTTCCAGGGCAGCTGCGCCGGATCCTTCACCGAGAGCACCTGGAACTCGTCGCCGTCGACCGAGATCCGGTCGCCCTGGGCGGTGATCGAGCCGTGCAGGTTGCCGAGAATCGAGTCGTACTTGAGCAGGTGCGCGAGCGTGGCGGCGTTCGTCAGGTCGTTGACCGCGACGAAATCGAGGTCCTTCGACCCGAGGGCCGCGCGCATGATGTTGCGGCCGATGCGGCCGAACCCGTTGATACCAACTTTGATGGCCATTCAGCCTCCGAGACGGAACCTTCGTGCACCGGCCCGGTCCAGGCAAGGACCAAGCCCGCGGCGGATTACGCAGAATACGCGGATGACGCCAAAACGACGATTCTAGTGAACGGCTTGCGCGGTGGTCAAACCGCGCCTAAACTAACCGTGAGTAGGTCCAACCCTTTACCGCGTTGTACGTCCTTTACAGCATCCTCATCGTCACGTTCTTCCTGGTAATGTCCCCCTACCTTGCGTGGCAGGCGGTGCGCTACCGGAAATACATCGGCAGCCTGCGCCAGCGGCTCGGCTACCTGCCGATCTCCTTCAATCTCGACGGCGAGGAGTCGATCTGGATCCATGCCGTCTCGGTCGGCGAGGTGCTGACGGCGCGCGCCCTGCTGCCGCAGCTGCGCGAGCGCTACCCGCGCCTGCGGCTGTTCCTCTCGACGACGACGATGACCGGGCAGCAGATCGCGCGGAACAACCTGCAGTATGTCGACGAGGTCTTCTATTTTCCGTTCGACCTCGGCTTCATCGTGAACCGGACGCTGCGGCTGGTGAAGCCGCGGATGTTCATCATGATGGAAACCGAGATCTGGCCCAACCTGCTGCGCGCCTGCCGCCGCGGCGGCATCAAGACGGTGCTGGTGAACGGACGCATCTCCTCGCGCTCGTATCCGCGCTACCGCCTGGCGCGGCCCTTCTTCCGCCGCGTGCTGTCCAACGTCGATCGCTTCTGCATGCAGGGGGAGGAGTCGGCGCGGCGGATCATCGAGATGGGGGCCGATCCCGAGACGGTGGTGGTCACCGGCAGCCTGAAGTTCGACTCGCTCGATCTGCCCGGCACCGCGACGGCTGCCGATCGCGGCCGCAACCGCGTGCTGCGCTACTTCCGCATCCCGCCGGATCGACCGGTGATCATCGCCGCCAGCACACTCAAGGGAGAAGAAGAGCCGGTCTTCGAGGCGTTCCAGAGGATTCGGGCGCGGCTGCCCGAGACGCTGCTGATCATCGCGCCGCGCAAGCCCGAGCGCTTCGGCGAAGTGGAGCAGATCGCGCGCCGCGGCGGCTGGCGCACGGCGCGCCGCAGCGAACTGCCGGTCGATGCCGAGCCGCGCCACGACGTCGTCGTGCTCGACACCATCGGCGAGCTGGCGCAGCTCTACCAGGTCGCCACTGCGGTCTTCGTCGGCGGCAGCCTCGTCGATCAGGGGGGCCACAACATTCTCGAGCCGGCGGTGTTCGGCAAGCCGATCGTGTTCGGCCCCTACATGCAGAACTTCGCCGAGATCGCGCGTGCCTTCCTCGAGAACGACGCGGCGATCCAGATCCGCACGCCGCGCGAGCTGGAGCACGCGCTCATGGGCCTCATCACCGATCCGGTGCGCCGCGCCCGGCTCGGCGCCGCCGCCCGCGCGCTGGTCGAGGCCAACCGCGGCGCGCGCGGCAAGACGATGGCCGCGATCGCCCGCGTGCTGCCGCCGCGGGACTCCGGCAACGTGCGCCCCTTCCGGGTGGTCCACTGATATCGACGATCTACGGGGCAGTGGCGCGCGGACGCCGGCAGTACTATGCGAGCCATCCGCACCTGCAGCGCCGCCTTGCCCGTCCGGTCATCAGCATCGGCAATCTCGCGGCGGGCGGACGCGCAAAGACGCCGCTCGCGCGGCTGGTGGCGTCGCGCCTGCGCGACATGGGTGAACGGCCGGCGGTCCTCAGCCGCGGCTACGCGCGCCGTGATCCGGCCGACGGCGTGGTGGTGGTCCGCGATCCCGGCGGCATGCGCGCCGATCTCGATCGCGCCGGCGACGAGCCGCTGATGCTGGCGCGCTCGCTCGACGGCGTCGCGGTGCTGGTGTCGCCCGACCGCTACCTGTCCGGGCGCCTGGCCGAACAGCACTTCGACTGCACCGTCCACGTCCTCGACGACGGCTTTCAGCATTTCCCGCTTCGCCGCGACGCCGATCTGGTGGTCGTCGCGCAGGAGGATCTCGATGCGCCGCGCACGCTGCCGGCAGGGCACCTGCGCGAGCCGCTCGACGCCGCGGCGGCGGCGGACGCCTTCGTCGCGCTCGACGGCGTCGATCGCGCGCGGCTCGCCGATCTCGCACGCGGCCGTCCGGTGTGGGCCGCCCGCCGACGCCAGGGCGCCGCGCGCCTTGCCGAAGGATCGGGCGCGCCGCTGCAGCCGTCCGCGGGGCCGGTGATCGCGGTGGCCGGCATTGCCGGCCCGTCGCGCTTCTTCGCGGGGCTGCGCGATGCCGGATGGACGATCGCCCGCGAGCTCCCGTATCCGGATCATCATCGCTACTCACGGGCGAACCTGCGCTGGATCGCGGACGCGGCCGCCGAGACGGGCGCCGCCGCGGTGCTGACGACGGAGAAGGATCTCGTGAGGCTCTTGCCGTTCCGCCCGTTTCCGCTGCCGGTGGCCTGCGTGCCGCTGACGCTGGAAGTAGACGACGCCGCTCGCTTCGACGCGTGGCTGGCCGCGATCCTGAAGGACGCGCGCGCGTGAGCGGCCCGAGACCGCTGCACCGCATCGAGTACCGCGCCGTCATGGCCGCCCGCGCCCTGGTGCGCCCGCTGCCGATGACCGCGGTGCTCGCCATCGGCGCGCTGCTCGGACGCGCGTTCCATTTCTTCGATCGATCGCATCGCCGGCTGGCGCTGCAGAACCTCGAAGCGGCGTTTCCCGGGCGTCCGGCGCGCGAGCGCGCCGCGATCGCCCGCGACATGTTCGTGCACTTCGGCCATCTGCTCACCGTGCTGCTGAAGTTCAGCACGATGACGCCGAACCAGATGCTGGCGTGCGTCGAGTTCGAAGGGGAGGACCGCGTCCGCGCCGCCCACGCGCTGAACAAGGGCGTGCTGCTCTTCACCGGGCACTTCGGCTACTGGGAGATCAACGCGCTGGTGCACGCGCTCGCGCTCTACCCGATGGCGGTGCTGGCGCGGCCGCTCGACAACCCGCTGCTGCACGATCTGCTCGAGCAGGTCCGGGGCCGCACCGGCAACTCCGTCATCTATCGCAAGGGGGCGCTGCGCCGCGTCCTGCGCGCGCTCGCTTCGAACCAGGCGGTCGCCGTGCTCATCGATCAGCACATCCAGACCGCCGACGCCGTCTACGTGGACTTCTTCAACCGTCCCGCGGCAACCACCTCCGCGCTGGCCGCGCTGGCGCTGCGCACGGGCGCGCCCGTCATCCCGGTGTTCGCGCTGCCGCTGCCCGGCGGCCGCTTCCGGATGGTCTACGAGCACGCCGTCGATCCCCCGCGCGCCGACGATCCCGACGCGCTGCGCGACTTCACGCAGCGCTGCACCGATGTGCTCGAGATGTACGTGCGACGCTATCCGGGCTTGTGGCTGTGGATGCACCGCCGCTGGAGGGACGTCGAGCCGGTGCCGGCGCACGGGATGTTTCCGTCGGCGGCGGAGTGAGAATGGGAGTGCACGCTCGCCGGAGGGCAGGAGATAAGGAGCTCAGGAGATGAGGAGGCATGGCGCCGTTGAATTCGAGGAGCCGTTGCCACTTGCCAGTGCTCCACGAATTCGACACGCAATAACTCCTGGCCTCCTGACCTCCTTGCCTCCTGTGGGCCGCCGCGGATCCTCGAGCTGTTGCGAATTTCGGTGAGTCAACCACGTCGAATTCTGGTACGCGCCCCGAACTGGCTGGGCGACGCGGTGATGGCCATCCCCGCGATGGCGGCGGTGCGCCGCGCGTTCGAAGGGCGATCGGTGGTGCTCGCGGCGCTGTCCTCGATTGCGCCGCTGTTCGAGGAGATCACGCCCGCGGCGCCGGACGAGATTCTTGCGATCGATCGAGCCACGGAGCGCCGCCAGCTGCAGGCGGCACAGCCGGATGCGATCCTGCTGATGCCGAACTCGTTCGGCTCCGCCTGGGTCGCCAGGCGCAGCGGCATCGCGGATCGCTGGGGATACGCGGCGGGCGGGCGCGGCTTCCTGCTGACGCGGCGCGCCTCCCGTCCGCGCCGGGCGGTGCACCAGGTGCAGTACTACCTGGACCTCGTGCGCGGCCTCGGCATCGACGCGGCGGACGATTGCCCGCGCCTCGCGCCGCAGCCGGCGACGCTGGCCCGGGCGGACGCGCTGCTGCTCCAGGCGGGCGCGCCACCGGGAATGCCGATCGTCGGGTTCGCCCCGGGCGCGGCCTACGGCCACGCCAAACGATGGCCGCCGGATCGCGTCGCTCAGGTGATCGCGGGGCTGGCGCGGCAGGGGATGGCCGCGCTGCTCGTCGGCGCCGAGGCCGACCGCGCGACGGGGCGTGCGATAGAATCGTCGCTGCCCGCGGCGACGCCTCTCGTCAACCTGATCGGGCGGACCACGCTGCGCCAGCTCGTCGGCGTCATCGCGCGCTGCCGTGCGTTCGTCTCGAACGACTCGGGGGGCATGCACGTCGCGGCGGCGCTCGGCATTCCGCTGACCGCCATCTTCGGCCCGACCGACGAGCGCGCGACGCGGCCGGCGGGAGACGCGGACGTGATCGTGAGAGATGTGTTCTGCCGGCCGTGCATGCTGCGCGAGTGCCCGATCGATCATCGCTGCATGAAGAGAATCGACGCCGACACGGTGCTGCGCTCGGTGATGGCCCACCTCGGATGAGACGCGCCGTCTTCCTGGATCGCGACGGCACGATCGTCGAAGAAGCCGGCTACCTCGATCGCCTCGAGCGGCTGGTCTTCTTTCCTTTCAGCGTGGACGCGGTGCGCGTGCTCAACCGCGCCGGCTTCGCGGTGGTCGTGATCACCAACCAGGCCGGCATCGCCCGCGGCATCGTCAAGGAGTCGTTCGTCGCCGAGGCGCATCAGCACATCGCCGACACCATGGCCGCGGGTGGCGCGCGGGTGGACGGCTTCTACTACTGCCCGCACTACCCGGACGGCGTGGTCGAGCGCTACCGGACGGCGTGCGACTGCCGCAAGCCGGCGCCCGGGCTGCTGCGCGTCGCGGCGGAGGAGCTGCGCCTCGATCTCGCGCGATCGTTCGTCGTCGGCGATCGCTGGCACGACGTGGCGGCGGGGCACGCGGTCGGCGCGCGCGGCCTGCTCGTGCGCACGGGGCTCGGGCGCAGGGACGAAACCCATCCGCATCCCGGCACGACGCCGGATGCCATCGTGGACAACGTGATGGAAGCTGCCGCGTGGATTCTGCAACAGCCATAGCGCCGCGCCGGGTCGAGCCGGGACGGCTGCTCACACTCATCGACGCCATCGCCGGCCGCCGCCTGCTGATCGTCGGCGACCTCATCGCCGACGAGTTCATCTACGGCGAGATCGCGCGCGTCTCGCGCGAGGCGCCGGTGCTGATCCTCAACTACGACTCGACCGAAGTGGTGCCAGGCGGCGCCGGCAACGCCGCCAACAACGTCGCCGCGCTCGGCGGCGCGGCGCGGATCATCGGCCTCACCGGCCGTGACGAGACGGGACGACGGCTGCTGGCGACGTTGAAGCGCCGGCGCGTCGACGTCAAGGACGTGATCCGCCCGACCGGCTACACGACGCCGACCAAGACGCGGATCCTGGCCGGCGGCATCCACTCCGCCAAGCAGCAGGTGGTGCGCATCGATCGCGCCTCCGGCGTCCGCGTGGACGACAAGCTGCGGCACGCCTTCGCCGCGCACGTCCTGCGCGCGGCACGGAACGCCGACGCGCTGCTGGTGTCTGACTATGGGTGCCACCTGGTCACCCCCGCGCTGGTCGCCGACGTGCGAAAAATGTTCCGCAGCAAGTCACGTGGCTTCCGCCTTCAGGCGGAAGCACCAGTGGTCGTCGACACCCGCTACGACCTGATGCGCTACCACGGGATGACCGCCTGCACGCCCAACGAGTCGGAAGTCGAGCACGCGCTCGCCATCCGGATCGGCGACGATGCTCGCGCGCTGGAGCGGGCGGGACGCACGCTGCTGCGCAAGACGCGCGCCCGGGCGGTGCTGATCACGCGCGGCAGCCGCGGCATGGCCCTC
>Ga0075425_100004108_pt1 | contig 14960 bp, 12 predicted proteins | sample SoiMethybrSBSTD4_FD_75300 | JGI IMG/M metagenome (GOLD analysis project Ga0075425, IMG submission 75300) | Bulk soil microbial communities from a Populus tree surrounding site in Tennessee, USA - Soil MetaG P. TD hybrid SBSTD4 | ecosystem: Environmental > Terrestrial > Soil > Tree plantation...
GAGGATCGCCGTCAGGAAAAGAAATTTGCTGCTGGAAGAACGCAAAGGTGACCTCCTAAGTCATTTGATCCAGAGAGGATTACGGCACCTGTCGAGGGCGCGAATTCTAGCACCGCGCACGAGCGCTATTGCAGCAGTTCCTTCAGAATCTCGTTGGCGAGATCCGCCTTCGCTTTTCCGCGGGTTTCTTTCATCAGTTGCCCGACCAGAAAGCCGAAAACCTGCTGTTTTCCCCCGCGATACTGCTCGACCTGGGCCGCGTTCTGCTCGATGACCCGCTGCGCGGCGTCGCGGATGAAGGATGGGTCACTGACCTGTGACAATCCTTTTCGCTCGACGATGGCGTCCGGCGCCTCCCCGCTCTTCGACATCTCGTCGAAGACTTCCTTAGCCGCCTTGCCGCCGATCGCGCCGCTGTCGATCAAACGAATGAGCCGCGCGAGCATCGCCGGCGTGACGCGATACGCGTCGACGTCGATCTTCAGCTCGTTGAGCATGCGCAGCACTTCGTTGCGCACCCAGTTCGCCGCCGCGCGCGGATTGCCCGCCTCGCCCGCCGTCGCCTCGAAGAAATCCGCGACCGCACGCGTCGCGACGATGACCTCCGCATCGGTCTCCGTCAGACCGTATTCGTCCTGATAGCGCTTCGCGCGCACGTGCGGGAGCGCAGGCAGCGAGCGCGCGACGTCCTCGACCCACGCGCTCTCGATTTCGAGCGTGAAGAGATCGGGATCGGGGAAGTAGCGATAGTCGTGCGCTTCTTCCTTCGATCGCATGACCCGCGTTTCGTTGGCCGCGACGTCGAAGAGACGCGTCTCCTGATCGATGCGGCCGCCGCTTTCGAGGACGCCGATCTGACGCTCGATCTCGTACTCGATCGCGCGGCCGAGGAATCGGAAGGAGTTGAGGTTCTTGATCTCGGTGCGCGTGCCGAGTGGCTCGCCTTTGCGCCGCACCGAGACGTTCGCGTCGCACCGCAGCGATCCCTCCTCCATGTTCCCGTCGCACACCTCGGCGTACATGAGGATCTGCCGCAACCGCGTGAGATACGCGTCCGCTTCCTTCGCGCTGGCGATGTCGGGCTCACTGACGATCTCGATCAGAGGCGCGCCGGCGCGATTGAGGTCGACGAGCGAGGCATCGCGCTCGTGCAGCAGCTTGCCCGCGTCTTCTTCCATGTGGATGCGCCGGATGCGGACGTCGTTGATGCGGCCACCCGTCGCGAGCGGTTTGTCGAACTGCGAGATCTGATAACCCTTCGGCAGGTCGGGGTAGAAGTAGTTCTTGCGCGCGAACACCGATCGCTCGTGAACGTCGCACCCCGTCGCAAGCGCCATCCGAATCGCGAGCTCGACCGCGCGCCGGTTGAGCACCGGCAGCGCGCCGGGATAGCCGAGGCAAACGGGACAAACGTTCGTGTTCGGCGGCGCGCCGAACGCGGGAGCGCATCCGCAGAAAATTTTCGTGCGCGTCAACAACCGCGCGTGGACCTCGAGGCCGATGACGGGTTCCCACATGTGAGGCGGGATTGTATTTGGAGTGCGGCGACCGCAGTCGCCGCTTTGGGAGAGTCGAGGCCGCAGCCTCGACCGAGGGCGGGGGAACTCCGCCGGAGCGCGAGCTGCGGCTCGCGCAGGCAAAGCGGCGACTGCGGTCGCCGCACTCCAAAAGTTATCCGTTCGCCTGCAACTCGAACAGGATCTCGTCGATGGCGTCCGCGGCGCGGTCGATCGGGAGGACGCAGGTGCCGGCGCCGCGATGGCCGCCGCCGCCGTAGCGCGACATCAGTTCGCCGACCGACGTGTTGCACGTGCGATTGAAGATGCTGTGGCCGACCGCCGCGATCACGGTGTTGTGGCGCGGGCCCCAGTGCACGCGCAGCGAAACATTCGCGTCGGGAAAGAGCGTGTAGACGAGGAAGCGATTGCCCGCCGGCAGGCGCTCGATCTCGCGCAAATCGGTGACGACGACGTTGTTGATCTGGAAGCTGTTGCGCTGCAGCAGACTCTTGAAATCGCTCTGTTCGTGGCGCAGGCGTTCGACGCGGTCCTTCACGTCCGGCTGCTGCAGCACTTCCGCGATCGTCTTCGTCTTCAGCAGCGCGATCAGCTCGCGGAAGTACTCCTCGAATCCGCCGAGCCCGCTGCGGCTGTCGATCGTGTAGCCGAGGAGGATGTAGTCGCGGGGATTCTCGACGTCGTCGGGTGTGAGCTGCGCGGCATCGAGGCGATCCGTCTCCTGAACGAGCGGCTCGAGATCGCGCAGCGCCTCGTCGTTCGGATCCTGTTCGCGGTAGTACTCGTACACGAGGCGCGCGGCGGACGGCGCGAGCCCGTAGCGGCCCCTGAACCACTCCGGCGGCTTCTGATTGCTCTCGGTCAGGAGATGGTGATCGAACCAGATTCCGCAGCGCGGGTCGTACGGCAGGTTCGAGAGGACGTCGTTCGACGTGATCTCGATGCGCCGGTCGGTGATGTCCTGCGGATGCACGAGCAGGATGTCGTCGATCGACTCCTTCATCGTGATGATGACGGCACTGGTGAGGCCGTCGAGGTCACCGCGGGTGACCAGCCGCATCGTGATTCCTCCGAACGGACCTGTTTTACCTCGCAGCGCGAAGTCGCGCAAGCGTTACCGGCGGCGCGGCTTTCCCTTCGTTTTCTTTGCCTCGGGCGCGAGCGTCGTCAGCCACCAGATTCCGAAGGCGATCGCGTACATCAGCACCAGGCGATAGGCGTGATTCGAAACGCCCCAGACGTTGCGCTCGAGGTCGCTGTAATGCGCGAGACTCCACGGCCCCAGTTTCGCCACGTAAATCGACATCACCTCGGTGATCACCGCGACGACGTGCGTGATGCCGAGGATCACGCAGGCGACGAGAAACGCACCGATGTTGCGATCGGAGAACGGACGCGCCGCCGTCGCGAAGAGAAGTGCCATCAGGATGAAGTTGAAGGTGAGATCGCGAACGGAAATCGCGGGCCGTTTCGATCGCGGATCGAAATCGCCACGATCGACGGTCACGTAGTTGTCTTCCGCGGGGACCAGCCGCGTGACGGCCGGCTTCTCGAACGCGCGCATCGTCCGCTCCGCGACGCTCGACACGAGACGGTCGTAGAGCGGCGAGAGAAAGGTCCAGATCGCAAGGCCGATCAGGAACCCGGCGACGGCTCTAAGCGCGAGTCGCCAGTCCATTCGAAACAACGCGTGAGCTCCATGCGAGGAAGAAGAGGATCGCGGCGGCGATGATCACGATCTGCCAGACGGCCGTGTGGAACATGTCGAACACGCGCGGGTGATACGCGCCGAGCAGATAGAGCGTGACGATGCGGATCTCATTCAGCACCTGAATCGCGATCGCGCCGAGGATCAGACCGACCGCGCGCGCTTTCATCGAGGCCGGGAACGCGACGATCGACGCGAGCAGGATCAGCATCGCCTCGACGCCGTTGCATCCGTTGTTGATGTTGACTCCGAACCGCGAGCCGCTCACGACCGTGCCGCGCACGGTGACCGGCTCGCCGAGAACATGCAGGATCGCGCCGGCGCTGCGCGCGAGCCCCTGCGTGAACGGAACGATCACGCGATCGTTCACCGGATTCCACGCGATGACGAGGTACGCGACGATGAGGATCAGGAAGAATTTGACGAGAAAGAGGATCTGGGCGCGGCGCATGGAAGGGCGGTAATCGTAACAGCCACCGCAACCGCCGTCTCCACTCGCAAAATTCGCTCGCCGAGGCTCATCGTCTCGAAGCCTGCTCGCTGCAGCGAGGCGATCTCCTCCGCAATCCATCCACCCTCGGGGCCGATCGCGAGCGTGACGGGAGCGTGGCCAAAGGCCGGGTGAGGGACGCAACCTTCGGGATGACAAACCAGCGCGCGCGTGCCCTGCGCGATCGACGGCAGTTCCTCTTCGACGAACTGCCTGAAGAATCGGCGCAACTCGATCGACGGAAGAATCGTGTCGCGCGCCTGTTCGAGCCCGAGGATGCGTTGCAGAAGAAGGTTGTCCTCGGAGAGCCGCGGCGATTTCCAGTAGCTCTTCTCCACGCGCCACGCGTTGATGAGGAAGATCCGTTTGATGCCCATCGACGTCGCACTGGCGATCACGCGATTGAGAACCTTCGGCCGCGGCAGCGCGAGCACGAGCGTGACCGGCAGCGGCGCCGGCGGATCGCGATCGAGTGCGACATTCATCTCCAGCGCGTCGTCGTCGAGGCGCGTGACCTCTCCCCTCCCGATCCGCCCGCCCGCGGCGCCGACGACCAGCGCGTCGCCGGCCGCCGCCCGATGCACGCGACGCACGTGCTCGAGACGGCGGCCGGTCAAACGAACGTGGGTGTCGTCGATGAAGTCGTCGTCGAAAAGAAGGATCAGGTTCATTCCGTCGTCAGGCCGAGCGCGGTGCGCACGTTGCGCGCGACCGCTTCGGCTGACGGCGGATCGTAATTCGCGAGGACGATGATTGCGTACTCTCCTTCCACTTCGACCGCCGCGTTCAGCCCCGGCGCGCCGCCGCCAAAGCCCATGCCGTAGCCGAGCTGCTTCCCGTAATAGCGCGTGAAACGCAGCAGATCCATCGCGGTCGAGTAGCCGCCGCCGGCAGACGACGGCTTCGCCGGCTTCGTGTAGATGTTCGTGCGCAGTGGCGTGCCTTTCGGTGCGCCCATGCCTCCTCGGGTGTAGCCGACGGCGACCTTCGGCACGATCTCGTCCATCGCGTAGCTGTCGGAATCGACCATGCCCGCGGGCGCGTAGATGTTCTTGCGGATGTAGTCGTAGTAGCTCATGCCGCTGAGCTTCTCGATGACCAGTCCGAGGACGACGTAGCCGGCGTTCGAGTAACGCTGATTCGTGCCGGGCTCGAACTCGAGCGGATTCTTCGCGAAGACTTTCATGTAGTCGCGCAGCGTGCGGAACTGGTCCTTCGACAGCGCGTCGTATTCGTCGCCGAAGATGTCGCCCATCCCCGATTTGTGATCGATGAGCTGCTGGATGGTGATGCGATCGGCGATGTCCGACGGATAGTCAGGCAGATACGTGCGCAACGTTTTCGAGTAATCGAGCTTGCCGGCGTCGTGCAGCTGATCGAGCGCGAGCTTGGTGAAGATCTTGTTGATCGAGCCGATGCTGTAGCGCGTGTCGTTCGCGTTCGGGACGTTCCAGTCGCGATTCGCGAGGCCGAACGACTTGAAGTAGAGCGGCTGGCCGTCGTGCGCGACGAGCACCGTGCCGGAGAAGAGCTCCTTCGCGACGAGGGCCTCGAGATAACGATCGAGCGCGGGACTGAGGTTCTCCGCTTTTCCTTCGATTTTTGGCCAGTCTTTGGTGATGTCCTCGCCGGGACCGCCGCCGGCGCGGATGATTCTGCGCTGCTGAGCCGATGCACTGACCGTGAGAACGAGAGCGATGATCAGAAGTTTGACTTTCATGATTCGACAGTACGAGGGGCTGGTAAAGAAATGATGAAGGTGCATCCCGTCATCCTGAGCGAAGCGAAGGACCTCTTCTGCGCTGCTGCATCGCAAGAAGAGTTCCTTCGCCGTCTTCGCGGCTCAGGATGACGACGGGAGCGAAACGACGAACCGGGACGGCAACTCCAGCCGGATCGCGCCGCCATGCAGTTCGACGAGCTCGCGCGCGATCGCAAGTCCCAGTCCCGCCCCGCCCGTCGTGCGCGAGCGCGACGCGTCCGCGCGATAGAAGCGATCGAAGATGTGCGGCGCGTGCTCGGGAGGAACGCCCGGGCCGTCGTCGCTGACCGCAATCTCCACGCGATCGTTCGCGCGCGTCGCAGTCACATCGATCGTCGTCTGCGCGTAGCGGATGGCGTTCGCGAAGAGATTGCGCAGCACCTGCACGACGCGCAGCGCGTCGACGTTCACGACGAGATCGTCTGGGATGTCGCAACGAATCGTGAGGCGGCTCGCCGGCAGCGCACGCTCGACGAGCTCGCGCACCGACGCCTCCGCGATCTCGAGCCGCAACTGCCCCGCTTCCGCGAGCGTGAGCTGCTGCAGGTCGTCGACGAGGCGCGCGAGCGTCGCCGCGTCCTCCTCGATCGATGCGAGCAGCTTCGCGTCCGCTTCGAGGACCCCGTCCTGCACGGCCTCGATCTGCACGCGAATGTTCGTCAGCGGCGTGCGGAGCTCGTGCGCGACGTCGCTGACCATGTTCCGCCGCGCGCGCTCGTTACGCTCGAGGGCGTCCGCCATCGCGTTGAACGACTGCGCCAGGCGTCCGATCTCGTCGTCGCCACGCACCGCGACGCGCGTCTCCAGTCTCCCGCCCGCGAGCGCCTGCGCGCCGCGCGTCAGATCTTCGACCGACCCGAACACGCGCCGGAAGGCGGTGATCATCACGACCACCACGCTGAATACCGTGAGCGCGAGTGAGATGACGATCCAGCGGTTCACGTTCGTTTGAAATGCCGGGAGCTGCGGCGGCTGTTCGTCGGACGGGATGAAGTAAACGGTGCCGAGGCCTTCGATGCGATGCGAGATCCCTTTGAGCTTCATCGCCTCGGCGACACCGCCGCGGCGGCGCTCGATGCGAATGCCGCCGTCGTCCAGCATCGAGATGCTGGATGACTCGAGCTCCGGCGATCGCGCGACGATCTGCTTTCGATCGTTGAACACGACCGTCCGCAGATGCGTCTCCGCGTAAACGCGTCGGAGATCGCGCGTCGTGCGGAAGATCTCCAGCGCGCGCTCGTGCGTCTCCAGCCGCTGCGCGATGAGAAAGCGATCGAACTCGCGCTTCACGGTCACGCTCGAGAAGACGCCGCTCGCCGCGACAACCGCGAGGATGATCGCGAGCGTCGCGAGCACGAGCCGCCACCGCAGCGATCGCACGATCATTTCGCGACCTTGTAGCCGACGCCGAAGACGGTCACGATGGCCTTCCCCGCGTCGCCGAGTTTTTTGCGCAGATTCATCACGTGCACGTCGACGGTGCGATCGAGCCCCTCGTACTCCTCGCCGAGCGCACGCTCGACGAGCTCCTGACGCGTGAACGTGCGGCCCGCGGCGCGGACGAGCACCTCGAGCAGGCGAAACTCGGTCGGCGTGATCGTGACCGGCGCGTCCGCGACGCGCACCTCGCGCGTGGCGCGATCGACGGTGATCGCTCCCGCCGCGACAACGTCCTCTTCCGTCGCGCGACGCAGCACCGCACGGATGCGCGCCATCAGCTCGCGCGGACTGAACGGCTTCGTGACGTAGTCATCCGCGCCGAGGTCGAGTCCCGTCAGCTTGTCCTCCTCGGTCGATCGCGCCGTGACCATGACGATCGCCGTGTCGCTCGTCGCGCGCAGCCGGCGGCAGACTTCGAGACCGTCGAGCCGCGGCAGCATCAGATCGAGCACGACGAGATGCGGCTCGCGCGCGTGCGCGACTTCGAGCGCCTGCACACCGTCGTCCGCGGTCGCGACGTCGTAGCCCTCGCGCTCGAGATAGAGCGCGATCGTCGAGCGCATCTTCGGATCGTCCTCGACGAGGAGGACGCGCTTCCTCATCGGGTCAGCTTAGTCGCGGTTGTGAAGAAGTGATGAAGGGTCGCACCGTCGTACAGTCTCAAAGTCTCACAGAGGCAACCCTGTGCGACTTTGAGACTGTGGGACTTTGAGACTTTGAGACTGTGCAAGGGTGCGACTATGATCCCGCCCCATGGACATCGCCGTTCGCAACGTCAGGGACGTGACCATCGTGGACTTCAAGGGGCGCCTCGCCATCGGCGTGAGCGACTCCGTGCTGCCGAAGCTGATCGGGGATCTGCTCAAGGAAGGCAGCCGCAAGATCCTCATGAATCTCTCGGAAATGGACTACATCGACAGCAACGGGCTCGGCGAGCTCGTGCAGGCCTTCCGCGAGGCGCAGCGCCAGGACGCGTCGCTGCGACTGCTCAAGCCGCAGGACCGCGTCGCGAAGACGCTCCGTCTGACCAATCTCCTTCCGATGTTCATCGTCTATGAAACGGAAGACGAGGCGCTCCGCGACTTCGAGAGCGCGAAAGCCTGAGTCTCATGCCTGACCAGCGGTGGGACGCGTTCGCCGCACGCGAGCCGTACTTCGCGGTCCTCACCCACCCGCGCTACCTCCGCCAAAATTTCGATGCCGCCGCCGAAGCGGAGTTCTTCGACACCGGCGAGGCGTACGTCCAAGAGCTCTACGACTTCCTCGGGCCCACCGTTCAGCCAAAGTCGGTGCTCGAGTTCGGATGCGGCGTCGGACGTCTCGCGATTCCATTCGCGAAACGCGGCGCGCAGGTCGTGGCCGTCGATGCATCGCAAGCGATGCTCGCGACCGCGCGCAACCATGCGGACTCGCTGAACATCGAGTTCCGCACCGATCTCGATGATCGCCGCTTCGATCTCGTGAACTGCTTTCTCGTGCTGCAGCGCCTGCCTGCGCGTGAAGGCCTCCCGCTGCTACGCGAGCTCGCGCGACGCGTTCGCGACGGCGGCGTCGCGGTTTTTCACGTGCCGTATCGCGCGAACGTTCCCCGCGGCGTCGCCGCGTTGCGCGCGCTTCGCTCGCGCGTGCCTGGCGTGGAGACGGCGATCCACGCCGTGCGGCCCAACTCGTTCATCTCGAGCCACACCTACGACCTCGGTGCCGTGTTCGCGATTCTCCGCGAAGAAAATTTCGACGAGCCGCGACTGCGATACACGCGGCATGGGGATCTCGACGGCGTGATCGTCGTCGCCACGAAACGATCTCTTGTGGGTCAGACACTCTTGTCTGACCCGGATCGGACAGACAAGAGTGTCTGTCCTGGAGACGGCTTCATCGATGTGCGCCGCATGATCGGCGAGACGTCGATCGACGACCTCAATCGCACGGCCGAGGAGTACTTCGCGTCGCTGACGGACTGGGAGCATCACCTCGCGAAGCCGTTCAACAAGGCGGAAGACGCGCCGGCGATGCTGATCAACGTCGCGACGATTCTTCAGGGCCTGTCGCTCGTGCCCGGTCAGACGATTCTCGAGTTCGGCGCGGGGAGCGGATGGCTGTCGCGATTCTTCACGCAGCTCGGATGCAAGTCGATTCTGCTCGACGTGTCGCCGACCGCATTGAAGATCGCGCGGGAGCTGTACGCGCGCATGCCGGTCGTCGGCGATCGTCCCGCTCCGGAGTTTCTCGTGTACGACGGGCGCCGCATTGAGCTCGGCGACGCGAGCGTGGACCGCATCGTCTGCTTCGACGCGTTCCATCACTCGCCGAATCCCGACGACGTGCTGCGCGAGTTCGCGCGCGTGCTCGCGCCGGGCGGCATCGCCGCGTTCGCGGAGCCGGGCCCGCATCATTCGAAAACGGCGCAGTCGCAGTACGAGATGCGCAACTACGGCGTCGTCGAGAACGACGTCGACATTCACGCGCTCTGGAAGACCGCGCAGTCGGCCGGCTTCTCGGATCTGAAGCTCGCCGCGTTCAACGTCCCGCCGTTTCATCTGTCGCTCGACGAATTCGACGAGCTCCTCGCCGCCGGACCCGCGTACGCGCGCTGGGCGGAGGCGACGCGCGCCTTTCTGCAGAACAGCCGGACGTTTTTCCTGCGCAAGGGCGGCGAGGAAGCGATCGACAGCCGCCGCGCGGATGCGCTGCGCTGCGCGATCGAGGCCCGCGTCAATTTCCCGAACGTTCATGCGAAGGTGCGCAACACCGGCCGCGGCACGTGGCTCCCCTCATCCGAGTCGTTCGGCGGCGTCTCTCTCGGATGTCATCTCTACGACGCGTCCGGAAAACTTCTGAACCTCGATTACCACTGGCAATGGCTGCCGCGCGCGCTCGCGCCGGGCGAAGAAGTCGAATTCGATTTCACGCTGCCAGCGCTCGAGCCCGCGACCCACACGATCGAGTTCGACTGCGTCGCGAACAAGGTCGCGTGGTTCGCGCAGGTGTCATCGACGCCCGTTCGCGTGACGATCGCAGTCTCGTAATGCATGGAGCGCCGGCTTCCAGCCGGCGCTCCGAGGCTCACTTTCGAACTTCGAACTTCGAACTTCGAACTTCCTGCCCATCGCTCGTTTGCGGCACGGCCATCGGTAGCACGTCTCCGCGCAGCTTTCGCGCGAGCGCCCAGTACACGCTGACGCTGCGCTCGAAGACCCACAGCGGCGCGAAGAAGCACGCGCGCAACGGGAAGAACGTCTGCGCGCCGATGCGTCCGCGCACCGCGAGGGCCACCGACGCGAACGCGATCACGCCGGCGTAGCCGCCCGCGAGACGCGCGTCGCCGAGGACGCCGAGGAGGAGGAGAAGCGGGACGATGGCGAAGAAGAAGGCGGTCTTGATCGGCAGCGCGAAGTCGTCGCCGGCGATACGCGGACGGGCGTCGAACCATTCCGCGAGCGGCTGCGGACGGCGTCGCACGAAGACGTCGCAGGCAGCGAATACTTCCGCACCGCGCGATCCGAGTCGCCGCACCGGATCGTCGTGCGCCGATTCGTTGATGATGCGCAGTCCGCGAATGGCGCTCCGGCGAAAACCGAACGTCGCGCCGTGATCGGGACCAGGCTCGATGCCGCGGTGCACGAGAATCCGTCCGGCATCGATGCCGCCCCACCACGGCAGCGGATCGAAATAGTCCTGCGGCTCGACGACTTCGTGCGCGTCGAGGAGCTGCATCATCTGTTCGAGCGCGGTCAGGGTGTAGCGAACGTCGTGCGTCGCGACGATCACCTTGTCGCACGCGGCGGCGTCCATCGCCGCGCGAATGACGTCGAGTCCGTTGCCGAGGGTGAGATGCCGCGCCACCCATCGCAACACGCGGCGATGCCGCTCGAGCGCGAAGCGCGGTGACGGATCGAGAACGACGACGTCCGCATCCGACAGACTGACCGTGGAGAGATACGTGGCAAGGTCGCGAAGGTCATCGTCGGCGAGCCCGCGCTCATCGAGCACGACCACATAACTCGCGCGCCGCTCCTTCAGTTGTTTTCGTCTCATTCTGACGATCGGGGAAGAGCAGAGGGTGTGCCATCAAACCTGGTGCTGAGTGCTGAGTCCTGAGTGCTGGGGTGCCGGTGCGCCGTCGCCGAAGAGGACGCAGCACCCTAAGCACTCAGCACTCAGGACTCAGCACTCCTCTGGTACGTCCCTCGCAACGCACGACCTCGCTTGAAGATCTGGCCCGGCAAACCGTATCCCCTCGGCGCGACGTGGGATGGCGTTGGGACGAATTTCTCCGTTTTTTCCGAAGTCGCGACGCGCATCGAGTTGTGCCTCTTCGACGCGCAGGGACACGAGACCCACGTCGATCTTCCCGAAGCCACCGCATTCATCTGGCACGGTTATCTGCCGAACGTGCGGCCCGGGCAGCGCTACGGGTATCGCGTTCACGGGCCGTGGGATCCGGACAACGGGCATCGCTGCAATCCTGCGAAGCTGCTGCTCGATCCGTACGCGAAGTCCGTCGAAGGCGGCGTGCGCTGGAACGAGTCCGTTTTCCCGTATCACTTCGCCGATCCCGATCACTCGAAGAACGATCTCGACAGCGGACCGTTCATGCCGAAGTCGGTGGTCGCCGATCCGTGGTTCGACTGGCAGCACGACCGCCGTCCGCGCACGCCGTGGCATCGCACGATCATCTACGAGACGCACGTCAAAGGCTTCACGATGCGTCATCCCGCGATTCCCGAGAATCTGCGCGGCACGTACGCGGGACTCGCGCATCCATCCGCGATCCGCTACCTCAAACAGCTCGGCATCACCGCGGTCGAGCTGATGCCCGTCCATCAGTTCATCCACTCGAGCCAGCTGCAGAGCAAGGGACTGCGCAACTACTGGGGCTACGACTCGATCAGCTTCCTCGCGCCGCACAACGAATACGCGGCGAGCGGCCAGACCGGGCAGCAGGTGCAGGAGTTCAAGCAGATGGTGCGCACGCTGCACGAGGAAGGCATCGAAGTCATCCTCGACGTCGTCTACAACCACACCGCCGAGGGGAATCACCTCGGGCCGATCCTGTCGCTGAAGGGAATCGACAACGTCGCGTACTACCGCACCCACGAGGGGCGCTGGTACATGGACTACACGGGCACGGGCAACAGCCTGAACATGCGCCATCCGCACGTGCTGCAGCTGATCATGGACTCGCTGCGCTACTGGATGCTGGAGATGCACGTCGACGGATTCCGCTTCGATCTCGCGGCCACGCTCGCGCGCGAGCTGCACGACGTCGATCGCCTCTCGTCGTTCTTCGACATCATTCAGCAGGACCCGTTCATCTCCCAGGTGAAGCTGATCGCGGAGCCGTGGGACGTCGGCGAAGGCGGCTATCAGGTCGGCAACTTCCCCTCGCTGTGGTCGGAATGGAACGGGAAGTATCGCGACAACATCCGCGACTTCTGGCGCGGCACCGATTACGTGATCGACGAATTCGCGAATCGCGTCTGCGGCAGCTCCGATCTCTACGCGTGGACCGGACGGCGTCCGTACGCGAGCATCAACTTCATCACCGCGCATGACGGCTTCACGCTGCGCGACCTCGTTTCGTACAACGACAAACACAACGAGGCGAACGGCGAGGAGAATCACGACGGCACCGACGACAACCGCTCCTGGAACTGCGGCGTCGAAGGTCCGACCGACGATCCGGAGGTCAACAAACTGCGCGCGCGGCAGCAGCGCAATCTCCTCACCACCCTCCTTCTCTCCCAGGGCGTGCCGATGATCCTCGGCGGCGACGAGCTCGGTCGCACGCAGCGCGGCAACAACAACGCCTACTGTCAGGACAATGACCTCTCCTGGTTCGACTGGGAGCAGACGGACGAGGGCCTCTGCGCGTTCGTGCGGCGCTTGATCCGATTTCGACGCGAACACGAGAACTTCCAGCGCCGCCGATGGTTCATCGGACGTCCGCTGCGCGGTGCGGACGTGAGCGACATCGGCTGGTTCCGTCCCGACGGCGAGCCGATGACCGACGAGGACTGGCAGAGCGGCTTCGCGCGAACGGTCGGCGTGTTTCTCAACGGCAAGGCCATTCCGACGCCGGACCATCGCGGCGACCCGATCATCGACGACAGCTTCTATCTCTTCTTCAACGCGCATCACGAAACGATCCGCTTCCGCCTCCCGACCGCCACGTTCAGCGATCGCTGGGAAAAAATGATCGACACGAACGAGCTGCTCCCCGACCAGCGCCAGCACGCGATGTTTCAGGCGGGCGAGGAAGTGCCGGCGGAGGGACGGTCGATCGTGGTGATGATGTCGGCGCGGTGAGGCGAATTACGGCGCGACGAACGTCGAGCGCGCGAATCCCGACCGGCCACCCAACCGATCGATGACCGCGACCGACATGATTTGCTCGCCGGCGCGGACGCGCAGCATCGTCGTGTAGCGGATCGGCTGCGACTGGATCGCTTTCGCCTGCGACTCGGGGAACTTGAACGGCTTCACATCCTTCGCCACCGGTGAGACGCCGCCATTGACGCTCGCCGTCGCGAAATAGATCGCGAACTCGCCCGCCAGCGATCCGGTTCCGTCGGGGATCGTCGTGATGTCGCCTGGAAACTTCACCGTGATCGGCACGCGGAAGAGATTGCCCTCGGCCTGCGCCTTCCCGATCTCGAGAGTGACTGCGAACTCGCTGCTCATGCGCGGATGGAAGACGTTAGCGCGCACGCGATCGTTGATCTGCTCGTCCGCCGTTTCGAGCGTGTAGCTGCGGCGCGAGCGGACGTTGAGGCCGGGTTTCTTTACCTTCACGACGATCTTCCGCTCGCCGAGGTCGCCGGAGGGTTTGTAGCCGAGCGAATAGAACGAGGAGAGATCGCGGCCGACGTTGGTGAGCGCGAGATCGAAGTTGCTCGATCCGGTGAGCGCGCTGCCGCCGGTCACAGAGGCGAGTGCGTGCATCGACTGCGCGGATTCGACTTCCGGTCCGGACTCGATGCCGACCGTGGTCTGAATCGTGCGCGTTTCGGAGGAATTGCGGCTCATCGCGGACGCGGCGGCATCGATCAGATAGAGCGTCACGCCGTTCGTGTTCGCCTCGCGGCCGATGTCGGTCAGCTCCTTCTGCAACGATCGCTTCGCGGCCTCGCCGGTTTGCGATGCGTCGACGACGGAGACGCCGAGCGGACGGTACATCGCGTCGACGGCGTCGAAGACGTCGACGGCGGGACGCGACTGCAGATCGCCGCCGATGAAGATCATCACCTTCCTGCCTTCGAGGCCCGCCATTCCGGAGACCGTTTCCTGAATCGAGGCGATGAGCCGCCGCTGCGATTCGTACAGCTGATCGGCATAGGTCGACGCGGCCCCATACGAATTCTGGTAGGCCTGCTCGAGCGGCATGAGCCGCGAGTTCTGCCGCGACATCGTGAGCATGTCCGCGGCGTTGCGAATGACGTACTCGCGCTGCGCGGCGCGCGTCGTGCGGCCGCCCGGCTGCGCCGCGGCCTCCTTCAGCGCGCGTTGAATCTGCTCGTGATCGGGCGTGAAGTCGGTGAGCACGCGCCGAGTCTGAAAGTACGTGACGATCATCGCCTCGTCGCCTTCGCGCAGCAGATGATCGAGCGCGCGGCCGACCGCTTCGAATGCGGCTCTGCGGCGGAACGCGTCGACCGTCTCCTGATCGACGAAGACTGCGATGCGGCGGCGGCGCAGTTCCGCGGGTGGTGCCTCGTCTTCCGCCGGCGCCGCGGTCGTGGTCGCTGTCGCCGCCGCGGCTTCCGTATCCGGCTCGCTGATCTCGTAGAAATTCGTGACCGGCTGCAGTTTGCCGTTCTCGTAGATTTCGAAGTCGTCCTTCGTCAGGCCGCGCACCGGTTTGCCGGCGCGATCGGTGACGACGACGTCGACGTTCGTGATGCGAACCTCGATCGTTTCGACGAGTTGCGCCGCTGCGCCGGCAGCAACCAGCAGCACAACCGCGCGGAAGATGTTTCGCAAGAGCCCGATGGTAGCATCGCGAAACGTCGCCGAAGGCGGCACGTCACAGAATCGCCATGA
>Ga0075425_100004109_pt1 | contig 14956 bp, 12 predicted proteins | sample SoiMethybrSBSTD4_FD_75300 | JGI IMG/M metagenome (GOLD analysis project Ga0075425, IMG submission 75300) | Bulk soil microbial communities from a Populus tree surrounding site in Tennessee, USA - Soil MetaG P. TD hybrid SBSTD4 | ecosystem: Environmental > Terrestrial > Soil > Tree plantation...
TAGCCCTCATAGTGGCCCGGGCCGAGCGCCATCATTTGGCGTCCTTGGCGGCGACATAGGCCAGCGACGGCACCGTGAGGCCGCACCTAAGGTTTACATAAGGTTTTGCATTCTACAACCACCGCGTGTAAGTACCATTTCGTGGGGACTAATGAGCGGTGTTTCTAGAAGAGTATTTTATCCTTGGATTATTCAAAACATTGAGTTTTATTAACGCATATTATTCCTATAAATCTCACCAAGACCTATCGGAGAGCCGTCAACAATTCATATTTTCACACTTTCATACTTCTGTTCAGCGCCAAACAACTCGATCTGTGGGTCCCACTGCGGGCGGTGGGGTCTGAAACCAATGGCCCACTGCGCGCGGTGGGTTTTTCTTGCCGAAAACCCAGTGCGGCCGGTGGGTCTTGCTCTGGACCCACTGCCGGAGTTGGGTGGCCGGGTCGGGTTGGTCGCGCATCTGCCAGTAAGTGAACCCGATCCTCAATCCGACTCCCGTCTGGCCGAGTACGACTTCACGCTCATCATCACTGTGTCGCGTCGAGCGGCGTCCTTGGCTGCGGCAAGTTCATCAAGTTCACCACCCCGAACTTGATGAACTTACCGGTTCCTACAAGGGGTTCCGCGCGGTGCCGCATGAAGCCTGCCAACCAGGCGCATTGTACTCGATCGCCAAAAAACGCCGCCTGTGCGAAGAGATTGAGGAACGTGTCAAGACATTCCTTTCACGTCCTATTGAGGGATTGTGTACGTATGGATCGATGCGACATACGTGAAAGTACGAGAGGGCGGGAGGATCATATCCGTACGGTGGTGCTGGCTTCGGCGGAGGCCGTGTCGTTGGCGGTTTCGGCGGAGGTCACATTGGCGGGGAGGTCACGCCGCCGGTCACGGCAACCGCACGGTCGGCATGGGCCGCATAGGGGGCGGCCATGGGTTCCATGGCCACCATCGCCACCGGCACCACATCCGCTTTTTTGGCTTCAACGGCGACTATGGGACTATGGGTGCTGGTGGAGCCCACGCTATCGCCGGTGGGTCTGCCCATACTACTGAATGTTTCCGTGACCTTGCCGGCTAGGCTCGGACAAGGAGGGCCGCTCGATCACATCGCCATATACTCGAGGCGTACGCAGCGAAACGCTGGCCAGAGGGCAAGGTACACGAGGCATAACACGAAGCTGACGATTGTCGGAGTCAACCGCGCAATGCCCGCCGACCAAGCAGTCCTTTTCGCGTATCGCGAAAGACGAACACGGTCCCCACCGTTGCCCACACGCCTCCCAGCTGGTCGGCTTCCTTGCTACCAAGTTGCGAAAGTGTTTGGGTCATAACCCCAATTGGAAATTGCACAGGCGATGGACATGTCCACGGCGTAGAAGAGATCCCAAAGGGACAGCCTCGTCATCGCCCACTTCGCTCTCATGTCCATGGCGCGTCGCTTGTTCCCAAGGAAGCGTCCTTGCACCCGTGACTGGAGCCCGGCGCGCACGACCTCATTTCGGCGCGCCTGCGCGCGACGGCCGAGGCTCGACGCCTCGGCACGATAACTCTCGCGGGCACGCCCTAGGCCGGTATCATCGAAGACAACGAGGGTGCTCCGGTACCCGGTGTCACGCTGCTCTCGGCGCCCAAATATCCTTGGGGTATACGGGCTTGTAGACGTGGCGACGAATGAACGCGACCATATCAGCGGGACGTGGCACGCGAGCCAATTGCGAGTCGAACACCAGCTTTGCCACCCGCGCCGCGGTCTGGATTTCCGTTTCCAGGATGTCCGCTTGTAGCGGATAGAGGAGCCCTTGCTTTAGCAAGTCGGGCGCAACCAGATCCGCCACGCTGGCCGCCGCTTCGATGAACATCTCGTCAGTGACCCGCGATGCCTGGGTGGCGTAGATCGCCATGCCAACGGCCGGGAAGATGTAAAAGTTGTTGGCCTGCCCCGGCAAGAAGGTCTGCCCGTTGAGGTGGACCGGCGGAAACTGGACGCCCGCCGCATAGATCGCCTTGCCCTTCGACCAGGTATATGCCTGTTCGGGTGTGCACTCAGCATGCTCAGTCGGGTTTGATAATGCAAGCACGACAGGACGCTCGTTAATGCGCGACATGGCCTCAACCACTTTCTGCGTGAACGCGCCACCGATCGTGCTGACACCGATGATCGTCGTCGGTTTGATGCTCTCGATCGCAGCGACGAAGTCCCGTGTTGACGCGTGTTTGTGAGCATAGGGTTTCTGAAAATCCACGAGATCAGTGCGCGTTGACTCGAGCAGGCCGTTGACGTCGAACATGTTGACCCGCGACTGTGCCTCTTTCAGCGTCAACCCCTGCTGGACCAATGCAGAACACAGCAGATTGGCAAGACCAATGCCGGCCGAACCAGCGCCGAGGAACAAATACTTCTCGTCCTTAAGCTTCGTTCCCTTGAGCTTCGTCGCGTTGATCATGCCGGCAAGCGTGATACCTGCCGTGCCCTGTACGTCGTCGTTGTAGACACAGTACTTATCGCGATAGCGTTGAAGCAGATGCACCGCGTCGACTCCGGTCCAGTCCTCGAAGTGGATGCAGCACTTGGGGAAGACATCCTGCACCGCTTGGACGAACTCATCCACGAAGGAGTAGAGCTCTTCGGTTTTGGGCCGCGTCCTGCGCATGCCCAAGTAGAGGGGATCATGTAGGTATTGCTCATTATTGGTGCCGGCATCGAGATACATGGGCATGAGATATTGCGGCGGCACCCCAGCGCAGGCGGTATAAAGTTCGAGCTTGCCGATCGGTATACCTGCGCCATTTGCACCGAGATCGCCAAGGCCGAGGATGCGGCCGGCGTCAGTGACGCAAATGACGCGAACGTCCTTCTCCGGCCAATTTCTCAAGATGTCTTTGACCTTGCCGCGCCGCGTAATGGACAAGTACATGCCACGGGGTTGCCGGTAGATATGACCAAATTTAAGACAGGCTTCGCCAATCGTTGGGTCGTAGACAATGGGGAGAAATCTCGTGGGATCGGACATGACAGTCCGATAAAAGAGTGTTTCGTTGTGATCGAGGAGATTGACGAGGTAGATGTAACGGTCAAGATCAGTTGTCTTATGACCAAGCTGCATCATCACGCGGCTCAGTTGCAGATCCTCGCTTTCCGTGACATCCGGGACCAAGCCCACAATTCCAAGTGCTTGCTTCTCCTCCTCCGTGAAGGCAGTCGACTTGTTGAGTGAAGGGTCTCGAAGTACTTCGATTCCTTGCTTGGGCATGGCCATGTCCGTCTCCTTTGAGTCGACACTTTCCTTCCGATTTCGTGAGTTCAATCAGTTGGTCCTTGCGACGTAGGGCTGGACCATTTTTGCCGGATCTACGACACGGTCGAACTCCGTCTCGGTCACAAAGCCAAGCGTCAGCGCGGCTTCCTTGAGCGTGAGATCCTTGTCCATCGCATAGTGTGCGATCTTTGACGCTTTGTCATAACCAATGACCGGCGAAAGCGCGGTCACCAGCATCAGCGAGCGGTCAACGTATTCCTTGATCCTTTTGAGATTGGGCTTTGTTCCCTCGACCAGGAATTTCCGGAAATTGGTACAACCATCGCTCAGGATCGTGATGGAATGGGTGATGTTGAAGATCATGAGCGGCTTGTAGACGTTCATTTCGAGGTAGCCGCCGGCACCACCGAATCCCACGGCAACGTCATTGGCCATCACCTGCACAGCGATCATTGTCAGCGCTTCGCACTGCGTCGGATTGACTTTTCCCGGCATGATCGAGGAGCCCGGTTCGTTTTCAGGGATCAAGAGCTCATGAAAACCGGCGCGCGGTCCGCATGACATGAGCCGGATGTCGTTGGCAATCTTGTAAAGGGACACCGCGAGCGTGCGCATCGTGCCCGAGAGTTGCACGAGCGCGTCGTGCGCACCCTGTACCGTAAATTTGTTAGGAGCGCTTACAAACGGTAGTCCCGCCAGCTTCGCGATCTCGGACGCGGCGTCATCGGCAAAGCCGGGCGCGGAGTTGATGCCCGTCCCCACCGCGGTCCCTCCCAATGCCAAGCGGTACACACCCGGCAGCGCAGCTTCCATGCGGTCAAGATCGTCAGTCAGCATTCCGGCGTATCCGGACCACTCTTGACCCAGGGTCAAGGGAGTGGCGTCCTGCATGTGTGTGCGCCCGATCTTGACTATGTTGTTCCAGGTTTGCGCCTTCGACACGATGGCTTCACGCAAGCCTGTTACTGCGGGAAGCAAACGATGCTTCACATTCACGGCCGCGGCAATGCACATGCTCGACGGGAAGGTGTCGTTTGACGACTGCGCCATGTTGACGTGGTCGTTGGGATGAACGGGCGTGTGGCTGCCCAGCGGTGTGCCGGCCAGTTGGCAACAGCGGTTAGAGATCACCTCGTTCACGTTCATGTTGAACTGGGTACCGCTGCCAGTCATCCAGACGTGCAGCGGAAACATATCGTGATGGCTACCGGCAAGGATTTCATCGCAGACCTGAACGATTAGCTTGTAGCGCTTATCGTCGAGTCGTTTGCTAGCGTGGTTCGCAATCGCCGCACCCTTCTTCAGAATGGCGTAGGCAGTGATCATCTCTCGCGGAATAAGATCCTTGCCGATGCTGAAATGTTGTAGGGAGCGTTGCGTTTGGGCCCCCCATAACTTGTCCGCAGGCACCTCCACGGCGCCAAGACTATCTGTTTCCTTTCGCATATCGGCCATTGTGACCTCTTCTAATTGGATTTAAGCGGCCCCGAGCAAGGCGCACCGATCGGGGCGGAGGCTTAAGCGCTGTTGCGAAAAACTCAGATTCGGACGAGCTTATTACTAAGCGTGCGACGCGAACGCTGTTCTAAGCCAATTGCCCTGCATTCTATGGAGTTGCTGCGATTTCGATTGCCAGTAGGACCAATGGCCGATGGAAGTCCAACGGCGCAAGTGGCTATCGGCGGGCTAGGATCAAACAGCGATTGTGCAAGTAAGCAGGTTATCCTTGAACGGCCAATCCGGGAAAGTCCTGAAGTCGGAGGGGTTACAACACCGGATCACCAAGAAGGGGCACGCCGCAACAGCCGTGGGGAGTTAGGGTGCCATTCCAAAAGATGCGATTGCACTGAGCACCGTTCACAGAACAGACAGGCAATCGCAAGGCGGGCAACAGTTGCCGAATAACTTTAGGGGGCGAGACAAAGCACAGGGGCACGGCCAAGATCCTACCAACTCAACGTGGGCGCTCGGTGACAATCGACACAACGTCCGGCGACCTCGCGGTGCCACAGCCTCGCCGCCGATTTTATGCTGGTGGCGACCCAAACGGGACCCGATCACTATCGATGCTTCAGGAAGTTTGAGTTCAAGGAGCCGATGAACCTCTGGGGCATCGAGACTCGTCCAGGAACTTACTTTCTTACGACCGAAGACCAGGTGTTACAGTCAGCGGACCAGCCACCTCCGGAGCTGAAGGCGCCCTTAAGCCACTGATCCAGCGTACGCGCTGCCGTGAAAGGAACAACTCATGAGAAATGACAATGTGGCCGCTGTTCGAAACGCCTATACGGTTGCCGAACGGAAAGAGCTGGAGGGTTGGATCAACCTGTTCACGCCCGATGGGTGTTCGTCGACAATTCTGTGGGCGCGACCTACCGTGGTCGCACCCTCGCCGACCCGCTCCGCAACTACGGCACGGCGTTTTCCAACATGCATCGCGAGCAACATCGCATCTATGTCGATGGTAATGTCGTTGTAGTGCAACTGGCCCTGCAGGGCGACCACGACGGCCCACTGCAGCTTCCCTTTGGCGAGCTGCCAGCCACGGGTAAGCAAATAGACGCACCGTGCTGCGACGTGTTCGAACTCGAAAACGGCAAGATCAAACGCTTCGATTGCTACCCAGAGGGGTCGATCATCTTTGCTCAGCTTGGGGTCTTGAACAACCTCGACGCCGCTTTGCGTCACTAAGAACTCGAGTTTGGCACTGATTTCTTCAGGTGCCTTTGCCGCGAAAACCCGCAACGGCACATCAGTAGTTCAGCAAAAATACTGATTGGTATTGTTGGGGCGAGAGCGCGAAGCTCACTTGCACAAGGCCGATGAACCTCTGCAGATCGCTGAATAGGAGTCCGAGATGGCGTTCAGCAAGGTTGATCCGTAAGGTCGCGTAGGCCGATGAGCGGTGCGCGATCCCAGGCGATGTGGATCGCTGCGCCCGAAGCCGGCCTTGACCAGGCAAGCAGTCGAGTAACGTAACCCGACAGTCATAGGAGACTAACACGGCGCAGCAACCGCAGCCCATCCGGCCATTCGTTCCCGGCATCGCGTTCCACCACAACCGTAATACCGCTCCGGCCTATTGGATGTTGGATCTTCTCTGGCTCGTGCTTGCCGATGGGCGGGAGACGGGCGGGGCTTACAGCGTCATGGAGCAGTTGATGCCGCAGGATTCCGGCCCCCCGGTCCTGCATATCCATTCCATCGACGAATGGTTCTACGAAATCGAGGGTGAATTGGCACTGAAGTTAAGCCGACAGACAGTCGCTGGACGGGCGGGTGATTTCCTGTGGATCCCGCGCGGCACCCCACCTATTCACAGTGACGAGTCAGCTCTGCCGGGCGCTCAACGGCTATACGCCTGCAGGATTCGAACAGGTGATCATTGGTCTCGCCACTCCCGCGGAGCGACGGGAACTTCCCCCGCCGATGGGAAAGCCGGACCAGGTCACGATCGACAAGGTGTTCAACAACTATTGGTGCGCCGAGGGAAAGGACGACTGGTCGCTCTCTCGGATGGGAATACGGTGGGAGGAGACTTGGCGAAAGCATTCGAGAAGGAGATGGGAGCGCAAGATAACGCAAAGCGTATCTGGCGGTTGGCCCCAAGGAAGCAAACACTAACGCAACGCTTGCGTCCTTGACGCCCATCAACGCCCTCTTGCATCGCAACAACTAAGAGACTGGCGATGGCCGGTCTGGCTCAGATGCGTCGAGCGACGATGATCCAACGGTAGACGAGAGCTGATGTGAAATCAGCTGCTTGGGCTCGGCTTCGAGGTGAATCACACCAATCCAGATCCCCCGAGAAGATCTATATCTAAGAACGGTCGCGATAGCCCAATCAACGGACACGTCAGCGACGGCCTCCGAGTCGCTGATCAAAGCGAAGCTGACGTCCGTTTGTGTAAAAGCGGGTCGACTACTGCAGCGAGAACCAAGGGCCGCCGATGGTCGCAGTGATCCGAAGGCGTCGATCGGGTGGCTGATGCGATGCGCCAACTGCGGATTCGTGCGGCGCAGCAAGCTCCGTGTTCGGGTTGTCGGTTGCGCTTACGGCAAGCGATTTACAAGAGCGAAATCCCCCTCTGTAGACCCAACCGATGTGTCTGAACACCGAACGTCCGCTCGGGCTGCGTCACAGCCCGCGCGAGCCCCCTCAATGCCGTGTAACACGTTTCCCGGCATGTTAGTGGGCGGTCTGCCCTCGTAGCTCCGCTACGTCCTTTGCCGTGAGCTTGGACGGTGCACTGCCAAACCGACCCGTAACGTAGTTGGCGACCGCCGCGATCTCCGTGTCGGTATAGGTGCTGCCAAATGCAGGCATCGACATCGCGCCTGGGGTCAAGCGTCGCGTGCCGGAAATGACGGCCTGTGCGACGTTTGTCGCGGTCGGATCATTAACTGCGCGGCTGCCAGAGATCGTGGCGAGGGGCGAAAGTTCGCTTATGCCAGTCCAGCTATGGCAACTGACGCAGGCCTGCGCGAACACCTTGCGGCCGAGCGCATCGGCGACTGCGCCGCCTTCTTTTGGCGACGCCGGCGCCGGTGGAGCGATTGTTGCCGGCTCGGACGAGGCAACTGCGGGAATGCTGCGCAGATAAGTTACGAGCGCCCGAATGTCCGTCGGATCCATCTGGCTGAGGCTATGATCGACCGCCTCGCCCATCGACCCGGCCGCGGTACCCCGCCCCATGGCGTGGCCTTTGGTGAGATAGGCGAAGACTTCTTCGTCACTCCATGTGCCGATGCCCGTGGCTTTGTCGGAGGTGATGTCGTAAGCGCGCCAGCCGGCCGCGACGGCGCCGGCGAATTTCCGATGATTGTCCAGCGCAAAGGCGTTCAGCGACGCGGGAGGTTCGGTCCGCGCTGGATGCTCGTCCGTGCGACGCCTATCTCGCAACGGATTGGGCCATGTACTTGTGCCCTTGCCGATAAGCTTTCGAACAACTCCGGCGGCATGCGGTGCACTGTGCACAAAGATAGGAAACAGCGACCGACAAGACGTTCGTCCCGCGAAGGATTGATCCGGATGACCAGGTCGTAGGCCTCTTCCACCAGATCGATCGCGCGATCCTCGGCGACGATTTCGAGCTGGACCTCGGGGTAAGTGAGAGCAAGACGCGCGCCGATCCGGCCGAGCGCGGCATGCGCGAGCACGATATACGCACGGACGCGCAGCCTGCCTCGCTGGGTCGATGCGCCGCGGGCGACCGCTTCCCCAGCTTCCGCGATCTCAGACCGCAGCCCGTCAGTGCGCTCGCGGAGCGCGCGGCCTTCGTCGGTCAAGCGCAGGCTCCGCGACCCGCGCACGGACGGCTTCCTCAAGAAACTTCGGGCTAGGCGTCGCTGCGTGTGGCCAACCTATAGATCGAAGGGCATGACCACTGTCGCGATCGATGCTCGGCCGTCGCAACGCCTTCAGTGCTGCCGATTGAGATGCATGAGCTCGGGCGAAACCATCATGTTGGCGTCCAAATCCTTCATGATCCATAGCGAGCCCGCAAGCACGAGCAGCACGATGAGCATGCCGAATGCCAGTGCAAGTACATTGTTCGTGTTGTCCGGTCCGGTCGTGATGTGGAGGAAGAACACCAGATGCACGCCCATCTGGGCGATGGCCAGGACGATAAGACCCATGGATACGCCCGGTGCCCACAGCAGAGAGGTGTTGGCGACCCAAAACGACGTCGCCGTTAGGAGCACAGCGAGGCATAGCCCGATCGTGTAGATGAGGAGGCCGGGGGGTGCCTCAAACTCGACAGGTGCTGAGGCATCTCCAGGCGCGCGATCCAATCTCAATTCTGTCATGGGGCTACTGCCATCAGATAGACGACGGAGAAGATCCCGACCCAAATGATGTCGAGCGTGTGCCAGAATAGGGAAAAGCACATGAGCCGCAGCTGTACCCTGGTGCGAAAGCCCATAACTCTGACCTGTGCCATCATCACGAGGAGCCAGATGAGCCCGCCGGTAACGTGCAACCCGTGGCAGCCCACAAGGGCGAAGAAGGCGGAGAGAAACGCGCTGCGCTGCGGGGTTGCGCCCTGAGTGATCATGTTGGCGAACTCGCGGATCTCAAGGCCAAGGAACGCGGCCCCGAGCACGAACGTCACCGCGGCACCCAAATACGTCGCGACGTGGCGTTTGGACCTGATTGCCAGCGACATCAGTCCGCACGTGTAGCTTGAAGCGAGAAGACAAGCGGTTTCGAGCGCGACGCTGACTTGATTGAATAACTCAGCGCCGGTCGGACCGCCGGCAGTGGCACGCCTCAACACCGCATAGGCGGCGAACAGCGCCGAGAACATCACGATGTCGCTTAACAGGAAGATCCAGAAGCCATAGGCAACCACGATCCTCTTGGGGGCAGGACCGGCTTCGCTGGTAGGAACGAACGCCACTTCATCGATGGGCTGCTCCGCAACCGCGACGCTCATGGCATGCCTCTTTGGCTGCGATCGAACTGGGCGATGGTCGCGACCGGCACCTCGAACTCATCCCTGTCGCGGAAGGCGAAGACAAGCAATGTCGCGAATGCTCCTAATATGCCGAGGATGGCCATCCACCAGATGTGCCAGATAAGGGCAAAGCCGGTCACAACGGCAAAGAATGCCGTGATGAAACCGGTGGCGCTGTTTTCCGGCATTTCGATCGGCTTGTACTCAGGCGATGGCGCTGATTGACCTCGTTTCGTGCGCGCAAGTCTCTTGCTAGCCCAATAGGCGTCTCGCTCAGTGACGCGCGGCAGAACCGCATAGTTCCATGCCGGTGGCGGCGACGCCGTAGACCATTCGAGCGTGCGCCCGTCCCAGGGATCACCGGTCGCGTCGCGAAGCCGCGCACGGGCGCGGATCGAGACCACGAACTGGGTGATCTGACAAACAATTCCCGCCAGAATGACAACCGCACCGGCCTCGGCGATCAACAACCACGGTCGCCAAGCCAGCACGTCGTAATGCTGCATACGCCGCGTCATGCCCATCAGGCCCACCACATAGAGCGGCATGAACGCGAGGTGGAAGCCGATAAACCAGCACCAAAATGCAGCCTTGCCCCAGCCTTCGTCGAGCCTGAAGCCGAAGGCCTTGGGAAACCAATAATTATAGCCGGCAATGACGCCGAATAGAACGCCGGGGATGATGACGTGATGGAAATGGGCGACCAGGAACAGGCTGTTGTGCACCTGCCAATCGACGGGAGGCAGGGCCAGCAGCACGCCCGTCAGTCCGCCGAAGATGAATGATACCATGAAGCCGATCGTCCACAGGACCGGCACCGTGAACCGGATGCGCCCGCCATACATCGTGAACAGCCAGTTGAAGATTTTGACCCCCGTGGGAACCGCGATGATCATGCTCGTGATGCCGAAGAAGGCGTTGACGTTCGCACTGGCGCCCATGGTGAAGAAGTGGTGCAGCCACACGGTATAGGAGAGAATGCAAATCACCATGGTCGCAGCAACCATCGAGCGGTAGCCGAACAACGGCTTGCCCGAGAACGTCGCGCTCACCTCAGAAAAGACGCCGAAGGCCGGCAAGACCAGGATGTAGACCTCGGGATGTCCCCAGACCCAGAACAGGTTCACATACATCATGGGATTGCCGCCGCTCGCAACCGAAAAGAAATGAAAGCCGAGATAACGGTCGAGCAGCAGCATGGCGAAAGTCGCGGTCAGAACCGGAAAGGCCGCGACAATGAGCAGGTTTGAGGCGAGCGCCGTCCAACAGAACACCGGCATGCGCGTGTAGCCCATGCCGGGTGCCCGCGTCTTCAGGATCGTCGTGACGAAGTTTATTCCCGTCAGCAGCGTTCCGATCCCGGAAATCTGCAGGCTCCAGAGGTAGTAATCAACCCCGACGCCGGGCGAGAATTCCAGCTCGCTCAGCGGCGGGTAAGCGACCCAGCCGGTCTTTGCGAACTCGCCGATCGCCAGCGAGAGGTTGATCAAGAGAATGCCTGATGCTGTGAGCCACAGGCTGACCGAGTTCAACGTGGGAAACGCCACATCGCGGATGCCAAGCTGCAGCGGCACCGCGAAGTTCATCAATCCGATTACGAACGGCATCGCCACGAAAAAAATCATGATGGTGCCGTGTGCAGAGAAAATCTGGTCGAAGTGCTCCGGCGGCAGATATCCTTGCGCTCCTCCCGCGGCGAGGGCTTGCTGCGTGCGCATCATGATTGCGTCGATGAAGCCGCGCACCAGCATGAGCAGCGCCAACACGATGTACATGACGCCGATGCGCTTATGATCGACGGAGGTAAGCCACTCGCGCCACAGATAGGGCCAATATCCCTTGAGGGTGACCCACCCCAGGACGAGGACCACGCCCAAGACCACCATGCCCGACGCACCCATGATGATCGGCTGGTCGTAGGGAATCTGGCTCCAGCTGAGCTTGCCGAGAAGGTTCATTTCTCTGCCCTCTGGGACGCAGGATGGGTCGGCATGTCGGAGTTCAAGATGCTGCTGAAGAGATCGGGAGCGACGTCGCGATAGGTGAAGGGTTGCACCGCTTTGCTAGGTTTGGCCAAATCGCTGTAGGTCTGAGCATTGAGCGCGGTGCCGGTATTGCGCGCCGCAGCCACCCACTGGGTAAACTGTTCGGCTGGCACCGCTTCCGCGGTGAAGTGCATATCGGCAAAGCCGTCACCGCTGAACTGTGCCGACAGCCCACGGTACTTTCCGGGATGATCGGCCAGCAGATTAAGGCGCGTCACCATTTTCGCCATAGTGTAGATCTGGCTACCGAGCTGCGGCACGAAGAAGCTGTTCATGACGCCCGAGGACGTCAGCTCGAAGCTCAACGGCGTGCCGACTGGGACGGTCAATTGATTGACGCTGGCGATGCCCTGCTCGGGATAGATGAACAGCCACTTCCAGTCGAGTGAGACGACCTGCACCTTGAGTGGCTTGACGGCAGAGGCAATCGGCCTAGGCGGATCGAGATCGTATGCACCGACCCAGGCGACGCCGCCCACCAGCAGCACCGTCATGATCGGGATCGACCAGACGAGCAATTCGAGACGACCGGAATAGCGGAACTCCGGCAGGTAGGTGGCGCGCGAATTCGAGGAGCGGAACCAGAACGCAACGGCGAGCGTGGCGAGCATAGTGGGGATCACAATCGCCAGCATGATGCCCGTCGCGTTGAACAGTATGAGCCGCTGGGCGGAGGCGATGGGCCCTTTCGGATCGAGGACACCTTCGGAGCAGCCGCCCAGTAGCGTGGCGCCGATCCAGACGAGGGCCAGCACAGCCGACCGCATGTTACATCTCCGATGCCCTCACACATGGGGCAACTTCGCGCGGTGCCGGCGGGGCGCGGTGCCGGCTGGTGCGGATGCAATTTGTAACGCCCAGAGGAGCGCCGTTGCCGCTCTCCAGCACCGCAGTTCACCAGATTGTGAAGCTATCGTTCCCCCTGACATCCGCATTTTCAATAAGCGGAAACCCCGAATTGAGTGGAGGGCCCTCTCGGTTTTCGGCCTAGTGGTTTCGACGGATTGTCGCAACCGAGGGTGATGGATGACCCGATCGGGCGGCTTACCGATCAAAGGATTGCGATGATGGGCGGGCACAGTTGCGGCCGGCGCGCGCGAGCTCCCACGTTCAGCATGTGCCAAAGATTACAAGCAATGCATGCCGCTCGTTGTTGCTGGGCAACCAGCTGCGGTGCGCCGGAAAGATCGCCGCCGGACGGTTCCCCTAGCGATTGAGCCAGACCGTCATGCCGGGTTCGAACCCAACGGTATCGCCTTGCGGGTCGGCTCGCAGGCGCAGCGTGTTGCGATCATGGTCGCCGATCGCACGCTCCGCCTGCCAAGTGGCGAACGATCCAAGCGGCACGAGCTCGGTAACGACAGCCGGCGTGGGTTGGCGCATGCCCGCCCGCGCAACGCCGACGTTTGCTCCGACCGTGAGACCGCGCAACCGATCTTCCCGCACGTTAAACGATAGCCAACGCTTGCCGGCCGCCTCGATCACGAGCACCGGCGCACCGGCCTGGACGTTCTCGCCGACCTCGGCGACGATCACGCTCACCACTCCGTCGACTGGGGCCCGCAAGATGGTCTTGTCCAAGCGTCGCTCGATCACCGCGAGGGCAGCTGCGGCGGCGTTGACCTGGGCATTGGCGATGGCGCGTTCCTCCCGCGTGGGCCCGGCGACGGCGGCGTCATGATTGGCTGCTGCCTCGGCGATGTCGGCACGCGCGGCCGCCGCGTCGTTCTCCGCCTGGTCGAGCGCCTGCTGGGTGGCGGTATCGCTGCGCGCCAGGAAGGATACGCGAGCGAGCTGCAATTGTGCGTATTCCAGCCGTGATTTGGCCTTGGCGATCGCGGCTGCCAACGAGGCGACCTCTTCGGCACGCACGCCGGCATAGACGTTGTCGCGGTCGGCCGATGCGGCCGCAAGGGCGGCGCGCGCCTGCGTCACCGAAGCGCTGAGCTCGATGGCTGACAACGTGGCGACCACATCGCCGGCGCGCACGTGGTCGCCCTTGTGCACGCTGATGGCTGTAAGCTGGCCGCCGACCTCCGGCGCCACGCGGATCTCTGTGGTGCGCACAACGCCCACAATGGGTGCTGCCGCCTCGAAAGGCCACAGGGCATGCGCAGCCGCTCCTGCCGCGACGAGAAGGAGGACGGCCGTGACGACGGCTACGGGCTTGCTAGGCACGCACCTGCCTCCGCCTGACGAAGAATGCTGACATCGCCGCGAGCGCGAAATAGACGGCCACTAGGATCCCAAGGCCACGCCAATCGTGCGCCACCTCCCACAGACTGGCACCCAGCTGGTCAATCCGGACGATACCGTCGATCGCGAAATCCGACGGGAAAATGTAGCCGACGGCCTGCACCGGCTTGGGGATCGCTTCGCGCGGCCAGGAAAACCCGGTCAGGAAGAGCTGCGGCAGGCTGGTGCCCAGGAAAATCAGCGTCGGCGTCTCCGGGTGCTTGAACCAGGCGCCCGCCGCCTGGCCCATGAAGCTCGTCGCCAGGGTGAAGAGCGACGCCAGTGCGAGCAGCTGCAACGGTTGGCCGAGCGCGGAAAATCCGTAGATGCGCGGCAGCACGATGAAATAGAGGGCGAGCGCCGGCAGAAAGATCGTCAGGTGCGCGACGCCGCGGCCAAGTACCGTGGCGAATGCGCCGCCGACACCCTGTGCCAATGCGACCACGGTCAAAAGCGACGCACCGATCAGCAGCATTTGTTGCAGGATCAGCACGAGGGCCGCCGGCACAATGTAGCTCGCATAGCCGCCGACCGGATTGAAGATTGGCTGCAGCAGGACGTCGGCCGGGCTCGAAGAGGCAAGCGCCGCCTTGACCAGGCTGCCGTCGGTGCGCGCGCCGCGGGCGGCCAGTTTGGTCGACAGCGTGCTGATCGCGACGGCAATACCGCTGGCGGTCGTGCGGAAGAGAAACAGGTAAGTTGCATCGGCATAGATCGGAACACGGACGCTCGTGCCCTTGAGCACATCGCGCTCGGTGCCGGCCGGTATGCCGACGGCGGCGAGGGCCTCGCCGCGGTCAAGTGCGGCGCGTGCCTCGGCCAAGGTTGTGACGCGCATGGTCACGTTCACGGCCCCGCTCGCGTCGAGCGTCTCAACGATCCTGCGGCTGAGTTCGCTCTGGTCACTATCGACGACCGCGATCGGGATCTTGCGCAGGATCTGATTGAGATA
>Ga0075425_100004110_pt1 | contig 14955 bp, 10 predicted proteins | sample SoiMethybrSBSTD4_FD_75300 | JGI IMG/M metagenome (GOLD analysis project Ga0075425, IMG submission 75300) | Bulk soil microbial communities from a Populus tree surrounding site in Tennessee, USA - Soil MetaG P. TD hybrid SBSTD4 | ecosystem: Environmental > Terrestrial > Soil > Tree plantation...
GAGATGCTTTCGATGCTCGACAACACCGTCGCGATGTGGCGTAAGGCGGATCCGTCGACGCCGGTGATTCCGGCGATTCACCTCGTCGCTGTGGTGGCGCAGGGATACGCAGGCCCGGACGGGAAATGGCGTCTACGCGAGGGTCCGGACACGATCGAGCAGGCGTACAGGTGGGCGCAGAGTCGCCAGGGCCTGCTCTTCGTCGACATCCAGGCGGGCCACAGCACGCTGCAGCAGGAGTTGCCGCCGCTGCTTAGGTATCTCGAGCGACCGGACGTGCATCTCGGGATCGACCCCGAGTTCTACATGCACTACAAACGCGAGGGGATCCGTCCGAGTGTGAAGGTGGGTCAGATGATGTCGACCGACGTGAACCACGTCATCCAAGTGCTCGATCAGCTGGTACGCGAGAAGAATCTGCCACCGAAGATTCTTGTCGTGCACCGCTTCCGCGCTGATATGGTGCCCGACGCGGAAAACATCAGGCCGACGCCACGGGTGCAGGTGGTGATGCACATGGACGGCTGGGGTCCGCCTTGGCTCAAGTTCGACTCATACAAGGACTACATCGTGCGACACCCGGTGCAGTTCACGGGCTTCAAGTTCTTCTATCACAACGATACGAAGAGCGGCGAGCCGATGCTCACGGAACTCGAAGTGCTGCAACTGCTGCCGCGTCCGTTATACCTCCAGTATCAGTAATCACCGGCCCCTGGAGGTAGTAGCTGCTTGGTACATGCAGCGGAGCCACCCTACCCGGGGCGGTCCTGTCATTGTACAAACCGCTCTGATGACGCGACCGCTCACTATCGCCAGATGACCCTGACCCGGCGTTCGGCGCGGTCGCTCGATTCGCGTTGCTGCTCAGACCGCTCGAACTTCGGCGAGCCGCTTGACTGCGTACTCGTCGTCCCAGCAGACGGCGGCTTCCCATGCGGCCGACGCTTGAGCGGCGATGTCGTGCGCGCCGTCGTCGAGACCGGCGGCGTTGTGGGGCAGCACCAGGTCGAGGTCGGGGACGTCGACGTGCGACTCGTCCCAGTCGATCAGCGCGACCCGATCCGCGGTCCGCCAACACGCGCCAAATTCCTCGGCCAGGGCCATTTCAGTTGCGTCGAGAGTTGGCGTTGTCGGTCGGGAGCCCGCGGTGATTCCGACATAGGCCTCCACGCCGGCTAGCCCCGGGGACCTTGACACCGCCCCCACCGCGAGCCATCCTCCCGCCGAACACTGATCGCACATCGAACATCGGCAGGGATGCGGAGAAAAGAAACTCCAACGGTGGCCACCACAGACTGGGTCGCAGCTGTCGAGGGACCGCTCGAGGCGCTTTCCTATCACGGCCTCGATGGACGGCCCGGGTTCAAGCTCGCGTTGACGGTCAAGGGCGGCCGGCACTTTCTCTACGTCAGTCACCTCTGGCACAGCGGCTGGTCGGTCCTCGATGTCACCGAGCCTGCCGCGCCAAACCACGTTCGCTTCATACCCGGACCTCCCAGCACGTGGACACTTCAGGTCACACTCCGTGGCGACCTGCTGGCGACGTCGCTCGAACCCGTGCCTCCGGACTGGGGCGGTGAATCCAGAGCACCGTTCAGCGAAGGCGTGTTCATCTGGGACATCGCAGATCCGCCGAACCCCAGACAGCTGAGTCACTTCCAGACCGGCGACCGAGGAACGCACCGCAACGGCTTTGACGATCTCGGTCTCCTTCATCTGAGCGCTCGGGTGGCAGGGCAGGTCGGGCTCATCCTGATGCTCCTCGATGTGAGCCAGCCCAAGGCTCCTCGCGAGATCGGGCGCTTCAGCATGCCAGATCAGGCGCCGGGGCGGCACGCCGCCAGCGATCCTCCTTTCGGAATTCACGGGCCGTCGATACGGGTCGGAAATCTCGCCTATCTTCCTTACGGCGGCCACGGGCTCGTGATCGTCGACGTCGCAGCTCCGGAGCGGCCTAAATTCGTCGGGCAGCTCAGCGTTCGTCCTCCCCTCGGAACGAAGATCGCCGCGCACTCGGCGGTGCCTCTTCCCGGACGAAATCTCGTCGTGCTGAACTCGGAGGCGCTGGAGGAAGGCTGCGACGAGCCGGTGAACTACGCAGGCCTCATCGACGTCGCCGATCCGGCATCGCCGCGGATGGTCAGCCTCTTTCCGACCCCACGGCCTCCGCGCGACGCGGCGTATGAATCGTTCTGCGCCCGCGGAGGGCGATTCGGCCCTCACAATCAGCACATCGGGGCCGGCAACCCGCACCTTTTCCAGGATGAGTCCGTGTCCTTCCTGACCTACTTCAACGCCGGCTTGCGGGTGTTCGATCTCCGCGATCCGCACCATGTCGCCGAGATCGCCTACATGATTCCGAAGGACCCGCCGTCGCGGATCGGACCGCTACCGCGCACCCTGGTGACACAGGTCGAGGACGTGCTGGTCGACGCTCGAGGCATCGTCTACTTCACCGAGAAGAACACCGGACTCTATATCGCCAGGTGGCACGGGAGGCCATGAAGACCTTCGACCGCGCGATCGTGCTGTGTGCCCTCGGCGTCCTCGCCACGGCGTGGGGCAGCCAGGCGCAAGCGCCTGCCTCGGATTCCTTGAAGAAGGCGCAGGAGCTCGTCAGGACTTCCATGAAGCCGCCGACGTTCTCCGACGTCCGACCCTCGACGCCGGCGCCACCCTTCAAGCCCGGCCTGCGTATTGCCGTGATCCTAGCCACCGCTCGAAGCACCGGGGCTCAGCTGCAGGCACGCGGCGTCAAGGAGGCCGCTGTCACGGTCGGCTGGAACACGGTGGAGTTCGACGGTCAGGGCACCAACCAGGGGCGGCTGGCCGCCTTTCGGACCGTCCTCACTCAGAAGTTCGACGGCATCGTGCTCGTGGCGATGGATCAGCGGGTGGTGGGCGATGCCATGAGGGATGCCCACGAGCGCGCGATCCCCGTGGTGTCCACGATGGCCGGCAATGAACCGGGGAGCAACCCGGACCAGGTATTTGCCGACGCGGGTATGGACGACTTGCTGGAGGGCCGGAAGGTCGGAAGCTGGATCGTCGCCGATGCGCCGGCCTCGGGCACGAAGGTCAATGCGCTGCTCTTCCTCAATCCGGTGAATCGCACCGTCCAGCAGCGCGACGCCGGCGTGCAGGCGGTCCTGAAGGACTGCACGGATTGCAAGGTGTCCGCCGCCGAAACGTATACGAGCGCCGAGGTTTCACAGACGATGCCGCAGCGGACGCAGGCGCTCCTCCAGCGCTTCCCCGACGTCAACTACATCATGATCGACATCGGCGCGTACGCGGTGTACGTCGTCCAGGGCGTGAAGCAGCTCGGCGCGCAATTCGAAAAGAAAGTGAAGCTGATCTCGTTCGACTGCGTGCCGGACGAGATCGCGCGGGTAGCCGTGCGCGATGTGCAGTGGGCGTGCGTGGGCGCCGCGTCGGAAGCGTCGGGCTGGGCCGCCATCGACGAGCTGAACCGCGCCCTCAACCGTCAGCCCCGCGCCGGCAACCGGGTGCCCGTGCAGCTGATCACGCAGGAGAATTACGCTGGAGTAACGACCACGGGTGTCGGCTACACGGGCCCCTTCGACTACAAGGCCGAATGGCGGAAGTTCTGGGGCAAGTAGGAGAGAGCATGCGAGCGGTACGCGTTCACGGATTGCGTGATATTCGGATCGACGAGGTCCCCGAGCCGGGTAAGCCCGGCCCATCCGAGATCCTCGTGGCGCCCAGGTGGGGCGGCCTGTGCGGCACGGACGTCAAGGAGTATGTCGGGCCCGTCGGCAGCGTGCCCGATCAGCCGCATGCTCTGACCGGAGCTTGCAAGCCGCTCATCCTTGGGCACGAGTTCTCGGCGCACGTCGTCGCGGTGGGCTCGGCAATTACGAACGTGCGCCCCGGCGACCGCGTCGCGGTGATGCCCCTGCACTACTGTGGAACGTGTCCGCTCTGCCTGCGAGGCAACTTCATCCTGTGTCCGGACAAAGCCTGGCTCGGCCTCTCCGACCGATGGGGAGGGTTCGGGGACCTGGCGATGGTGCAGCCGTATCAGGTAACCAAGCTCGGTCCGCTGACCGATGAGCAAGGAGCCGTCGTCGAGCCGGCGGCTGTTTCTCTCAACGCTGTGCTGCGCGGCGGCGTCGCCTCGGGCGATACCGTCCTGATCGTGGGCTGCGGCCCGATCGGTTCGCTCGCGATCCTCGCGTCACTGGCCGCCGGAGCGGCGAGAATCTATGTGTTCGAGCCGAACCTCAAGCGCGCGGCGATCGCTCTTCAGCTTGGGGCCGCGTTGAATCTCGAGGGCGAGCGCGCGCGGCACGTCAAACAGATCCGAGATCTCACAAACGGCCTGGGCGTCGACGTCGCCATCGACTGTGCGGGCAAAGCCGGCACCGTCAATCTATGCATCGAAGCCGTTCGCCCCGGCGGCGTCGTCAGCGTGCCGTCAGTTCACGCCGGTCCGATGGAGATCGACATCCGATCGGTCACCCGCAAGCCCGTCTCCGTCGTCGGGTCGCTCGGCTACACCCAGGAGGCCTGGGACCGCACCGTCGCGTTGATCGCGGCCGGAAGATATCCAGTGGAGCGAGTGGTGACCTCGCGTACGCCACGCGACGAGATCGTGGCGAGCGGATTCGAGGCGCTCATCGACTCCGGTCGTGGCGAGCTCAAGGTCCTCGTCGAGGTCAATCGCGCGCCCCGAGCCGCGTGAGCGTCGTCTCGATCCGCCTCAGGGCCATCAGGATCCCGGGCCTGTATCGGTTCGCGGGCCTCTACGTCCTTGTGTTCCTCCTCATCGTCTTCAGCTTGCTGCTCCCGGAGACCTTTCCAACCATCCTGAACTTCCGGACGATGCTAGTGTCGCAGAGCTTTCTGGCCATCGCGGCTCTGGGCCTGTTGTTCGCCGCGATCAACGGTGAATTCGATCTCTCGATCGGATTTCTTTCCGGCTTCGTCGGCGCGCTCGTTGCCTGGTTGTCGATCGACCACGGATGGCCCGCGATTGCGGCGGCTCTGGCTGGGATGCTCACGGCCGCCTTCGTCGGACTGGTCAACGGCTTTCTGGTCGTGAAGCTCGGCATCATGTCCTTCATCGCGACACTCGGCACGGGCACCGTGCTGTCGGGGCTCACCTTGTGGGTCACCGGTGGCAAGGTGCTCTTCGGCATGCCGCGGGATCTGATCGCCATCGGGCAAACCCGGTGGTTTCAGGTTCAGGTGTCCGTCTACGTGATGCTGGCCCTGATCGCGGCGACGGCGTTCGTTTTTCATCTGCGCGCATTCGGTCAGCACATGTATGCCAACGGCGGGAACAAGCAGGCCGCGCGCATGGCCGGGGTGGCGACAGATCGCCTTACCTGGACAGCCCTCGTCATCTCGAGCACCCTGGCAGGACTGGCCGGCATCCTCTATACGGCCAACATCGCGGCGGCCAGCCCGGAAGCCGGAATCGAGCTTCTCCTGCCGTCGTTTGCGGCGATCTTTCTGGGATCGACGCTCATCGTCCCCGGCAAGTTCAACGTCGCCGGGACGGCGACGGCGCTGCTCCTGCTGGTCGTCCTGGTCAACGGGGTCCAGCAACTCGGAGCCCCGTCGTGGGTTCAGCCGGTCTTCAACGGACTCGCCCTCATCATCGCCGTGGCCGCGGCGCAGCTTCGAGCGCGGCGCGTGTAGCAGCGGCTCGAGGAGAACCTGATGCCCACGCAACGGTTACCACCATTCGCGGTCAGCGCCTGCACCACGTATCACTCGTCGTTTGCCGATGATCTGGCCAACTACCGTGCGCTCGACATCGACGGGATCGGCCTCTGGGAGTACAAGCTTCCTGAGAAACGCGACGACGAGACCCTCGCGCGCTTTCAGGAGAGTGGCCTCACCGCCACCTTCTGCTTTCCGAACGTCCCCGGCATCATCTACGGCGACGTCTTGTTCTCCGAGCCGAAGGATCCGCGCGAGCGTCTAGCGCGCCTCAAGTCCGGGATCCGACGTCTGGCCCGGTTCAAGCCGCTCGCCGTGGCATGCCTGGCCGGCCCTCCCCGCGACGTCGGCGTGGCGGCGACGCGCGCTCGGGTCGTGGAAGCGTTGCGCGAGGCAGCATACGTGGCTGGCGAGGTAAACGTTCGCTTGGCGCTGGAGGTCATCCGGCCGGGCCCGGGCGGAAGTCTCGCATCGACGATTCCCGAGGCGCTCGCCCTGACCGCCGACATCGGGGTTCCGAACATCGATGTGCTGATCGACACCTGGCATTTCTGGGATTCTCCGCAAGCGTTGACGGACATCCGGGCCCATGGGGAGAAAATCGTCGGAGTTCAGGTGAACGATCGCTCGTCCGCTGCACGCGGCTGGGGCGATCGCGCGCTCCCGGGCCGGGGTGACATGAACCTGACGGCTATCTTGCAAGCGGTTCGCGATTCCCGATTTTCAGGATGGTACGAGCTCGAGATCTTCTCCGACGACGGCACGCTCGGGACCACGTACGCGGACTCTCTCTGGAAGTGGCCGCCTCGCGATCTACTCAGAGCCGGTCGCGATGGCTTCGCCGACGTGTGGCGATCGAGCCTCGAGACAGGCCGACCGTGACCGTGGGCGCAGCCGCGATACGCCCGCTCCGTCGGCCGATGCTGGAAGCCGTTGCTCTCGCGAAGCACTTTGGAGGCGTGACGGCGCTCGACGACGTGTCGCTATGGGCCCTGCCCGGCGAAGTCACGGCGCTGGTGGGGGAAAACGGTGCCGGCAAGTCGACCTTGATCAAGTGCCTGTCCGGCGTGTACCAGGCCGACGGCGGCGAGATCCGCGTCGACGACAAGCCCATGAGCTTCGCGAGTCCCCTGGATGCGCGCCTGGCCGGAATCGAGACGGTGTATCAGGAGCTGGGCCTCGTGGAGTACTTCGACGTCGCGATGAATATGTTCCTTGGTCGGGAGATCTGCCGTCCGTGGTGGCAGGGCACCCTGCTCGACCGTCGCGCGATGCGCCGGCGCGCGCGAGATGTTCTTGCCGGCTTCGGGATCACGAACGTGGATCCCACGACGGAGGTTTGGCAGCTCTCAGGTGGCCAGCGCCAAGGGGTCAGCATCGCGCGCGCGACGGCGTGGGGAGCCCGGACCATCATCATGGATGAGCCGACCGCCGCGCTCGGCGTCCGGGAGAGCGAGCGCGTCATGGATGTCATCCGGAGACTCCGTGACGCAGACCTGTGCGTGCTCATCGTCAGTCACAACATTCCTCAGATCCTGTCCGTGGCCGACCGGATCTGGGTTCTACGCGCAGGACGATTGGTGGCCCAACGGCTGGCTAGCGAGACGGATCACGCCGACATCGTGGGGCACATTACGGGCATGACGCCGAGGTAGACGAAAAGGGGTTAGCGGCTGCTGACATCCGCTAACCCCTCGCCGTCCATGGTTGCGGGGGTCGGATTTGACGGATGACCTTGGGTTATGAGGCTAGTTCTTGGCGCGACGGCCCCCAACGATCCCCACCGGCAGCGGTCACTTAGCTTTCTCCTAGTGGCCTCGGTTTTGGTTCGCATTGGGGCTCATTGTGCGCAGTTCACCCAAAACACGGCCAGACCGTTTGTGTAGCTAGGGGTGGACGGCATCGACTCGGGGCTCCGTAAACGGCTCGGTTCGGTGGACAACCTTCTCCTTATACAACCTCTGAATGTCTATCTCGGGCAGGCCCAGCATGATCGAGAGGATCTCGGTGGTGTCTTCGCCAATTGAGGGCGCTCCCCGCCAAATACGCCCCGGCGTGAGCGACATCTTCGGCACAACGCCGTAAACGCGGATCGGAACTCCAGACTGACGATCCAGTACCGGGACCGTCATTTCGCGGGCCCGATAATGCTCATCGGCATACTGGTCTTTGGTCCCGAAAATCCTCGAGCAGCCGATCTTCGCTTCGTTGAGGGTGGTCTCGACCTCGACGCACGACCGAGTCGCGCAATATTCCCGAAGCCGCCGGTCGAGCTCCTTCCCCATCTCAGAATTCACGGCCGCGGCGTCCTTCGAGCAGGCTTCATAGGTGTAGACGTTGGGATCGAGCCCGAGGAACTTTGGAACTCTCGGATAGATTGCACCACCGAAAGCGCCGATGAACACCCACCCGTCCTTGCACTCGAACGTGTCATAGGGTTGAAACGGGGCGCGGTTGCCGGTGTGTCCGTAATGCGCCCCCTGGCCGGTGTACAGGGGCATGCAATGCCCTTGGGTTTGAGCCACAGCCTCGAACTGGGCCAGGTCGATGACCTGCCCCCTCCCGGTTTCCTTGACCTCCCATAGGCCCATCATTGTGGCGGCCCATCCCGTCAGCGAGGCCAGGTAGTCCCCCGTGTAGACCTTGGCTCGCTGTGGTGGGCCGTTCGGATCGCCGGTGACATACATCATGCCGCCGAAGGCCTGCGCGAGGGCGTCGTACCCTGGGCGCCCGAGATACTCCTTCTTACCAAACTGCCCGTACGTACTCACGCGCACGATGACCAGACCGGGGTTCACTGCCAACGCGAGCTCATTGGTGATGCCTGCCCGTTCCAGCGTGCCCGGCGCGGACGACTCCATCCAGACATCGGAGATTTTCCACAAGGCCATCAGGAGCTCGATGCCCTTGGGGTGCTTGAGATCGAGACCCATTGACAGCTTGTTCTTGGTGATCTCGGCCTCGTCGCAGCTGTGTTCCCTTTCTCCGCGGGTCAAGAGCGGGGCCATCACGCGGAATGGATCTCCGCCGGGGCGCTCGACGTGTATGACCTCAGCACCGAACTCGGCCATCTTGGTGCCGATGTATGGCTGCGCGACGATGATCCCGGTGCTGACAACGCGAATCCCCCGCAGGGGTCCAAATGTCGGCGCGATGGCTGGTGCCATGGGTCTTGATAGGTTTGCGATCCAGTCGGGGATCTTGGCGCTCAGCGCTGCGATCTGGTCCTCGTGTTTAACGATCCGGGTATCGTGTGCCACGGTCGACACCTCCTGTCTGTCAGGACCGACGGAATCGGCGCCGCTACACCTCGCCACATCCCACCCATACGAATGACGCGTTAGGGATCCGTTAAACGCCACGCCGGGCGGCTCATCCGGCGTGATAGGCTGCGGCTCGAGGCGCCATGGCGCGGCTTGACCTGACCCTTTTTGGCGGCTTTCTCGCCCGAATCCGGGGCGAGCCGCTGACGTTACCGACGAAGAAAATTCAGGCCCTGCTTGCGTACCTCGCCCTGCCAGTGGGGCATGCGCACCAGAGAGACAAGCTGGCCAACCTCCTGTGGGGAGGCACCCCCGACGCATCAGCGCGGAACAGCTTCCGGCAGGCGTTGTTCGTCCTCCGTAAAGCATTGGCGTCGAGCGGTGATGTTCTTCGGATCGAAGGGGATACGGTTGCCCTCGACCGCGACGCTGTCGAAGTCGATGCAATGGCCTTCGAACGCGCCGTCGCGGATGGGATGCCGGCGGCACTCGAGAAGGCGGCGACGCTCTATCAGGGCGACCTACTCGCCGGGCTGGCCGTGGCGGAGGCGCCATTCGAGGAATGGCTGCTGGCAGAACGTGAACGCTACCGCGAGCTCGCCCTGGAGGGTTTGGCGAAACTCCTCGTTCACCAGCGCAGCGCCGGGGCGCTGGAAGGAGCAATCCGAACAGCACTGCGGATAGCGGCGCTCGACCCTCTTCAAGAATCTGTGCATCGCACGCTGATGCGGCTATACGTCCGGTCAGGGCGACGTGGTGCAGCGCTCCGGCAATACCAGGTCTGTGTCGGCGTGCTGTTGCGTGAGCTGGGGATCGAGCCGGAGTCGGAGACAAGACAGCTCTACCGAGACATTCTTCAGCGGAGCGAGGTCACCTCCAGTGAGGGTTACGCGCCGGAGGTGGCAAAAGATAGCGATGGATTTCGGGACGGTGCGATTTCAATTGGCACTCGTGGTGCGAGCGAGGCACCACAGCACGAGGCGCTCATTGGACGCGACAGGGAACTGACAATTCTCGAAGGCGCCCTGGCCGTGGCCGAGACGCGGCGTGGCCAGGTTCTGGTCGTGATCGGCGAGGCAGGGATCGGCAAGACGGCCCTCATTACAGCACTCGCCGCCGAAGCGGATCGGCGAGCCGGCTTAGTCCTACTCGGGCGCTCTCACGAAAGTGAGAAGATCCTGCCCTTCGGGCCCTGGGTCGACGCGTTCCGCAACGCCCAGGTGACCGGCGATGAACGGCTCGTGTCGTCGCTGAATCCAGTCTGGCGCGCGGAACTGACCAGGTTGCTCCCCGAAATCGGTTCGCCGGGACTTCCGACGCCGAGCGAAGACCGTCGACGGCTCTTCGATGGCGTCACCCATCTGTTGGAGTCTCTCGCCTCCCAGCAACCAGTCACGCTCATCCTTGAGGATCTGCACTGGGCTGACGAAATGAGCGTACGGCTCTTCTCTTTTGTCGGTCGTCGGCTCGGCACATCACGCATGCTGGTTGTGGCCAGCGTGCGCGAAGAGGAATTGGCCGACGCGTCCGCTCTCCGTGGTGTCCTCCAGGAGTTCCAGCGCGAGTCGCACGTCGTGCAGTTGCCTCTCGCACCACTGACCCGTGAAGATACCGCCACCCTCGTGCATTCGCTGACCCGAAAGGGAACCGACGAGGTCGACATTGCCAGACTTGCCTCTCAGGTCTGGACAGTGAGCGAAGGCAATCCGTTCACCGTAGTGGAGACAATGCGCGCTCTCCAGGCCGGGACCAGCCCGGATACACCGGGTGGCCTACCGATGGCAGAGCGCGTTCGGCAGGTCATAGCGACGAGGCTGGAGCGCCTCGGCGCTCAGGCCCGATCACTCCTTCCGGTCGCCGCCGTCATAGGGCGCGAATTCGAATTCAACCTACTCCAGCGTGCCGCTGACGTTGACGAAGGAGTTGTCGCCCAGGGGGTTGAAGAGCTTGTCCGCCGTCGGGTACTGCACGGCGTCGGCGAGCAGCTCGATTTCGTCCATGACCGGATCCGCGCCGTCGCGTACAGTCGGCTCCCTCCACCTCAACGGAAGCGAGTGCATGCCCGGGTGGCCGAAGCCATCGAAGGGCTGTATGCCGAGAATCTAGTGCGCCATTCCGCCGTCCTCGGCATGCATTACGAGCACGGCCAAATGTGGGACAAAGCGGTGTACTACCTGCGCCAGGCCGGCAGCCAGGCTCTGGTCCGGTCGGCCTATCACGAAGCTGTGGCGTCATTCACATCGGCTCACCGAATCATCGTGGGGCGTCCGCAGAATGACAGCCACAAAGAGCAAACCGTCGACGTTCTGATCGGTTTGAGTAATGCACTTGTTCCACTGGCCGACCACACGCGGGCCCTCGAGACGCTTGAGGAAGCGGAAGAGCTTGCGTGCGCGATCGATGACCAGCGCCGGATGGCCCGGGTTCTTTCCGCGATCTGCGGAACTCGCTGGCTGCTCGGCTCCTACTCCGGGGCAGTCGAGGCCGGCGACCGTGCCCTTGCCCTCGGCATTGAACTCCAAGACGTCACTATCCAAGCGTTGACCAACCATCGTCTCGGCCAGGTGCTGTACAGCATCGGGGACTACCGCAGAGGTGCCGAAGCGCTCACGCGTAGCATCGACGCCATTGACGTTGATCGCATCGACGATCGCGGTTTGCGCAGTACCGGCGGCGTTTCGATTTGTGCATTCGCCAAAATATTTCTTGCCTGGTGTCACGCCGAGCTCGGGGAGTTCCAGGAGGCACTCTTGCAAGCGGAATCGGCAGTGAGCCTCGCCGACGTGGCGGAGCACGCGTACACACGTATACAGTCTTGCCTCGGTTTCGGTCTGGCTCGTCTTAGGAAGGGAGAGCTTTACCCGGCGATCGAGGTCCTTGAACGAGGGCGGGCGCTGTGCCAAACCACCGAAGCGCCTTTCCAGGCGCAACTCAATGCTGCGTCACTCGGTTATGCGTACGCTCTCACCGGGCGTATCGCGGACGGTCTACCGCTTCTCGAAGACGCTGTCGAGGACGTCTCCCGTACGGGCGGGCTGTTCGCGCAGTCGCTTCTACTCGGCTGGCTCGGTGAGACGTACCTGTTGGCCGACCGGATCGACGACGCATTGACCACGGCCACCCGGGCGCTCGACGTCTGCCGAGCACGAAGTGAACGCGGTCGAGAGGGCTATGTCCTCCGCCTTCTGGGCGAGATCGCAGCAACCCGTCAGCCGGCTGACGTTGCGACCGGCGAAGAATGCTACCGTCTGGCCATCGAGCTGGCACAGCAGCGAGGCATGCGCCCACTCGTGGCACACTGCCACCTTGGGCTCGGCAAGCTCTACGGACGCACGGGCAAGCGTGAGGAGGCGCAGGAGCACCTCACCACCGCGACGACAATGTACCGCGCGATGGGGATGACGTACTGGCTGGAGCAGGCGATCGTCGCGTAACTCAGCATCAGTGTCGAATCGCTTGAGGAGTGCGCGTTCGTCTGCCTCGAGGGAGTCTCGCTGGTCTCGCCTGATCCGGTGGGTCTCCTTCTCCTTGTACGCCCCGCTCGCTGGGTCGCCATGCCACGGCCCACTCGGCGTCAGCGTAACCATCAGCGTCGCGCTGGACCACTTTTGCGTCCCTCTTGTACCGGAAGAGATTCGGCTGATCTGTTAGACGAATGGTCTAAACTGCCACGGCGCTCAAGTCGTGCGCCTTCCGGCAAAGCCGATCCGCACCGTCGGCCGTCGATCGGCCAAACTCGGGACGATTGCAGATAGCCGGCTATCTCAATACCGTGCGCGGGGGCCGCCATCTTTCTCCGCTCAACGAGAAATCTTGTGCCCGATTCAGGGTTGTCGCTTGTCGTGGTGAGACCAAAGTCTTATGGATTGTGACAGTACCGAATGAGATGTTTCCGCCGCTGGATATCGCCGGAAAACCCTTAGTTGAATTCGGTTGGGATCGCTCGTGTTCCCGAGATCACCCGAACAAAACGGGAGGGTTGCATCGCAGTGTTCACCGTCATCAGCGGAAGAGGTGATTGAGCAAACTGTGTCGCTTAGGGCGGCCAGTCACCATTCACCGACAACAGAATAACGGGCCGAAAACGGCCCCACACGAACGGGGAGGCCGAGATGTCCGAGAAATTCGACTTCATCGTCGTGGGCGGCGGCTCCGCGGGCGCGGTCATCGCGTCGCGTCTCTCCGAGGATCCATCGTGCCGGGTGGCACTGATCGAGGCGGGCGAGCGTCCGCCGGAGATCTCCGCGCTGCCGATTGCGCCGGCGGCGATGCAGCTCAATCCGGCGACGGATTGGATGTACACGGCCGATCCGGGCAAGGCCGGGCTTGGGCTCAACGGTCGGCGCGTGCCGGTGCCGCGTGGCAAGATGCTTGGCGGCTCGTCGGGCATCAACTACATGATGTACGTGCGCGGCAATCCCGGCGACTTCGATGCATGGTCCAAGGGCGATGCCACGGGCTGGAGCTATGCCGAGGTGCTCCCCTATTTCAAGAAGAGCGAGGGGCTGGCGCCGAGCACCGAGATCGTCATTGACGAGGCCGCACACAATACACAGGGGCCGCTCGGCGTGTCTGTGCGCGAGCCGATCCTGCCTGCGGCGCGGCAGTTCGTCGAGGCGGCGGTCGCCGCCGGCATCCCTCGGGGCGACTACAACGGCCGCGACCGCAATGCGCCGAGCGGTGTCGCCTCGCTGACACAGTTCACGACGCGGAACGGGCGCCGGTCGAGCACCTATCAAGCCTTCCTCGCCGGCGAGCCAGAGCGGCGTCCCAATCTGACGATCATCACCGGCGCGCGGGCGACCCGGGTGCTGCTCGAAGGCGAAGGTAAGCGCGCCATCGCCACCGGTCTCGAATACCAGAACGCCGCCGGCGAGACCCTGCCTGTTTACGCCACGAAGGAGGTGATCCTGAGCGCCGGCGCGATTGGTTCGCCCCAACTCCTGCTTTTGTCGGGCATCGGACCGCGGCGAGAGCTTGAGGCGGCGGGCATCGGTTGCCGGGTCAACGCGCCGCATGTCGGCAAGCACCTGCAGGATCACGCGATGTGCCCGCTGATCTACCCCGCCCCGGGCCTCGGGGTCACGATGAACGATGTGGCGCTGGCGATGGGACCGGACGCACTACGCGCTCCGGGCGGGCCATTGCCGGCGGATCCCGCGGAGGATGCGAACCTATCGCCAGAACTACTGGCCTTGAAGCAGGCTGCGGAACAGCGGCTCACCGAGTGGCAGACGAGCGGACGCGGTCTGGGCGCGTCGTCGTTGGCCGACGCTGCGGTGTTCTGCTCGAGCGGTCTCGGCGATGCCGGGCGCCACGATGTCCAGATCATCTTCTTCCAGACCGGCACCAACGAGGACTTTCTCCGGACGATCCTCAACATCGATACTGCGCTCTTCTTCGACGATGCGAGGAAGCGTGTCGCTAACGACGCCGAAAATCTGTTGCTGCTCCCGCACCCGGCCCTGCCGCACAGCCGAGGCGAGATCGTCCTCGATAGCGCCGATCCCACCGCCCCGCCGGCGATCCATATGAACTACTACGATGATCCGCGCGATATGCGGGTCATGGTGGCGGCGATCCGGCGTGCCATGGACATTGCGGCGCATTGGCCCGGTAGCCGCCGGCCGGGGCCGGTTATGATTCCCCCCTTCCTCGCTGAGAAGCACGGATATCGTGAAGGAGGCGACCCGAGCGACGCGCTGCTCGAAGAGTTTGCGCAACACTTCTCGCTGACCGTATATCATCCGACCTCAACCTGCCGGATCGGCGACGTGGTCGATCCGCGGCTACGTGTGCTCGGGGTCGGCCGGTTGCGGGTGGCGGACGCCAGCGTCATGCCGGCGGTGATCGCAGGGAATACCAATGCACCGACAATCATGATCGGCGAGAAGGCCGCCGAGATGATCGCCGCCGAGCATGGCGTCCGCCTTGCCGAATTCGTCGGCGAGCGCACCGCCTGAAAAAGAGACCGCCCGCCCCGGTCTCCCGGGACGGG
>Ga0075425_100004111_pt1 | contig 14953 bp, 13 predicted proteins | sample SoiMethybrSBSTD4_FD_75300 | JGI IMG/M metagenome (GOLD analysis project Ga0075425, IMG submission 75300) | Bulk soil microbial communities from a Populus tree surrounding site in Tennessee, USA - Soil MetaG P. TD hybrid SBSTD4 | ecosystem: Environmental > Terrestrial > Soil > Tree plantation...
CCTCCAACAATTTTTAATCAAGCCAAGTTTTGAAGATTTTGGTGTTACGCGGTGTTGACTTTCATCCGAGGACGGGCCTACTGTGTTGCATCTATCTTTGCAATTAACCCATGACCGTTCCCTGAGGATGGAAAGATGGGTAAGCAAATCTTCCGTCGTGCAATCAATTACCTCGGATGGGATATTATTAACTATCCAGGCCGTCCGGCAATTGATTTGCCTCGCGATGCCAGCCCGCAAGATCTCATCATTTTAAAGGTCATCGCGCCATTTACGATGACAAGCATGGCGCGGCAAATGTCTTTGATTCAGGCCGTCCGTTACATCGCGCGTCAGAAGATTCCCGGTGCCATGGTCGAGTGCGGGGTATGGCGCGGCGGAAGCAGCATGGCGATCGCACTCACGTTGCTACAGGAGAAAGATAACAGCCGCGAGCTTTACCTGTTTGACACATTCGAGGGAATGACACCGCCCACGGACAAAGATAAGAGCTGGGACAACACACCCGCCGAAAGGATATTGCAAGTTAACGCGCAACTATTGTGCGTCGCCGGTTTGGATGAAGTGCAGAAGAATATGGCCGCGACAGCTTATCCTGCCGAGCACGTGCATTTTGTCAAAGGCGATGTGCGCATGACTATCCCAGCACCGACGGGTCCCATTGCTTTGCTCCGGCTCGATACCGATTTTTATGATTCCACCAAGCATGAGCTGACGCATTTGTTTCCGTCACTGGTCGATGGCGGAATTATGATGATAGATGATTATGGCCACTGGCAAGGCTCGCGGCAGGCGGTCGATGAATACTTCGCTGGACAGCCGCACCGGCCATACCTACACCGCATAGATTTCTCTGGCCGCTCTGTGGTGAAATCTTAGCGGTAGCGCCGCAAGTTCATTATTCGGGTCGCAGTTCCAGTAGCATCTTCGCAACAATGCCTGCATGTTCTTCCGGCATTCCGCTTTCCGATAAGGAGCGTTGCTGCACTCTTAGTGCCCGCGCATACGCGGCGTTTTTTATTACCAGTGTAGCTGCAAGCGCCATTAATAAAATGATGAGTTCGAGAAGCAATGAGCCGCGATTGAGGGTTAGGTCGCCGATCAATGCTACAGCGAGTATGAGCTGAACAAGCCACAGCGACTTCTTAATCTTAGAAAATAATAATGGGCGCTCATCGCGCGTACGGTAGAGATATTTTTGGGAGTAGTACAGATGAATCGCCCAAAACATCATCCAAGTTACAAACAACGCGTGCATTGTAATATCCGTTCCGAGCAAGCCTACTATCCTCTGACCTTCAATGTTGGCGCTTCTCTTTCAGAGTGAGTGAAGGCGAACCCAGTGCGCTAAAGATCGAGCCCACCGATATGTTTAACGGTGCAGCCGCGATGCGCTTTAAGTATTTCGAAAATCTGCTGGCAGGCGCTGGAATCCTTAAACATCAAACCGCCCATATACTCGCCGCGCTCGTGCTCTACTAATAAGTTTATCTGGTATTTTTGTGGCGGAAGCACTTCGACTAGCACTCCGATTTCTCCGGTTGGCTTATCCGCGAATAGACCACCCCTCCAAATCCACTTGGGAGGCCAATTGGTAACGGCACCGTCGCACATGACTGGATGACTTCTCAACTGCATTGATTTGCCTCGTTTGCCCAATTGTGATTGCCATACGAGCCTATGGTTTAACGATAGGGTAATCACCTGAATTGAGTAAAATTTTTACCCTAATCAAACCGCCGCAGCCAATTTACCCGGCTGCCGTTGCCTTGGAATTTAAATTTAGGAAAGCGCGAGGATTACCGGCAGATTACTCAAGGCCTATTTTGCCGAGCGTCCGCCATCTTCAACTACCCGGGACCGGGCAACCTACTGATTTTAAGAGCTACCGACCGATGGGGAAATTCAACGGGAGTCTTCGTAAGCGGAGTCACGCGGATTCCCAAACACGCGCCGCACCATCGGCTCGAACGCTTTGAGCGGCATGGCGCGCATTTTCTGATCAAAAGCCCTGTTGTCGTATTTCTCACAGAAAGTGACGGTTTTTTCGAAGCATGGATGGCCTTTAAATCGGTCCCGGCTGTTACGATCTCCTCCGACTAGGTGCCTATAATAATAACCTTGAAAGATCGCGTGATGCTCGATCATCCACAAATTCTCACTCGAAACGAAAGGCTTTAAGATCGCTGCCGCGACATCGGCATGGTTGAAGGTGCCAAGGGTGTCACCAATATCGTGGAGAAGGGCACACACCACATATTCCTCGCTCTCTCCCGCTTTGAAAGCGTGAGTCGCGGTCTGGAGCGAGTGCTGGAAGCGGTCCACGGGAAAACCTCGGGCATCGGCCCTGAGCAACTGGAGGTGAGCCAGGACCCTGTCCGCAAGTTTTCTGTCGAATCGGCGCTCATGGAACGCGATAATGTTCCAGTCCTCGGGCGTGCTCTGTGCCATTGACGAAAAACCTGCTTTACGGAATATCGATCTGAGGACCATTCGGGGACCAAAATAATTGAGATCATCACTCCATCCCCAATAATTTGTTTTAAATCTTTTCAGCATTTGCTCATTATCTTGCACACCGCCAGCCGGCTTTTTGGATTTCCCGGATAGTAAGGTCGTAGCGCGTCCGCCGTTGCAACAACTCAAGGAGCCGTCCAAGGTCGCCATCGATCTGAAGCGTTTCAACTTTTCGTCTCGAAAAGAGCCATGACGGAATGCTCCGTTTTTTCCAATAGATACTTTTTAGGACAGCCATTATTTCGTTTCCCCAGACCGGCATCGCATTGGATTGGGCTTGTAAATTTTCCAAGACAAAAAGGTAGGGATCATGCGCCACCGACGCGGCGCCAAAGGCTCGATGAAGCCTACGCAGATAAGCCCATTTGAAACGCGGGGCAGTTAAAAAATGCTGAAATCGCAATCGTGGGTCATACCACAAGCGCCAGCCGGCAAGACGCAACGCGAAACAGAGCTCGCTGTCGTCGCCCGATGACAACTTGGCCCGCTGGCGCCCTTGGAGCAAAGGGGAAAATCCCTTAAACACGAGCTGCTGCCAGGCGGATTTGCGAATAGTCAGCCCCGCGCCCCACAGCCAGCCAGGGGAGTTGGTCACGTCGCCCGGCTTGATGTTCTCGGGCCCAATCGCGTAACTGGTTTTATAATGCTCGAACCAAGTCGGCGGCTCGACTTCACAAACAGCTTCACTGAATCCGCCGCAAGCGCCGACCTGCGGATTTGACTTCATGATTTGCCAAACCAACTCGACCCAGTCGGGACTCACCCAATTATCATCGTCCACAAAGCTGACAAAATCATATTCGGCTTCTGCCATTCCACGATTTCGTGCAAAGGCTTGGCCCGATCTGGGTTCCTCAACGACTCGAATCGGGGCCGTCCCGATTCCGTCCCAGATTTTCAAGGCGACCTCGCCGGTTTTGTCCTGCGAGGCGTTATCGATGACGATCACTTCCCAAGGAAGCTTTTCAGAGACTCGCTGTGCCGCCAAGTGGGTTAACGTACGCGGCAATCTCTCGGCGCTGTTGTAACAACATATAACGACGCTTACTCCCTCGGCCATTTCTTATCTTTCTTCGTCGGGCTCTTTTTCGAACGTGTGCCAAGCAGAGAAACGCTAATGGACTTCCAACTTTTCTCCATGCGGCGATACGTTAACAACCGGGTTTTTCCGAACATACGTTTCTTTGCTTCTACGCAGCAGGGGCAGCATGCTCCTGCCATCAAGCATCTTCGGACATGGCACTCCAAAAATGTCCAGTATGGTCGCCGGAATGTCTTCCGCGCGAATCTCTTCTTTAATTTCTCCTGTACGAAAGGCGGGCCCAAAACCGAAAAGCCGTGAGTTTTCCATATGGCTTCCCGTACGAGAGTATTGGAATACCCCGCAAACTTCTCCTATGGCCGGAGAGAAGAGCGCGGATATCGCAGCGCTGTGATCCCACTCGATAAATAAATCCGGGAACTCATCCAGGTGCGGTCCGTTATAGAAATCGCAGGCGCGCGCTACCCACTGAACAGCCTTTCTGCCCGTCGCGGGATTATCAAGATCTAAAAAAACTTTTCCGAGGTGTTCACAAAGATCGTTGTATTCGGCTCCTGGCGAAACCATCCCATTGGGATCACGACCTTTCAGATTTATTCGGATTGCGCCAGTCATGTAATTTGTCGGAACGCCAAATGCCCGCATGTTTTGCCAGCGGCCTGCCATCCTCCTCAAGCCCAGCCAGTCCGGAGGATGGCTCCAGGCCCAAAATCTCGACAACATTTCCCGCGGCCCGACTTTTTTCAGATATTCCCTGACACGCGGGGGAAGCACATGGCGCGATTTCCACAACATCTCTCTAGGCGTTAGAGAGTGTCCAACGGCATTTTCTTCCGCATCCGGAGATAAATCGATTGGAGGATTAATACCCGCACGTTCGATAACGGCGTCAATAAGATGAGAGCCGGTATAAAATGGCCCCATTCCATGGCTGAGCAAAACCAAGACCCCGGTGTCTTTAGGCGAATACTCAAGGAGCGTCCCCAGCCCTTTGTCAATCGCCCGATACACATCACGTATCGCCGATTGCAGGATTTCTGGAGTCTCAAGACGGTGAAATGGATGGGAAGAGTCCATCAAGTGCCAGAATTGATGACCGACACAGTGAGACTCTGAATAGACTCCGAAAAAAAGGTCCCACTCTTCCAAACCGAGACAGTAACGAAGTAAATCTGTTTTTTTCTCGACAGCGGCGATTAACCGTGATCTTAGGTCTTCATAATCGGAAAAGCTGCGCCCGTCCGCATCACAACCTTCGACCGGGTGATCTCCGAATTTTTTCACCAAGTCATTAATCAAATTGGGCGGCCATGAGCAACGCTCCCATGAGCTCGGAGCATCGTGCGCCCCCCAATTTACGACCTGGATCCCATTGAGTCCCTTGATGGGCCTTGACATTGGCGCGTCAACCACGGCAACTCTCTTGCCGCCTTTGCTCAATTCAAACCAAAACGGTGGTACGGCCAGTCGATCTGCACGATTGCCCCGTCTCAGTTCATAGCTACCGGGTTTGAGTTGAAGGAACGAAAAGATGCCATGGGCGGCGGGCGAAACGCCAGTGATCAACGTGGGCCAAACGGCACCTTCCAAAACACCAGAGGGAGTATCGATCTCTGCGTTGAAGCCGGAGCTTAATAACCGTGCGAACGTCGGCAAATAACCTTCTTTAGCCCATTGGAGAACCAAACGGCTGTCCATGGCATCCATTCCAATACAAAGGAGTTTCGGTCTAGGCATAATTCTCCTTGATCTAGTTACAATACCTCGGCGCGATAATATAAAACTTTGTTATTAGATGATGCAAGTCCAGCCATTTTCTATCCTTTTTTCCCGGGGGAGATTTACAAAAGTCGATTTACCTCATCCCAGTCCAGCCTCGGCCCTCCAGGCACATCAGGTACATCTGGCGGTATGCTAAGGCCTGGGCGTTTGACGGCCCACGCTGAGGATTGGGATAGGCCGCCGCGAGGTTCTGCAGGGTCTCTCGCTCGCACTGATAGGCGTCGCGAGCAAAGTCTTGCCGACGGCCATTGGGCGTCTCGGAGACGGTATTACAGCCAATGAGAAAGAATAGAGAAACAAAGGGCATAATGCGTGTCATACCACCTCCCCAGGAAAAGGAAGTCCCATAGTATAAGGTCAAAGACAAGGCTATCTCGGAGAAATTCCTCAGTGTTTTCGCCACTGCGACGAAAAAAGAAGAGGCCTAAGCAACCCCTAATAAATTGCCCACCTTCGGCAATTTTTCCTGGGTTGTTTGGGCCTTTTTGTCGGCATTCCAACGGACAAAGGACGGACAGAAACGCGCGTGGTTACTTGACCACCTGATCCGCCGCCAGCACTTGTAAAAAACGCACGACGAGGCCGGCCAGCTTCGGATGCGGTATAATATCCCTCAACCAATTCATACGGCGGCTTTCAACATTTGGAAGTTGCAGGTCCTCAGGCCTGACCCAAGCATTGTTTCTTCTCATGCTGAGGTAGACCTGGCACCGCAGACATGGGGATCCTTCATCTTCACCCCTCAAACCCATCAGCATGTCCTTGGTCCGTTGTAGCTTTTCCGATTTAAGGGATGCCTCCAGCCCGTTAGTAAAAACGTTGCCGAAGTCATCCCAGTGATTAATGCAACACCCTAGCAGTCGGCCATCGAAATTGATTTGCGGCCTCAGCCACAGCTGGTGGCAGGAAGGGGCGATGTAATCGCGCCCAAATTTCATCTCATATTCCCGGCGGTCGGCAACCCCCAGCCCCGATTCCTTTTTGATCAATTCCCTATCTCTAATCGGCGAAAAGGTTTCCATGTATAGATCATCCCAAGATAACTTCAAATAAAAGCTCATTCCCAGTTCTCGAGCCATGTCCCGGGCCTTACTGATTTCGTGAGCGTTGTGACCGAAGGCGACAAACTGCCACTGCAACGCCGGATAAGGGCTGCGGTACTTTTTCTTGAAATCATTGATTTGCCGGATGTGGGCGATCACCCGATCGAAATTCCCATCCACTCGATAAACCGAGTAAACCTCCTGGCTGGCCCCATCGATCGAACAGGAAAGGCTGCGCAACTTGTACTTGACCAGCCCTTCCAAAACCTGATCAGAAACTCGATCGAGATTGGCGCCGTTGTCTATTCGGAGCCAGACGTGTTTCCGATGAGCGTGGCGTAGTATCTGTTCGAGTTCCTTATTGAGGAACACTTCCCCCCAGTTGGACAGCTCGATGTCCGACACCCATGGATGGTCCCGAAGGAATTTTCTGAAATCCGTCAAGGTCAGAAACCCGGTGCCGATGGATTTGGCGATAACTCCATTAGCGGTCGGGCATGACGGGCATTTGAGCTGGCAAGCCGTTGAGAGGTCAAGTGCCACGCTGCGTGGCCGGGCAAACATATGGCCTTCAGAAACCTGTGGCGGCGATTCCGTAAACGGTGGGATCCGATCCTGTTGGATGAGCGCCTTGACCGCTTCTGGCTGATTCGCACACGAAACACGGAAGAAGAAATTGTTCAGCGCTCGGCCCCATTTGCCTCGGCCGACGATCTGTTGGGCCTTCGAAAGCAAAGTGATTTTGTTATCCACGCCAACGGTCCAGTTGGCGTGGAACATGATCGGCTCCGCTGGAACGTAGAAACGTTCTTTTCTTTCAAACAGGCGTCCGGCAAACGTCCCAACTCCGAAAAAAGACGCTGGAAGATATCCGGCCCGCAGATCCTCCAATTTCCGCACCAAACGGTTGAAAGCGATTTGATCCCGGCCCTCGCGTTCGACGGCCCTTTGCACCTCCTGCCAAAGCCTGAGCGTTGCAGCGTTGGCGCGGATCCCAAAGAACCCGGTACATAGATTGCCAACTGGATCATCAAGCTGGCAGACGATATCCTTGCCGGCAATACATGTCAGGATCGTCCGCTTCGTTGGCGCGAAAAAGGTGACGTCGACATCCGAGTAAACAAAAACCTCACCCCAATTCTCCCGAATAGCCTCGATGATTTTGGCACTTTTGAAGAGGACCGCTCGCGACCAATCCTCCTGCATATACGTGCCCTCTCCCTGCACATCGCATCGATATAGTTCCACTTCATAATCGTCTTTTAGAGTGCGCAGAAACCACTCGGCCTTTAGAGTCTCATGGCTCGGGCTATAAATGCCGATCAGTTTCATGTGGATGTTCTAACATGGGCAGGTGGCCTCTTCTAGCATGTCCCCCGGTACCGTGACCAATTGGCGCCGACCTGGACTTGGAGTGGCGGTCTATTCGCGGATAGGCCAACGGGAAATCGGGGTACTAATTGAAGCCCTTCCGTCACGAATTGGTCCAGACCACATTTTATCTTAATCGAACGTTCAAATGCCCGTAACCTTCGACTGAAATATTGAAAGCTATGGCTAGGTATGCATGGCTTGGACCGTTGCGGCGTTCCGTTCGTGAGGGCTTCTTTAAAATTCTCGCTCAAGCCCTTCAGACCGATGACGGAAGGCGAATCATTGCGGATGCCCTGAAAGGCACGGCACCGATCAAAGACCTGGTTATGCCTTTCAGCCAGCCGCCATATCGGAACGTCGGTCGAGCGCCGGTTATGGAACCCAAGTATCCACCCATCTTCATCACCGGCCGCTTTCGCAGCGGCTCGACGCTGCTATGGAACATCTTCCGGAATATCCCCGGCTGCACCTCGTTCTATGAGCCACTGAACGAGCGGCGCTGGTTTGATCGCGCCGCGCGTGGCGACAAAGTCGACCAGACGCACGTCGGCGTCACCGATTACTGGAGCGAATACGACGGACTATTCCATATCTCACGCTGGTATCGGGAGGAATGGACGGATCACCGACTCCATTTGGATGATCAGGCGTGGGAGCCGGAGTTATTCGCCTACCTGCAGGCGATCATCGCCGCGGCACGTGGGCGCGCGGTCATTCAGGAAAACAGAATAGATTTTAGGCTGCCGTGGCTCCGCCGCCACTTTCCGAACGCGCGGTTCATCCATGTTTATCGGCATCCACGCGATCAGTGGTGCTCGGCACTCATCGATCCGAAAAATTTCCCAAGCAGCGGGACGATGAGGCAATTCACGCACTGCGACCATTTTTATCTGCTGCGATGGGCGCGCGACTTGAGTTACCAATTTCCTTTTTTAGACCCACGCGCGGCCGAGCATCCGTACGATCTTTTTTACCTGATCTGGAAGTTGTCCTATCTTTTCGGCCGCGTCTATTGCGATGAGTCTTTTTCGTTGGAGAAGTTATGCGTGCAACCTGACGAGGAACTCCCGCGCCTTATGGAGGCATCGAAAATCGACGACTACGATTTGCACGCTTTGAAAAGCCTCATTCATCCGCAGGAATCCAGGAAATGGACCAAGTATGCGGATCACTCCTGGTTCGCCGAGCGCGAAGTGCGCTGCGAAGCTGTCCTGGCGCAATATTTAGGAGACGGCGGCTTCTCGCTGCCGTCAGTCGATGAAAAGGAAACCCGAGTAAACCTTGAAGCGTCGAATGTCTACGCAAACAGCGAAAGAAGCGGCGATGATGCGGAAAGTCGAATACATGTTTGACCTGCGCCGTCAAACGAAAATGATGCCGAGACTCACCCAAACGCCGGCGCTGAAATAGAGACTCATCCAGAGCATTTCTTGTTGCCAGTCGTCGCGTCTCTGAGTGACGCGACGGCGCATAATGGCGTCTTTCAAGCCATCTACAATCCGAAGGTACCGTAAGCCTGCGCGTTTTCCGACCCGCCAGCGGCTAACATACAAAGGGACGTCCACTGTCAGTATAAGGAGAACGGCTCCGGCGGCAGCGAGCACACCGATCGGGACCAAGATGGGCAGCGCCCCGGCCGTGTGTCTCCCGTAGAGTACCAAACCGGCCGCAACCATACCGATCATGATCGACCACAACAGCTCCTCGACGGCATGCCCGATGTAATTGAGGGTCACAACGGCGAACCAGCACGCCAGCTCCGCTACGACGACGATGGGCAGCACCGCTACTGCGATCGTGGTAATCGCCGAGGAGCCGGTCTCAGCCGAGAGCTTAAACAACAATAGCGCGCACTGCGAAGCGAAACACAACTCGGCGATCGTGGCGACGGTTCGGCCCACGACAACCGAGGAAAGCGAAACGTCCCACAGACATATTCGCTCCAAATCCACCCTTGGAAGAAACGACCGAAACGCGCAGGCTGCAACGAACAGACCTGATAAGGCGAGCTGTTTGAATCGATAGGGGTCGGACTCGGACATGAGCCCCCAAGCGGCGCCGCTCCACAATATAATGTTTCCCACCGAAACGGCTGAGATCAATTGCCACCAGCGAAACGTCAGCCGATCGGGCATGGTTGCGGTCGCCGAGTTACGCGCACGGACTCGCGGTTGTGAATCAGTTCGGCGCAACGCGTTCAAGTAGTCCATCAAATAAATCGCCTCGTCGCGAGCATCAGTGAATACACCAATAATTATTACTTAACAAGATCTTAACCCAACAGTTTCTTATCCGAAACAAATCCTGACGAAATCAAACGACCCGCTCGTCGTCAAGTGTTCGTGAAGCCGCAACGTGATCGACATATTGCAGGAGTAGTACTCGACGCGAATAGCTTTATCCCCGAACACGCAAGGAGCGAAGGCGTTTGCGATCGAAAGATCGAGGAGCCGTATCTCAGCCAGACGAATCGCGCAAGTGCCGGCATATTTGCCTGGTCACGGAAACGTATCCGCCTGACGTCAACGGCGTGGCGATGACGCTGGCGCGTTGCGCGGAGGGACTGCGTTCACTAGGCAATTCGATATCGGTCATACGCCCTCGCCGGCATCTCTTCGATCGCTCAGCTCGTAAATACGATCCGACGCTGGTTCGCAGCCTACCTTTCCCGGGATATAGCGGCGTGCGAGTGGGCTTGCCGGCGGGCGGAAGTTTACTCCGCTGCTGGACGGAGCGGCGTCCGGACGCCGTATACGTCGCGACCGAGGGACCTCTCGGTTGGTCGGCGGTCAGCGCCGCGCGGCGTCTCCGGATCCCTGTGTTCAGTGGTTTTCATACGAACTTCCACACCTTCTCCGAACACTATCACATCGGGTGGCTCAGCGGGTTGATCTACCGCTACCTGATCGCGTTTCACAATCGAACGGCGGGTACGTTTGTCGCCACCGGCGATCTACGTAGCGATCTGGAAGCGAGGGGCGTAAAAAACGTGAGCGTTCTCGGTCGGGGCGTGGACAGCCGGCTGTTCACGCCGGAGCGACGCAGCGCGGCGCTTAGACGCGCGTGGCGCGCGTCGGACGCGGATCTCGTCGCGCTGTACGTCGGACGCGTTGCGATGGAAAAAAACCTGGCGCTCGCCATCGCATCTTATCGCGCCATGCAACGGCTCAAGCCAGGCATTCGATTTGTCATCGTGGGCGACGGGCCGGAACGGGCCCCGCTGCAAAAATCGAACCCCGACCTCATTTTTTGCGGTACGCACACGGGCGAATCATTGGCCGAGCGCTACGCGTCGGCGGATATCTTTCTCTTCCCGAGCGAGACGGAAACGTTCGGCAACGTGACTTTGGAAGCGATGGCGAGCGGTTTGGCGGTGGTCGCCTACGATTACGCAGCCGCACACGCCCACGTCACGCATGGAGTTACCGGCATTTTGGCGCCCTATGGAAATTCACGGGCGTTCGTCGGCGCCGCCGTTGACCTGACGCGCGCGGAGCAATCTTTGCCCGATCTGCGGCGTCGCGCGCGCGACCACGCCGTCACCGTCGATTGGCAGCACGTTGTCGAAAGATTCGCAGCGCTGCTGCTGAGGCGGATGGATGCCGACGGCACGGATCCTGTCTGTGAATTCATCGAGGCCCGCACCGCTGGACGCCTATAGATAAGGCGATACGGATTTCAGGAGGGACACATGACACTATTCCAGGAAGCGATACTGAGATGGACGGCATGCGTGAGTGTACGCACGACCGATGTTTGCCGTCCCGGCACATTCGATGCCGGGTTGTTGGCGGGAGTTGTTATCGGCGGTTTCTTTCTTGTCTACTCCGGGCGCAACCTCATCCGCTTCCTGTCGACTCTCCCCGCTGTGTCGTTGATGCCGATAGTTTCGCGAAAACTGTCCAATTGGGTGAAAGCACGCGATTACACCGAGGAGGAATTCCTGCGGGCCGACGGAGCGCCGGAGTCGTGGATCAGGCCGCGCAAAAATGCCCTCGATCGGCTGGCGACATTTCTTCAGGCACAAAACGCTCGATCGATCGCCTGGGCGAACGCGGTTCGGGAAGGCTTTTCGGACCTTCGCTTTACCGACGCCAATCGTGTGCCGTTCCCGTTCGTGCGCGTGATGCGGGAAAAATTTAATCTCTGCTCGGTGGTTGTCGCGTCCGACGGTCCCAAGCTGCAAAACCTCGACGGTCGGTGGACGATCGACGTGAGCGGCTCCTATGGCGTCAATGTCGCCGGTTTCGAGCGTTATAAAGAGTGGATTCAAAAAGGCTGGGAGCGGGTCAAAGATCTCGGCCCGGTCTTAGGGCCGGTGCACCCACTCGTCGCCGACAACATCGACATGCTCAAAAAGCTGTCGCACACCGACGAAGTATCCTTTCACATGAGCGGCACGGAAGCCGTCATGGCGGCGGTGCGCATGGTGCGGTTCAATACTCGCAGAAAATTGATCGTTTGTTTTTCGGGCGCGTATCACGGCTGGTGGGACGGCGTGCAGCCGGGACTGGGCAGCGAGCGACCCCTCGACGATTGTCTGACGCTAAAAGACGTCCATCCGGCGTCTCTCGCCGTGATCCGCCGCCGAGCGAAAGAGATCGCCGCCGTTCTCGTCAACCCGGTGCAGTCGTTCCATCCGAATTCCCCGCCGCCGAACGACGCCGTGTTGCTCACCAGCGACGTCCGCAAGACGCAGGAATCCACTGAGCGCTATGCCGAGTGGCTCCGCCGACTTCGCGAGGTGTGCAGCGCCGTCGGCGTGCCGCTCATTTTCGACGAAGTATATACCGGCTTCCGTCTCGCGCCCGGCGGCGCGCAGGAATATTTCGGAGTGCGCGCAGACATGGTCATCTATGGAAAGACCGTGGCCGGCGGACTGCCGATCGGCGTCGTCTGCGGCAACAAGGATCTGATGCGCCGCTTCGATCCCGAACATCCGATGCGCATCGCCTACGTCGTCGGGACGTTTTCCGCACATCCGGCGGTGATGGGCTCGATGAACGAATTTCTGCGCTGGGTCACCCTGCCGGAAACGGCGCGGCTTTATGACGAGTCAAATCAGCGCTGCGCCGACTGGGTGCGCTCGACCAATCAAAAATTCTCCGAGGCTTCGTTGCCCCTGCGCGTCGTGAACCTCGGCACCGTCTGGACGGTGCTCTTCAAAGAACCGAGCCGCTACAACTGGCTGTTGCAATACTACCTACGTGCCGAAGGCGTGACCTTGAGCTGGGTCGGCACGGGCCGCTGCCTCAGCAGCATGGATTTCACGCCTGGAGATTACGACGCCTTGCAGCAAAAGCTCTTGAATGCCGCCCAGAAGATGAAAACCGAAGGCTGGTGGTTAACTGCGGAACAATATCCGCGAAGGGAGAAAAATATGCGCGCACGCCTCATGCGGGAAATCTTGGGCAGTCTGGTGCAGATCCCAAAGCCGCTCCAGACCTTTTACAGCGAAATCATGAAACGCAAAGAAGATGATCATCACGCTTCGCATAGCAACAAGATCAATCAATTTTTCCATCTCCTCAGCTCGAGCGTGTTTTTGTATTGCTACGCGACGATCTATTTTAACCTCACGTCTGCGATGTGCCTGGGATTGGGTGCCCTGTTCGTCAGGCAGTTCGGTCACGCCATTCTGGAGCCGCCTTGTCACGACAAGGAAAAGCTGTTGCTGGGCTACACCACTCGAAACAAGTCGCTGAACATGCTCGGCTATATTTTCCTTCCGTTGGTCGATGTCGCTTCAACCGGCAACTGGAGCCTGGAAGGTGTCGCTTCGATCATCGATACCGTATCGCTCCATTGGTTTTTGTGGACGATGCTGATCGTGTTCGGTCGCGTCGGTTATCTCGTCTGGAAGTACGATTTTAGGACGTCGATGATCTGGTTCGTCAAGCTCGCGACCGATCCGATAACCGACATCTATGCTTATTTTCCGCGGATGCCCCGCGATTTGGCGGTCTCGGAATCGAGCGGTGCCGCAAAGTGAATCTGCTGCTCGTTTTAGCCGCCGCGGTTTTATTGAGCCTGGAGCGAATCTGTTATGTATGGATATGGCACAGGCCGGCCGCGTTCAGCTATTGGTGCGGCCACCCGTTGCTCGCATGGATCGGCGCGCCGATCGATGTGCTCGCACGGCTATTCTACTTTTTTAAAGCGCTCCAAGTCGCCGTCTTCATAGGTTGGTGCTACGTCCACGGCAATGGGTCGTTGTGGCCGCTAGACGGAGGCGCGTGGTCGGTCGCCGGCGGCGCCTTGTTGCTCGCCGCTGGACAGTTACTCAACGCGAGCGTGTTTTATCGATTGGGCAGAGTCGGCGTCTTTTACGGCAACAAGTTCGGCTACAACGTCCCCTGGTGTCAGGAATTTCCGTTTTCGTTTTTCGAACACCCGCAGTATCTCGGCGCGGTGCTTTCGATTTGGGGCTTTTTCTTGCTCATGCGTTTTCCCCACGATGATTGGTACGTCCTGCCTATTCTGGAAACGCTCTACTATGGCTTGGGAGCGCGTTACGAGAGCGACGTGACCCAGCCGGATCGTTCTTTCTCGGATTGCGAAAGTTTTGCAAGCCCACCCGGCGACGATTTCTAGGCGTCTCGCCATCGCCCCTACTTCTTGCATCCGGCTGCTGCCGCTAACCCAACACAACTGAAAAGACCCCTTTTAGGTTCGAATCGGCCTGCCTTGTCATCCAATCTTCCCCAATAAGTTACCCGGTCTTAATCCGTTTATTTTACGGTTACAAACAAGATTTTAATGAAACCAATGGAGCTGCTCCGTGGAGCATGACGCGGTCGGTATTTTATCCGGAATACCTCTGAGCATGAGCCGGCGCACGTTCCTGCGCTGCAGCGCGTTTACCGTACTCGCAGCCGCCGCCGGCTTTGTGCCGCGGGGAGCAACCGGTTTAACGCCGGTGACGACACCTTTCTCTCTCGGCGTCGCTTCGGGCGAGCCCACACACGATAGCGTAGTGCTTTGGACACGGTTGGCGTTGGATCCCATGAACGGTGGCGGCATGCCATCGACGCCGATCGAGGTCAATTGGCGCGTTGCGACCGATGAACACATGGGAAACGTCATCAAACAGGGCGCAACGGTTGCACTCCCTGAAAACGGCCACTCGGTTCACGTCCGCGTGAACGGGCTCGCCCCGGATCGTTGGTATTGGTATCAGTTCGAGAGCGGCTCC